>SESA01001235.1_pt1 | contig 13546 bp, 12 predicted proteins | sample 3171451 | NCBI WGS metagenome assembly SESA01 (sample SAMN06051862, study PRJNA518727) | freshwater metagenome | biome: subpolar coniferous forest; feature: holomictic lake; material: water; isolation source: holomictic Lake 227, 8 m depth | place: Canada: near Kenora, Ontario | collected...
CTTGTGGATAAATCAGATAGTTGCTGCCTACATAGAAACGCCCTTCTGTCGTGTCCAGGCATTCGCCGACGGTCGCCAAAACTCTGGGGGATTCAGAAGCTGTCAAAACAAACCATTGAACTTTTGCACTTTTGCAGGTCTGGAGTATCGAGGCCTGGGATGTCTTGAGAGCTTCGGCGAGCGATAGGCATTCCGCTGGCTGAAGCGCGCGGAGCGGGAGTATCGCGAAGCGTCCGTAGTGAAGCATGCCACCCACGGGTTCGCAGTCGGTGGAGGCGATTCGCTCCTGAAGAAGTTGATTGTCGCGGAGGCGTTCCTCTTCCATCTTGGCCTGGCGCACAAGCTCTTCTTTTTTTCGCTCAGTCTCTTCGCGAACGAGGACGACTCCTTTAAGCAGCCGATAAAAGAGCTGCGTCTCGGGCCAGAGCTTTCCCGTATGGGCTAAATCGCGCACGACATCCCTGAAAGCCACGAGACTATGAGCGTCAAGTGTGTTGCTCTGTTTCCACGTTGTGAGCATAAGCGTATGCCACAGGGCGTCAGCAGAGGAACCGCCTGCACCCTCAAGCACCTGTTCAAAATTCGCTGCGGGAAACACGCCTAAATGTATGGGGGTTCGGCCTTGCAGATTGTCTGGGCCCGTGACATTGGCTCGGATTCGGATCGCATTGCGGTCGAGAAGCGGTGCCAATACAGCGGCATCATAACGCGGCAGATGCCCAAGCTTATGTCCGCCCGCTTCGGCATAGATCGCGATGGCCTCGCCGTCGTGGTTATTCTCGGGTTCGCGCTCACAGAGCAGCCGACCGTCATGAGGAGTCGCTGTTGTGTAGTAGTGGCGTCCAACGATGAATGTTGGAATGAAACCAACCATCCCCTGTGTGTCGACAGGGTTCAAGGCTGTGTCTGAAAACTTTTCAATACTCTGGCAAGAGGTGCTCATAACATTTTCCCTTTCTTGAAGCGGTTGGCAATGGCAGAGGCCTCGGGTGACCCGAGGGTGCGGGCCGTATGAAGCAGATCCCCCAAGCGTCCATTGGGGGAGAGGATGCGGCGGGAGAAACCAGGTTCTTGAAAGTTGGTCTCTTTATAATGCGCCTTGATGAGAGTGCGGAAGTTTTTTTGAAGCTGGGGCGTGATCAGCCCGAGTTCCAGCAAGCGGTAATTGAAGGTTTCAGCGGAGACACCGAAACGATGTTTGAGACGAAGCAGCATCTCGTAGTCCCAGGTGTCAGGGAGTATACCTGCCTGTGTCACGGTTGTTCGGACTGATTCTTCTGGCATCAGAAACGCGGCTGCAAAGAGTCGTGCTGGTTTCCAGCGTTCTACTAACGTTTTAGGATAGGCCAGCCCAAAGGTGGTCATGCGTACATGTAGAAGTATCTTGCCAAGCTCCAGGACGAGCGAGAATATCTGGCGCTCAGGATTCTGCTTTGCGCTGATGAAGATGAAGACGTTTCGGTTATTCGCGTCGTAGAAGGAAAGGCTCTCGATGTGGCTGGGCATCTCCTGGAAGACAACGCGCAAACCATGGTTCTCAAAAAGTTCCAAATGATCGAAAACAACTGCTGTTCGAATGCCCATCAAATCGCGCACCTGAGAAGCCAGTCGCGTGATTCCGCTGGCATTGAGGTCAAAGGGGATTTGAAGTGGTATCCGAGCCTCGCGCGGGACAGCGCAAATTTGTTCAAGTCGAAGATAGTCTGCAGTAATGGTTCTTACTTGAATAGCGAAAGGTGAGTCTTCGGAAAGGAGCGAGGGCGTTGTTGTTTGTGAAATACCCTCGCAGGGAAAGGATCGCCCATCGACAAATGGCTCCAGTGGGTTACAGGGAGTCTGGCTCGTGAGTGCCATGGCAGGCGCAGGGTCGACAGGGAGAAGCCCAGAGGGACTAAAAATCTCATCTAAAGAAATGCCAAGAACTTTTGATATCCGATAGAGCACGTGTGCCGATGGATAGTTCTTACCAGCTTCGAGGTTGCTGACAGGCGCCTGTAACATTCCAAGACGGGCGGCTAGATCGCCCTGCGTCAAATGAATGCGAGACCGTAATGCTCGTATATTACGTCCGATGGTTTTGGCATCGGGCATCTGCACGTTTAGCGCAAGTTGTTTTTTAGATTTCACTTTTATATGAAATCATAACTATTGAAATTTGTCAAAAGTTATTTTCATAATAATGCAAATGCGAAAAAAATCATCCCCCTCTGCGGCTCATTGAGACGCAGTGAATTCACGTTTATTGAAGGATAAAAAACTGCCTCTTCGTATATTCTCCGCCCTAGGTCAGTTAGACAGGCTTAGCTCCGAATGCGTACGCGACGTCCTTCAACGGTGACGCGTCTACCGGATAACAGCCTTAAGGCTTCAGGGTAGGCGATATGTTCCTGAACTTGAATGCGCGCATGGAGTGTTTCAGGCGTGTCATCCTCCAACACGGGGACGTGCTTCTGAACAATAATCGGTCCCGTGTCCATTCCCTCATCCACAATATGAACCGTACATCCTGTAACTTTTGCTCCATAGTCCAAGGCCTGTTTCCAAGCAGCAACTCCAGGGAAAGCGGGCAGAAGCGCCGGATGAATGTTCAGCACTCGACAGGGGAAGGCCTTAAGCAATGCAGGTTTCACAATACGCATGAACCCAGCAAGCACGACCGTGTCTACTCCAGCATTCTTGAGCCACTGGATGCAACGTTGCTCTGCTTCGCCGTCAAGCTTCGTCTTAAAGGGCGCACAATCCAGCCATTGGCAAGCAATACCATGACACCGCGCACGATCCAAAATTTTTGCATCCTGAACATCCGATAACACCAGGCACACTTCCGCATCAAGCGTACCCGCCTGAATGGCATCCACAACGGATTGCATATTGGAGCCAGAACCTGACCCCAACACACCTATTTTAAGTTTATAACGTTTCACAATGCTCTCATTCTCTCGAATATTACTTTTTTTCGATTGGCTCAATGGTCACGGTACGGAAGTCAATTGCACCGCCTTCACTCTGGAGGCAGATTTGTCCTGCGTCCGTGTAGACATCAACACCTTTGTTCATCAAAATACCATTGACAGAAACCTCAACCGTTTTCCCCTTCACGATGAGATCGACACTGTTCCACTCGCCGCGCGGCTTCTCGCTGCCTGTGGCAGCCTGCCGCTTGACACTCTTGGTTCCCTTGTTTTCGATGCCATTGAGTGTAGCGGTGGAGAGAAGAACCCAATCACCCGCGCTTCCCATCTTCAATTGCGCTTCAATAGCTTTCGGAAGGAAAAAATTATCAGGCCCGGTCGTAAAAACAAAGATGCCACTATTCGGTAACTTCGTTGTCGTATCTGCCCAGCGATATTCCACGTGCAGTTTGTAATCCGCATAACTCTGTTGCGTCCGGAGGTAACCGAAAGGCGTCCCTGAACACTTAATCATACCCTCTTCTATTTTCCATGTTTTATCCGGGCAAGCATCCTTCTCGGCCTTAATCACTTTTGTCCAACCGTCAAAGCACTTGCCATTAAAAAGCGCGATCTTCTCCGTTGGGCGAATCGGCTCCTGTTTTACCGCCTGGCTTGAAGGTTCAACCTTGACAAGCATTTCCGCCATTGCAGACATTCCGATCATCCCCGCCGAAACAACGAGTCCAGCAAACACCATCTTGTTCATGTGAATTTCTCCCTTTAATTAATAATGGTTCTATTTAACCACAGCGTATGCCAAATGTAAAGTTTATGGAATGACATATGAGGGTGCGATTCATTTTAGTTGAAATGAATCACACCAGGTAGGAGATAACAAGGAGGAGGGAGGAGAGAAGAGCCAATAGAAACAGGTATTTTCAGAAAGAATAAGCGTTTACACCAGCCCAGAAAATGTGTCTTCATCTAGGAGACAACAGCGAATAGCGTAGAACAATTATCTAACACATTTCAAATAAAGATGTTACAACTCCTCCATCCTCCCTCCTACCTCGGGTGTTGATTCAACAAAGTTGAATCGCACCCGACATACGAAACCCAGCAAAAAATCGTCTTTGTTTTGTCTCACGTTCAGAGTATACTATCTCTTCAATTTTTGGAGGAACTTAAGGTATGGCACTTGCAAAGCGCACACTGGAAATAAGCGTACAGGAAATCAATGTTCCTGTGACAGGCGCAGGATTGCTGGATAAATCATCGCATTTGCTATCTGCAGAGCTGATTTGGCCACGCGTTGGCATTGCCCAAAAGGCTTCTTCTCAGCCTTGCCAATTGCAAAAAGGCCATGCAGATTATGAAAAGGCCAACTGGGGCACTCGTATTCTGTTTAAGGAAAACGTCGAAGGCAAATTTGCTTTGCGAATATCCCTGACGGAAGTACTGGACGATGAGGAACTTGAAAAATTCTTGCGTTCTTTCAGCGGTGCTGCACTCTCCTTCGGAGCAGACATGCTGGCCCCCCTCTATCCGCCCTTTGGCAAACTCATTGCCGCCCCCATTGACTATATCGCCAAGGATATTGAAAATTATCCCGGCCCCACACGCTTAGTCGAAGGGCTCGTTGAACTCGATGCCGCAGATTTTCTTGAAAACGCTGAAACGTCCCTCACCATTCGCTTTGTGACAACCCAATCCATCACGTTATCCGTCACGCGTCGTGTCGCGGGCCGTATCCGCCATGAGAAGAAGCCTGTCCTTTCCAAGGGGGAAGCCAACGGCGACATCACGTTACTGATACGCACACTCTAGCGATGACTTCACACTGTTTCTGAACAATCAACGATCCCCTAAAATATGAACATGACGATTATCTATCTTCTGGCCGGAACAGTCGCTTATCTGATGGGATCCATTCCTTTCGGCTTTCTGATTGCCAAAACGCAAGGCATTGACATTCGTACAGTCGGCAGCGGAAACATTGGCGCAACAAATGTATTCCGTTCTGTCAGTAAAAAATTGGGAGTCGTCACGTTTGCCCTCGATTTTCTCAAAGGATGGTGTGGTGCGGCACTTTTGCCGTTGATCGTAGCTCATCTTGCGGCTACCCCTCCGAGCGGACTGGCAAAGGAGATCCTGCCTGTCTTTTGTGGAGCCATGACGATCATCGGACACAACTGGACCTGCTTTCTGGGCTTCAAGGGCGGCAAAGGTATTGCCACAAGCGCAGGCATGCTGCTGGGGCTCTCTCCCATTGGTGTTATTATCGGACTCAGCGTCTGGGGTATCACGTTCTTTTCGACACGATACGTTTCTGTGGCATCCATTTGTGCGGCCTTATCGATGGCCATTGTTGTATGGCCCTTATACCTAATCCACCTAAAAACACACGGCATTTGGTTCCCTTCCGTACTGACGTTAATTGCGGGGCTGGCTATTTGGAAGCATCGTGCAAATATTGCACGCCTTCGCGCAGGTACTGAAAGTCGCTTTGACTTTAGAAAAAAAAGGTCTTCATGAAAATAACAATCATCGGTGACGGCGGCTGGGGAACAGCCATTGGACTTTTGCTCAACGCAAATGGTCACGCCATCACGCTCTGGGGACCCTTCGAAGATTATCTGGAGGAGATCCGGAGCACGGGCGAAAACAATCGTTATCTCAAGGGCGTTAAGTTGCCCGACACCTTGCGCTGGACATCCAATCCATCCGAGGCCGTTGCTGGGGCTGAACTGGTCGTACTCGCCATGCCCTCTAAATTTTTCGCCGATGTCTGCAGAACGTTTTCTGGACTCATCTCTCCAACCCTTCTTGTGGTGAGCCTTACCAAGGGACTGTGCGAAGCAACCCATTGTCGCATGAGTGAACTGGCGCAAGATATTCTACACATCCCTCATGTCGTTGTGCTCTCTGGACCGAGCCATGCGGAAGAGGTCGCACGTAATATCCCAACCGCTGTGGTCGCTGCTTGCGAAGACGAAGCACGTGCACAGCAAATCCAACAAATTTTCACCGCGCCTTTCTTCCGTGTATACACCTCCACAGATCCGATTGGCGTCGAAATCGGAGGTGCCGTCAAGAACGTGATCGCCATTGCCGTGGGTGCCTCGGACGGACTGGGCTTTGGCGACAACACCCGCGCCGCCCTCATCACCCGCGGATTGGCAGAACTCATACGCTTCGGGATCGCATTTGGCGCCAAGCCCGAAACGCTTTCAGGTCTCAGCGGTGTCGGCGACCTCATTGTGACCTGCACCAGCCGTCACAGCCGTAATCATACCGTCGGTGAACGCCTCGGCAAGGGTGAAGCCATCAAAGACATCCTGAGCAGCATGAAGATGGTCGCAGAAGGTGTCTGGAACGCAAAGGTCATTTATGCCTTGGCTAAACGCGCTCAGGTCTCCATGCCCATCACCGAGGTCGTCTACGGTCTCTGTTATGAAAAGCTTTCGGTCAAAGAAGCTGTTACCCGAATCATCTCGCGCGACTCAAAACCTGAACACAGCAACGCCTAGTAATGGACTAACCCATGAGCAACCGAATCGAACGGGCTGATTTTTTTATTGTCGGTAGCGGCATCGCCGGGCTCATGAGCGCCTTGCATCTGGCCGACCATGGACGCGTATTACTGGTGACAAAAAAACGCCTCAATGATTGTAACACCAACCAGGCTCAAGGCGGCATTGCCTGTGTCATGGACAAGGTGGACAGCTTTGAGGAGCACATCCGCGATACACTCATTGCTGGCGCCGGATTGTGTGATGAGAAGGTTGTGCGTGAAGTCGTCTCAAGCGGACCCAAGCGCATCCAAGAGTTGATTGATCTCGGTGTGGAATTCCATCGGAAAGCGGATGGCTCAAATGAATTTGACCTCGGACGTGAAGGCGGACACTCCCAGCGTCGCGTTTTACATGCGGGCGACATCACCGGTCAACGCATCGAAGCGGCCTTGGTAGGTCGCGTGTTGGCGCATCCCAACATCCAGACGCTCGAACACACGATCGTCATTGACTTGATTACCACGCGCTGGCTCAAGCATTCCAATTCCAAAAATCAGTGCGTCGGTGCGTATGTGCTCAACCAATTGACGGGCGAAATTTACGCCATTCAATCCCCTGCTACCCTTCTCGCGTCTGGCGGTTGTGGCAAAGTGTACCTCTATACCTGTAATCCTGACATCGCAACGGGCGATGGTATTGCGCTCGCGTGGCGTGCAGGGGCACGCATTGCCAATATGGAGTTTATCCAGTTCCATCCCACCTGCCTTTATCATCCGCAGGCCAAGCGCTTTCTGATCAGCGAGGCTGTCCGCGGCGAAGGCGCGGAACTCGTCGATGCCGAGGGGCGCCCCTTCATGAAAAAGTATGACCCGCGTGGTTCGCTCGCGCCTCGCGATGTAGTCGCCCGAGCCATCGACTCTGAAATGAAACGAACCGGAGCGCCTTATTGTTGCCTCGATATCCGACACAAATCGCAAAGCTATTTGCAGGAACGGTTTCCTAAAATTTATGAAACCTGCGCAACGTTCGGCATCAACATGGCCACGGATCTTATCCCTATCGTCCCCTCGGCGCACTATTGCTGTGGCGGCATCCAAGCAACCTTGGATGGCGTCACCTCGTTGCCGGGGCTCTACGCGGTTGGAGAAACAGCCTGTACGGGCTTGCATGGCGCAAACCGCCTGGCCAGTAACTCGCTTCTTGAAGCCGTTGTCGGCGCGTATGAAACAGCAAACCGCATCCGCAACACTCCACACCCACTTCCCCGAAACATCACCATCCCTTCCTGGGAATATGGAACCGCTGTTGCAAGCGATGAAGCAGTCATGGTGGCCCATAACTGGATGGAAATTCGAACCTGTATGTGGGACTATGTAGGCATTGTCCGCACCAACAAACGCCTGATGCGTGCCAGTAACCGTATCCGCAACCTCCGTCGTGAAATCCGCTCGTATTACTTTGATTATTTAGTCACGCCTGATACGTTGGAACTCCGTAACCTTGCACTTGTCGCAGAACTCATCATCCGCAGTGCCATGAGGCGGCAGGAAAGCCGCGGACTTCACTTCACCCTCGATTATCCCGCGCTGCTCGATCCTCCGCGCAATACGGTCTTACCAGGAGGCAAGCACTAACGCACCATGACCGCGCCTCTTCGCAAGCAATGGATCCAACTCGCCTCGCTGACACTCGCACATGCCGTTGCTGACACCTTCGTGGGCATTATCTCACCCGTCATGGTCCCCCTGTGTGACCACTATCGCGTAACGCTTCCTATGCTCATCTTTGCCTCGTCGATACTGGGCTTCTCATCGAACATCTTTCAAATCCCCATCGGTCATCTACATGCAAAATTGACCTCTCCCATCTTAATTGCAGGGGGTGTCTTGCTCGCGGGTACCTCGGTCTTCATGACGCAACTTCCATTGACCGGCACCCTCAGTGTCGTATTGATGTCCCTCATCGCCATGGTCGCCGGGCTCGGCGTCGCAACCGTCCATCCGGAAGGCCTGCGGGCGGTCCACGGGCTCAAGCTCATTCCCTCATCCCTTTCAACCTCCGTCTTTATGGTCGCGGGGTTTTTCGGTTTTTCCAGTGGCGCATTACTCTCTTCAACGCTCGTTGACGGGTTTGGAATGGGAAGCCTTGTTTATCTCTATTTGCTGGCCCCGCTCTCGATTATTCCGCTCTATCTCTGCAAGATGCGCTTGCCCATTGAAGCAGAGATGGTAGTGGAACTACCGAACTCAACAGACAAGATACCGCGCGTCCCCTTTATTCCGCTCTTCATCATGGCCTCTCTCTTGGCCATCTGCTCACAAACACAAGCCACACTTCTGCCCGCTTACCTGCAAAAAGAGGTTGGGTATTCCCTCTCGTTTAGCGGACTCTCCTTTACCTTGTATGGTCTGGGTGGCATGGTCGGGGCTGTGGTCTGGGGCGCACTTGCACCTCGTATCGGCCACTTGCGCATTTTGATTTCCGTCACGCTGCTGGGCGCACCCATGACATTGATTTATTTACTCTGGGCCCCCCACAGTAAATGGGCTGTAGCCTTTTTGGTCTTCACCGGATTTATTGTCTATACGGGGTTTCCGCTGTGCATCACGCTGGCGCGCTATGCTCAATCATCGCTACGTTTCGGTCAGCGCATGGGCTTCGCCAGTGGTGGTAGCTGGGGCATTGCCGCCATGACACTCTGGTGTCTTGGCCCCCTATCAAACTATACAGGACTTGGCCCTCTGCTCCATCTGATCTGGATCGGATATATCCTTGCCGCTGTCATCGGCATCTATGCAGCCCGGCGTGCAAGGTAATTTTGCCTCGTTATATGTTGTCTAAAATTCTACCGCAACCCCCGAGTATCAACAGCTCAGTTCAAATAATAAGAACCAAGCGTATTGGCTTCGCGAAATACTTTTGAGGTTACCGACAAGAACCGCGTTTTACTTCAACACGCTCGCACCCAAGACAATGATCAGAAGACCTAAGCCGAGATGTGCGACAGCAACCGTTCGAAACAGCCACGGACGCGCAGTCACATATACGATGGCGCGACGCATTTGCCAAGGATACAAAATCAGAACCATGCCCTTGACAATGCAGATGTAAGCAAAGGTCACAAGAACCAAACGCCACGGTGATTGATGAACCCTTGCAACATGCAACAGTTCATAGGGGAAGAGCGTCAGGATCGCACCCAGAGCTCGGCATGCCAACAGGTTTTCCATCCACCAACAGGTCAGCGGAATGCACGCCGCAACCGCGATCGGCAAATAACACTTATACGGATTGATCAAGTCAAGATCCATCATCCAGAGCGCATAACCCGCCCAACTCCAGGCGATGGCCGTCAGCACATATCCGACAATCAACTGACGGGGCAACGCATTCAATACGCGGCTCATCTTTTCAGGTAACACCAGAAAGGAAATTCCCCACGCACCCAAGCAACACCCGATCACAGTACACCACACCGATAACGTCATACATTATCCTTTCAGCGCATGCTTTTGAATCTTAAATAGTTCTTTGATCCCTTTTGTCGCCAACGTGCGCAATGTGACAAGATCCTCTTCTGTAAAGGGATTATGTTCGGCTGTCCCTTGAATCTCGACATACCGTCCGTCATCGGTCATCACAACATTCAGATCAACATCTGCCGTCGAGTCATGGATATAATCCAAGTCGAGTTCTGGATCCCCATTGCACAAGCCAACACTGACGGCTGCAATGAAATGCTTCAAGGGCGACTTCTGTAGCTTACCTGCTTTTATCAACACGGTAATTGCATCCGCTAACGCAACCATGCCGCCAGTAATCGACGCACAACGCGTGCCCCCATCTGCCTGCAAGACATCACAATCAATCGTAATCGTCCGCTCACCTAAGGCTTTCATGTCAACAGCGGCGCGCAACGCACGACCCACGAGCCGGCTGATTTCCGTGCTGCGCGCATCAGGTTTGCCCTTCTTGATCTCGCGGTCCTTGCGATCTTTCGTGCTGGACGGGAGCATACTGTACTCAGCTGTTACCCAGCCTTCTCCCTTGCCTTTCAAGAACGAGGGCACCTTCTCTTCAACACTAGCCGTACACAGAACCCAGGTATCCCCTTGACGCATCAGAACAGAACCGGCTGCGTATTTCGTAAACTGCCGTTCTAAACTGACAGGACGCAATTGATTAGCTTTTTTCATAATTTAAATCAAAAAGAGGTTCGGGATGACCCCCGAACCTCTTTGTTGTGAGGGACCCATTTATTTTTTCAGAGCCGCACTGATCTCCGCCAGCTTAGCCTTGAGCGCATAAGGAAGCCGGTTACCGAACTTCGCATAAGACTCTTCGACCGCTGTGATCTCCTTCTTCCAGCCTTCCGTGTCGACCGAGAGGAGTGCTTCCATCGTTGCCGTCATACAAGCTGCATCACGGTTCTTATCGACATACCCTGTCATATCGAGTGCGTCCGCAGTCGGGAGGAAACCGATTGCGGTCTCCTTGGCCTTGCCCTTGCCCTCGATACGCTCGCAGACCCATTTGAGAACGCGGGCGTTGTCGCCGAAGCCATTCCACATGAAACCTTTTTCGTCCTTGCGGAACCAGTTTGTGAAGAATACCTTCGGAAGCTTGTTGGCGTCCGTGCGCAGCGGCATCGTGAGCCAGTGCAAGAGATAGTCGGCGGTGTTGTAGGAGAAGAACGGCAACATCGCCATCGGGTCACGGCGGACAACGCCGATCTGGCTGAGGTTGGCAGCCGTGGTCTCTGAGCCTGCTGCTGACCCCATGAATACCGCATGCGTCCAGTCCTTGGCCTGATTGACCAGAGGAATGACGGTCGGCCGGCGTCCACCGAAGAGGAATGCATCGATCGGCACGCCTGCTGGATCTTCCCAGTTGGCGGCGATCACGGGGCACTGCGTCGCCGGCGCTGTAAAGCGGGCATTCGCGTGTGCTGCAGGTCCTTCTTCGCCCTTGGCATTGACATAGACCTTCTTGCCCTGCTCATTGACCTTCAAGGTCAAATCATCACCCTTCCAGCCGATGACATGCGCCGGAGCCGGCACGCCCATGCCTTCCCACCAGATGTCGCCATCGTCAGTCAGCGCGCAGTTGGTGAAGATGGTGTTCTTGGTGATCGTGCGCATCGCGTTCGGGTTAGAATCCATGGAGGTCCCTGGCGCAACGCCGAAGAAACCGGCTTCAGGATTGATCGCCCAGAGACGGCCGTCTTCCTTGATCTTCATCCAGGCGATATCATCGCCGATGGTCTCTACCTTCCAGCCCGGAAGCTTGGGCTCCATCATGGCGAGGTTGGTCTTGCCGCAGGCGCTCGGGAAGGCCGCCGCGATGTTGTAGGACTTACCTTCAGGCGAGGTGAGCTTGAGGATGAGCATGTGCTCAGCCAGCCAGCCCTCTTGCTTCGCCATATAGGAGGCGATACGGAGCGCGAGACACTTCTTGCCAAGAAGCGCGTTTCCACCATAGCCTGAACCGAAGGACCAAATTTCGCTGGTCTCTGTGAAGTGAGCAATGTACTTCTTGTCGATCGGTGCGCAAGGCCAAGTCGAATCCTTCTGGCCAGCCTTCAGCGGGGAGCCGATGGAGTGCAAACACTTGATATATTCGCCCTTCGCACCGAGCTGCTTCAGAACCTTTGTTCCGACGCGCGTCATGATGTGCATATTGACAACCACATACGGGGAATCGGTCAATTCCACGCCGATCTTGGCGATATCCGAGCCGATAGGCCCCATGGAGAAGGGAATCACATAGAGCGTGCGGCCCTTCATGCAACCCTTGTAGACTGCGGTCATGGTCTTTCTCAGCTCTGTGGGGTCAATCCAGTTGCAGTTCGGCCCAGCATCCTCTTTACGTGTGCAAGCGATGTAGGTGCGATCTTCGACGCGCGCGACATCTGACCAGTGCGAGCGGGCCAGATAGCAACCCGGACGCTTCTTCGCGTTCAGCTTGGTGAACACCCCACCCTTCACCATGATGTCGCACATTTCCTTGTATTCGGCCTTCGAACCATCGCACCACACCACATTCTTAGCTTGTGTGAGTTTCGCAAAATTATTCACCCATGCCAGCAGTTCTTCATGCTGTGTCGGGAGTTTAGCAGCAACAGCCTTTTTGGCTGTCGTTTTGGCAGTCTTTGAGCAGGCACACTTACACGTGGCTGTTTTTTTGCAGGACATGGTTAAACCTCATTATGCATTATTGGAGCTCTTGCAATTCGATTCGCGCAACAGGCGCGACTCGTGCAAAAGTTGGCGCATAAGTATACCGATTCAACAATGTTGCCGCAACCCAAAATAAAAACTTTTTTACAGTTCACCGGCGTACTTAGCCGTTGCCGTGAGTATCGTAGCTGTTTTGCCATCTACAGATAAGAGGAAATCGTCAGCCTTGAAGCGGACCCATTCCCCGTCCTGTTCAATGCGGATGATGCCTGGAGGACAAGCGGCCACCAAGGGTTCGTGCCCGGCCATGACGCCGAGCGAACCATCAAAGGTCCTCACTTCAATTTGAGTCACCTCGCCGCTGATAACTTCGCCACCCAGAGACAAGATACGAAAAGGGAAAGTCCTGTTTTCCATACGTTACTTTTTCAGAGTCTCAGCCTTTGCATGAACATCTTCAATCGTGCCGACCATGTAGAAGGCCTGTTCAGGAATCTCGTCGCACTTACCGTCAAGTATTGAGGCGAATGCGCGAATAGTATCTTCCAGCTTCACATACGCACCCTTAATACCCGTAAAAGTTTCCGCCACATGGAAGGGCTGTGACAGGAGCTTCTGGATCTTGCGGGCACGGGCAACTGTAAGCTTGTCGAATTCCGAGAGTTCGTCCATACCCAAAATTGCGATGATGTTGCGCAGATCTTTGTAGCGTTGCAGAACTTCTTGCACGCCATGCGCGACACGCAAATGCTCCTCGCCGACAACATCAGCGGTCAGCAAGGATGAACTTGAGGTGAGCGGGTCCACGGCTGGATAAATGCCCTGCTCCACAATCGCGCGGGACAACTCTGTCGTTGCATCCAAGTGCGAGAATGTTGCAGCAGGCGCAGGATCCGTGTAATCGTCCGCAGGCACGTAAACCGCCTGCACCGAGGTGATGGAACCATCCTTTGTGGAT
>SESA01001244.1_pt1 | contig 13504 bp, 6 predicted proteins | sample 3171451 | NCBI WGS metagenome assembly SESA01 (sample SAMN06051862, study PRJNA518727) | freshwater metagenome | biome: subpolar coniferous forest; feature: holomictic lake; material: water; isolation source: holomictic Lake 227, 8 m depth | place: Canada: near Kenora, Ontario | collected 2013-06-25...
AAGCCATTTTTCAAAGGTCTCATTACACATTTTCCATTGACAAAAACTAAATATCTGTCCAGAAATAAATTACTTCAAATGAAAGGAAAATCATGAGCGAAACGAATTATCGAGACATCACTCACACAATGCTGACTGTTTTGTTGATTGCCATTCTCATTGTCTCCGTTTTCGGGATACTCCGACCATTCCTGCCTTCACTGGTATGGGCAACCATGATCGTGGTCACGACCTGGCCGGTCTTGGTGCGCGTACAGGAACGGCTATGGGATAAGCGAGGACTAGCGGCCCTGGTGATGACCGTGGCGCTGTTACTCGTCTTAGTAATACCATTTTGGATCGCCTTGGAAACCATTGTAGACAATGCTCACCGGATTGACGGTTTGGCGGAATCTTTACGCACAAGTACCGTGCCGGCGCCGCCTTCCTGGGTTCAGAATGTACCGATGATAGGTCCCAAGCTCTCGGTGGTATGGCAGGAGGTTGCGACGGCTGGTCCGGAGGGGATAATATCGCAGATCAAACCGTATTCCGGAAGGGTGGCCAAATGGTTTGTGGATCAGGCTGGCAGCCTGGGCAGAGTATTCATCCAGTTTCTGCTGACCGTGATCATATCCGCGATCCTGTATACTACGGGCGATACTGCCGCCAGCGGCTTACTCCGCTTTGCGCGACGCCTGGGCGGCAATCGAGGTGAAGAGGTCACCATCCTTGCCGGCAAGGCAATCCGGGGCGTTGCTCTTGGTGTGGTCGTTACGGCCCTGGCGCAATCCATTCTGGGCGGCATAGGCCTTGCGGTGACCGGCGTACCATCTGCATCCGTCCTTACGGCCGTCATGTTCATGCTCTGCGTGGCCCAGCTTGGACCGGGGTTAGTGCTGATTCCTGCTGTCATCTGGCTCTTCTGGGGCAACCATAATCTGGCAGGGTCGGTGCTCCTCGTGTGGACGCTTGTTGTCGGGACCCTTGATAATGTCCTCCGCCCCATACTGATCAAAAAAGGCGCCGATCTGCCGCTCCTCCTCGTCTTTGCCGGCGTCATTGGCGGCCTTATTGCCTTAGGCATCGTAGGCATATTTATTGGTCCGGTGGTGCTGGCGGTCGCTTTCACCCTCCTTAAGGCCTGGGTCGAAGACGAAGGCGCCGAGGTGGCGGATGATGTGGTGGAAGGAACGTAAATTGTGTATAATCTTCCACTTGAGCAAAGAGAGTATTGCCTATGACTGTTGATGCAGAGTATCACATCAGGGGTCGAAATAATAACATTTGCCGACTTTTTTTTGACAGGCCACAGAAAATGATATAGGGTTTCGCGAATTTAATTTTTTGGGGGGGGAAGTTATGAAAACGGCAAGCCGTCGCAATTCTATCCTTGCGCCTTATTATCCTTCAAGCGTCATCCTTGTTTGGTTTTGTATTGTCCTTGCCGTCGGCCTCCTGCCGGGATGCGGGAAGGATCAGAAAGGGGGTGCCAAGCGACCGCCAACCGAGGTGACTGCCATCACGATTTTGCCCAAGGATACACCCGTGGTATTCGAGTGGGTCGGGCAAACAGAGAGTTCCCACCTGGTAGAAATCCGGTCTCGCGTCGATGGTTTCCTCGACAAGCGGGTTTATGAAGAGGGATCGTTAGTAAAGGAGGGACAAGTTTTGTTCCGGATCGACCCCCGGAATTTCCAGGCCGCCCTCCAGCAGGCCAAAGGTGAGTTAGCCCAGCAACAGGCCCGGTGGACCACGGCCAAGGCCAATTTAGCCAGGATCAAGCCCCTGGCGGACCAGAACGCCGTCAGCAAGAAGGACCTCGATGACGCCACGGGCAACGAGCAGGCCACCGCCGCCTCGGTTCTGTCTGCCCAGGGAAATGTCAGAATAGCGGAGTTGAATCTCAGTTACACCGTCATTACTTCCCCGGTGACGGGCCTCTCCAGCCAAGCAAAAAAACAGGACGGGACCTATATTTCCGCATCGGACAGCCTGCTCACCTACGTGGCCAAGATGAACCCCATGTGGGTAACCTTCAGCCTGTCGGAGAACCAATATCTCGGTTCTCTGGATGATATAAAGAAAGGCACCCTCCGCTTTCCTCCGGCGGGGAAATTTGTCGTGGAATTGGTCCTTGCCGATGGATCCATTTATCCACATCAGGGGCACCTGATCTTTGCCGACCCTTCTTTCAGCAAGGAGACGGGAACCTTCCTCATCAAGGCCACCATGGAAAATCCCAAGGGCATACTAAAACCGGGGCAGTTTGTCCGGGTCCGTATCATTGGCGCCTCCCGCCCTAACGCCATTGTCGCCCCCCGGCGGGCAGTCTTTGAAGGGGCCAAAGGACAATTTGTCTGGTGTATCGATAAAGATGGTCACGCTGAGGTCCGCAATGTTACCGTGGGCGAATGGATCGGCGATGATATCTTCATTACCAGCGGTCTGGCCGCCAATGACCGGGTAATCGTCGATGGCATCATGATGCTTGCCGAGGGGATGCCGGTTAAGGTCGTGGACAAAAAAGCGCCCGCCACAGTGGGCGGCCAGCCGGCAGCGCCGGCAGGAGAAACGCCGAAAGCCGTCGCTCCGGGAGACAAACAAACACCGGCGCCGCCTTCAACACCCGCCGCAAAAGCCGGCCAACCGGCAAAGAAGTAAGGGGAGGCCGCCATGATCTCGAGATTCTTCATTGACCGTCCCATCTTTGCCGCCGTTATATCCATCGTGATTGTAATTGCCGGCGGGGTGGCGATGTTCAACCTCCCCATCGCCCAATACCCGGAAATCACTCCCCCCCAGATCCAAGTGTCGGCCACCTATCCCGGGGCGAGCGCCGATGTCATCGCCCAAAATGTCGCCTCTCCCATCGAGCTGCAGGTAAACGGCGCCGACAATATGATCTATATGAACTCCGTTTCCACGGGGATGGGAACGATGACCCTGACGGTGTTTTTCGAGATTGGGACCAACCCTGACATGGCCCAGGTCGATGTCCAGAACCGGGTAAACATCGCCTTGCCCCAGTTGCCCCAATCGGTCCAGCAACAAGGTCTTCAGATACAAAAAAAATCGAGTTCCTTTCTTATGGTCATCGGTCTCTATTCTCCCGACGGACGTTATGACCAGACCTATGTGGCCAATTACGCAAACCTCTATGTCCTCGATGCCCTGAAACGTATCGAAGGAGCCAACCAGACAGCGATTCTGGGCACCCCGGACTACGCCATGCGCATTTGGCTGAAGCCGGACCGGATGGCCCAGCTCGGCATTACGGCCTCCGACGTCTCCAACGCCATTCAAAATCAGAACCAGCAGTTCGCCGTCGGCAAGATCGGACAGTCCCCGACGGACGGCCGGGTGGAGCAGACCTTTTCCGTGACCACCAAGGGGCGCCTGACGACCCCCCAGGAATTCGAAAACATCATCCTCCGGGCAACCAAAGACGGTTCGGCCATCGTCCGACTGAGAGACGTCGGGCGGGCGCAGTTGGGCGCCAAGGACTACTCCGTCCGCACGAAAATGAACGGCAAGACGGCGACCCTGCTGGCCGTTTATCAGCAGCCGGGGGCCAACGCCGTACAGGTCTCTGATCAGGTGAAGCAAACCCTGGAGCAGCTGAAAAAGAATTTCCCCGACGGAATCGATTACAAGATCGCCCTGGATTCCACCAATTTTGTCCGGGCGTCGATCAAGGATGTTATTATTACTTTCTTCGAGGCCTGCCTCCTCGTTATTCTCGTTGTCTATATCTTTCTCCAGAGCGCCCGGGCCACCATCATCCCCATCCTTGCCGTTCCCATCTCCATAATCGGCACCGCCACGGGGATGATCCTCTTTGGTTTTTCCATCAACATGCTGACATTATTCGGGATGGTACTTGCCATCGGGATTGTCGTGGACGACGCCATCGTCGTCATCGAGAACGTGGAGCGGAACATGGAGGAGTTTAACCTGTCTCCCAAGGAGGCAGCGAAAAAGGCCATGGACGAGGTTACGGGGCCGGTTATCGCCATCATGCTTGTTTTGTGCGCCGTTTTCGTTCCTGTCGCCTTTCTGGGCGGCATGACGGGACAGCTCTACAAACAGTTTGCCGTGACCATCGCCATTTCCGTCGTCTTCTCCGGGATCGTCGCCCTCACCCTGTCCCCGGCTTTGGCGGCCCTCCTCCTCCGGCACAAGACTGGTGAAAAGAAAGGCTTCTTTAAATGGTTTGAGGCCTTTTTCCTGAAAGTGACCCGCGGCTACACCGGCGGGGTCGCCAAAATGCTTAAGCATACGAAGATCGCCATGATTGTTTTTGTCATCATGTTGAGTCTGACGGGTTTTATGTTTTACATTACCCCGACAAGTTTTGTCCCCTCGGAGGATCAAGGCTATCTTTTCGGGGTGACTTTTCTTCCCGACACGGCGTCTCTTGACCGGACGGAGGATGTGGGGAGCAGGGCGGCGAAGTTTTTCATGAACCACCCGGCCGTCCAGGATGTCAGTGAGTTTGCCGGCTATAGTCTCGTGGACAGCGCCTTGAAAGCGAACGCCGGCGTCATCTTCGTCTCCCTAAAGGATTACGAAAAAAGAGACAAGGATGAGCTCAAGGCCCCGGCGATTATCCAGGCGGCCTTCCGGAATTTCTCCCAGATCAAGGAGGGGGTGGTCATGCCCACGAACCCCCCTTCCATTCCCGGTCTGGGCAACATGGGGGGCTTTCAGTTCTGGATCCTTAACCGCGGTGAGGGAGATGCCGCGAAACTCCAGGAAGTGACAAACAAGTTTATTGCCCATTGCAGCAAGCAACCGGAGTTGCACGGCGTCGCTACCACGATGAACGCGTACTCCCAACAGTTGCGGGTGGATGTGGATCGGGAGAAGTCTGAAACCCTGGGGGTGCCTGTCCAGAATGTCTATGATACCCTCCAGATCCTCTTCGGGTCTTCTTATGTTAGCCAGTTCAACAAGTTCAGCCGTCTCTGGCAGGTTATCGTCCAGGCAGAACCCCAGTATCGATCCCGTCCCAAGGATTTGACCCAGGTTTATGTCCGTTCCTCAGACGGCCGTATGGTGCCCCTCCAATCAGTCATCACCACGAAATATGAATCCGGTCCGGATATCGTCAACCGTTTCAATAATTTCCCGGCGGCCAACATCATCGGCGGGCCCGCCCCCGGCTACAGCTCCGGTCAGGCCATAGATGCCATGGAGAAGGCGGCCAAAGACGTGCTGCCGGATGATTTCAGCTATGCCTGGAGCGGCGAGGCCTTCTATCAGAAGAAGGCGGGGGGAACTTCCGGCTTGGTTTTCGTTTTCGGTCTGGTCATGGTGTTCCTGATCCTGGCGGCCCAGTACGAGAAATGGTCTTTGCCATTTGGAGTCCTCATGGCCGTTCCCTTCGCCCTCTTCGGGGCGGTGTTGTCCATCCTGATGCGGGGCATCGAGAACGACATTTACTTCCAGATCGGTCTTTTGACCCTTATCGCCCTGGCGGCCAAAAACGGCATTCTCATCACCGAATTTGCCGTCATGAAGCGAGCGGAGGGGTTGTCCATCTACGACGCGGCCCTCGAAGCGGCCAGGCTCCGCCTCCGGCCCATTGTCATGACCTCCATCGCCTTTATCCTGGGCTGCGTGCCTCTGGCCATCGCCTCGGGCGCCTCGGCCAACAGCCGTCATTCCATTGGCACCGGTGTTATTGGCGGTATGCTGGGGGCGACGGCGATTGCCATTTTCTTCATCCCCCTGTTCTTCCAGTTCTTTGAATCCCTGAGCACCCGGTCCGATAAGAAAAAGGAAGCCGGAGGGCCGGGAACAGCGGCTACAGGGGAACCGGGACCTGAAACTTCACCGGGAAAGGAGGGCAACTGAATTGAAGATTTTAACCTTGAAAACAGAGTCACAAATCGCAAATCGCAAAGCAATAATCACAAGGCTTAAAAGTCTTTTTGTTCTTTTTGCCGTTGCCTGGCTCCTGGGAGGTTGCATGCTCGGCAAGGATTACAAGCGTCCGACCGTGGATACGCCCCAGAATTGGCGTTTCGAGGAGAAAGACGCCAAGGCCCTGGCCAACACCGCCTGGTGGAGTCAATTCCAGGATCCGGTGCTAAGCGATCTGATCCAGACGGCCCTGAAGGAAAACAAGGACATCCGCATTGCCACGGCCCGGGTGGAAGAGTATATGGGCAAGCTCGGCGTTACGAGGTCTGATCTCTTTCCCCAGGTAGGATTGGGGCCGGTAAATGCAGGACGGCAGCGCTTGACGGAAGTTGGCCCCACGGGTTGGCAGACCGGTTTGCCGTCCACTTCCTACACCTATCAGGCCAGTCTAAATGCAAACTGGGAACTCGACATCTGGGGCAAGCTGAGACGGGCGACGGAAGGGGCCCGCGCCGATCTGCTGAGCACCGATGAGGCTCGCCGGGCCGTGATCATGACCCTGGTGGCTTCTGTTGCGAACGGCTACATCAATCTCCTCAATTATGACCAGCAACTGGTGATTTCCCGGGAGACCCTCAAAAGCCGGGGGGACTCCCTGCAAATCTTCGAAAAACGCTACCAGGGCGGTGTCATTTCGGAGCTGGAACTGAACCAGTCCCGGTCCGAATATGAAGAAGCCCGGGCGGTCATCCCTCAGTTGGAAAAGAATATCGCCCAGCAGGAAAACGCCATCAATCTGCTCCTCGGGCGCAACCCCGGTCCCATAACCCGGGGGAAGACCCTTGACCAACTGGTCCTGCCGACAGTGCCGGAAGGGCTTCCTTCGGATCTCCTCGATCGCCGTCCCGATATCCGTGAGGCAGAGCAGAATCTGGTCGCTGCCAACGCACGAATTGCCGTGGCGAAGGCCCTGTATTTTCCATCCATTTCCCTTACGGGGCTCTTCGGTTTCGCCAGCGCCGATCTGAGCGATCTCCTTACGGGACCCGCCAAGACATGGAACTATGCCGCCTCCCTCACTGCCCCTATCTTCACCGCCGGCAAGATCAAAGGCCAAGTGAGGCAGGCCGAGGCGATTCAACAGCAGGCCCTGGTGAAATACCTGCAAACGGTGCAGACGGCGTTTCGGGAAGTGGACGACTCCCTGGTGGATCAGCAAAAATCCCGGGAACGCCTCGCTGTCCAAGGTGATCAGGTCACAGCCCTCAAGAACACCCGGCGTCTGGCCGGTCTCAGGTATGATAACGGGTACAGCAGCTATCTGGAAGTACTGGACGCGGAGCGCAGCCTTTTCAACGGCCAGCTCTCTCAGGTCCAGACAAAAGGCTACCTCTTCCAGTCCCTGGTGAATGTCTACAAGACCATGGGAGGAGGTTGGATCACCGAGGCGGACAAGATGGCCAGCGGTTATGCCACTACACAAGAACCCAAACCATCTCCACCCCCACCCCAACCCTCTCCTTGAAAGGGAGGGAGATGAAACGAGAAGGAGAAATCTATGGATGTCATTGACTTGAAGGCGTTTTTCCAGACCAATCCATTAATGGCACTGTTTTCCGATGAGGAACTGGATGGGTGTGTCAAAGTGTCTGAAATTGTTGAATTATCGGCCGGAATAGACATAGCGAAAAGAGGGGAAACTCACAATTCAAGTTGGATTATCTGTGACGGTGAGGTAGCCGTATCCATTCCCGGCGAGGGAATCAATGAAGAAGTGCTGACCCATTTGGAGAAGGGGCGGATCTTCGGCGATCTGTCCGTTTTTACGGGGAATCTGGTGGCTTTCGACTATAAGACGACCAAGCCCAGTATGTTGGTCCGTATTCCCCGGACGGTCTTTATGGACGCCGTCAAGAAAAACCCTGCGGCTACAATGCTATTCACCAAGAATCTGACGGAGATTGTCTTTCATCTTGGTCTTTATCAGAAGGAGCAGGAGATTCACAAGGCGGCCATGCTGGCCAGTCCAGACCCCTACGATCTCTATTTTACCTCTGCCTCGGAACCGATGAAGATCTCCGTTATCAATTGCGGAAGTTCCTCACTGAAATACACCATTTTCGATACCACTCAGCGAGACCCGCTCATCGAAGGGACAATCGAGCGGATCGGCTCGGCCGACGCCCATCACAAGATTGTCACCCCCAAGTTCAAAAAATCATTGTCCCTGGGGGCGGTGCCCAACATGGAGAAAGCCTTCGAGTTCATGGTTGAGGCCATAGCCGATCCGGCGGTAGGCGCGGTCAGGGATGTCCGGGAGTTCAAGGCCGTTGGTCACCGGGTAACCCACGGTGGCGGACTCTTCAATGGACCGGTCATCATCGACGACCACGTACTGGAACAGATCAGATCCGTCTCCGACCTGGCCCCTCTTCATAACCCCTACAATATCGAAGGGATCGAGTTATTCCGGAAACTTCTCCCCGGGGCGAAGCAGGTCGCCGTCTTTGATAACACCTTCCATCAGACCATTCCTGCGGCGGCGGCGACTTACGCCCTGCCCCGACAGCTCTGCGCGGAGGAGCGAATCCGCCGGTATGGATTCCACGGGACCAATCACGAATATGTAGCCCTGAATGCCGCCACTTTTCTCAAAAAACCCTTAAGCGAACTCAAGATGATCACCTGCCACCTGGGCAGCGGCGCTTCGGTCTGCGCTATCGATCATGGCCGGAGCATCGATACCAGCATGGGGATGACGCCACTCGAGGGTCTGGTCATGGGGACGCGCCCTGGGGATGTTGATCCGGGGGTTATCTTCCATCTTCTCAGGAAGGGTAGAAACGCCGCCGATTTAGAAAACATCTTCAATAAGGAAAGCGGCTTGAAGGGAATCAGCGGTTTGACCAACGATATGCGGGAACTCCTGGAAGCGGCGGAAAAAGGAGACGACCACGCACTGGAGGCGATCAGTGCCTTCTGCTACCGGATCAAGAAATACATCGGCGCCTACTCTGTCGCCCTGGGCGGTCTCGATGTGGTGGTCTTTACCGGCGGCATCGGGGAGAACTCCCCGGAGATCCGTGCCAGGATCTTTCAGGGATTCGAGGCCTTCGGCATGACCATCGATCACCGGATCAATCGCGATGCCCGGCCGGAGCGGGGACAGGTCGTCGATATCGCAGAGCCCAATGCCAAGGTCCGGGTGCTGGTGATTCCCGCCGATGAGGAACGGATGATTGCCCGGAACACCCTCCACACTGTTGGACTGGTCCGTTCCGAGATTGACATGAAAGTCTTCAAGACAACCTCTGTCCCCCTGAGCATCTCGGCCCACCACATCCACCTGACCCAGGATAATTTCGAGCTCCTCTTCGGCAAGGGGAAAACGATGACGTCGAAATCGCCTCTCAGTCAGCCGGGACAGTTTGCCGCGGAGGAAACGGTCAATCTTATCGGCCCCAAGGGAAACCTGGAGAAGGTCCGGATTCTAGGTCCGGCGAGAAAGTACAGCCAGTTGGAAATTTCCCGGACGGAACAGTTCAAGCTCGGCATCGATCCGCCGATCCGTGATTCCGGCGACATTGAAGGAACGCCGGGTATTACGGTGGTGGGACCCTATGGGCAGATCCACCTGGAAAAGGGGGTAATCTGCGCCAAGCGTCACATCCACATGTCTACTGATGACGCCCTCAAGTTCGGTTTGAGGGACAAGGACGTCGTCCGGGTTCGGAAGGAAGGGGGGCGTGGGCTCATCTTCGGCGATGTCCTGATCCGGGTGGACCAGAACTTCCGCCTCGACATGCACCTCGATACGGATGAAGGCAACGCCGCCGAAATCAAGCCGGGAGATACGGGATACATCGAATCCATAGAGCATCGGCAGTTTGTTTAAATAAAGGGAGGGAATACATCATGGCTAAGACATCATCGCCAGTTAAAGGCAAGGCATCCAAGATTAAGGCGGCCGTATCGTCAGCTCTCGAGCCGGAAATAAAAAAAACGGCGGTGACCGCGTCTTCCGAATCCGTAAAATCTGTAAAGCCGGCAAAGCAAGAAAAACCTGCGGTTCCAGAACAGGCCGCGGCCGCCGGTAAAGCATCAGGAGCAGCTAAAGCGTCTCCCCAACCGGTAAAACAGGAGGCGACGGAAAAAGCTGCTCCGTCTCCCAAGACAGCAGGGGAGGACAAGAAAGAGGATAGGGAGAAGAAACCCTTCGCCGGTCTCGATCCGGCGTCCTTCTTTAAAGGATGGGAGAACGTATGGAAGGACAACGTCCTTTTAAAAGACCTTTGGAAGTCGGGAACGGTCATGTTTCAGAGCGCAGCGAAAATGCCGGGACAGACGGCATCAATGGAAAAATTCCCGGCCGGGTTTGATCCGTCAGCATTATTCAAGTGTTTTGGGGAAGCAGGCAAGGGCAACGCCGCTGCCAAAGACCTCTGGGAATATGGCGTGGATATGATCCAACGGCAAATCCTTTTCTGGAATGTCATGCGCCGTCGGGGTAACAACTTTCTGGAGCATATCAAAGAAGGATCACCGCCGGTATTAAATTTTGAGTATGAAACGATCATCGACGGCCGGACCCTGGAGAAGCCGGTCAATTACGCCCTCCTCAGGATCATCCCCGAAGCAGGCATGACTATTGATCCCACGAAGCGGCCCTTTGTCATTGTTGATCCCCGCGCCGGACACGGGCCGGGGATCGGCGGATACAAGCAGGAATCTCAGGTAGGTGTTGCCCTCCGGGCTGGTCATCCCGCATATTTTGTCATGTTCTTCCCCAAGCCGGAACCGGGGCAAACACTGATGGATGTCGGTCATGCCGAGGCCCTGTTTCTAAGGGAAGTTATCCGCCGGCATCCGGAGGCGGAAAAACCCTGCGTCATGGGCAACTGCCAGGCCGGTTGGGCTGTCGCCGCTCTCGCTGCCCTAGAGCCGGACATCATGGGCACCATAATCCTGAATGGCGCCCCCATGTCCTACTGGGCGGGATACAAGAACAAAAACCCCATGCGTTACTCGGGCGGTCTTCTGGGCGGTAAGTGGCTCACCACGATGACCTGTGATCTGGGCAATGGCAAGTTCGACGGTTCCTATCTCGTGCAGAATTTCGAGAATCTCAACCCGGCCAATACCCTTTTTGCTAAGGAGTATAACCTTTACGCAAATATAGATACGGAGGAGGAGCGCTATCTCCAGTTCGAAGAATGGTGGAGCGGCTTTTTCCTGATGAACGCCGACGAGATCGATGGCATTGTGACCAATCTTTTCATCGGAAATAAATTGGCCAAAGGCGGGATTGTCACACCCGATGGTCGACGCGTCGACCTGAAGAACATCAAGTGTCCCATCGTCGTGTTTGCCTCTTTTGGCGACAACATTACCCCCCCTCAGCAGGCCCTCAACTGGATAGTCGATGTTTACGGCACCGATGAGGCGATCTTGAAGGATGGTCAGGTGATCATCTACACCCTCCATCCCGATGTGGGCCATCTGGGGATCTTTGTGGGGACCTCCATTGCTAAAAAGCAGCACAACGAGTTTGTCACGACCCTCGACATGATCGATGACCTGCCGCCGGGACTCTATGAAATGATGATCGACAAGAAAAATCCCTTTGCGGAACGGGGAGAACTGATCCAGGGTGACTATACGGTCCGGTTTGAGATGCGGAAGATTGCCAATATCAAGGACCTCAATGACAGCCATCGGGACGATGATTACTTTGCCTCCGTGGCGGAGGTCTCCGATTTCAATGATGAATTGTACCGGACCTTTCTCCAGCCCTGGATCCGGATGATGACGACGGAACAAAGCGCGGAGATGCTGCGCTGGCTAAACAAGAGCCGCAGGAAATATTACCTCTTCTCCGAAAAGGTGAATCCCTTCATGGCGACCTTCAATATCTGGGCGGACTGGGTCCGTAAGAACCGCAAACCCGTGCAGGACGGTAACTATTTCCTGACCATGGAAAGAGACATGTCCCAGACGATCGAAGATCGTCTCAATGGTTATCGCGATGTACGGGACGATCTTTATCGCAGTATTTTTAAGTCCTTGTATGGCCCCTTGGGATTGGCGCCGCTCTTCCCGGGCAAGAAAGCCCAGATGATAGAAAAGGAAAATGAGGCGCAGGAGGCAGCGATCCATGGGGAGATCGAACGGCTCAAAGGAGAGATGGATAAAGGCGGGTTTGAAGAGGGCATGATTCGACTGATCATGGCCTGCATGATCCACGTCGGGGCGATCGACTACCGTTCCCGCCTCATCGGTAAGCAGATCAGGAAGCGCCTCGGAGCTGAAGATGTGAATCAGCAGGAGTTGCGGAAGACGGTTCGAGAGCAATATTTCATGCTCCTTATCGATGAAGATCGTGCGATCGCCTCCCTCGCCAAGCTCCTGCCGACCCAGGAAGAGCGTGAAGAAGCCGTAAAGTTGACCATGGAGATCATGATGATCAGCGACGCCGAGATCGATCCCAACAGCCGCCTCGCCGCCAAGGTGGCCAAGGCTCTTGACCTGGATGTCAAGAAATCATTTGACGTTGCTTCCTGAAGTAAAGGGCCGAAAAAAATTACACTTCCCTTCCGGAGGTTCATTGTCTAACCCTTCCCTTCAAGGGGAGGGTTAGGGTGGGGATGGGGTTCCCCTTAAAAAATGCAAGTTAATGAGAGCATGCTCTCCTTCCTTCGTCCCGACAAAATTACCCTCCTAATCGTCCTCCAGGGAAAATGGCGGGCGGGAGGAAAGCTGCCCCCTGCCTCAGAAGTATTCCGGCAGATTGAACAGGCCCCGGCGACTAAAAATGTTGCCTTCGAATGCTCCGGATTAACCGGCTGGAGCAGCGTCCTGATCACCTTTCTCATCAATATCATTGACTATGGACAGCAGCGGGACGTCATTGTAGACAAAGGAGGGCTTCCCCCGGGAGTTCAGGGGCTTCTGAATCTGGCTTATGCCGTTCCGGAGCGCGCCGGAGCCAGGAGGGAAAAGTTTCGGACCCCCATCCTGGAGCAGATAGGGCAAGAAGTTTACTCTTTCTGGCAAGGAACCCAGGAAGTCTTCTCCTTTATCGGGGAGGCGACCGTGGCCTTCGGGAGGTTGCTCAGGGGCCAGGCCCGTTTTCGCCGACGCGATCTGTTTGTCGCCATCCAGGAATGCGGGATTCAGGCCTTGCCCATTGTTTCCCTGATCAGTCTGCTGGTCGGTCTTATCCTTGCCTTTGTTGGTTCTATCCAGTTGAGCATGTTCGGGGCCCAGATCTACATCGCCAATCTGGTTGGGATCGGCGTCTTCCGGCAGATGGGGGCGGTCATGACGGGGGTGATTATGGCCGGCCGGACGGGGGCCGCTTTTGCCGCCCAGCTTGGGACCATGCAGACAAATGAAGAGATCGACGCCCTCAAGACCCTGGGCATCCCGCCGATGGAATTTCTCGTTCTGCCAAGAATGATCGCCCTGGCTCTTATGATGCCCCTTCTGTGCCTCTATGCCGATTTCATGGGCGTCCTCGGAGGGCTTATCGTCGGGGTGACAATACTGGACCTGAATTTCATGGCTTATTACAACCAGACCGCGGATGCTATCGGGATCAACGATATGTGGGTCGGCCTGTTCATGAGTGCGGTTTTCGGCATCCTCATCGCGA
>SESA01001247.1_pt1 | contig 13490 bp, 11 predicted proteins | sample 3171451 | NCBI WGS metagenome assembly SESA01 (sample SAMN06051862, study PRJNA518727) | freshwater metagenome | biome: subpolar coniferous forest; feature: holomictic lake; material: water; isolation source: holomictic Lake 227, 8 m depth | place: Canada: near Kenora, Ontario | collected...
AGAGGGCGCTCGAGGGGTGGCCACGTCATCGCTGCAACAAACTCGCACCGGTTCGCCTGCAGCCTCACGTCGGTAAAAAAGAACGCCAAGCGCGGGGTTTTAACGCCAAGCGTTGCCAAATAACAATGCTTGTTGTGTCGTGGTGCACAAAACATTTATTCCGACCCTCCCAAAGGCCTTCGCCGCCGCCCGCGCACCCCACCCCGCCCGCCCCGCCCATGATGATGGCGGCGAGCGGCCCTGAGCCGTCCCATCCCGACGTCTTCTTGTCCATCTCGGCCTCGTCCTCCTCGTCCTCCTCTTTATGCTGCCCCCGCGGGCCCGTCGTCCCATTCGACGGCGCCGGTGGCGGGGTTCTCGCGGAACCCGTGGCGGGGATCGATGGACGAGTCGGCGCCCACGAGCAGCCCGCGCCAGTACTGGAGGAGGAAGTTGGCGTTGCGGAGCGTGGTCTGGACCTGGGCGAGCGACGGGAGGCGCGCGCGGGTCTTCTCGGAGAGCCGGGTGTTGCGCGTGAGGAGGCCCAGGAGCGAGTTGAAGCGGCAGGTCGGGGCGGTGTTGGTGTTGTTGGTGCGAAGGCCGCCGCCCCCGAGCGTGTGCTGGTGGTACGTGGAGGCGTAGAGCGAGGCCACGAGGGAGTGGGCGGCGGCGTCGACGTCGAGGAGGTGGAGCGGGGCGTCGGGCCCCATCACGAGCGCGGACCGCGCGAGCCGCAGCGCCGACGTGAGCCCGTGCTTCTTGAGGATGGTCTTGGGGCCGATGGATGGCAGATTCCGGGAGTAGTCGGTGCCGGTGAGGGCGATGAGGACGATGAGAGGGGATATGCCTGGGAGGTGTGGGTCTCGGGCGGGGGTGCCCATCACGGTGATGACGTTGCGCTTGAGGAGCTCGGCGCGGAGCCCGCGGACGTCAACCCACTCCATGCCATGGTGGGGGGCGCGGGCATTGTTGGCTGCAGCTGCTGCTACGTGCGGCGGATCCATCCGCTTCTCGATCCGGAGGATGTGGATGGGGATGTGCTCTGGGAGGAGCAGCGCGATCGGGAGGAAGTCGCCGTCGGTCGCGAGCACGGCCATGGCTACCGGCTGACGAGGAGGGTTGGAGGAAGAGGAGGAGGGGGAGGGGAGGAGGCCCTCATCCCGGTCGCCATCGTCGTGGTGGACGAGGACGTCATGGGGAGGGGCGTCCCCGTTTCCCACCAGCAGCTCGTCGTTGACGGCGCGGGTCCAGTGCGCGAACTTGATGTCGGCCTCCCCGACCTGAGCCCTTGGCCGATGGGACTCGGCGCGCTCGAACACGCCGTCGGCGCCGTTCCACGAGAACTCCACGAGCGCGGGCCCACGCCAGTCGACGACGACCTGGAATGGGCGCATGGCGAGGGGAGGAACGAGGAGGAGTGGGCCCTCGACCGCGAGGCCCGCTACCTCCTGTACCGTCGCTACATGTGGTGGGCACGGACCCTCCTGTGCGGGACCGCGTGCCTGCTCTGTGTCGCGACCATCGGCGCCATCATCGGCGCCTGGTGCACGTGGGGCGACGTCGGGCTGCGGGGCGGGCTCGTCCTCGGGGCGTTCCCCCTCACCGGGGTCCTGGCCCTCTGCCTGTCCGGTGCGCGGATTCGGAGGCGATGAGGGAGATACGCGGACGGGCGGCGACAGGAGCACGGGCAGCGCCTCCATCACGAGCTGCTGCACGCGCGCCTTGAAGGCGCGGTTCGACATGGCCTTGGTCCAGTCCTCGCCGGTCGGGGGGAAGAGGGGCAGCGGGTCCTCGGCGTGGAAGACAAAGGGCGGGCCCGTGTGGCGCGCGCGCCGCGACGCCTGGGTGATGGCCTTGCCCTTGGGCACGTTCTCATAGTCGTCGAAGGCCAGCACCACGCGCCGCGCCCCGAGGCGCCACAGGCGCTGGATGGGGTGGGCGAACTGCGCCTCGAGGAACGTGGACCAGGTGGTGGTGGGCGTGGGTGGCGGCATCATCATCGTGGTATTGGACCTCGAGACGGGGAACGGGAGGAAGGCGCTCGGGGTGCGGTTGAGGTCCTCGTTGGGGTCGCTTGGCGGGGACGACATCAGCGGCGGCGCCTCGGGCACCACGCGCGGCATGCCCATGAGCTTGATCTGGCCGTCGATGAAGCCCACGATCTCCTGGCCGGGGGCGAAGGCCGGGTCGGAGGCGGCGTTGAAGGCGTTCGGGGCCCAGTCCTTGAACTGCGAGATCCAATCGGCATGGATGGTCATTGCAAATGGAGTAGGAGGAGGAGGTTGGGGCGGGGGGAAGTGCGGGAGGAGGGCTTTGGGGTTTGATCGGGTTTGGTCGGTTGCCCCCGAAAAAATAAAAAAAAACACGTGGCGTCCACACACTTGACCACGTCAGCCGGTGGATTTATTACACAAAAGAGGACGCGTATGCCTCCGTTTAAGGCCGGGCCCGCACCCTCTGTTGATGGCGACACGGATCGCATTAGCGCCTTCAGGCCAGTGACTCCCCTCCAGCTGCTCCGCGTGGGCGGGATTGCGAACCTGAGGCTGATGAACAAAGCGGACGGCGGCAGGTTGTGCGGGTGGGAGTCCCAGCTGTGCCCGCCGCCCCTGTCCCTGTACGACAGCCGTGAGGATGGGGGGGAGGACGTGAAGAGGCGTGGGGGGGGAGGCGACGGCGGGCTGGATGGTGTGCCGGCTTCGGAGGTGTTGGCCGAGCATCTCAAGGAGACCCGCCGGATGCAGAAGCGGGAGCGCAACAAGGAGTCGGCGCGCATGTCGAGGGAGCGGCGCAATGAGGAGATGGCGTATCTGCGGGCCAGGGTCGAGGATCTGGAGCGGTCCAACGCCGAGAAGGACGGCGAGCTGTCGGCGCTCAAGGGGCAGCTGCGGGATCTGCAGGGGATGCTGATGGTGGGGGTGGGCATCCGCCACCACGAGAAGGGGAGTGGAATGGAGGACGAGGAGGAGGATGGAGAGGAGAAGGGGGTAGGAGGAGGAGGGGAGGAGGACGACGACGAGAGCGGTGGGGATAAGGCCAAGAAGATGAAGGACGGAGGCGGCGACGAAGACGACGAGCTCATTGGTCTCAGCCAGGGCAGCGATGGGTCCGTCTACATTGCGGCCGGCGGGGCCATGGGCAACCTGGTGCGCTTCTCGGCGGAGATCGTGGCGGAGCATGGACTGCTGGGGCTCCAGTCGTCGCAGGGCAGCGACGCGTCGTATGCGGGGATGCTTCGCCCCGGGTGGAAGGAGCGCACCGCCGTTTCCATTGACGAGGGAGACGAGGGCGGCGACGAGGAGGACGGAGGGGACGACGACGACGACGGGGACGACGACGAGGCGGGCGGCGAGCGCGCGGGGAACAACAATGGGGAGGGGCTTTGAGCGCGTCCCTGTATGCCTTCGTGTGTGAAGGCATATTTCAGGGCGCGCTTGGCCGGGTGGGAGGGGAAAGTGGGCCGTTTCGCATGCGAACGAGAATGAATGGCCGATTCAGGCAGCGTGCCATTTCGTCTTGGAGCAGTCTCCGTGTGTTGATGGCACCCGCGGCGCCGGCCATCCTGTATGCCCCCGTGTCGGGCCAGGTGCTGGCCCGGCTGTTCTCGATTGATGTGCAGGACGGCACCATGTGGTGGGCGCTGGGCCTCAGCGTGGCGATGATATGCCTTGTGCTGGGGTGCGGTTTTCGTCGGGTGCTATATTTGGGAAAATGGGATCAGTATGAGGGGGCGAGCGGCAGACGAGCGGCGATTGGGGCCCAAGGTGCTGGCGATGTGTATCCTACGCTGTGCCTTGGCCCTGCGCTGCTCCTGTCGCACCGGTCGCTGGGCATTCCGCTGGACGCCGTGGTGCTGGGCATGCTCCCGGTGATTGGCATCACGGGCTGCTTCGCGCGGTCGGCGTCCGAGTGTGCATGCGCGGGCGGGTGCAGCAGCCACTGCGCCGTGGCGAGCTTTATTCTGGATATCCTCGGATGCCTCCAGGCCGTGGCGGTCTCCGTGCTGATGCCCGGGTTCTTCTTCTTCTCGCGGTGGGACCGCCCGCAGTCGCGGTGGTGCGCCGACAACGTGGCCGGCGCCAGGGGCGGCTCGGGAGGGGAAATGGCCTGGTCGGTGGCGTGGCTGGGGTTCTACCTGCTGGTGGCGGGCCGTTTTGTGCTGGACCGGGCCGGAGGCAGGATCGGATGGGGCCAGCGCGGTTCCCACTGGGTGCACTGGTGGGCTGTGGCCGCGCTGGTGCGGCTGGCGGTGGTGGTGGCTGCCATGATGCTGGGCGAGCACATCGTCATGTCGGTCGGGGTGTCGAGCATCCTGTACTCGTGCTTCTGCGGGTGTACGGCTGAGGGCTGGGACGGAGCGGCGGCGCCCGGTGGTGAGAACGACGAGAACGACGATGTGCCGGGCGAGGCGGCGTTCCAGGCCGAGAGTGAGAATGGCGGCAGCAGCAGCTGGGACGACGAGGAGAGCCTGGTGCCCGAGCGCATCCTGGTGGCGTCGATGGTGGGCCTGCTGGGGCTGGTGTTTGCGGGGTCCGTGGCCGTCGGAGAGGACGAGCTCGTGGGCTGCAGGACGCACGGCGCGCACCAAGGCATAGTCAGGGAGGCGGGGCTGTATCCCGTGATGCTGGGCGCGTATGTGCTGCTATTTGAGGCCTTGCGCGGCGGGTCCGCCTGACACACGTGTGGTGATGATGATGATGATGGGGGGCTGGTGCTGGGCGTTAGTGCTGTTGTTGTTGTTGTTATCCCTGTTGTTCCAGGCCGACGGCCAATTCACGAGCGTATCGTCTGTGATGCAGCGGATCCAGATGCAGCTGGAGCAGCGCGGGGCGGGGGGCGGGGTGGTCGCCAAGGTGTGGGGCCGCCCCGTGGACCCCGCGTGCGCCGGGTACGGCGCGCCGCTGGCGGTAGCGTACGCGTGGGACGCGCCGTGCGGGTTCAATGTCAGTCTGGCGACGGTGGCCGCGTGGTCCGGGATCTTGGTGGTCGCGCCATACAAGTTTAATGTGGCGCTGGACGGATGGACCCCGCAGCGCGTCAACCTGACGTTGGTGGTTGTCATGGGCGTGCGGTGCGGCGACGCGGCCCATGAGGAGCTGGGCGTGGCCACCGTGACATGCGGGGCCGCATCGGTGGTAGCGGCGCCGCCCGTGGCCGCGGGCCTGATCATATCCGGCGTGGGCTGGCGCGCTGTGGCGCGCCTCGACGCCGTGTGGTATGCGCTGGTGCGCAACGTGACGACCGGGGCGTGGTACCGCCCGGCGTGGCTGGGACAGGATGCGCAGTGGGTATCCCGCGCGGTCGGTGCCGCATCGGTGCCCGCCCCCCCGTCCTCGCCCCTTCCGGCGTACACGGGCGGGGACGGCGCCGCCCCGCCGTCGCTGCTGGTGGATATCGGCGCGCTGTATGAGGCCGCGGCCGCCAACGGCGACGCGGACGTGATGCTTTTTTTGCAGTAAAACGCTTCACGCCATATGCGCGGGTCCGGGCGGGGTAAGGATAAGGTGCGCTTATCTCACCCCGCTCTGTCGATGTCTAGGGCTGTGCCTTTCTCCCTGTCGGGTAGACGGGGTCGGGACATATGTGGCGGTGCATTCCTTTGACTATATGTTCAAACTAAACGACTCATGCACTCGAACGCTTGGTATCGTTTACATTGACTGAAGCAGGTGTGGCGGCGCCGGAACGTATGCGAAGAAGCACCAGGTGCGCCGATATTTTTTTTTGTTTTTTTAGGAAGGTGGCACACACACACATGTGCGTATGGGTTGAGCACAACAGCACCCCATATTAGCACCACTACACGAGTGATCCACAAACAGATTCGATCGTGCTGTTCGTATCCAAATGGCTTCCAGCAAGAACGACGATGGTGGGGATGGTGGGTGCTGCTACGAGGAGGTGCCGGACCTTTCGGTGTACATGTTTCTCCATCCGGAGGGGAAGACGGTGCTGAGGGCGCTCAACTACCACGTCGAGCGGGACTGGGGCGTCAGTGTGAGCGATCTCCGCTCCGTGGGTGTGATTGAGGATGGGCGGTGGTCGCTGGTGCCGCGCGGGTGCTACGACGAGGGCGAGGATCTGAATAGGGCGGTCATGGACGCGGTCATACGCAACGGGTGGAAGAGGGTCGCGGAGGGGGTGAGGTGGGACCAGTTCAGGCGGTTCGGGGTGCTGGAGCGGTCCAGCTGCAAGGCCGAGGCGCTCGAGTGCGTGCGCCAGGTCCAGGAGGAGGGGCAGTGGGCGCGGCTGGGGGACCTGGTGGACATGCTGTTTTTGCGTTTCTCGCTCGCGCGGGACGCGCTCGTCATTCTGCGCTCGGATGTGGACATTCGCAGGCTGCGGAGCCTGCTGCTTCAGCATGGGGATGAAGGAGCGGGGAACGACCCGGCGATTGCGCGGCTGCTGGCGCCGGTGGATGCAGGGGGTTCCTCCGTTTCAGCCCCTGTGGCCCTGTCGTCGCACCTCTTCCCATCCCCCGTGTTCAACGTGCTGCATGCGTACCCGCACCTCACCTCGTGCGCTTCGACCTCTCCTGATGCCTGCGCGGACCTCTTGGAATTCGTGTCGCGGCTGAAGACGGGGGTCGCGGATGTCCTCCAGGGATGGGAGGCCGACTGTGTCTTTCAGGGGTTCAAGGCCGACGGGAAGGATTTCGGGGTGTACCGCGAACATGAGGAGGAGGGGGGGAAAGGCGAGGCGGGTAGGAAGGAGACGAGGACGACGGAGGACGATGAGGAGGAGGAGGGGGAAATAGAGGATGAGGAGGATGTTGACGACACGAAGAAGAGGAAGAAGAAGAACAAGGCCGGCCGAAAGGCCAAGTCCAAGGACGAGCTTCTGCGCCAGAAATGCATGAAGCACGTCGAGGCGGTCAAAGAGATGGTGCACTATCTCCTTAGGCTGGTTCGCACTCGCCACTTCATTATCCCCCAGCTGGCACGCATGCTCGTGCGCATCGCCGAGGACCGCGCCGTCGTGGTCTGCACGGCGCAGACGCCCGGGTCCCGCAAGCCGGTGTATGTGCCCGTGCACCGCTGCTCGTTGCGTTGGACGTTCATGTGCTACCTCACGGAGCGTGCGCAGCAGCTTTCGGGGGGCATGGTCCCGTCTTTCAAGGACGTGTATGATGTGTATGTGGCGGCCGAGGCCGAGGCCGGTCGGAGGGCCGATGTGGTGGAGTCCAGGGTGCAATTCCCCTCCTCGTCGTTTTCCGCGGCAGGCAAGGCGGGAGGAGGATGGGTCCGGAAGACGCGCGGCGGCTGGAGCGGGTACGGCGGGTACACGGATCCGATGGTGCTGCTGTTTGAGGGGCCGTGCGAGCGGGCGGCGCCAAGGGATTACTTGAAGGGCTGGAAGTCGCAGGCGGAGAACGTGGTCAGCCTGCCCCAGCGCCGGCCGAGGGTGGCGCGCGCCAAGAAGGCCGTCGAGGCCACGCCCTCGTAGCGTGTCCAGCCACTAGGCGTTGCCGGTCGAGTCGCCGAGGAAGAGCTTTTTGGCGTCGGGGGTTTTGTAGAAGATGTGGACCTGGTTCTGCACCTTCAAGTACATGTCGATGAACTTGATCTCGACGTCGTCCCCGAGGCGCTCCATGCTGATCTCCATGCGGTCGCTGAGGTGGAGGAGCGCGCGCAGCGACAGGGCGAGGCGGATCGTCGGATTCAGGGTGTGGCGCTTGAGGTGGTCGAGGCACGTGGCCGTGTCGGTGCCCTCCTCGTCGGGGTGCCTCGCGCTGAGGAGGCGCGACATCTCCTCGGCCATGAATTCCGGGCTCGTGCTCGCGATGTTCTCCACCATGTATGTGGTGATGAGACGCGCATCGGGCGTGTGATTAAAGCGGCAAAGAAAGCATCTGCGTTGGGCTGGTGCGGCATTGCTGTGGGGTTCGGGCGCGGAGTCCGGGGTGTCCATCAACGTTTGCTTGCTTGCTTCGGGGCCGCGCGAGGGCACTCGGACTTAAATGCGCTTCGGTCCGTGGCCGCGGCGCGAATGACAGATGGACCCCCCGTATGTGAATATGGGAGGACAAGTAGTGGAGGGGGGGAAGGGGGGGTTGCGACAGGAGGGTCGTTTAATTTTTTTCATTCAATTACGCGTCCTCCTCTTCCACGGACTCAAACTCGTCCAGGAAGAGGTTATGGATGCGGTCCAGGTAGACATTGATGGGCTCCCCCGTTGACGGGACGATGCGCTGCTCGCCGGGCGCCAGCGCCCACACGATGTACTCGGTGTAGCGGCGGATGTCCTCCCAGTGCGGGATGTCCCCGTAGACCTCGAGGATGTACCCGCGCGCGACGGTGTACTGGTGGCTCGGTTGGAAAAATGACATGGTCGCTGCGGCGATTGTGGCGGCGGGCGAGGCTGTCTGGGTGGAGTGTAAAGGGGCTTGGTCTTTTTGTTTATTTTTTTAGGGGCGCGCCGTCATGAGCATCATGGCCTCGCGAAGGGCCGGCAGAGGGATGTGGATGACGTGATTGAGGTGGATCACGAGGCTGGAGGGCGTGGCCGAGATCGACGAGGTCGTGGTCGTAAGGGGGCGGGGCTCGGGCGCAGGGAGTGGCGCTGGCAGGAGCACGGGCGCCGCCTTGTTGGCCCGCCAGACGTAGTACGGGCTGCGATCCTGGCTGGCCCTCGCCGCGTAGACCCGCTCGGCGATGAGGTTGGTGGGCTCCGACGGGTGGATGGGGACGGCCGCCACCACCGACAGGATGCAGCAGCAGCGCATGGGGTTCTGGGTGTTGAAGGTGGCGAGGCGCTTGGAGATGCCCCTCAGCGTGCACCGCCTGGTGCTGGTGAGGATGATGTAGCGCAGGGCCGAGGTGTGATCCCAGGTCATCTCGACCTCCCGCGCCGCGATGTGGATCCAGAAATTGGCCGGGAAGAACCCGTCGGCGGCCCTGGCCAGAATGGCGGTCCGGAACAGCGGGGCCGCCTCGACAGGGGCGACGTCGGCCGATGGATGATGGGCCTGCTGGCCTGGGGGAGGGGGCGGTGGCGTAGGGGGGGCGGGCTCCGCGCGCGTGTCGTCCTTGGGCGCCGTCGTGATGGCCCGCTTTTTGGGCGGGGGCGGATGGAACGCCGACGGCCGCATGGTCGTGATGCCGGGCGGCGTGGATGTGAAGGATGGTGAGGAGGAAACGCAGGTGGACGCCATGAGCATGTTGCAGATGGACGGGATCGTGGTGCCGTGGGCAGCCAGGTCGCGAGGGGCGTCCTTGGGCTCGACATGGTGCTCCTCCGCGCCGCCTTGGCTCAGGGGCGGGAGGCGGGCGCCGGCAGACGGCGTGATGAGGGCGGCGATAAGAGACATGTCCATTGCAGTGCAGGGAGCAAGGATGCAGGGATGGATTTGGCGGTATATAATACTAAATCGAGCGGGGTGTCGGGCGAGCGGCGATTTGGATGCGTTTGAGGGGCTTGGCACAGGACACGTCACCCCTGTCCGCTTGCAAAAAGGCACGTGATCTCCGTTTTTTTTTTCCTTGGCTTGCCTTGTGGCTTCTGGTTTCCGGCCCGTGCGCGGCGGCCCAGAGCGACGCCATGCTGTCGGAGCAGGCGCTGATGCTCGCGTTCTCGGAGGTGTTTGGGGTGCGGGACGTGGTGCTGGATGCGGGGTCGCCGCTCATGGAGTGCGCGCTGCGCCAGCTGGACCAGCTCGGCGTGCCGAGAGGGGTCGTGGCGACGGCGGACGGCGGAAACGGCGCGGACCGGCCGAACGCGTCGGCGTACGCGGAGCTCATGCGCCGCGGGCTCCGGTCCCAGAGCGAGGCCGCGCTGGCCGGGATGCTGATGCGCGCCGCCCTCGGGAACATCGTCCTGGGACTGAAGGACCCATCCGATTGGAGCCTCGTGATGCTGGACCCCACCACGGGCGACCTGGTCCGGCGGCGGTCGTTCTCGTCTACGCGGCTGGCGGTCATCGAGACCCTGCTTCTGATCTGTATCGTGGCACTTGGGCGAATGGTGTGGGTATATAAGATCTGATGGCGTGCTGGGCGTAGCGATTGCGCTCCCCCTGGTTGATTTGTTTGTTACGTTGCGTTGAAAGAAAAACTTTTTTTTAATACGCCCTTATCTGTACCGACCTGTTTTCAAGAACCTATACCCGATTTCCCTATTCAGCACCATGCCCACAGCGTCCAAGAAACCCGAAGAAGGATCCGCCGAATCCGGCGATGAAGAGTACGAGGTTAGTACCGAGGATGAGTCTAATGACGACATGTCCAGCGGCGAAGATGAGTCCGACCAGGACACCCAGAAGCGGAAGCGCGCTGCAGGCAAGGGCCCGGCCGCCGATGCTGCCCCTGAAAAGGATGAGATGGACGAGGTTCAGAACCGGATCAAGAGGGTCAGGGAGGTTTCCGCTCGGGAACATTTCTTTCAGCTTGGCCGGCAGTGCATTATGCGGTACCTTGAGATTACAGGGGATCATATCCCGTTCAAGTCCACCGGTCAAATTCCAGACATCTTGAAATGTTTCAGTGGCGAGGGGTTTACCGATATTGAGTCAGAGATTAAGACTATGCTTATCGCGTGCAGAAACAATAAGCTTCTCGACCTCTGGGCATTATTCTTCTTCGTGCACTCGGTTTTTTGCATGTCGTGGAAGACCTATTTTAGCGACGCCGATGCCACGGGAATCAACGGCCTTCCGCTCGGCAGCAGCATTGGCGGGTTTGGACGCAACGCGGCTATGGCGCTGTACGTCGAGATCTGGGAGCTGCTCGATCAGGTCGAGTGCCTGTTCTCCGGGGTCTCGGCCAGTTTCAGGATGGCTGAAGCCGCGCGACTGGCAAACATGAAGTCAGGGTTTCGCGTCGATGGGCACACTTCGTGGTTGCTTAACTGCGAATTTAGTCTGCGGAAGAGTATGATGAGTCGGGGGGCAGAAGCAGCGTTCAGGAGCAGCGAGGAGAACGTGGAGTTCCACGGCCGTTCGGTCCGGGCGGCGTACAGGATGAGCGGCCATATGCAGGAGAGCCAGGAGATCATGGAGTCGCTCCGCGACCCTCTCACCTTGGTGGCAATCAACGGAAATCTGCCCGAGGCCATCGCGATCCTCGGTGAGATCCACGACGAGTTTGTGCTAGCCCAGCTGAGTGGCAGGAGCCTCTTCGACATCGCCAAGAAAGAGGCGAGACGGCTGTCCAAGTCCAAACCTAAGAACAAGGCAAGCCTCGAGCGGCTCATGGACGACGTCTTGGACGCGCTTAAGGAGGTTATGGGGTATGCGCTGGACAGCGTCTCTGGGATTTCGGCGATCATGCTGTGCCGTGATGCCAACGGCTCATTGCACGTTCCCACCGCGCTCGATGCGACGGACCTGTCCGTCTCCATGCAGCAGGCCGTCAGCGAGGCGGCCAAGAACGGTGTTTCCGTCGAGCAGCAACTCCAGGTGATCAAATCGCTCCTGTCCGCCAGAGGTGCCATGTTTGGGACGTCCCAGAAGGTTGGCGCGTTCGCCGGGCGCGTCTTTTCCGTGCCGACGTTGGATAAGCATATCCTGTCGGGTGACGGAGCGCTGGCCAACGCCATGGCCTACAACATCCTCGAAAAGCAACAGCGCGACCAGGCCAAACACTTGTACCCCTTCGCCGGGGTGAAAGAGGAGCGGAAACGCATGTTCATGAGGCAGAATGTGGCAAGCTGGCCGAATGATTTCTTCTCGGCCGATGGGGTTGGTAGGCTGGAGAAGACGTATAGAGACATCTACCTGCCCCGGTTGCCCGCTATGGCCGACGCTTCAGAGGAAGCTCGCAAGGGGATTATCCGGGAGATGAAGCTGAAGTCGTTGACTCGGAGCGGCGCGTTCGTGCTTCCCATGTATACGGCGGTCCAGACGAATGGGAATGAGATCATATCTGCCTACGCCTCCCCTGTTGAGTACCTGCAGGCGGTCCGGCTTTCGCTGGACTTTGGACGCCCTCCGCCCGGTATCGTCAACAAGATGACGGTGGTGAAGGCGTTTGTCGACTCCATCGACATGCTCCCCCCTCTCCCGATCGTATCCGACGACTTGGAGAAGCAGCTGCACGCCAGGAACCTCTTTGCCCAGGCCAAGGATAAGGTCCTGAAGGCGATGCGGCGGCGCGTCACGGTGGCCGTGAATCTCGAGGGCGGCGCCGCCTCCGACGAGGAGGAGGAGGAGGAGGAGGGAGGGGACAGCGAAATCGAGAACGACGACGAAGAGGATGACGAAGAGGAAGAGTGATCGCGTTGGCCGGTCTCCATTGTGCACGTCTGACGTCCAACAACCGCTGCCACCATGGTGGCGTCGTTGCGACTTGTCGGTGCCCCCTCCTCTGCCTTGCGAGTGAGGGGTCCAATGGGCGGCTCCGCCGTTTATTATCATTGAATATTCGAAAGTGTGCGACCCGTGTGTGTGGGTTGGGCGGCCGGGGGCGCGGGGTGGAAGCGGCGGTCCATCTCCGACTGGATGTAGAGCAGCGTGTCGCGCCCGATGCACACCTGGCACCCGATGCGCTGCAGCAGCAGGTTGGCGAGGAGTTGCATGCGCTCGGGCCTCGACGTGTGGACGGACCGCTGCATCGCGCCCAGCAGCGCGTCAAACACCCGCTTCGGGTCGAGCACGCGCGGGGGTGGTTGGGAGGCGTGGGACGCGGATGTGGTATGGGAGGAGGCGGGGGCGGCGGGGGTGGCGGCGCCGGGGGTGGCCCTTTCTCGTAGGAAGAGGCGGTCGTTCTCGGCCGCGATGTCGAGCGGGTCCTGCAGCCGCTGCAGCACAGTGTGCATCTGGTCACCGCCCAACGAGCTCAGGAGCTCGTACAGCCAGGTTCGCTGTTCTGTGGTCATGAAGGTGAAGGGGAAGACCGCGCACCCCTTGAACAGGCCCAGGCCGTATCGGCTGATGTGGAACTCGACGGGGGTCGTGAGCATGATGCGCATGGTCTCCGCGATGGGGTCGCGCGTGCTCGAGCGGCACATGTAGACGAAGATGCGCTCGAGGGCCGCGGGCTCCAGGAACAGGCGGTTGAGTTCCTCCATGTGTATGGTCCATGATGGTTGGGAAAATGTCGCCGGGCGTGGCGTGGAATTTTTTTTTGTTTTTTTTCAGGGTCCGCACACGGGGGTGGGAGGGTGAGAAAAACATACGATTTCCCAGATACGATGCTGACCGAGTCCCAGACGTGCGACATCTATGCCGGGGTGGTGGACTTTATGCAGCGGGAGTACCAATCGCTGCAGGCCTTTATTCGGGAGGACAAGAGCCGGGCGGGCGAGGAGCTCGAGGAGGCGACGGAGCTGCTGCGGCGCGCGGAGGCCAGGACGCAGCAGGCCGAGGAGGCGAGCGCCGAGGCCCGGGCGACGATGGTCGCTGCGCTGGAGGAGCGCAACGCCGCCGGGAACGAACTGGCGCTGGCGAGGGAGGAGCGCAGCACCGCCGACGAGGAGTGGGTGCGGGCGCAGGCGGAGATGAGCGCGGCGCAGATGGAGCGGGCCGCGGCGCAGGTGGAGTTGAGCGCGGCGCAGGAGGAGCGGGCCGCGGCGCA
>SESA01001252.1_pt1 | contig 13455 bp, 12 predicted proteins | sample 3171451 | NCBI WGS metagenome assembly SESA01 (sample SAMN06051862, study PRJNA518727) | freshwater metagenome | biome: subpolar coniferous forest; feature: holomictic lake; material: water; isolation source: holomictic Lake 227, 8 m depth | place: Canada: near Kenora, Ontario | collected...
AATGGATACGGCGAACCTCGACGAAAGTCTAGATTGTGTCAGATCGCCCCGATCCATTGCCGTTTTTAGGCTCAAAGCATAGCCGCCTCGGGAACACCCTCCGCCTGCCGCTTGAAATCCTGGAGCAGCGCCTTCAACCGCTCGGGCCGATGCTCGCGGCGCATTTGCACAATCGCCTCCCCAGCCAGCACATCGCAACGCTCGTTGTGTTCATGCCCCGCGTGGCCCTTCACCCAGCGCCATTCAATGCGGTGCCCGGCGGTCGCCGCATCCAGCGCCCGCCAAAGATCGCCGTTTTTCACGGGAGTCTTGCCCTTCGTCCGCCAGCCGCGCGCCTTCCACCCTTGGATCCACTCCGAGATCCCTTTGCGCAGATATTCCGAGTCCGTGTAGCAGACGATCTCGCACGGCTCCTTGAGCGCGCTTAAGCCCGCAATCGCCGCTTGCAGTTCCATCCGGTTATTCGTCGTCGCCGGTTCCCCCCCGCTGACCTCCTTGCAACGCCCGTTCCAGAGCAACACGGCACCCCAGCCCCCCGGGCCGGGATTTCCCTCGCAACCGCCGTCGGTGTAAATGGTGACTTTCTTCAAGGGCATGGGAAAACGGGAAACAGAGGGTGCGGTGGATCGGCCCGATTGTCGAGAGCGGAGCAAAAAACCGCCGCAACTCCCGCTTGCGAATCGGGAAAGAGCGGCGAGATTTCCGCTCCATGCCCTCCTCCCGCCCGCCTTTGCTCCTGTGCCCTGAAGCCACCGCCGCCATGTTCCTCGCTCCTTTGCTTCCCCGCCGCCGCTGCCTCGCCGCCCGCCTCCTGCCCGCGCTGGCGCTCCTGGCCGCCCTTTGGTTCTCCCTCACCGCTCGCGGGGAGGAGGACTGGAACGCGCGCGTCCTGGCCCAGGTGCGGGCCATGCCCAGCGGAGGCGGCTACCGCGCCAACCGGCTGGCTGCCGACCGGCTCGCGGCATCGGTGGACATCCGGGGCGGCGCGCTGGTCGTGCAACCGGCCCTGGCGTCGCCCAATTTCTGCTCCGAAGCCACCTACCTCGTTTTCCTGAAAACCATCCAGCCCGCGCTCACCCGCCTGGACCCGGCCACGCTCGACGCCCTGCTCGTCCGCAACCAGCCCGACGGCCATGGCGTCTGGGGCCGCTGGAATGCCAACGGGCCGGGGACCGCCCGGCTCTTCCGCGAACTGGGCCTTGGGCGCAACTTCGACGACTTCGCCCAGGCGCGCCCCGGCGACTTTCTAAAAATCTTCTGGTCGCCGGAAGTCGGCCGCCGCGAGCGGGGCCATTCGGTGATCTTCCTGGGGTGCGAGCCACAAGGCGGCGTGGAATGCGTCCGCTTCTGGTCCAGCAACGTCCCCGGCGGCTACGGCGAAAAAGTGGTTCCCCGCAGCCGCATCGCCTACGCCATTTTCTCCCGCCTGGAGCACCCGGAAGCCCTCAGCCGCCTGGCGGGCATCCCGCCCATTTGCCCCTATCTCGCACGCCTGGGGTCTGCCCGCTCTTCCCGCGCCGAAGCCAGAACCATGGCGGGGATGTAGCCCCGGTGCCCGGATCCGAAGGTATTTCCTTTTGACCGATGCAACCCCCGCAAACGGCTTGCATTCCGGCGGCGGCACTTCGAGAATGCCGCGCCCTCATGAAAATCATCGACCGCTACATCGGCAAAGAAATCCTGGTCACCACGCTCTTCGCGGTGGCGGTTTTGAGCCTCGTCCTGGTCCTGGGCAACCTCTTCAAGCAACTCCTCGATCTGCTGGTCAACCAGGACGCGCCGCTGGAGCTTATCCTCAGCTTTATCGGCTTCATCCTCCCCTTTTCACTCACCTTCACCATCCCGTGGGGCTTCCTCACGGCGGTGCTCCTGGTCTTTGGGCGGCTCTCGGCCGACAGCGAGCTGGTGGCGCTCAAATCCAACGGCGTCAGCATCCCGCGCATCTGCTACCCGCTCGTTTTCCTCGCCGCCGTCGCCTGCCTGACGTGCCTCTGGATCAACGTCTCCGTCGCCCCGCGCGCCCAGGAGAAAATGAAGAACACCATCTGCGAGATCGCCACCAGCAACCCCCTCTCCATGTTCGGCAGCGACCAGGTGATCGACGAATTCCCTGGCAAAAAAATCTACGTCGAGCGCAAGGAAGGCACCCACCTCTACAACATCCTGGTCTACGAATTGGGCGAAAAAAACGAGCCGATCCGCGTCGTCCAGGCCCAGCAGGCCGAGCTCACGACCGACCTCGTTGGCCAGCAAGTGCTCATGCAGCTCATCAACGCCCAGTTTGAACAGCGCGACGCCCAGGCCCCCAACGACCTGACGCACATCAAACAGGGCGTCACCATGCGCGAGGGGACCTTCCCCATCTCCCTCCAGGCCTTGTACGAGAAAAACAAGGCCCGGCGCGGCGTCGGCCAGATGACCCTGGAAGAACTCCTCAAAGACAAGACCCAGGAAAAAGCGACCGCCGCCCGCACCGAAGTCAACAAGCGCTTCTCCCTCTCCCTCGCCTCGCTCGCCTTCATGCTGGTCGGCGTCCCCCTGGCCGTCACGGCCCAGCGGAAGGAAACCTCCATCGGCTTCCTCTTCTCCCTCATCGTCGCCTTCGTCTTCTTCTTCTTTGTCGTCATCGCCGACAACCTGCGCAACAACCCCCACGCCTACCCGTATTTCCTGGTCTGGGTTCCCAACATCCTCTTTATCAGCCTGGGAGCCGTGATGTTCTACCGCCTCTCCAAAAAATAACGGGACGCTTGACGTTTGTGATAGCGTTCCCGCCGTGAACGAAACCGAGGCATGCATCGCACTGAACATGGTCCCCAAGCTGGGGCCGGTCCGGCTGCGCCGTTTGCTGGAAGTTTTTGAGTCCCCCCAGCGCATCCTGCTCGCCAAACCGGCCGAACTGCGCCAGGTCGAGGGAATCGGCCCCGAAATCGCCGACGCCATCGTCCACTGGGAAGACCACGCCGACCTCGGGGCGGAACTCGGCCGCATCGCCGACTTTGGCGCGCACGTCCTCACCCAGGCCGACCCGCTTTACCCTCCCCTCCTGCGCGAAATCCACAATCCCCCCATCGTCCTCTACGTCTGGGGAGCCCTCACCGAAGCGGACCGCCACTCCCTGAGCGTCGTCGGCTCCCGCAAAACCAGCCATTACGGCCTGGAATGCGCCAAAAAACTCGCCTACCAGCTCGCCTACGCCGGGCTAACCATCGTCAGCGGCCTCGCCCGGGGCATCGACACGGCAGCCCACCAGGGAGCCCTCGCCGCCAAGGGCCGCACCGTCGCCGTCCTCGGCTCCGGGTTGATGCACCTCTACCCGCCCGAAAACGACGCCCTGGCGGAAAAAATCGCCGGATGCGGAGCCGTCGTCACCGAATTTCCCATGACCGTCGCGCCCGACCGGGAAACCTTTCCCCAGCGCAACCGGATCGTCAGCGGCTGGAGCGACGGGCTCTTGGTTGTCGAGGCGGGCCTGAAAAGCGGCGCCCTCATCACCGCGGGCCAGGCCGCCGACCAGGGGCGCTCCCTCTACGTCGTCCCCGGCCCCATCGACCGGCCCACCTCCGCCGGGTCCAACCGGCTCATCCAGCAAGGAGCCAAACTCGTCATGGGTGCCGAAGACATCCTCGATGACCTCCAGATCCTCCTTCCCGCGAGCCCGCGCCTCCAGCCCACCCCGGCCCGGGCCATCCAGCTAACCGGCGATGAACAAGCGGTTTACGATGCGATCACGCAAGACGAGACCCCCATCGACACCCTCATTGCGAAATCCGGTTTGCCACCGGGAACCGTCTCCTCTACCCTCCTCCTCCTTGAAATGAAGCGGCTGGTCAAACAGCTTCCGGGGCAGCACTTTGTGAAATTACTTTAAATGGGTAAAAAACTGGTCATTGCAGAAAAGCCGAGTGTGGCAGGCGACATCGCCCGCACCTTGGGGAAATTCAAAAAAGAAGGCGATTTTTACGAAAACGATCAGTACGTCATCGCTTCCGCAATCGGCCACCTCCTCGAACTTTGCGTCCCCGAGGGGCTGGAGCCCAAGCGGGGCAAGTGGGACATAAAGAACCTTCCCATCCTGCCGGAAACCTTCGAGTTGGCCCCCACCGATGGCAAAGCCGAGACCCGCTTCAAGCTCCTCAAACGGCTGATGAAACGCCCCGACGTGGACGGCGTCATCAACGCCTGCGACGCTGGGCGCGAAGGGGAACTCATCTTCCGCAACCTGATCCAGCAGGCCAAATGCCAGAAGCCGATCCAGCGCCTCTGGCTCCAGTCGATGACGGCCGACGCCATCCGCACCGCCTTCCACAACCTGCGCAGCGACGCCGAAATGCAGCCGCTCGCAGCCGCCGCCGTCTGCCGCTCCGAAAGCGACTGGCTCGTCGGCATCAACGCCACGCGCGGCATGACGTGGTTCAACTCCAAGCAAGGCGGCTTCCGGCTCACCACGGCGGGGCGCGTGCAGACCCCCACCCTCGCCATCTTGGTCGAGCGGGAAGAACGCATCCGTGCCTTCAAACCGCGCCCCTACTTTGAAGTCCACGGCCTCTTCGGCGTCCAGGCGGGCGAATACGCGGGCCGCTGGTTTGACGAACGCTTCAAGAAAACCGACGACGAAACCCTCCGCGCGGAACGTATCTGGACCCGCGAAGAGGCCGAAGCTCTCCGGGCCAAGTGCGAAGGCAAACCGGGCATCGTCACCGAGGAGAAAAAAGCCACCACCCAGATCGCCCCGCAGCTCTACGACCTGACCACCCTCCAGCGCGAAGCCAACGGCCGCTTTGGCTTCAGCGCCAAAACCACCCTGCAAATCGCCCAGGCCCTCTACGAGCGGCACAAAGTCCTCACCTACCCGCGAACCGACTCCCGCTACCTGCCCGACGACTACCTCGCCACCGTCAAGCGCGTCATGGCGGACTTCCCCGCGCCGGAACTCGCCACCCATGCCCAAAAAGCACTTTCCAACGCTTGGATCCGCCCCAACAAGCGCGTCTTCAACAGCGCCAAAGTCACCGACCACAACGCCATCATCCCCACCGGCGTTGAGCCCAAAACCTTGAGCGAAGCCGAAGCCAAAATCTTCCGGCTCGTCGCCCAGCGCTTCATCGCCGTCTTCTTTCCGGCCGCCCAATTTGAAATCACCACCCGCATCACGCGCGTGGAAAACGAGCCCTTCAAGACCGAGGGCAAAATCATCAAAGACCCCGGCTGGATGGCCGTCTACGGGAAAGAAGCCGCCACCGAAGAAGGGGGCGCGTCCATCGCCCCCGTCACCCCCGGCGAAATCGCCGCCACCCTCGGCATCGACATCAAAGAGAGCGAAACCAAACCGCCCGCCCGCTTCAACGAAGCCACCCTCCTCTCCGCCATGGAAGGAGCCGGGAAACTCGTGGACGACGAAGAACTGCGCGAAGCCATGAGCGCCCGCGGCCTCGGCACCCCGGCCACCCGCGCCGCCGTCATTGAAGGGCTCGTGTACCAGGAATACATCCTCCGCCAGGGGCGCGAACTGATGGCCACCCAAAAAGGGATCTCCCTCATCACCGGCCTGCGCGGCATCGGCGTGGAAACGCTGACCCGGCCCGAAATGACCGGCGAATGGGAGTTCAAGCTCAAGCAGATGGAGCAAAGCGCGCTCCCCCGGGAGGAATTCATGCGGCAGATCCGCGAACTGACCGTCCAGATCGTCGAAAAAATCCGCAACGGCGGCGAACCGCCCGAAGGCGCCTTCGAGAACCTCGATGCCGCCTGCCCCAAATGTGGTGCGCACCCCCTCAAGCAGGACTACCGCACCTACCGCTGCGCCCAGTGCGACTACGTCTTCTGGAAAACCCTGGCCGGACGCGAATTCTCCCCCGAGGAAGTCCAAACCCTCCTGCGGGACCGCAAAATCGGCCCCCTGGAAGGATTCCGTTCCAAAATGGGCCGCGCCTTCAAAGCCGCCCTTCTCCTCGACGAAGAACACAAGGCCAAGTTCGAGTTTGAGAAGAAGGAAGAGGAGGCCGCTCCCGCCGATTGGGCCTCCCTGCCACTGGTGGGCGAGTGCCCCGTCTGCAAACAGGCCTCCGTGCGCGCCACCGAGACCGCCTACCTCTGCGAACGGACCTTCGCCCGCGAATGCACCTTCCGCATGGGGCGGCAAATCCTCAAACGCGACATCCCCATCGAGCAAGCCCACAAGTTGATCGAGACCGGCAAGACCGACCTCATCCCCAAATTCATCTCCTCCAAAACCAACCGTCCCTTCGACGCCTTCCTCAAGCTCGAAAAAGGGAAAGTCGGCTTCGAGTTCCCCCCGCGCGAGGCAAAAGCCGGGGCCAAGGGCGGAGGCCGGGGCCGGTTCGCCAAGCGCCCGTCATAACGCGAAGCGGTTCGTCATCCCAGGGCGCGCAAAAAAACATCCGCCATCCCCTCGCGGGAATGGCGGATGCAAACGGGATGTTTAGCCTAAAAACGGTGATGGGAGGGGATGAGCTGACTCAAGATACTGAGCCGCGATGACTTAAGGAGAGACGAGGCGTATCCAAATGGATACGGCGAGCCTCGACGAAAGTCACTCGCGGCCAGTAGATTGTGTCAGATCGCCCCGATCCATTGCCGTTTTTAGGTTTAGAGCGGTTTAAATTTTGTTGTTTAAAACGCTCTAGCTGATGGAACGGGCAACCTTATACCCAATCTTTGAAACAGCTGGATTTTAGGACGCCGGGATTTTTGTGCGGAGCAAGGCGGAAGGCGGTGGCGCTATCTTTAGATATCGCCTCTGCCTGACAACGCCGCTCCGCGCGAAAAGACCAAGTCATTAAGTCCAGAAATTAAGAAGATTTGGTATTAGAAGGTCGCGCCGATGCCGCCGGTGTAGACCATGCGGTTATTGTCCACATTGGCCCAATCCGCATTCTGGTCGGCCAGGTAGGTATAAGACACGCCTAAGTTGAGCGCCCACGTCCCATACTGGGTGGGGATGCAAGGAATGGCGACCGAAGCGTTCACGCCGCCGGAGACATACCCGAAGGTTTTGTTCTCCGCATAGAAGTGGCCGCTGCCGAAGCCCGCCGTCACCGGGAAGGTGATCGTCACAGGCCCGTAGGCCGGGAGAGCGGGAGCGACGCCCACTTCATAGTAATTGCCGGAACTGCCCACGCCGCTGGCGGCAACGCCGTCCAGTTCACGCAGGTAAGCCACGTGCGGGTGCAGGGCGAACGCGCCGAGCAAATCGGTGTCGTTGTAGGCGAGGTTCAAGTTGATGTTCCGGGAAGCGTCAAACGCATCGCTCGGGCTGTCGAACTCGAAGTAACTGGCCGTCAAGGTGTAGTTCTTGGCGAACGTGACGGAAACGCCGGGCGTGTAATCAAACTCGTACCAATCGCGAAGCCGGGCACCGGCGGGCGAAGCGGTATGGGCATCATGGAAGCTGCTCCAAACGCCGAGGTTCAGCGTCACCTTATTGATAAAGCCTTCGCCTTCATAGAGGGCGTAATAGAGATCCGCATACGGCTGCGCGATCACGCCTTTGGACTCCTGCATCGCACCGCGGGAGATATACTCGGAGACGAAGTTCACGCCCAAGTCCCCGGTGATAACCGATTTGGTGGTCGTTTCAACGACAGCTTTCGACTCCGTGCCAGCGAAAAGCGAAGCGGGCAGAAGCATTCCAGCCAGCGCAATCCCGGCGCAGAGGGTGAGGTTTTTGATATGAGCCATATTGATTGAATATGTTGGTTGTTGTTTGTGGGTCTTGTGATGAGGTGCCGTTGTCGGCGTGTCCCCCCATAGCAAATCCCTTGCCAGCTTCTTACTCTCTCCTCATCAGGAGGCACAAGATTTTATTTACCCTGGGAGTTCAGCCAAAACGGCGCATGGCGGCGCAATGCCACACGACCAGCGGAAAAGCCATACTGGGCAATAATCAACACAGCCTTTCCCAGCCTGCGCAATTCAAGCCACTCCATCCTACTTCACGGAGCCGAATCGCTGATGCAACCAACATGGGACAGATGCGAGGCTAGTTTTGTTGGCTGGTGACACCGGAACAGCGGCAATATCAGGAGATATGGACGCTGCAAGCGGTGCCGGCTGACGAAAAAAATCTCCCGCAGAGGCCCTTGGGGATTTATTCAGCGGTTCCCTAAATTCTCCTTGCACCGTGCCGCTGCCATGCTTTCTTGAGCGGCAACCTTACACCACATCTATGTCTACACTCGTTGGAAAAACCGCGCCGAACTTCAACGCCCGCGCCGTAGTCAACGGCCGGATCGAAGAAACCTTCTCCCTGGACCCATTCCTCGGGAAGAAATACATCCTCCTCTTCTTCTACCCGAAGGACTTCACCTTTGTCTGCCCCACCGAACTGCACGCCTTCCAGGCCCAGTTGGCGGCCTTCCAGGCCCGCAACGTGGAGGTGATCGGATGTTCCACGGATACCGCCGAAACCCACTGGGCATGGCAGCAGGTGGCCAAATCCCACGGCGGCATCCAAGGGGTGCAATACCCCCTCGTCGCCGATGCGAACAAGACCGTCGCCTCCGCCTACGGCGTGCTCAACGGGGAATATACCGTGGATGAAGCGGGGAACCTGAGCGCCGAAAGCGAGATGGTCGCCTACCGCGGGCTCTTCCTGATCGATCTCCAGGGGACCGTACGCCACCAGCTTGTCAACGACCTTCCGCTGGGCCGCTCGGTCGACGAGGCGCTGCGCATCGTGGACGCGCTGCAATTCTTCGAGCAGCACGGCGAAGTCTGCCCCGCCAACTGGCACGCGGGCAAGGAGGCGCTCAAGCCCACCTTCGACGGCGTGGCCATCTACCTCGCCCGGAACTGATCTGCGCCCCCCCGCGCTACACCTTCACCCGCTCGATCTGCGCCCCGAGCCCATTGAGCTTGTCGTCGATGGACTCGTAGCCGCGGTCGATATGGTAGACGCGGTTCACCTCCGTCACGCCGCTGGCGCGCAGCCCCGCCAGCACCAGCGCGGCGCTGGCCCGCAGGTCGCTCGCCATCACGGGGGCGCCGCTCAGGCGCTCCACCCCCTTGATCACGGCGCTCGCCCCTTCCAGGGTGATTTGCGCCCCCATGCGCTTCAACTCCGCCACGTGCATGAAGCGCTGCGGGAAAATGGATTCGGTAATGACGCTGATCCCCTCCCCCTCGCACAAGAGCGCGCACATCTGCGCCTGCATGTCGGTGGGGAAATTCGGGTACGGCTCCGTCACCAGTTCCACCGGCTTGGGTTTGCCGTTGCCGATCACCGTCAGCGTGTCGCGTCCGGCCTCGATGCCATAACCGGCCTGCGCCAGCGCGTCGCTCACCGCCTTGAGGTGATCCGGCACGACCCGCCGCAGCGTCACCTTCGTGCCCGCGATCGCCGCCGCCACCATGAACGTCCCGGCCTCGATGCGATCCGGGATGACCGCATGTTCCGCGCCGTGGAGTTCCTCCACCCCCTCGATCACAATCCGGCGCGTCCCCGCCCCCTCGATCTTCGCCCCCATCGCATTCAGGAAATTCGCCAGATCGACCACCTCGGGCTCCGCGGCCGCCCCTTCAATCGTCGTCACGCCGTCCGCCAGCACGGCGGCCATCATCACATTGTCGGTGCCCAGCACGGTCGAGCCGAACTTGCCCCGCAGATTGATCGTCTGCCCCTGCAGCTTCGCGGCAAAGACCTTCACATTGCCGCACTCCACGCGCACCGCCGCCCCCAGCGCCTCAAAGCCGCGCAGGTGCAGGTCGATGGGCCGGTCGCCGATGACGCAACCGCCCGGGAGCGAAACCGTCGCCTCCTTTTCGCGGCCCAGCAGCGGCCCGAGCACGCAGACCGAAGCCCGCATTTTGCGCACGATGTCATACGGAGCCACCGTCTTGATCTTCTCCGCGCGCACCGTCACCGTGCCGCTGGCCCGCTCCACCTCGGCCCCCATGTGGCTCAAAATCTGGAGCATGTAATGGACGTCGCTCAAATCCGGCACATGGCGGATGATGCACGGCTCCTTGGTCAGCAGGCACGCCGCAAGAATAGGCAGAGCGGAATTTTTGGAACCGCTCACCCGAATGGAACCGCTCAGGCGCTGACCGCCGTGCACGAGAATTTTATCCATATTTTCAGATCAAAGTCGCAAACAAAAATCGAAGAACGCCTTGATAATCGGCCACAGGACGGATGTCCCGATAATTCTGCCGCGCAAGCGCCGCAACGAGCGGCCCGGCCTGGTCGTGGCCGATCTCCAGCGCCAGCCGGCCGCCCGGCTTCAAGTGGTCTTTCGCCTCGCCGAGCAGCCGCTCGATCAGCTCCGTCCCGACTGGCCCGCCGTCCAGCGCCAGCCGGGGGTCGCGCCGCACCTCCCGGGAGAGCGAGGCGATCTCCCCACCCGGAATGTAGGGCAAATTCGCCACGATCACGTCAAACGCCCCCTCCACCGCCGCCAGCAGGTCGCTTTGAAAAAACCGTACCCGCTCGGCCAGGCCCAGCCGCGCCGCGTTCTCGCCCGCCAGCGCCAGCGCTTCAGGCGAAACATCCACCGCCGTCACAGCGGCCGCCGGGCGTTCCGCCGCCAGCGTCAGCGCGATCACCCCGCTCCCGGTCCCCACGTCCAGAATGCGCGGGGCTTCCGGCAACGGCTCCTTGAGGATGAATTCCATCAACAACTCGGTTTCGGGCCGGGGAATCAGCGCGCGCGCATCCACCGCGAAGACGCGCCCATGGAACTCCACCGTCCCGAGCAAATGTTGCAACGGCTCCCCCGCGCCACGGCGGCGGATCAGCTCGCGCAAGGGGGCCAGTTCCCGCTCGCCCAGGGGACGGTCGAACTCCATGTACAGCTCGATCCGTTTCTTCCCCAGCACATGGGCGATCAAATGCTCGGCATTCAGGCGCGGGCTCTCCACGCCATGCCGGGTGAAATACTCCGTGGTGGCACGAAGCACTTCGAGAACGGTTTTCATAGCCAGGCAATAGAGCAGTTGCGCAACGAAATTGCCAGAAGAGATGGGAACATCGCGGGCCCCATCGAGTTTATCCCATAAAACATGCAAGATCGCGCAACATACGAATTTCCCATAGAGCGTTGCGAGTGGGGCAAGGATGCTGTGTTAATTTTTTAACATGTCATCGAATTCCACTAGAGCGTTTTTGGGTTATTTTGTCGCAATGATCTGAGAGCGCCGAGGGTTGATGCGGGGCTTTTTGAGCGCAGCGGCTGTATTTGTAAATACAGCCCAAGCGCAAAAAGACGCACAGCGACTCTCGCCGCCGAAGAGCATACGACAAAATAAACCGAAACCGCTCTAAACTGAGCTGCCGCGAGCGCCAGATCATGGACATCATCTATAGCCGTGGTGAGGCGACCGCCGCAGAGGTCACCGAAAGGCTGATCGACCCGGCCGGCAATTCAGCCGTTCGCACGCACCTCCGGATTCTCGAAGAGAAAGGACATCTCAAACATCGGCAGGAAGGGCTTCGCTACATTTTCACTCCCACGGAGCCGCGCGAAAAAGCGAGCAGTTCGGCGCTGAAGCGGGTGGTGCAAATATTTTTCGAGGGTTCGCTCATGAATGCTGTCGCCGCATTGGTCGATGCCGAAACAGGAAATCTTTCCACCGAAGATCTGGATCGCCTCGAGGCGATCATCAAAGCCGCAAAATCCAAAACCAAGTAAACTCCCCATGAATAACTTCACCTTCATTCCGCTGCTCTGCGAACTGCTCGCCAAGTCAACGCTCGTTATTCTCGCCGCGGCGCTGGCGGTTTTCGCATGGAGAGGCGCGTCGGCAGCACGCCGGCACATCGTATGGTGCGCCGCGCTATGCGTCATTTTTCTGCTACCCCTCACGCTTGCCATCCAGCCGCGCTGGTCGGTGCCACCCGTTCGCGTCATCACAACAGCAGCTCCGCTCACCGTGGTTTCGCCAAAAAAATTGCCCATAGCCGAAACAAGTACGGCTTCAGACACAGGCACCGTATCAGTGCGAAAATGGCAACTGCCGGTCATGGTGGTATGGGCTATCGGTGCGGGATTAATCCTCCTTCAACGAGTGTTCGGAAGTGCGCGGCTGCTATGGCTGCGGGTGTCGCTCCGCAACTGTACTTGGGGGACGGTGCATCCCGTAATAATGCTCCCTCTTCAGTGGCTTGATTCGAACGACGCACGGTTGAACATAGCGTTGCGGCATGAGGCCGCACACATTGCCCGAGGCGATCACTTCACCAGTTGGATCGCACAGATCACCTGTGCCCTTTACTGGCCAAATCCGCTCGTGTGGCTTGCCGCCAGGGCTCTCCGCATCGCTCAAGAGCAGGCCGCCGATGACCTCGTAATGAGCGCCGGCACAGCGCCCGGGCAGTATTGAAAAATACAGCCGCTGCGCTTGAAGAGCCCGCGCATCAACCCACGACGCTCTCGCATCATTGTAAACACTCCAATTTAAAACGCTCTGGCGGCCGCATTTGACAACCAACGCAAGACCCTTCCTGGTTATGCGTGAACAGGCCCAAAACGCCTCCCTTTGCGACGCCTCCCTTTGCGGCGTGTAGGTTCCCCTTACCGCAAATCCAGCCAGAGCGCCTGGGCTCCCTCGCCCGGCGGAAAATCCGGCAGCGGCGGCTCGTGGTGAAAATCCCCGCCGCGGCGAGCCGTCTTTAGGGCAAACCGGCCCGCCCGCTCCAGCGCCCGGCGGTCCAGCTTCGTGCAATTGGTTGAAATCAAAATCGACGCCCCGGCCTCCGCCACCCCCAGCGCCGCCACCAGCAACTCCTCCAGGTGCTCCTCCACCCGCCAGAGCCGCCCCCGGTTCCCGCGCGAGAACGTCGGCGGGTCCAGAATGATGGCATCAAAACGCTCCCCACGCCGTTCCAGCCGGGGGAACACGTCCTGCACGTCATCGGCGAAAAAGTGCTGATCCTCCAGCGACAGCCCGTTCAGGACGAAATTGGCCCGGCCCCGCTCCAGCGACTTTCTGGAAAGATCGACGCTCACCGTCCGCGCCCCGGCCAGCGCCGCCACCACGGAAAACGAGCAGGTGTAGGCGAACGTGTTGAGCAACCGCTTCGGCGCCCGCCCCCGGACAAACGCGCGGTTGGCCCGCTGATCCAGAAAAAACCCGGCCGAATACCCCGCGCCAAAGTCGATCCCAAAGCGGACGCCCCGTTCCGAGATCACCCCGTGCAGCGGCACGGCGGCATCCCCGGCGAGCAGCACCGGGGCCACGCGCTCCGGGTTCTGCCGGGGCAGAAAGCGCGCAAAGACCCGTTCGCTGCGGAACCCCGTCTGCGCCTCCCAGGCGCGCAACCCGCCGGCCGCCGCATCGCGCGCCGCTTCCGTCTTGTAGGAAATCAGCACATCGGCTCCTAATCGCTCCACCCAGACATGGGGCCCCGTGAAAAGCCGGTACGCGTTCGTCCCCTCGGCCTCAAACGCCGCGCATAATTCTGGAGTCAGCCAATGCATCGCAAGAACTTATGCG
>SESA01001261.1_pt1 | contig 13356 bp, 13 predicted proteins | sample 3171451 | NCBI WGS metagenome assembly SESA01 (sample SAMN06051862, study PRJNA518727) | freshwater metagenome | biome: subpolar coniferous forest; feature: holomictic lake; material: water; isolation source: holomictic Lake 227, 8 m depth | place: Canada: near Kenora, Ontario | collected...
ATCGATCATAAACCCGATTTTGTTTGATTTTATAAGGGCAAGAATAAGTATCATCTTTAGCAATTCCTCGACTACCGGGGCGATATATCCCGAAAAGAAATCAAAACTGAAGCCGTACTCCCTTATCAGAAAGGTATTTGCGAAAAAACTCAATCCGGCGCTCAGAATCCCCCAGCCCAGGCAGGCGAGGAGAATGCTTTTGTTCACAAGCCTGAGGCTGTCGAGGAAAAGGAAGAGCAGTAAAAGGAGAAATACAGGGCTTAGACAGATTATTACCTTAATGACCATTCGGGCAGTATTGAAGAGGCAAGTTAATTAAATTCTTTTTGCTGACGGGAGTCAGGGCTTCAGATTATTTCAAGTATTTTTGATTCATGAAAAAACTCCATTTTTTAATCATCGCCTGCGTCTTCTGTTTCCTGAACACTGCCACAGCTTCCCAGCCAGTTTCTGATACAGCGCACTGGTATATGAAACACAGCTACGATGTGCTGAGTTACTCGCTAAGCATCGACCTGTATGCATGTTACTCTGCACCTTATCCGCATACATTCACAGCCAAAGAAGTCATTACGCTGAAAGTCGACAGCGCGCTGAACTTGATCAGGCTGAATGCCGTAAACACTTCTCTGCAAATCGATTCGGTGAGGCAGGCAGGAGTTTCGTTCACCCATCTCAACGACACCCTGAAGATCCAGCTTAACCGCACCTACCAGCCGGGTGAAACTCTCAGCGTGAGGATCAGCTACCAGCACAAGAATGTGGTTGACAATGCTTTCTATGTCAGTAACGGCTTCGTTTATACAGATTGTCCGCCCGAAGGCGCTCGCAAGTGGTTCCCTTGCTGGGACAGGCCTTCCGACAAAGCCCTGACGGATATTACGGTCAAGGTGCCCCTGAATGTCAGAGTGGGGTCCAACGGACTGCTCAGCGATTCGACAGTCAGCGCCGACACCATCCGTTACCACTGGGTTAACGGGGATCCGATATCCACATACCTGGTCACCATTTCATCCAAAGCCGGTTATACTATAACTCAGAAATACTGGCATCACCTGAATAATCCGAACGACAGCATTCCCGTCAGGCTATACTACAATCCCTATGAGAACATCACCAATGCCATGCTTGTAATACCGCAGGTCACCGATTTTTATTCCGAGAAATTCGGTGAATATCCTTTTCAGAAGATTGGTTTTGCGACCCTGAACAGTTCGTTCCCATGGGGAGGGATGGAAAACCAGTCGATGATCAACCTTACGCCCGGCGGTTACAGCGACAACTCGCTGCTCGCTCATGAGCATTCTCATTCGTGGTTCGGCGATATGATCACCTGCGGCACCTGGGCTGATATCTGGCTTAACGAAGGATTTGGCACCTACTGTGATAAGCTGTATACCGAGTTCAGGAGTGGATATCCCGCGTATAAAAACGCCATGAACATACTGGCTAACTACTATCTGACTCATAATCCCGGCCTGCCTTTATATAATCCGGGCTGGGCGGTGCATACTCCTTCATCCAACCTGCTCTATCATACAGGACTTATCTATGATAAAGGCGCCTGTGTGTTATTTCAGCTTAGATACGTGCTGGGCGACAGCTTGTTTTTCGCAACCATGAAAAGTTATGCGCTCGACACGGCATTCCGGTATAAGAATGCTGTGACACTTGATTTCATTGCCAAAGTGAACCAGGTGAGCGGGCAGGATTACCAGTGGTTTTTCGACGAATGGGTGTATTCTCCCAACCACCCGGTATATTCAAATACCTATAATATCAGGGATCTGGGTGCGGGCTTATGGAGGGTGGACCTCGAACTTAAGCAGATCCAGAACAATACTGTATTTTTCAGGATGCCCTGCGAGGTTAAAATCAGCTTTGCCGATGCCAGCGACACGATTATTAAGGTGAACAACGATACAAATCCCCAGGAATATTCATTCGCTTTTTCAAAACAGCCGGCTTCCCTGTTGTTCGACCCCAACAGGAATATCCTTTTAAAGCAAAGCGCTACCATGGTGGGCCTTGATGAAGCCGGAAAGATCCCCGGGTTCAGCCTTTCCCAGAATGAGCCGAATCCTTTCAGCAGTCTGACCCGTGTGAAGTATTCCCTGCCTGCTGCATCTCATGTGAACCTTGTGATCATCGACAGCAGCGGGAAACAGTTACGCAGCCTTGTGAACAGGGATCAGCCCGCAGGTATTTATGCAATTGATCTGACTGCGGATGAGTTCTCACCAGGTATCTATTATCTCAGGATGCAGTCCGGCGAATTCACTGAGACGAAAAAAATGGTCGTTATGAGATAATTCCCAGGGGTTTTTTGTATATTCGGAGAACGTTTCATCGTTCATCTCTTTACATGTCCTTATGAAAAGTTCATCTTTAGCGCGCACTTTCGGTGCAGCCATGATGATCGCCGGTGTGACTATCGGGATCGGTATCCTCGGATTACCCGTACAGACCGGCCTGGCAGGCATCATTCCATCCATCCTGATAATGATCATAGTATGGCTGTTCATGCTGTCGACAGGGTGGATCATTGCACGTCATGTCACCCAATCAGACAATCCCCGGGAGGACCTTGGAAGCCTGTTTTCAAAGACACTTGGCCTGCCGGGCAAAGTACTGACCATGATAGGCTACTTTCTCCTGCTTTATGGTATACTCGTTGCACATCTTGCAGCGGGCGGACAAATTCTGGCTTCTCTGAACATATTCTCTTTTCCTCTGTCAGTATGGGCCCTGGTTTTCTTTATCATCGCGACCTTTATTGCTTTGGTGGGAGCGAAACAAATCGACAGGGCGAGCACCATCTTGCTGTTGCTGCTGATCCTGGTGTTTTTTGTCCTCATCTATTTTACCATGTCGCATGTGGTACCTGAGCGTTATAATCACCAGGACTGGAGTTTCAGCATTTCGGCAGTTCCTATAATTATTTGTGCACTTACTTATCACATCATCATACCCAGTGTTTGCCGGGTACTCGACAATGATTTCAAAGCTGTGAAGAAGGCCCTGCTGATCGGCACTGTACTGCCGATCCTGATCAATATATTATGGATCGTCGCGGTTCTGGGTGCGCTTCCGCTTTTAGGGGAAAAGTGCAGCATAGCTTCCGCTTTCGATAAAAACCAACCTGCCGTCATCCCGCTTGCCCAGGCCTACCCGGGAACTCCCATCCGGGCGATCAGCCTGGTCTTTTCAATGGTCGCCCTGCTTCTTTCCTATGTGCTGCAGGCCGCTTCCATGGTGAGTTTTTTCAGCGACCTGCTGGCAAAGAAGTTCCCGGCCAGGGTGAAATTATACAGCAACCTGCTTACTTTCCTGCCCAGTCTTGCCATTGTTCTGGCATTCCCGAACCTTTTCCTGTCGGCCCTCAATATCACAGGAGGTATAAGCATTATCCTTCTGTGCGGGATACTTCCGGCGATGGTCGGGGTCAAATGGGCGAGGAAAAAAAGCAAGCTCACAAGGATGTTTATGATATTCCTTCTGACCGTATTCACCCTGTTTTTCTGTATTGAAGTAGCGCAGGAGACAGGTTTTCTCAAACTCAGGCCCGATATGGAATACGAGCCGGCTCCATCTGTAGTCGGGCCTTGATGAACTTTCAGGAGAACTGAAGTTCGCTCAGATTCCGGTATAAGCCATCGGTAAGCTGCAGCAGTTGTTCATGCGTTCCCTGCTCAACGATTCGTCCCTCCTGCATTACCAGGATATGGTCGGCCTGGCGGATGGTTGAAAGCCTGTGGGCGATGACGATTGAAGTTCGGCATTTCATCAGCTTTTCAAGTGCATCCTGAACCAGCCTTTCAGATTCAGAATCGAGAGAAGAAGTAGCTTCGTCGAGGATCAGGATCTTGGGGTTTTTCAATACCGCCCGCGCAATTGCAATCCGTTGACGCTGTCCGCCCGACAGCTGTGTGCCCCGCTCGCCTACAAGAGTCTCCAGTCCTTCGGGGAACTGGCTTATAAACTCCCAGGCATTGGCCTGCCTTGCAGCCTCCTCAATCTTTTCTTCTGTTGCGCCCGGTCTGCCGTAGGCAATATTTTCCCTTATCGTTCCGCCGAAGAGAAAAATATCCTGGGGCACGATGGCCATCTGGCTCCGGAGGACCGAAAGCGGGATTTCGCGGCTTTCTTTTTCATCAAATAAAATCCTTCCAGAAACCGGTTCATAGAGTCGTAACAAAAGCGACACAAAGGTCGATTTGCCGGCCCCGCTGGGACCCACAAGTGCAATCAGGCTGCCCGGTCTGATGTTGATGCTTATATCTGAAAGCACCTGCATCTCGCTGCGTGAAGGGTAGGCGAAACTTACATTTTCATAACGTATATTTCCTCTGAGCGCCTCATCCGCAGTCAATTCTGAAATTTCCTGCACTTCTTCAACCGGCTCGTTGAAGATCTCCATCAGGTCCTCGGTAGCCCCGATGAACTTCTGAACACGTGAAAACACATCGGCCATACCGCCAATAGTGCCTCCGATGAATACAGTATAAATGACGAAAGAGAACAGCTCTCCTGTCGCAAGTTCGCCTGCTGATAACAGCTGTGAGCCTCTCCAGATCACAGCTACCATAGTGCCATACAGCCCGATGATAGTAAAGGAAGAAAACGCACCCCTGAGCTTTCCGTTTTTAATCCCGGTATTTGCAATATCGATGGTTTTGGCTCTGTACCTTCCCATCTCAAAGAATTCGTTCGTAAATGTCTTCACACTTTGTATACCCTGAAGAGTTTCTTCCACGATGGTGTTGGAATCGGCAACCTGGCTCTGAGCCTGCTTGCTGAGTTTGCGGATATACCTTCCGAAAAACACCACCAGCAGCATGATCACCGGAAGGATCGCAAGCATGAACAGGGTCAGTTTGTAGGAAGTTACCATCAGCAGGCTCACGCCGCCGATAATGATGATAAGCTGCCTCAGGAATTCGGCCAGGGTGCTTGTGAGGGCATCCTGGAGGAGCGTGATGTCGGAAGAAATACGGCTGTTGAGTTCGCCTACCCTGCGATGAAGAAAGAATTTCATAGGCAGGCGGATGATGTGGTTGAAAGCGCCCTGGCGGAGGTCGGCCAGCGTCTTCTCCGTCACATGAACAAACAGATAGATCCTGCAGTAGGCAAACACCGACTGTAAAACGAGGACCACCAGCAGGATAAGGGCGATGCGGTTGATCTCCTGGGCCAGTTTTCCCTGGTTTCCCAGGTCGACCAGCTGCCCGAGAAGCTTCGGGAATACCAGGCTGGCAGTGCTGGAACCTAAAAGGAACAGCAGTCCCAGCGCATACTCGTATTTATACGGTTTTATATACCGGTAAAGCCTGAAAAGCTTTTTCAGACCCGGCAGGGTTATTTTTTTCCGGGGTACTTCCATCATTCATTAACAGAAACATAGAGACGTAAAAGCGGATGTTTTATTGCATTTTCATTTTTTGTCGACATATTTCTGGCTGTGCATTTTACCATGATTACTTTCATCGGCCCGCTCTTCGATGAGTTCTGAGACTTCGACAGTATGGAAAGAAAGCACAACCCAGTTCTGTTCGCTTACAACACCCTGGTGCCAGACGTTGACGGGAATTGAAAGCCATCGTTTACTTACATCTTTATCCCGATCGCTTTCCAGGAAGTTGGATTGCCAGGTTTCTCCGGGTTTTGTCTGAAAATCACCGGTTCCCTTGTAGGACATCATTCTCTGTATACTGTTCGGGTGACGCTCGGCGCCCGTGGTTTTATATTTCCTCAGGTTGAATACCCAGCACGATTTTATTTCGTCGGGCAGCTTCTGGCTATAAAGGTTTAAGGGAATCGGTTCCCAGCTCATCATGGCGTCCGGCGCATCCTGCAGGGCTTTTTCAACCCTTTGAATAACGCCTTCCATATGCTTTTTCAAAGTCTCTTCCTGCACGGCTTTGTCGAGTATTTCTAGTAATTGCAGTTCATTTTGGTCCATAAGTTCAGGTTTATCGGTTGTTTTCATTCTAAATCAGGTAGTGTCATACTGGTTAAACCACCAATATTCTTCAAAGGTAGAATTATTCAGCAATCTCATGAATTCATAGCATATTGATAACAATCTCCTTCCAGGTAATACCTATTGACGGAGCCTCAAAAACACTGACCGTTCGCGAATGTTTCTGGAATACCACTGGCGCAACTTCGCCACTGGTGTGGGGAGCAAACTCAACGATTTCACTGAATTATAGCAGGCATCTCCCGGGTTAAGCCGGGCTATTACAAGCTCATTAAAAGCTTTTTTTCCGTTAATACTCAGAGGCCATCTCATTTCGGGATGGCTTCTGCTTTCAATGAAATCAGCTTCGAAATACAAACTATGAGAACAGTGTCACAACTTCCCTGATATTTTTCCCGGATTCAAGCGCATCTAATACAAAACGGGCAACACCAGCCCTGCTAATGCCGCTGCCGGCAGGCTTTCCCTGTGTTGCTTTATAGTTTTCATTCTCCTTGTTTGTCAGCATTACCGGCCTGACGATGGTCCAGTCCAGTGTCGAAGCTTTTATAAGCTGCTCCTGCCGGTCATGATCCTCATAGGCCCTCATGATGTTGCTGTTTTTTATCAGGATCCTGGCGATCAGGGGCATGTTCATCCAGGAATCACCAACCCCTGAAGCTGAAATTGTGATCAGTCTTTTAACATTGTTTTTTTGCATGGCCGGGATGAGTACCTTTATGGAATCCGAGATCAGGGTTAAGGGAGAGACAACCTTTGCAAATGGGTTGTCAGAGGTGCGGTTGATATTTAATGAAACCACAACGGCGTCGATCCCTTTAAGGGCTTTGGCAAGGAGATGTCCGTCGGTTGGAGATCCTTCAATGTATTTTACAACAGGGATGGTTCCTTTGCTTTTTTCCCTTATGATACCTGCCACATCATGGTTGTTTTTAACTGCCATGGCTGAAAAAATCTTCCCGGTCCTACCGCTGATTCCTAAAATTAAAACATTCATATGCCAGTACATTTTCACAAATATACTTATTTGATAATAAATGCCCCGTAATCCAGGTCAGAGACATGAACTTCAGGTAAGTGATGCAACTCTTTCACTTGCTTTCCTGTCTTTTTTTTCATATAATTGCATAAAGAGTTCTTCTCATTTTCAAAGCCAGGTTTGTATGAAAACGTTTCACTAGCGTTGCGTCTTAGTTAAAACAATATCAACTGATTACAAATTTGTTCTTTGACATCTTGATAATTCTTCTTCGCGACGAGATTTTTTAATGGAGTGCGTTCAAATGCTGAAATGCTTATCTGCTGCAGGATTTCGTACAATGAATAAGACAATTTGAGCTTCTTTTTAGCGATTGCAACAATCACATATGTCGAGATTGCAATCCAAATCTGCGTTCTTACTGCGTTTTCACTATGTCCCCAAAATGTTTGAATCTTAAGATGCTGTTTTATCCATTTGAAAAATGTCTCAATACCCCAGCGATACCTGTATAAAGCTGCAACATTCAGGGCGGTTAATTTGAAGTTATTTGTGATAAATACCAAGGTATTACCAGTTTCTTTGTCAAAATATCGAATTCGTCTTAATGGACCAGGATATTTTTCGGCACTAACCTGATTTGTCAATTCAATGGCCTGATCACAAATGACGCCTGTTGTCTTATCTGTATCACCTCGATCAACTACCTTGTATTTCATGTTGTCTTTTGCTCTTATGATGAAGTTGATGTTTTCCTTGGCAAGTCGGTAAAGCCTTCTAAAATCAACATAGGCCTTGTCCATGACAAGATAGCTTCCTCCAGGCAATGAAACAACGTCAAGAACATTAACGTCATGAACTGAACCATCGGTGATGAAAATGTACTCGGGTATAGCGGTTTTAAGGTCCAGCAAGGTGTGCAGTTTAACAGCGGCCTTGGTTGTTCTGAACTTTGCCCACCAAAACACATCCAGGCAAAGATCAACGACGGTGGCATCGAGTGCGAAAATTCTTCCTTTGAGTTTAATATCGAGCTGGTTATCGTCAACATATAGTGTTTTGGCCTCTTCTATCAGTTTGAGTGCAAAATCACGAAAGATCCTCCAATCCCTGCTTTCATTAGCTCGTGAAATGGTTGATTTGTTAAACGGTTTACCAATCCCAAGATGATAGAGTTTATCCGCGTTGTGACGAATACCCATTGCTGTATCGCTGAGGCTCTCCCGGTGAGTAAGTTGACCGAAGGCCATGCAGAGGAACTGTCGCCAACAAGTAAACTCTTTCGCTTTGTAGTCACCATCATATCTTTTAACACAATACTTGAAAACGTGAAAGTTAGCGATCTCCATCAGTTGTGCAAAAACCATCTTGCCTTGGTTCATACCGGGTATTTTGCACAAAGGACGACAAAACTATTTTCAAATCGTTGCTCGATCAAAATCTCAGCAAACGTAGAATTATCAAACTTTTCAAAGAACTTAAGTTAATAACAACGCAACGCTAGTGATCAGAGGCATATAAAAGATTGAACAAAGGGGGATTTTTGCTTGTCACAGAATATTTCATCAGTGACAATTACAATGGTAACGAGACATGGAAGTTGTTCCGGCAAAAGGAATTTGAATTTTATAAGAAATTCGGCTCACATCCACGAATATCCGCAGATATTCCAAAGCTTTACAATGAGTCAGGCTTCAGCGAAATTGACTCCATTTTCCGTCATATAAGTCCTTCAACCGTGGGCAGACAGGCATTTTATGATCTTGTAAAAACATACGCCATCCTTTATCACAACCTGGATCCAGGGACTTTCACGGATGAAATAAAAACGAAAATCATCGAATACGCAGATCATGCTGCCAGTGATGACAGTAAGGAAGACGGGCTTCTTATCAGCCATACAACAGGACGCAAACTAAACTAAAATGAAATCGGCTGCCTTAGATAAATCTATCGAAATCATTTTCAGGGAACTGAAAGGGATCATCACTGAAAATGATTACACCGAGTATTCGGCTAAAAAGAATGAAAATGAAAAATTCACCCAAACAATTTTCAGAACGTACAATGGGGAGAGATTAAGCAGGCCGGCGCTTAAAAAGTATACCATCAAAAGCCATGGCAGGACTGATACAGTATGTGAAATCAGGGAAAATTGAGAAAGACAGCAGGGTCGTGTTTATTCATACGGGCGGATTACCTTTGGTGTTCGCTTACTACGAGGACCTGTTTGCAGATCAACAGAACATTTTCGACGGGCGATAATTACAAAACAACATCCGATGCTTATTCAGACCAGAAATAACAAGCAACTTGAACTCAGGAAACTCTGCAAACCAGATCTTGAAAACCTGTTCAACTACCTGCAAAACCTGAGTGAGGAGACGAAGAAGCGTTTTGGTCCGCATATGTTTGACATTGCCTCGATCAATGAATTTTACAATGACTCAACACATATGGGCTTTATTACCCTTGATCCCGGGACCACTGAAATCGTTGCTTATGCTATCATAAAAACCGGTTTCCTTGAGCCTGACAGTGCCCGTTTGCAATCGTATGGATTAAAGCTTGACAATCAGTCGGACTGCACCTTTGCACCTTCGGTTGCCGATCAGTGGCAGAGTTGCGGGATAGGGAGTCTAATGTTCGAATATATCCGATCACATTTGCAGAAAGACGGAATAAGAAGAATCATTTTATGGGGCGGTGTGCAGGCCGGTAATGAAAAGGCCGTGAGATATTATTTAAAACACGGGTTCAGAACTTCGGGCCAGTTTGAGCATAACGGCAATAATTTTGATATGATCCTTGACATAGATCAGATTGAACCCGCCTGAGAAAATATTGAATTTTACCTTAATGCAGAGACTAAAACCACAAATGAATGCCTATGAAATTTATCAGTAAAACAGCAGTCCCGGTTTTCATTGCGACCATATGGATCAGTATCTCCGAATTTGTGAGAAATGAATACCTTTTGAAGTCCTACTGGACCGGGCATTACCAGGGGCTCGGCCTTGTCTTTCCTTCAGCCCCGGTTAACGGAGCAGTGTGGGGCATATGGTCACTTTGCTTTGCTACAAGCATATTCATCATCTCGAAAAAATTCAATCTCTGGCAAACCACATTTTTGTCCTGGTTTGTGGGATTTGTGCTTATGTGGCTGGTCATCGGCAACATGAATGTACTACCCTACGGGCTCCTGGTGTATGCAATTCCGCTGAGCCTTCTCGAATCATTCATCGCTGCCTGGATTATCCGTTATTTCCAGAACAAACAATAAGATGACAATTGACTGCGGATTACAGAAACAAAGTCAGGTACCGGCTGATACCTTTTATCTGGTAATATGTAAAACTCAAACAATATGCGAAGTCAAAGATTAATCATGTCAATCAGCATTATCCTGATAATGCTTTCATCCTGCAGTAAGAAATGTGACACTGTCTACCAGCCTGCAACACCGACTGTCATCAGTATAGGAGCGCTTTTGTCAATTACAGGAACCGGCAGTTCCACCGGCCAGAGTTCCCAGGTTTCGATACAATTTGCGCAACAGGACATCAATGCCTGGTTAAGTTCCATTGGAAGGAATGTCAGCCTAAGCGTGATTACAGCCGATACCAAAACAGATACCGCCGAGGCGCTGAAGCAGCTGAAAATCTTTTATGAACAGGGGATCAGGCTGGTGATAGGGCCATACAGCAGTGCGGAAGTCGCGGCTATCAAAGCATTTACCGACACCCACGGGATGCTGATTGTGAGTCCGTCGAGCGTAGCCGTTTCACTGGCCATACCCGGTGACAACATCTTCAGGTTTGTCTCAAGCGATATTGTCCAGGGTCAGGCCATGTCGAAAATTCTGAGCGAAGACAGCATTAAAGTGATTGTTCCGATCATCAGGAACGATGTATGGGGCAATGACCTGCTGGGAGCTACCACAAAGGATTTTACTCAAAAGGGGGGCGTGGTCGGACCTGCAGTTAAATACGATCCCAAGGCAACGGATTTCAATGTTGTGCTTGATGCTGCAAACACAGCAGTTAATGCCCTGCTCTCAAATTACAAAGCAGAAGAGATAGCTGTTTACCTTTGTTCCTTTGGTGAAGGATCGGACGTTTTAACAAAAGCAGGCAATTATACCGGACTTAAGTCAGTCGCATGGTACGGGAGTTCAGCTTTTGCTCAGAATGCATCACTGATCGCCGATACCACCGCAGCAGGGTTTGCCAGCTCCCATAGGCTCCCCTGCCCTATCTTCGGGCTTGACGAAGCTGCAAAAAGCAAGTGGCAGCCACTGAAAGAAAGGATACAGGCGAGTATAGGAAGAAATCCGGATGTTTATGCACTTACAGCATATGACGCAGTATGGGTTGGGTTGAACACTTACCTTGTAACAGGTTCCCAGGCAAACATTGCGACCTTCAAGCTTGCTTTTATGCAGGAGTCGGCTGATTACTTCGGGGTTTCAGGCAATACCACCCTGGATGTTAACGGTGACAGGGCTGTGGGGAATTATGACTTCTGGGCCATGAAAAAAGTATTGCCGGGATACTCCTGGCAGGTCATAGCCCGTTATAACTCAGCAACAGGTATCATCACCCGACTGTAATGTACTGCGATCTTGGCTAAATCAACCAGATACTATATTTACCTTCTGCTGACTGTATTGCTCATCCTGCCTGCAAACGGGATTGCGCAATCCGCAGTCAACACAGGTAATCATAAACATGATTCACATGAAAACGGGACTTCCGGCGTTTTAAAGATAGGGATTTTCACTGACTGCCAGTATTGTGACTGTGAAGTCAGCGGAAAGCGGAATTACAGGCTATCGCTGAAGAAGCTCGACAGTTGCATTGCCGTATTTAATTCCCTGCCCCTGGATGCGGTCTTTCACCTGGGCGATATGATCGATCATTCCTATACAAGTTTTGACAGCGTACTTCCCCGGTTCAGATCTTTCAAAGCCCCGTTGAACCTGGTGCTGGGGAACCATGATTATATGATCAAGAACAAACGCAAACCAGGTCTGATCAGCAGGCTTGGAATGCCCGGCGGTTATTATATGGTTGAGCTGGGCGGATGGGATTTCGTTGTCCTCAACGGGAATGACCTGAGTTATTTTGCGCCCCAGGACCGGCAGAAGAAGGATGAAAGAAATGACATGGTCAGCGACCTTTACCTGAATTTTCATTTTAACGGAATGCCCTGGAACGGAGGCATAGGCAAAGAGCAAATCCGATGGCTTGAAGAAAAGCTGAAGAATGCTGATTCAGCCGGTCGGAATGTGATTGTTTGCTGTCATTTTCCTTTGTTCAGCAAGGAAGACCACCTACTTTTCAACAACAGTGAAGTTTTTAATTTAATTTCGCAGCATCCTTCTGTGAAGGCCTACTTCAACGGGCATTACCATTCAGGAGGATATACGGAAAAGGAAGGGATACATTTCGTGAACTTCAAGGGTATGGTTGATACCGAAGAGAATACGTTCGCTGTAGTGACGCTCAGAAACGACAGTATACTGATACAGGGATACGGAAGGGAGAAGAGCCGGAAATTAAAAATCCGTTAAAATTTATGATAGACCAGCACGTAAATAATCCGAAAAGCCAGAAGTACTATGTAAAGCGGTATCTCGACGGGATAAGGGCAGAGTTGAAAGGGAAGAAGATCCTGGATATCCCGGCCGGGAACGGGGTTACAACTGAGTTGCTTATGGAAGCCGGGGCAGATGTAGAGGCGTTTGACCTTTTCCCGGAGTATTTCCTGCTGAAAGGCATTGAATGCAGGAGGGCCGATATCACCGACCGAATCCCTGTGCCCGATGGTTATGCCGATATGGTAACCTGCCAGGAAGGGATAGAACATTTTCCTGACCAGCTTAAGACGTTCAAAGAGCTCAATCGTGTGCTGAAGATGAAAGGCCGGCTGCTACTCACTACGCCCAGTTATTCCAGCCTTTCGGCTAAACTGAGTTACCTGCTTTTTGAGAGCGAGACCCATAAGACCATGCCTCCGAATGAAATTGATGATATCTGGATGGCGGATAAGAGTGTGAGCCGTGAGCTGTATCACGGACATATTTTCATGATCGGGCTGCAGAAGCTGAGGATCCTTGCAAAACTCAGCGGGTTCAGAATTTCCGAGGTTCGCTATATGAGGCTCAGCAAAGGTTCCCTTGTTCTTTTCCCCTTCTTTTATCCGCTGATCTGGCTGAGTTCATGGCAGCGGTATTTCAGGAACCTGAAAAAGCATCCCGGCATCCCTATCCAATCGAAACGGGATGTTTACCGGGAGCAGCTGAGGATTAACATCAGCCCGAAAAACCTTCTGAACAAACATACCTTTGTGATTTTCGAGAAAGAGAAGAATGTGGCGGATGTGAATTTCA
>SESA01001263.1_pt1 | contig 13340 bp, 13 predicted proteins | sample 3171451 | NCBI WGS metagenome assembly SESA01 (sample SAMN06051862, study PRJNA518727) | freshwater metagenome | biome: subpolar coniferous forest; feature: holomictic lake; material: water; isolation source: holomictic Lake 227, 8 m depth | place: Canada: near Kenora, Ontario | collected...
CACCGCTGCAGAACTGCAATCAATTGATGGTCGAATGTGCGCCATCGTGGACACTCGTCCATGGGCTGATTTCAAAGCGGGACATATCGCAGGCGCGCTGTCATTGCGTCTTTCCAATTCATTCAACACGGATGCGGGCTCAGTCATTGACGAGCATGAAAAAATATATCTCATTGTTCAAGCTTCACGATTGGACGAGGCTGTGCGCGATTTGATTCGAGTTGGCTTGGACAACTTCGCTGGTTGGTTTGAAGCCAGTGATATGAAGCACTATGAAGCCGCGGGCGGAAAACTGGTTTCCACTGACGAAGTTTCGGTTGAACAGGCTCAATCTTTGCTTGCTAGCGAACACCCATACGTACTTGATGCGCGGCGAAAAACAGAATTTGCTGGCGGCCACATTCCTGGCGCAGTCAATATTGCGCACACACGGCTACTTGCACGGATTCAGGAAGTGCCAAAAGACCGAAACGTGCTTGTGAACTGCTTTGGTGGCGGGCGCTCATCGCTTTCATGCTCACTGTTACAGAAACACGGCTATCAGGTTGCAAATCTTGCCGGCGGCTTTAACGCGTGGCAAAAAGCGAAAGTATGAAAGGCTCATTGCGTCGCATATGAGCGCCTTGAAATCATAATTCAATTCAGAGAACCATATGAACTCAACAAACGACACACAACAAAATAATTTTTCAGCACAAGCAATCTCGGAAATTCATGACAAAAATAAATCTACAAACAGCGCTGTAGCCAATGTGCATCCGCGCGAAGTGCGAAAATGGCTTGAGTCTGGCGAAGCCATTTTGGTTGATGTCCGCGAGGCCGACGAGCATGCGCGCGAGCGAATTCAAGGCGCGCACCTTGCAGCACTGTCAACTTTCAATCCCAGCCAAGTGAGCGCCATGGCAAAACCCGGTCAACGTATTGTGATGCATTGTAAAAGTGGACGCCGCGCCACTGACGCCGCTCGCATGATGGCGGAGTTCGCAAGCACGGGATTGGCTATCAGCTCCATGACTGGCGGAATTGAAGGATGGAAAACCGAACAACTTCCTGTTGTACTCAATACCGCAGTTTCAAAAATCAGCGTCATGCGCCAAGTTCAAATTGTGATTGGTCTTGGAGTGCTTGCGGGCGCCGCGCTCGCATGGTTTGTTCACCCAGCCTTCATTGTAATTCCCGCGTTTTTCGGCGCGGGTCTCACTTTCGCTGGCGTTTCTGGAACTTGCGCCTTGGCGTCGATCATTGGAAAAATGCCTTGGAACAAATTGAATTCGGGTACCGATTCGTGTGGTATCTAAAACAGTCCCGATCATTTATTCGAATGACATTCACTGAAAAACAACGCCTCATTTTGGACACAAAGTCCATGCATGACAACTGACCAACTCCACATTCGCAACATGACGCAGACCTATTTTGAGCGACCGATCCAGACGCGTTCATAGCGGCGGAGTTCAACGGCGAAATGATCAGGGGCGGATCCATTGTGAATTACGGCGGATTCTTGGGCTTTATGCGCTTTTTGATTATCCATCCGCAATTTCGAGGGCGCAATTTCGGCCATCAATTACGGATCGCTCGACTTGACCGTTTGATCAAGCGGCTTGATGCGCCTGTGCGTATGGAAATGAATGGCGTGTTCAACATGCAAAGTTTTTCCGTCGCGCCCGAACAAAATGGGAACAACAACAAGATTGACAAACACCGCGATCGTGGACCAAAGTAGAACAGCAAGCCCCAAGATCACTGGAGTTCAAATGAAAGAAACTTGGCGACGACTGGATACATGAGTCGAAAATAGAAAATCACATAAAAACAAACGCTTGCGCGTAGCGCTTGCCTTTCACGAACCATGCATGAAACAGTTGGTCCAATTCGATCGAAAAATATTCAAAACATGTTTCTTGTAGGAATTGCGCGCATACAACAAATTTTAGAATTCATATCGCAAAGTTCCAAGCAAGGAATGGGTGTAAATTGCGTCAGCTTTTAAACCAATAAATGTGGAACCAATGGCGTTTGTGGAGAAACTTGCGGTGCCGTAGTTCAGACTTGTCGTGCCAAGAAATGCGTAGCCAAAGCCCAAATACAAATGGTTTGCCAATTGCCACTCAATGCCAAAGTTGGCTTGATACGCAAATGCAAACGCATTGCCGTTCACCGAAAGCGCGGCGCCTGGAGCAATTGCGGTGGCCTGCGCAGAGGTGATGTTGTTCACGCTGGCGTCGCTCCAAATACCACCCGCGCCCGCGCCACAAGTAAATGAAAGTGGATGTGTCTTGTCCCTGTTCAATGGCAGGCGAAACTTTCCATTGAGCATAAAGGGAACATTGTAAATATTTCCGTTGCCTTCTTGAAGAGGAATTGGAATGCGGAGAAATCCGCCAGTCGTGCCAATGACACTTCCTTCAACGCTACTGACGCTGTTCCAAATAAGTCCAGTGGCAAATTCCATAGCGAATGATTCGGTGAGTTGAAAGCCCACGCCTATATCAACTCGAGCGCCAGTATTTAAATTTATTTTGGCGCCGCTCAGACCGCCCGAGGTTGCGGTCTGCGTGTGGTTTGCAATGTTTATACTTTGCGTAAATGCCACGCCCGCGTCGCTTAGAAAATAAAATCTGTCGGACACGGTTTGGGGGGCGGGCGCTTGCGTTGGCGGCGCGCTTACTGGCGGCGCGTAGTCGCTGACATGGATTAGCGTGAAAGGCAATGTATCTATCAAAAATGGCTCGTTCGAATTAACACAAAACGCTTGGCCGCAGACAAATGCCCAAGTCAATACAAGGACAAACGGCCAGAAAATAATTTGAGATTGGCGTTTCATTTCTTAATAATAGGACTCTACCTACCGCAATTGCAAATTTCGTGCGCGGTGGAATAGAAAGTCTTCGAAGAATTGATTTTCTGTCAAGGTTCACGGCATTTGCATGTACATAGAGAACCGGACGTGCGCAAAATAATTCCACTATATTTTGGCAACAGAGTCCATACATGCCCACTGACCAACTCCACATTCGCAACATGACGCGCGCGGAACTTGATGTCATTATGGAGTGGGCTGCAAATGAAGGCTGGAATCCTGGTCTGCATGACGCGGACATTTTTTGGGCGACTGATCCTGACGCGTTCATAGCGGCGGAATTCAACGGCGAAATGATCGGAGGCGGATCCATTGTGAATTACAGCGGAGTCTGCGGCTTTATGGGCTTATTTATTGTCCATCCAGAATTTCGAGGTCGCAATTTTGGCCATCAATTATGGATCGCTCGACGTGACCGTTTGATCAAGCGACTTGATGCACCAGCTCGCATTGAAATGGATGGCGTGTTCAACATGCAACATTTTTATGCCAAAGGCGGCTTTCAGTTTCTTCACCGTGAATTGCGATTTCAAAGAGTGGAATCTGCGCGCGACAGTACATCAGCAACTCCGCTGGACATGGAATCGGACAGCACTCTTGTGAACTCAGCCACAATTGATTCACAAGTTTCTTCAGTTCATCAACCTGACTCAGACAACCCTTTTCCCTCTGCAACTTATTTCGCCGGCGTCAGTGTTGTTGATCTGTCCACAATTACCTTTGAAGAAATCAATCAATTCGATCAAGTCATCTTTATGGCGCCACGCTCTCAATTTTTACAGCGATGGATTTCACAACCTGCGTGCCACGCTCTTGGCGCAATGCGCAATGGAAATCTCACTGGCTACGCGGTTGCAAGACCATGCAGAACGGGCTACAAAATTGGTCCGCTCTTTGCCAACGATCCCGAAACCGCGCGCATACTTTTCCAATCGTTGCTGGCGCGCTTGCCACATCAGCAAGTGCAAATTGATGTGCTAGAGTGCAACATATTTGGCGTTGAAATGGTGAAACACATGGGTTTCACAGAGGTTTTTGGCTGCGCACGCATGGCCTTTGGTCCACCACTACCGCGGCCATTCCAAAATATTTTTGGCGTGACCACATTTGAATTGGGTTGAATACCAATTCACTTGGACGGACTTGCCAAATCATGTTGGTGCGCACTCTTTGTGTACACCACAAATGTCGCGCGCGACTTGTCTTTCTGAAAATCAAATTCACACATATCGCTTGCAACCAACGAGACAGTTGCAACCGTGTCGCTCGGTCGAAGCGCCCTGAACTCCCCCACTGTGGCGCCGCTGCGATCGATATGAAAACAACCCGCCATGTGCACCACGTGAAATTTCTCGCGCGCCCTCGCGACAGACCGCGCCATGGTTGCGTCCCACATTAATTGCGACGCAAGAAACCCATCCAAGTCCTCGTCGGAAACAATTGGTGTGGGTTGCCCATCCTCTTGGCGCATTTCAACCATGATCGCGCGTAAATCCTCGCGGTATTCAGGGTGCTTCACCGACGGCGTGTCAAACAACGCGCGTTCCTCGCTGGTGACGGGCGGCAACGCCTTCATTCCATCCTTGGAAACCATGCGCACATATTTGCGCGGCGCGTTGGCCGCAATCACAACACCGCCGTTCACTTTCGCCGCGTCCAACACTGGCTGATACCACTCCACCCAAGAGTTTTTCCCAGCCCAGCTTGCGCTTTTTGTTTGATCGGCCAGTTGACGCGAATCGATTTCACCCGCAAGCCATTGATCAGCAGCCTTCTGCTCGTCGCGCTCCAACATTTCAATGCTCAGCGCGCCTCCATGCCAACCGTCAATCAACTCCCCAACAAGTTGCGCCTCTAACGCATGACCATATGCGTCGTCATGCGTTTCGCCAATAAACACAACGTCGCAATGGGCAAGCGCGCCAACCATTGCACCCCATGTTGTGGGCGTGCCGTCACCAAGAAACACGCACGTATTGTCCTGCCGCACCTCCACTCGCACGGCTGGCTTTTCCACGGCGACGGCGGAAACGCACGCGGACAACACTATTGAAAAAATGAAAAATGCTGCAAATCTGCAAGCTGTTTGAATTATTGTCATCAATGATCATTTCATTTGAATACAGGGACTAGCACACGTCATGCTCACGAAATACAGAGCGGTTTGTATAGTATTCACCTAGGAGATCACGTGTACGGAAAACAAACAGAATGCGCCATAGGTTGTGCCAGTCGTCTGGCTGAAGTTTTTGACGGCGGCAAGACTCGGCTCAACGCCGCGGAAATTGCCGAAGCTCGTGGTTTACAACCTCCTTCGGTTGCGAAAATTCTTTCCGTGCTTTCCAAGGCTGGCATTGTTGATGGATCACGTGGACCTGGTGGCGGGTATGCCCTTGCGCGGCCACCCAAGCAAATTGCGCTTCGAGATATTTTTGAATTATTCGAGCGAAATGATCCCAGCACGAACTGTCCGTTTGGTGGCGGTATCTGCGGCGCTGGAGCTCCTTGCGCCATGCATCAAGAGTTGGTCGATGTGCAAAAGCACTTGGATGTCTTCCTAGACAAAACCACGCTTGAACCATTTCGCGTGGCGTATCAAGAACTTGGCCACAGACCTGTTCCATCTGGAACGCGCCCAACCGTTTCAAAGCGTGAAAGTTTCCGCGCGGCAAAACGCTCCCGCTCTTAATTCGGGCGCCGTCTGTGCGTGGCTCGGTTGAGTTCATTTGCCGTCTCTCGTAACGTAGAAGGGTGAAATCTACAACAACTTTCGGCATATTCAACGGACGCTTGTCACGCAATGGCAATGTTGTGCGCGCATTTATTTGTTGCGTAACGGCTTTGTTTGTGGGCAATGTCGCAAGCGCCTACGACGCCGGCGCGCTCACCAACAAAGCAAGTAAAGCCGCGCAGTCCGCGCAAGTAACTCCATCTCCGCGTATCGCGCAATCACTCAAGGCAAAGAACGCCACCGCGAAAGCGCTACTGGTTGTGCATTACGCGCGCGCTGACAAAAATTATGATAGATGGAACGCGTGGTGCTGGCCAGAGGGTGGCGAAGGCGCTGCATTTTCATTCACGGGCAAAGACACGTTTGGCCACTACGCGGTTATTCCGTTCAAGGAAAAACCCAAGAGCGCGGGGTTTGTTATTCGTCTTGGCGATTGGGAACAGAAGGACATTGATCACGACCGCACCATCACGTTCGACACAGGCGACGCGCAGGAAATTTGGCTGGTGGCTGGCGATGAACGCGTGTATACAAATCCAAACGAGATCGATCTTTCAGTACGCGTGCTCGCCGCGTTTCTAGACAAGGACAATGAGATCACTCTGGCAACCACCGCCCCACTGACCAAGGAGCAGATCCAGAAGGCGCAGGTGACGCAACGTGGAAATGTTGAAATCAAGCACAAAATAAAGGCATTTGTGCAAATTCAAAAATCACTGTCTTCGCGAGCCATGTACGCCATTCAACTTACGAAGCCAGTCGCAGACGCCAACATCGCCTCGCTGCAGCTGGAAATTCCTGGCACTCAAACAAACACAATCTACGCTCGCAATATTCTTGATCAAGAGCGCTTCACCCCGCTCCAAGCCACATTGGGCGCCATCTGTACGCCAGAAAAAACTGTTTTCCAAACGTGGTCGCCCGTCAGCCATGGCGTGCAACTTCTTTTCTACGACAGCATTGATTCAAAAAAATCGGCGCGAGAGTTGGCAATGAAGCAAGGCGAGAAAGGGTTATGGAGTGTGGAAGTTCCTGGAGATCTTCAAGGCAAGTTGTATCGATATCAATTTGATAGTTATGGAGAGCGACGTGAAGTTCCAGACATTCACACCTTCGCGGCCACGGCTGATGGCGCATTTTCTGTCGTGGCGGATGTCAATCGACTCAGTCCCAAAGATTGGGATACCACTACTGCGCCGTTGCTGAAACAACCAACGGACGAAATTATTTATGAAGTGCACGTGCGTGACTTTTCCGTGGCTGATACAAGTTGCCCATCAGAAATACGCGGAACGTATTTGGGGATTACCCATGCAAATACAGCCAAAAACAAGGGAGTCAGCAGCGGCCTTTCGCACTTGCAAGACCTTGGCGTGACCGCTGTGCATCTACTTCCAATTGAAGATTTCACGGCCGGCGCCAAGGAATACAACTGGGGCTACTGGACCGCGTTCTTCAATGTTGTTGAATCAAACTACGCAAGCAATGCCAGCGATCCGTTGCAACCCATACGCGACGTCAAGCGCATGATTCAAGAATTGCACGCCAATCAGATTCGAGTCATCCTTGACGTGGTCTACAACCATACTTCGAGCACTGGCGCGACATCTCCGTTTGATCAAACAGTGCCCTACTACTTTCATCGTGTGAGCGATGATGGCCGATTGATCAATGACACTGGCGTTGGTAATGCGATTGCGGACGAGCGCCCAATGATGCGCAAGTACATCGTGGACAGCCTTGCGTATTGGCAAAGTCATTTCAAAGTAGATGGATTTCGTTTTGATTTGTTAGGCACGACCCACCCTCAAACAGTGCGCGCCATTTGCGATCGCCTGGTCGCCATGAAACCCGACATCATGTTGTATGGAGAACCCTGGACGGGTGGTGGCGAAACATACTTTGGCAAGGGCGCGCAAAAAGGAATGCACATGGCGGTATTCAATGACAATATTCGAAACGCCATTCGCGGTGATTTAGACGGCAATTCCACTGGTTTTGCAACAGGTCCTGGTGGAGACAAAGCAGCCATTCAGCGTGGGGTTGTTGGCGCCATTGATGACTTCACCAGCGAACCCACTGAAACCGTGAACTATGTTTCCGCCCATGACAATCTGACTCTGTGGGACAAGTTGCTCAAGGTTGCCCCCAAGGAAAGCGAGGCCACGCGGCGCGCAATGCAAAAACTTTCAGTGGGGATTGTGTTGACTAGCCAAGGAATTGCATTCCTTGATGAAGGCAGTGATTTCTGCCGCAGCAAAAACGGAAACAATAATTCCTACAACTCTGGCGATGAAGTCAACGCCTTGGACTGGAATAGAAAGGCGCAATATCGCGACGTGTTTGAATATGTCCGTGGATTAATCGCTCTTCGCAAAGCCCACGTGGCATTTCGCATGAGCGACGATGCCCTGATACGCAAGTCGATCACGTTTCTTGACAACGCGGGCTTAGTTTCATTCTTAATCAACGGCGCAGAAGCAGGCGACACATGGAATAGTATTTTTGTTGCCTACAACGGAGAGCCCAAGGTTCAATCCGTGAATCTTCCTGCAGGAACATGGGCAATCGTTGTTGATTCAACACATGCGGGCGTGGAAACAGTGCGCACAACCAGTGGCAAATTTGAAATGCCGCCCTATTCAATGATTGTGGCGCACACGCAATAAATTTCAAGTGAGCGCAAATTCGGTGCGCAGGATTTCAAGCATACAAATTCAATCTTGAGTAGAAACTCATACCACCAAAATATCATTTCAATGAAACGGAGCATTTCATGGCGCAATTCAAGCAACGATGTTGGTGGTGTGGAGTTGATCCAACATATGTCGCGTATCACGACAAGGAATGGGGCGTGCCTGAACTTGACGACCGCGCGTTATTTGAAAAACTGGTTCTCGATGGATTCCAAGCCGGACTGTCTTGGATCACCATCTTGAAAAAGCGCGAGGCGTTTCGCAAAGCGTTTCACAACTTTCATCCGAATCGTATTGCCAAGTTTGATGCGCGCGATGTCAAACGGTTGCTTGGAAATGCAGGAATTATTCGCAGCAAAAGTAAAATTCAAAGCTCAATTGGCAATGCCAAGGCGTGGCTAAAGATTATGGAGGGCGGCCAAGGCTCATTCCGAGATTTCCTGTGGCAACACACAAGCCATCGCACCAAACAAAATAGATTCAAACAGAAGCAGGATATTCCAACGGAAACAGAAGAGAGCCGCGCCATGGCGAAGGCGCTCAAAAAAGCAGGATTCAAATTTTGCGGACCGACCATTTGCTATGCGTTCATGCAAGCCGTGGGCATGACCAATGACCATTTGGTCTCGTGCCCGCGACATGCCGCGGTAAAAAAATTAAGCGTGCAATTCACTTCGCGTGCGGCACGAACTCGATGATGTTTTTCATCAACTCGGCGTTGATCGGTAAAGCTGGGTCGGTATATGACGAAGTCTGCTTCACTGGGTCAGCAGGAACGGTTTTAAGAACGTGATTCATGCCCTCAATGATGACTAATTTGGCGGCCGAAGCGTTTTTCTTCAGCGCCCCTGCCTCTTCAACCGCAACTTGAATATCAGTGGTGCCTTGGCAAATCAATATGGGCTCCTTGATAGACGCCACGATTTCTGAGGGATTATATTTAAACCAAGAAATTAAATATGGCTGCACAGATGAGCGGTACAACGATTTCAGAGCGGGAGGCACGTCTTCCGTGGTTCGACCCGCTTCCAACTCACGCAAAATCTTTTCGTTGGCTTGAAAGAGTTGCGCAGGCAACTTGCCATTCATTTGCTCACGAAGAACCAAGCCCGCTGAGCGCCCAACTCCTGCAACAGAAATGAACGCGTTTGGATGCGTTCGCGCTGCCGCAATCGCGCCAATGAGCGCGCCTTCGCTATGACCAATGATGGTGACAGTTGAAAAACGTTTGTCATGTCGAAGTTGCTCCACCCATGCTGCGGCATCATCAACATAGTTTTCAAATCGAAGATCCGCTTCTTTGGGACCTGCGGCGGCGCTCGCGGCAATGCCCCGCTTATCAAAACGCAACGATGCGATATTGGCGGTGGCTAAAGACTGGGCCAGCATTTTCAGGGAATTATTCTTGCCCGCAAGCATGGCGCTATTGCCATCGCGGTCAGTGGGACCAGAGCCCGCAATAATCAGGACAACCGGAAAGGGTCCAGTGCCGCTTGGTAGATCAATTGTTCCATGTATGACACCCGATGACGTAGTCAGAGTGGCTGATTCTTCCACAAATCCCGATGAAACAGGAACTTGAAATATAAGAAGTGCTCCAAGAAGAAGGCTTACATGCAGCATTATTGTTTCATCCTAGTCAATGCAGGAACAATTCGCTTGGTGTTATAAACACTTGAGGAATGAATACCCCACAATATTCCGAAATACAGTATTCAAAAAAAATATTGGCACAATAGTTGACATAGTCTTATACCATCACTATATTTGACCCCTATGAAAAAATCCTACAAACAACTCATGAATGACATCGCGCAAATGACAGCCACCGCCAACAAGATTCGCAAGGAAGAAATTGCCCATGTGAAGAAGGCAATCCAAAGCAAAATGGCGGAATACCAACTCAGCCTGCATGATTTAGGCGCGGCTGGTGTTGCGGCGTATGCAAGCGCCCGCAAGTCCATAAGCGACAGCAAGGCTGCAGCAGGCAAGACGAAGGCTGCAAAGGCCCCAGCAAAGAGCGCGGGCAAAGACAAGCGAAGCGTTGTGAAGCCAAAGTACAAGCATGCCAAGAGCGGAGCGACCTGGTCAGGTCGTGGCAAGACTCCACGTTGGATGGCCGACGAGATCAAAGCTGGCAAGAAGCGCGATTCGTTTTTGATCAAGTAAAAAACGAAATAATGTTTACATAATCAGCCACCTTTGGGGTGGCTGATTTTTTATGTTTTTAGACTGCCAGTCATTTGGAAATATTTCTGCAACACCAGCAGCGAAACTATTTCCTCATCACGCGGGTTTTGAAACTGAGCCACCCACTTATGCGCGTTATTAATAATTGCCAACGCCTCGTCTTCATGCGCCAAGTAATAATCCATCTTTTCAAGCAAATCCGAGTAGTCATTTTTCAGCATCACATAGTGATAATTCGGCTTCAGTAGCCCCTCCATAAACCAAGTCTCCTTGGTTGGACGCGTCATAAAACACAATGAATTAGACGACATGATCCATTTGAGATTTGTGGCGACATCACCACCTTCAATCGAAACAACAAACTTGCTTTTTAATTGATCCGCGACTGTGAGCCACTGTTTACGCTGATGAATCCCATCTAAATTTTTATCAGTGCGACCAATATCACACCTTGGATGACCAAACCACCTATTTAAAAATTCAACCCGCCAAGGCTGATAGGCCGGACCGCGCCACACAGCCAGATTATTTTTGGATTGATATGGAGTTCGATCATGAACAAAGTCAAAGTGCCGAACCTTATCCATATTAATGACCACTAAATTTCGAACATCCCCTTCAATCACCCTGGCCTTCGTAAATATTGGGAATTCAGACAAATGCGTGTCATCATTAAAGCGGTACTGAACAGGGTAATTCCTCTTCCAATATCGCATGTATTGACCCAGATCGAATTGATAGTTTCGAGAATGCTCGGTGAAAATTCTGAAACGAAATGGTTTTGCGGAGGGACTGAGTTGTGTCAATTGATCCAACTTGCAGTAGTAATCCGCGCGTAATTGCAACCTCCGCGCAGCTTCGCCCTTGCACCGACTGAGCAACCACATTCGGCGCATTCCGTATATAAAGCCTGGAATACCTAGCCGCAGGATATTTACAACAAAATAAATCAATCTCGAATTTTTTCTATAATTTCCTAAAATATAAATCATAAATATTGATGTTTCGAAGACACGTTTGCGTCAAGGCTTCAAAATACTTTTAAATTGGTTATGTATGAATGAATTCGAGATTCGGCAGTATATCAGCCTTTGGCCAAAATCTTAGCTCGAACGACTGCTGCGTTTTTTTCGGCCTGCGCACGATCGCCTTGTGGGTGCCACAAGTGTAAAATTTCTGTAGCGAACGCCCCCGATTTTCTAAAAATGTTTCGGTGCTTTTGCAAACGGAACACAAAGTCAGCATCCTCATGTCCCCATCCAACCAACTGCTCGTCGAAACCGCCGATGGCTTGCGCATCACTTTTCCAACAGGCCATGTTGCAACCTTTGATGCGTCGCCATACAAATTTTGTATACACACGCCATAGATTGTCGGGAACTTTGATAAAAATAGGAAGACACTTGTTGATCTTGCGGTGAAGACGCCATTGCAAAACCCGCAAAATAGACCAACCTTGCCATTGGCCCGTGGCAATCAAAGTATTTGTCAATTTTTGATCGCACAAAATTCGACTTCCCGTTACCAAGTGTTTCGGCGCCGCCAAGTGACGGTGCTGCGCAATGAAATCAGGCTGCGCAATGCAATCGCCATCTAAAAAAACAAGGTAATCACCTTGTGCCTTGGCAATTCCTTGATTCAAAATTCGGCCTTTACGGAACCCTAGATCTTCCTGCCAAATATGGTGGATCGGCACTGGAAAATCTTTTTGAAATTCAGAGATATTGCGACGAGTCTCCTCACTGGAACCATCATCCACGATGACAATCTCAAAATCCAAATCAGTCTGCGCACGCAAGGACTGCAAACTCAATGAAAGTGCTTGCGGCCAATTGTAAGTTGCCAGAAGAACCGTGATCAACACGACGTCCAATCCTTATCGTTCAGCATCTTCGTCATCGGGTGAAATTGTATATCATCAAAAAGTCGACATATCGAGAAAATACCTATGAAAGCCGTCATACTCGCAGGTGGTCTTGGAACTCGAATTTCCGAGGAAACCCATCTCAAACCAAAGCCCATGATCGAAATTGGTGGGCGCCCCATTCTGTGGCACATCATGAAGATGTATTCCGCTCACGGAGTGAACGACTTTGTGATTTGCTGCGGCTACCGCGGCTACATCATTAAGGAATACTTCGCCAACTATTTTCTGCATATGTCGGATGTGACATTTGACATGGAGCACAACAAGATGGAAGTGCACCAGCAGAAGTCGGAACCTTGGCGCGTGACGCTTGTCGACACGGGTGAAGACACGCTCACGGGTGGCCGCCTGAAACGAGTGGCTGAATACGTCAAAAACGAAGATGCATTCTTCTTCACCTATGGCGACGGTGTTGCGAATGTCGACATCACCAAGGAACTTGCCTTTCATAAATCGCACGGAAAATTAGCGACAGTTTTGGCGGTGCAACCTCCTGGTCGCTACGGCGCGCTGCAATTACAGGGGACAACTGTCGAAGGATTCACCGAGAAACCACGCGGCGATGGCGGTCTTATCAACGGCGGATTTTTTGTGCTGTCACCAAAATGCATTGACTTGATTCAGGATGATCAAACAAGTTGGGAAGGTCACCCACTCACCAAACTTGCAACCGATGGTCAATTGCAATCTTTCCAACACTCTGGTTTTTGGCAACCCATGGACACCTTGCGCGACAAAACGCAACTTGAGGAACTATGGGCTTCAGGCAAAGCCCCGTGGAAAACCTGGCAGTGAATTTCAATTTCTGGAAAGGCAAACGCGTCCTTGTCACTGGTCACACTGGCTTCAAGGGCGGATGGCTGTCGCTATGGCTTGCGGAACTTGGCGCAGAAGTTCATGGATATGCGCTTGCGCCAAACACACATCCAAATT
>SESA01001265.1_pt1 | contig 13328 bp, 9 predicted proteins | sample 3171451 | NCBI WGS metagenome assembly SESA01 (sample SAMN06051862, study PRJNA518727) | freshwater metagenome | biome: subpolar coniferous forest; feature: holomictic lake; material: water; isolation source: holomictic Lake 227, 8 m depth | place: Canada: near Kenora, Ontario | collected 2013-06-25...
CTTTTCTCTTGAGCTGAACAATTCAAAAAGAAGAAAATGGTTAATATTACGGTTACAGTTTTCAAAATTAAATGTGCCCTAACGTATGCGTTAGCGATTGCGTTTAGTGATTTTCACCATTGCGTATTTTGTTCAAATTTGGGTCAGTAAATACAACTTCGGTCATTTTCCGATTGAAAGCATCTTCAATCTCACTTAAAACCTTCTTCTAAATTACATTTTTTTCAGATATAACAAAAACATACAATAAAATTCCATTAATGTTCAATTGGTTATAAAACACCTCTTCCGATAGCGAATACAAAAAAAGGTGGTGCCCTTGGGCACCACCCTGAAAGCCTGGTGAAATCCTTTACATTTCACCTTGATCGGCAAAGGATCTGTAAGTGTCATCGATCATGATCAGGTGATCGAGAACGTCAATGTCGAGAAACAAACCAGCATCACGGAGTTTTCGGGTAAGCTTTTTATCAGCTTCACTTGGTTCCAGGTTTCCGGATGGATGGTTATGCGCCAGGATCAAGGAAGAAGCCTGCGCCTTCAAGGCTACTCCGAAGATCTTTTTAGGATCGACAACCGTTCCCGATATGTCGCCTTCTGAACATTTGAAAAGGCCAAGCACTTTATTGCCGCGGTTCAGAAGCATGATGTAAAAGCCCTCATAAAGGGCAAAGGAATCATCCCAGGCTTCCTTGAAGATTTCATAAGCATGGTGTGATCCTGTAACCTTGGGCCTGTCAGCGTTTTTAATGACAGGAAAATAGGAAACATGGATTTCAGCGATGTTGTTGGTAAACAGATTTGAAATCATAAGGCATAAGATTAAGGGTTTAACAATGAATTTTCTCATTGTGAGGCATCGATGCGGATCGATTTAAATCTGTCAGGGGTTTATGTCACGATCCAAGGGATCTGAACAAACTGAAAGCGGCAAGTTTCAGCAGAAGGCCGCCCTTGACAGGATTAAAAAGCCAGGTCTACTTGGATCCTGGCTGATCGATGTAGCTGACTTGTAAGGAAATTCATGAGCAAACCGGCGGGGGGGATGAAAACCAAATATCCTTTGCTCCTACCCTATCGAGCATAAAAAAACCGGATAGGGGTTTAACCCTATCCTGCGAAGTCCAGATGACTAATTTAGATAAAGTCTTTCATCCTGTATCTTACCTTCTCCAACCCTGAGAAACAATAGGAAGATCAGAAATAGCGGAAAGGGGCGAAAGGACAGGTTCAGGGGTTGTGCCCATTTCTTCGGCTGAAGGGATTTCTTCACTTGAAGATCTGCCCAGGATATGGTCAGCGGCCTTTTCTGCTCTTGCAGCGGCCCACATGATCCACTTCTGATTATCCCTCAGGGCAGAAGCCCATCCGCGGATGTAGGCGGCTGAATTGCAAAGATCCATTTCAAGATTCGCAACACCGGAAAGAAATGAAGCACAAAGTTCTGTTACAAGTTCTTCCTTGGAGTAAGGAACATCCCCGAAAAGGTTATTCATCCCTTCGAAGCGGTTAAATCGTTTCGGATGCCCTGTTGAATGCCCCATTTCGTGAAACAGGACTTTATAATATGCATCCGAAGATTTGAAGTACTCAATCTTGGGTACTGAGATGAGATCAGCGGCTGGTGAATAATAAGCGCGATCTTCCTGGTCACTGAAGATGATATGCGGAGCATTTGCATAGCCTTTAACGAGATCTTCAGCGGCATCATGCAGTTCATTCTGCCGCTCAAAAACAAGACCTTGCAGGGATTCAATGCGTTTAATACCTTTTTCATCAAAATCGGCCTGTTCGGAATTAAAAACATGATAACTTTTCAGAAGGAACGACCTCCTGGATTTCTGAGTTTCTTCATCGATGGAGCAACATCGCACAAATAACGGAATATCATTAAGGTAATCCCTTTTACAGTCGTTATGGATTGATGTATGGAACTTGATTTTTCCGAAATATTCCTTTAAAAATTCGCTTCTAACACCTGATTCACAAAAATTTGAGCGAACCTTTGGATGATTTAACAGTCATTAAATCAACGGTAATTCATAACTTTGAGGGGATGGTACTTGGATTTTTATCAATCTACCGCTAATCCATGGTTTTAATCCAGTGGCCACGACACCGTTTTCTGCAGCAAGTTGCGTGGAATTCGCAGAGAGTGAAATCCTGTTTGGAAGGATGTATTTGAAAGACAAATTGAGAAAATAATTGAAACAAATTCTGCTAACGGTTATTTTAAGTCTTTATGCCGGAATGTCAACGGGTGGTAATACTTTTAATGTTTCCAAAGTTTCAAATAATGGATTCATTGAGAATAAAGGCCAGATCCTTGACCAAAACAACAATCCTAATCCAACAGTTCAATATCTTCTGAATTCCCCCGGAATGAATGTACAGTTGCGGAAGAATGGATTTAGTTATGACATTTTCAGGAATACGGTTTTAGATAACACAAAGCGTAATAAACCTGGTTATGATAGGGATTCAGATATAACAAAAACTTCGTTAACGTTCCATCGGATCGATTTTAACCTGATTGGTTCCAATCCCTTATGTGAGATAGTGACTTCCGAGCCTTCTTCCGATTATCTGAATTATTACACTACAGTAACTCCTACTGAGGGAGTGACGAATGTAAGGTCATTCAAATCGGTAATCTATAAGAACATATATCCGAAAATTGACCTCGAATTCAATTTCAATGAGGACAGGCATTTCAAATATAACCTTGTGGTCTATCCGGGAGGTGATTTGACGGCTGTTCAGATGGAGGTCACAGGCCCGGGAATTGAGCTTTCCTCAACGGGTTCATTAATATTGACAACATCGCTTGGAAAAGTTGAGGAAGAAATTCCATTGAGTTATTATCAATCAAAGGATGCCACAATACCTGTAAAAGTAAGGTTCAGAAGAATAGATGCCAATCATATAGGTTTTTCGATGGATGGGAAAACCAACAATAATGTCAATCTTGTTATTGATCCCAGGCCAAGAAGATTATGGGCCACCTATTATGGAGGAGACCAGCTTGAGTCTTCATTAAAAGGGTGTTCTTATGATAATGTGGGCAATGTAATTATGTCTGGTGAAACAATGTCGGCAGGCAACATTGCAACCTCAGGGGCCCACCAGACAATTTATGGTGGAAACATGGATGGTTTTCTTGTAAAGTTTGATGGAGCAGGGGATCGGTTGTGGGGAACATACTATGGAGGGTCAAATTCCGAAGTCTGGATCAGCTCAACCACAGATAATGCAGGAAATTCCTACATGAGTGGTGAAACACATTCTACCAATAACATATCAACACCTGGTTCATACCAGGAGGTAATGCAAGGCGCATATGATGCCTTTATAGCAAAATTTAACACTAATGGACAACGAATTTGGGGAACATATTACGGCGGATTGGGCAATGAGACTGCAGGTTTTTGTAAGACCGATGATAGCTGTCACATATATTTTGGTGGAGAAACTACTTCCTTAACAAATATAGCAACCCCGGGTTCGTATCAACCTGCATCTGGAGGGTTGATTGATGGTTTTCTTGTAAAGTTTGACAGCAGTGGACAACGTATATGGGCGACCTATTATGGAGGATCAAATTACGATCATATTCAAGATTGCTCGACCCTGCATAATGGAATCGTGTTCATTTCTGGTGAAACCCAATCCACAAATGGAATTTCATCACCAGGTGCATCTCAGCCAATATATGGCGGTGAAGCTATGGATACTTTTTTGGCTTCTTTCACATCAACAGGTCAGAGACTTTGGGGAACATATTATGGTGGAACCCTTGCCGACCGGGCTGGTTGTTGTGCAAACGATACTAATGGCAATGTTTACCTTACCGGTTCAACTATATCAACGAATAACATTTCCACACCAGGTTGTTTTCAGACCGCAATAGGTGGTAACAAGGATGTCTTCCTCGCAAAATTTAATTCAGCAGGATCAAGAGAATGGGGCACGTATTATGGTGGCAGTGATGCTGAAGACTGGGGATATTGCGCAGTTAACGACAGTGGTTATATTTTTATATGTGGACAAACTGCATCTACATCAAACATCGCATCACCCGATGGATATCAAATAATTTATGGAGGGGGAACCAGTGATGCATTTATAGCAAAATTTGCAACGGATGGCCAAAGGGTATGGGGAACATACTATGGAGATATAGGTCATGATTTTGGGACAGCTTGTAATATTGATCCTTGTGGACATCTTTATTTGTTGGGTTATTCAAATTCATTGAATAATATCTCATCACCCGGTGCATTCCAGACATCGATGGCAGGAAATGATGACGATTTTTTAGTAAAATTTGCAGAATGTACCGGCGCTGATCCTGCTCAGGCGATTTCAGGGCCATTAACTGTTTGCCAGAGCAGTATTGGAATTGTTTACACAGTTCCCCCAATTGCCCATGCAAGCGGGTATAATTGGAGTCTACCTGCAGGTTTTACAATAACCGGCGGATTAAATACAAACCAGATCACTCTGAGTATTGCTGGGAATGCGGTGTCAGGGACTATTACAGTATTTGGAATAAGCTGCTGCGAAGATGGAGCACCTTCATCGGTCAATGTGATAGTTCATTCGCGTCCATTGCCTTCAATAACCGGTGATAATGCTCCATGTGAAGGTGAAATCCGGGTTTACACTACCGAATCAGGTATGTCAAATTACCAATGGACATGGTCTGGAACAAAAATTGCAGGAGGAACAATTACTGATAATACGATAACAATCCAATGGAACACCAGCGGGATGCATACTATATCAGTAAATTACGATAATACTGAGGGATGTCAGGGTTTGGTTCCATTTACTTTTGCTGTCACAGTATCACCGAGTTATACAGTAAGTGTAAATATTTCCACTCCTATAACTACAGTTTGTGCCGGAACACCAGTTACATTTACAGCAACCCCTGCTTATCCCGGGAGTACACCTGTTTACTTATGGAAAGTGAACGGCGTTAATGTTGGAACGAATTCTGATACTTACAGCTATGTACCATTGAACGGGGATATTGTAAGCTGTGTTTTAACCTCATCACTGACAACTTGTGTGACCAATAACCCAGCTACCTCCAATTCGGTCATTATGACTGTGGATCCATTGGCCCCTGTCAGTATCTCAATTAATACTCCCAACAATACTATATGCGCCGGTACATCGGTTACTTTTACTGCAACCCCAGGGAATCCAGGTTTGCTGCCAATATATCAGTGGAAAGAGAATGGGGTGAATGTTGGTTCAAATTCTGATACGTACAGTTATATTCCTTTGAATGGGGATATCATAAGTTGTATTCTTACCTCCTCAATTACTAACTGTGTTTCTAATAACCCAGCCTCAAGCAATTCGATTATAATGACTGTTGATGCATCGTTCACAGTGGGAATTTCTATTTCAACTACAACTAGCACGGTTTGTGCAGGAACTTCGTTGACGTTCAATGCAACGCCAACTAATCCTGGATCAACACCTGTTTACCAATGGAAGGTTAACGGATTGAATGTTGGGACGAATGCTATAAGCTATTCCTATGTGCCTTTGAATGGGGATATTGTGACTTGTGTTTTGACTTCATCTTTGACTACCTGTGTTACCAACAACCCAGCCACCAGCAACCCGGTTACCATCACCGTAAACCCGCTTCAGCCGGTGAGTGTGAGCATTGGAGCAAGTGCTTCAACTGTTTGTTCGGGAACTTTGGTGACATTCACCACCACTCCTATAAACGGGGGTTCTTTACCAGTGTTTCAATGGAAACGTAACGGGGAGAATACAGGAACAAATTCCCAGACCTACATTTATGCTCCAACAAATGGTGATATCATAACTTGCACACTGACTTCCTCGCTCACCACCTGTGTTACCGGAAATCCTGCTTCCAGCAATCCTTTATCCATTACTGTGGGCCCTTTGCTTCCGGTAAGTGTTTCTATCGCAGCATCCGCCAATCCAGTTTGCTTAGGGTCGTCGGTTACATTTAACGCTTCACCTTTAAATCAGGGATCTGCTCCAGTTTATCAATGGAAAGTGAACGGCGTAAATTCAGGAACAAATTCAAACATGTTTACGTATATCCCCTCCAACAATGATCAGGTCTGGTGTGTGCTGACTTCCAGCGAACCATGTGCCATTAACAATCCTGCATCCTGCATCCCGTATCCAGTATCTGTTAAACCCTTGCCCCAGGTTACTTACTCCTCCTGCTACGACACAATCACGACAATAACCGCACAGCCTATTAAACTCAAAGGTGGTGTTCCTGTGGGAGGAACTTATTCAGGTCCGGGAGTGAATTCAACCACGGGATATTTTAATCCTTCGGCAGCAGGCATTGGCGTGAAAGCCATCAACTATTCCTATCAGAACATTTACAGTTGCAGCGATTCAAAAACCCGGACGATTACGGTGCAGCCTTCACCTTCGTTTACATGCGGCGGGCTGTTGACGGACATCCGTGATGGTAAGTCCTATCCTACGGTCCTCCTGGGAACCCAGTGCTGGATGCAGAAAAACCTGGATTACGGCAGCGCCATATCCGCAGTCAATCATCAAAAAGACAATTGTCTTGCCGAAAAGTATTGCTATAATGACATGGCCTCAAATTGTTCATTGTACGGCGGGCTTTATCAATGGGATGAGGTGATGCAGTTCATGGATACTCCCGCCCAGCAGGGGTTATGTCCGGCGGGATGGCATATACCCACCCATGCCGAGTGGTTGACTCTGTTCAATTATTACCAGGGACAGGGAATGGCCGGGAAGCCGATTCAGGATACCATTATCAACGGGTTCATGGCTAAAGAAAGCGGAGTGAATTACAGCAATGCTTCCTGGAAATTCCAGGGTTTTGGTGCGATATTCTGGAGTTCCACACCTTCAGGGACATACAAGGCGGTTTCGCATGGAGTGAATGTGATCAATTTTTCGGTGTCGGATTATTATGCCAGCCGCTCGAATGCGTTTGGGGTGAGGTGTCTACACGATTGAAGTATATATTATAAACCAGCGAGTTTACGATCATAAAAAAAGCGTTCCGCCTTTCGACGGAACGCTTGAAGTTTTAAATTATACCGAGTGTCAGAAAGTAATCTTATTTTCAACAATATTTCACTATTTGCAAAACTTTCTATAATAAAAACGATTATAAGTTGTAATCTTAACAATACAAATTCCACTGGAAAAATAATCCAGATTAAAATACCTATATAAGTTACTATCAAGGTTGTTTTATTTTAACTAACATTCAGAAATACAACACATTATATGGCCTATGGCAAATCAGTAATTCTTGCGCCTTACCCTCGTCACCCTCTTTTCCCCCAGTAACCGATCCATGCAAACATACCTCACTCCATCGATCGCGTGATTGAACTTATCCACAGGCTGGTTAATGGTATTCCCGGCCGCATCTTCTTTCCATTTGTAGTTTTTCAGTTCCCTGATCAGGTTGATAGATCTTTTGGTCACCTTAATCCGGAACCGTTTCATGATATCAATGCCGGTTTGGATGCTTTCCGGACCCTTGTATGCTGCCCGGGCATTGAATCCTGATTGCCGGATTTCGAATATGCTTTGTGGCTGGTTGTCACAGACGATATCATCTCCACGGCTTATTTTCAGCTCTGTCAAATGATTTACGATGTCTTTATTAGTAAGGGCCCTTTGGTAAAGGTTTTCATCTGCCCAGATTTCTCCGCCGAACATCCCTACTTTCACAATAACGGTCGGATCATTGGTAAACCCGAAGTCCATTCCATATGCCATCCATTTGCAACCGATAGGGAAGAGGTCTACCGTTTCCCAATTGGTAAATATCAATCCCTTAAGCTGTCCAATTTCCCCAAGTCCATAGATTCTCCAGTAATTTTCGTCTATTGTTTTCAGATGTTCTATCTCGTTGATCACTTCCTTGGGCAGGAACATGATATTGTCCAGGTAAGTCGAATGGATATAGGTGCAATCTGGCCTGGGGATCACCTGATCATATAACCAATGCTCGTCCATCGAGGGATTGTAATCAATGAATATTTGTTTTTCTGTGCGTATGGATAGCTGGATCCAATCTTCGAGGTTCAGTTCATTGGCCTCATTCAGGAATAGGTAGGTCCGTTTGGCCCCGCGTTTCTTTTGAGGCTGGTCCAGGCTCATGAATTCAAACAGATTTCCGTTCAGCTTGTAAGTATTCTCCGTCTTATTGTGATTCCGCACGTCGTAAAGATCATGTTCCTTTAGAATATCAAAGAAATCCCTCATAGCCGTTGCCCTCAATGCCGGCAGACTTTTCCTCACAATAGATATCACCTGGTCCGTGGCTTCGAATGCTTTGACCAGAATAAGTAACTGTAAAATAGAATAAGTTTTACCTGACCGACTCCCTCCCTGGTTCACTACAATTTTAGTAGTTGCTTGATAGTTCCTCTCAAAAACACTGGATACCCGGATTCTCTTCTCCATTTCAATTCTAAATTCAATACTCGTTATTCGAGTATTCGATTATTCTTTTCCAGTACTTCCCTTAACCACCTCAAACGTTATCTTACTAATCCCTTCCTCTGCCGGCTCCAGATCCACAGCAACCCTCTGCAACTTCGGCTGAATAAATTCCTGCAGATCCACCCAAAGCTGAATCTTCTCCTTTGGTTTCATTGTGGCGATATCATCCAGCAGTGTTTCCTCCAGTTTGGCCAATACCTCAGCAATCCGTTCCTTTCGGTCGGACGTTAGCTTGTTCCCGGCTCCCTTCGGTCTCCCTTGGTTCCCGGCAACGAACTGCCCTTTTTTATTTCTATTAGCCTTCATGGTTAATCAATTATCCGTATTTCACTGTAAAATACGGCACTGGTTTTCCTATATCTATCCTGTATCCTGCATCTTGCATCTTGTTTCAAGCGGCTTTCCTGTATACCATCTTCTCAATACAACTTACCGAAATATCATACTCCACACTCAAATCCATCTTGATATCGAAATAGGTCCTCCCGGTTTTTGCCATTTCATAGTACCTGGACTTAACCAGCCATTTCTTGGCAACTTTTCCCGGCAGAATGCCCTTGTTTATGATATCCTCCACATCGATCCCGAAAAGGGAGCGGATGTCTTCCACAATTTTTTGTTCTTCTTTCGTCATTTTGCTTTGTTTTTTCGTGCATTGCTCATGTAACAAACTAATATACAACATATTGCCAAAATGTACGACATGTAAACCACCCCTTGGTGATAGTTTTGTTGCCGTTCGCACCATTTTGCTATATGAGAGCATATTCAACCCCAGCAATCACATTTACGGTAAGCCATATCGATGAGGGAAAAGGAATCCTCCATAAGGTTATCGTTGCCACGGCCGGCAAAGTAAAATCCTACGCTGAGTTTATCGATTCAGAAACTCTTCGCCAGATTTCAGCACTTGGTAATTCCAAACCCAATGGGGTGAAAGCCCGTTTCGGCCATCCCAATATGTGCAGTTCTGCATTCGGTACCTACATTGGCCGTTTCAGGAATTTCCAGGTTGAGAACCTTTCGGTTTTTGCCGATCTCCATCTCGATCCGGTTTGCAAGGACTCTCCCTCGGGTAATCTCTACGATTACATCATGCGGATGGCCCGCAATAATCCCGATATGTTTGGCGCTTCGATTGCGTTTGTTCCGGCTGAATCCGAGGTAACTTATGAGGAATTTCCTTCGACTCGGATTGAAGATCTCCTGGCCACCGACCTGGTGGATGATCCAGCTGCAACGAATTCCTTGTTTTCGGTTGATTCCTTCGCTTACCAGGCTACAGCTTTCCTCGATAATAATCCGGCCATTGCTTTGCTTATTGCCAAGAAGCCTGATATCGTCCTTGAATTTATGTTTAAGTACTTCTCTAAATATGATCTTATGAAAACTGAAATGTTCCAGAAACTCCGCAATCTCTTTAAGGGTTCCGATAACCCTGCCAATGAAACTGCAACCCAGGAAGTCGCCCGCCTCGAAAAGCACTTTGAGGATATGTCTGTGAAAATAGGGGAGGCCTATGCTGATATCCTTGAAAAGGTTCGAAAAAATCCTCTTCAGTTCAAACAGCTTGAAAATGGCGGCCCATTGCCTGCCTCTACTGATTCCATCCTCGAGCAGATCGTTATACGCGACAATCTCACCCTTGAAAACATGTTTGACGATGCCAGGCTCATCGTCCTTGGACAGCTCTCCCAATCAAACTCACTCATTTCTTATTATAATGCCGCCATCGAAAAACTGCAGCAGGATCACCAGGCTGCCCTTGCCACACTTCAGGATAATCACCAAACTTCTTTATCCAGCATTCAGGATCGTGCAACCAATCTTGAATCCCAAATCACAACCCTCCAGGATCAGCTCAAAGCCAAACCAACCATGGTCGACGGGATTGATCCCCAGCTTAAGATCAACAACACCGAAGAATCCTTCGGCAAACGCCTCCTCTCCCAAATGCCCAAAGAACTAAAGGAGAAAATCAAAAAGCACAAGGCATAATCTCAATATCCCGCATCCTGCATCATGCATCTCGCATCCATTAGCAAACCCCCTAATCCCCAACCATATGACAAACATCTTCGCCCACTCCATCAGCCCCGCTTTCAGTAAACAAAATATCCGTGAGTTCTTCACCACTCCTTTTTTCATGGGAGAGGACCTGCGTGGGGCCATCACTGTCCGTACCGACATCAAGGGTACCGAGAAGCTCAACATGATTTCTCGTCCTAACTTCATCACCAAACCAAAGGTTGCCGCCGGCTTCAATCCTCATGGTGCCTTCACGCTTACTCATCCTTCTATCACAGTTCATCCCATGGCCATGGAGTTCGAACAGAACGCCCGGGCTTTCTGGGGTTCAATCCTAGAACAGCTTTTGGCTTCAGGATATAAGGAGGATGATATCGAGCGGATGAAGGAACCCGATGTATGGAACCAGATTATGTTGCCCATCATTGCCCAGGCCGGACAGCAGGATCTCATCCGCCAGATGTTCTTCGCTGATCCTACCAAGGAAATCCTCGAATCGGGGATTCCCAACGGAACGGTCAATGATGACTTCTCTGGCTATACCGGGTTTATGACTCATTTCCTCAATGACCTTTTCAGTGGTCTCATTTCTCCCGCTCAGCACATTCCGATCACTACGGCCACAACTGGTGTGAAAGCTGAGAAGATTCTGACTTACGCTGCCAACAGTGATACTGAAATCACGGTTACAATCAATGGCATCGAGTATTCTCAACCCTATGGTACCTCCGCTGCCTCAACGGTTGCTGCCTGGCTAGTGACTCATAAAATCACCATTGAAGCTCGTTCAGGAATCAATGGGGTTATCGTGACGAATCCATCCGGCGCTCAGATCAAAGTTGTCAGCCGTTACAAAGGACAGTCTTTCACTGCTACCGCTGAATCTGATGGTAATGGAACGTTCACTCCCTCCGGGATTGTCGCTGCCGTTAAGCCGGGTTCTCTGGCCAGTGATGAAGCGGATAATACCCTCGAAGCTATGATCGATGCAGCTCGTCCCGAGATGCATGAGTTTCCCCTGGTGTTCATGGTGACGCGTTCTCTCTGGCGCAACCTGGTCCACACGATCAAGAACAAAACCGGTGATCTTCCTCTTACCATGATGCTTAACGGTGTCAACGTTCCAAGCTATGAAGGCTATCCGGTCCTGATTCGTCCCGACTGGGATACCTGGATTGCCGGCTATGAAAACGGCATCCTGCCTCACCGTGCTCTTTTCACCACCCAGAAGAACATGATCTTCGGCACCGACGGACTCCTCGACAACGAAGACATCGAAACCTGGTACAACCCCGACCTCCAGGTCCGCCGCTACAGGGTTCAATATAAGGCTCAGACCGCCTATCTGCACCCCGAACTCCTCGTCCTCGCCGGCTTCGGTGAATAATCATCCAGTTGCCTAGCAACCCAGTAATCCAGTAATCCAGTCATCCAGTTACCCAGTAACCCAGTCATCCATCATCCCATGTCCGCCCCACGAAATCCGAATCGCTCTCCCCGCCACTTCGAATTCAACTACTCTCCCGTATTGAACCTCTTCGATTCGGATTTCGTGGATCTCCGTTACAAATACAAAGACTACGTCCCCTTTGGCGACGACAACAATCTACCCCGCCAGCTCATCAAACTTGCACGCGAAGTCCCGGTTCACCGTGCGATACTAAACTCTAAGACCAGCTATATTTCCGGACAAGGCATTCAGTCGACCGATGCCGCTACCCATCGGTTTCTTGAACATCCTAATAATATCAAGGAGTCCTTTGCCTGTGTTCTGAAAAAGCTGGTCTTTGATTACCTCACTTTCGGTAACTGCTATTATGAGATTGTTACCAACCGCAAGCAATCTTTTGTTTACTGCTATCATCAGGATGCAACTCATGTTCGCCTGCATGTCGACGGAAATCATGCAATGATCCATCCCTATTGGGATATGTATGCTGGCATGAAGGATGAATACCTGCAGGTAGTTTCTCTTTTCCCTAAAGCTTCGAAAGGTAAGGATGGCTTATATCATTCGATCATTCAGCTGAAGGATTACGAACCTGAATTCTTTTACTACGGTGTTCCTTCTTATTTCGCAGGCGTCCGCAACATCATCATTGCTGGTCTTACCAACGTTTGGAACCAATCCCGCCTCGAATCTTCTTTCGCTACGGCCGGATTGCTAATCATCCCTGGTGTCAACTCAGATGAAGCTGCTGATGAGCTCGACAAACTTTTCAATGAGTACAAAGGTGCCTTAGGTTCCAAGGCCAGCGAGATCATCATTCAGTACCTCTCAGATCTGGCTCCCGGTATCAGTTCTCAGGAAGCTAAGTTTATCGCTTTTGAAAAGCAGGTCGAAGGAAACTGGCTTGCCCTCCACACCCAGGCCGAAATCTCTCTCATTACTATTCATAACTGGTTTAAAACCTTAACCCCATATTCCGATGAAAAATCGACATACGATGCCGGTCGTATTCTTAACGAATATGAAGTCGCGATGGCCACGGTTATTCAGCCCATTCAGGAAATATTCATTCAATCTATTCAAGCCACGCTCTCGGCTTATGGCATATCACTCAAAGACTTCGAGATCATCAACAAACCACCCATCTCCCGCATCAACCCCATGAAATACGTCTGGGAAGTCCGCCGCGATTCAGGCCTCGACTTCGATAAAACCGACCCCGTCCAAAAACTTTTGGTTTTGCAATTAAAGAATATCTATCCATCCTCCGACACCCTAAGCGTATGATAAAAACCTCCACATCTTATTTCGCTATCTCGCTATTTCGCCA
>SESA01001266.1_pt1 | contig 13327 bp, 11 predicted proteins | sample 3171451 | NCBI WGS metagenome assembly SESA01 (sample SAMN06051862, study PRJNA518727) | freshwater metagenome | biome: subpolar coniferous forest; feature: holomictic lake; material: water; isolation source: holomictic Lake 227, 8 m depth | place: Canada: near Kenora, Ontario | collected...
CTATAGCGATAGCATTACCAAAGTTTTTAAATTCAGCATTGTTTAATACAAAATGATTATGACAGATAAAAAACCCACGCTTGGCTTCATAGGTATCGGTTTAATGGGCAAACCCATGACCTTACGTTTATTGAAGGCGGGCTTTAGTGTCAACGTATGGAATCGCAGCCCTGAAAAACTTTCACCCGTGACTGATGCGGGTGCTATCGCGTGTTCATCCATTGCCGAACTAGTCAAAGCGTCCGACATTATTTTATTATGTTTGACGGATACCCTGGCTGTTGAAACGGTTATACGCAATGACATTATGGACAATGGTTCCGCAAACCAGTTGCTGATTGATTTATCCAGCATCCACCCCAAGAACACTCGACAATTAGCCGCCATGCTGCATAAGAAATGCGGCATGGGCTGGGTAGATGCGCCCGTTTCAGGCGGTGTTACGGGAGCCGAACAAGGCAACCTGGCGATTATGGCAGGCGGCAGCCTGGAAAACATAAACATTGCGCGTGTAGTCCTGGCTCCGCTTTATAAGCAACTGACTCACATGGGTGACTTGGGCAGCGGCCAGATCACCAAGATTTGCAACCAAATGATTGTTAGCTGCAATGTGCTGGTTATCGCCGAAATGATCGCACTGGCCCGGCAAGCCGGTGTCGCTGCTGAAAAAATACCGGAAGCCCTGTCCGGCGGCTTTGCTGACTCAAAACCCTTGCAAATCGTCGGCCCGGAAATGGCAGCAGGCACCTTTGAGCCGATAAAATGGCACCTTAAAACCTTATTGAAAGATTTGAATATGGCCGTCGATTTAGCTATTACACTAGACCAAGCCATCCCCATATCGGCCTTGGCAGCTCAACTTATGCAATTGCACGGCAGTCATGGTTATTTGGAACAAGACCCTTCAACCTTAATTAAATTATTTACTAAAAACAATGCTTAACTTCAGCGCTAATTTAAGTTTGTTGTTTACTGAAGAAGAACTTATCGATCGCTTCAAAGCGGCTAAAAATGCAGGCTTTGAAGCTGTTGAAATACAATTCCCCTACAGCCTAAACGCAGAAACCATAAAAAACACACTGAAAGAGCAACACTTAAAACTGGTGTTGTTTAATGTGGATGCCGACGATCTATTGCAGGGAGGCGAAGGACTTGCCTGCGTGCCTGAAAAACAGGCTCAATTCCGCCAGGCAATCGCTGAAACACTTGACTACGCAAAGCTGTTAAAACCGGAAGCCATCAACGTGCTGCCTGGACGATGTTTTAATGAAAAACGAATACAGGACTACCTGAAAACCTTCAAAGAAAATCTGGGTTTTGCTGTTGAGGCCTTTGCGCTCTTGGGTATTAAAACAGTTTTTGAAGCCATCAATAGCCACGACATGCCTGGATTTATCATCCATAACGGGCAACAAATGCTTAATATACTGGAGCAGCTCAACCACCCCAAACTGTTTATGCAATATGATATTTATCATGCGCAGATGACGGGCGACCAGCCAGATGAATTTATTGCCCGACACGCCAATAAAATCGGCCATATTCAATTTGCAGATTGCCCTGGTCGCGGCCAACCGGGTACTGGACATATTAATTTTGAAAGGATTTTCCGGGTTATTGAAAAGTCAGGTTATTCAGGCTGGGTTGGCGCTGAATATAAACCGGTTGGAACAACATCAGAAAGTTTGAACTGGCTTTGACGAATAGCTTTAATCACCAAGGCATTTAAAAACAGGCCATTAATAGTTTTTTTCATCACAAAGCCATTCTTGAGCAGTGCCGAAGGGACAAGAAGCTTTCTTTCTTAATACCTTCAGGGCGATAATCTATTAAATATTTATCTGTTATTAATGAGAAATCAGCGCCCTTCCTCTGCGTAACCCATTGATAGTTATTGATCCGACTTTTTCATCTCCGTGTCACAATTAAGGTGCTCTTAAGACTTGCCAAGTTAAAATTACCCCAACGTTAAAACATTAACGTTCAAAACTTGGAGCAAAACAATTGCTTTAAGGCAGCAAGGCAAAGAATCAAGCGGCCTGGACATAATCCGACACCCCTGATTCTTTATATATGGCCAACTACTGAACAGGCCATAGATTTTAATTAAAAAAGGCTTTTTATTTATGAATAAACTGATACTGGCAGTTTTTGTTGTTGTTACCTACAGTTATTTTTCTAATCCAATACAATCAGCAGAGGCATCAGGTCGTCACACGACTCGCATGTCAAATGCTCATACCACCAAGCACCATTCAAAAACCCATCATCAAAGCACTGCGTCCTGGTATGGCGCCGATTTTCATGGTAAAAAAACCGCTAACGGCGAAAGATTCAACATGTATGCAATGACTGCGGCACACAAAACACTGCCTCTTTCATCTTACGCTGAAGTTACCAACCTAAAAAATCATCGCAGCGTTATCGTGCGCATCAATGATAGAGGGCCTTTTCATGGCAAAAGAGCATTGGATTTATCTTATGCTGCCGCAAAAGAACTCGGCATTAAAGGAACCGGTTCAGTACAGATTACTCCGCTAGGGCACGATCAAACAGTGGCAATGTTAAGCCAATAAACCCAACAAACACAATTTAACTTCTTAAACTCAATGGACACTTGCAAGTTTTGTAGGGCGACAAGCTAAAGCTAACCGCCCTACCAACTTTACTTTCTGATTGATAAGCCATACCAAATCCTTAACCGCCGAAATAATCACCCGAGATTATTTGCTGTAGTGTTGAAACATCATGGTTGTACAAATATACCCAAGCCACCACCGAACCACCATTGAAAAGCTCTATAGAGCGTTGCCTGCGACTATATTCATGGGGCATCGGAAACCGGTCACTACATTCTTCATATTCGTCCAACCGCTCTAATAACGGCTGTTGATCAAGGATTTTATACAGCTCACCAAAAACCTTATGATTGGCATCACTGGATTCAATAGTGCCGGGATAGCCACACACTTCATATAATTTTCCAGGCATAACGCCCTCTGAAAAATACGCGCAGTAATTGGCTAATAAATGTTGCTTGCCTGAAGCTATTTGTTTACGCAACGTGCCATAAACAAATATAAATTCAGTCGCCACGATTAAACTACCGACCGGTTTTTCTTGGGTTAACCAACAAATACGATTACTTATCCGGCTCCGCAACAACGCTTAAATTTCTTGCCGCTACCGCACGAACACAGCGCGTTCTTGCCCTGATTAGTTTGCATCCCCACTATACCCATTGATTTAATCACACCATCCAAATAAAACCAGCGTCCGTTGATTTTCGTAAAGCGGCTGATTTCATTCATAACATGCTCTTCGCCATCCTGCACATAAAACGCCTTAAACGCCACCACGCCTTTGCTGTCTTTGATCGCACCTTTTTTTATGTCGATAATTTCCAGCCGTAACCAATCAATATTTTCTCTGGAAAAATCTATCTTCTCAGGTCGACTGGTTGTATTCCAAGTCTCCTGTAAATAAACGGCATTGCGCAAGACATAAGCCGTATAACGCGACCGCATTAACGCTTCAGCAGTAGCCGGAAATTTTTCACCGGAATGAAACGGCTCGCAGCATTGTTGATAGGCTACGCCGGAGCCGCAGAGGCAAAGTGTTTGATTGTTCAAAAGAGATTCCTTGTCGCAGTATTATGCGCTTGTTGTTGGCGCTGTTTAACTTATATAAGTAACTGCGCTGTTAGCCATCATTTCAGTTTTTTCTGGCGATTGATGAAACTTTAAGCGCAGGCTATCGGCGCAAAAATCAATATCCTGTTTTTGCCATACAATGGAACGCCCTTTATCACCTATTTGCACTTGACCAAAAACAGCAGGATTTTTTAATAACGTCATTACACCTTTTTCCAGTAAGGCTTTAAAATCGGCAGTAATAACAACATGATCGCTGTACGTTATTTTGATGCTGTAATTATTTGCATCCGGTTTTATTGTTTTAATGTGATAAAACATAGAAGGAATTACTAATTACACCAAATAGATTATTAGTTAACAACACGTAATCGTCAGTGGTGACGGTTTAGGTTGTATAAAGACCGCTTTATTGAATAACTTTAATGGTTTTCGTGAGCCGTAAGCATCTAAGGCGCTGCCTGCTATTCTGCTATGATAATCATCATTTGAAAGTTGGGTTCTGCCTTTTGGATAAGTCGTTACTAAATAAAAGGTGATAGTTCCATAACTAAACGCATTAAATATAGCTTCAAATTTGGGGAAAAATTGATCAATCATAGTGTTGAATTTTTCAACTATTATTTTATATTTTAATTCTTTGGTGTCCTTAACATCTTTTAGCTCAATCAAATATAAGTCGTAATATTGTTTTTCGGTGCAGTTAATTACAATCAAACAATCGGGTGATGGAGGCGGATTGTGCATACGACCGGAATGATAAAAATTATCAGGCTTTAAAATTAATATTTTATCGCTGTCAAAATCGCTATTAATTAACAAGGAATTATCAAATTCCACTTTGGCGTTATTTTCGGTGCATTCATGACACAGTATGCCAAACAACTCTGGATGGTTAATGATTTTGTCAAACATGATTACCCGTTGAGTTTATTGATAAGCTCTAGTTTTTCTTCATAAATACTTTCAGCGGTATCGATAAAGTTGTCATCCTCTATACCATATTCATCGGTATCCAAGTTTCTCGCTATACTGCCTTCCGGTGTACTTTTAAATAGAATAGCTTCAAACTTTTCTTTATCAATTTTATTATCAATGACTAAATTACTCGCTTTGTTAAAAATGTAATTGCTGTGTGAAGTCATCACCAATTTTATTTTATTGTCTTTGACCAAACGCGCAAAAACTGCCATCAATTTAACTTGTGTTGCTGGGTGTAAATGTGCCTCGGGTTCTTCAATAAATACTAAAGGCTTTTGATCTTTTTTGGATGTCCGTTGAGTTGGAAAAATATATTTTATATAGGACACGATAGGAGAGATTTCCGATACCATAGAAGAAGTTGTTGATAAATCGAGTTTCAGTGATGTTTTATTAGGTGTGAAGAATAATTTTTTGTTTTTATTATCAAACTCAACAACTCCTTGCAAAATTTCTTTTTCTATTTCATTAGCATAAGCAATAAAACCATCGCTCTCTTCATTGGAATTATTAATATTAGATAAATGCAAGAAATAATCTGCCACCGGCTCAGAAAGACTGGGCAGTGCAATTGATTTTGAAGTAGAACTACTGCTTTTAGATAACTCAGCAAGGATTTGACTAAAAGAATTTAAACCTTGATATAAACCAGAGCGTGAGGCGGGCAGATAATAAACAGTACTGATTTTTTGCAATTCATCAGAAAATCGATAAAAACAATCTGCTACCATGGCAAGAAAGTTCGATTTGAATAGACTTTTCTCTTGATCAGGCAAATATAAAATTATTTTCTTATAATCATATTTTATTTGTTTTTCGTTAAATAGGGATGTTGATTTCTTTAAAAAAACTTTGCTATTAAAATGATACTTGATAATTACAAAAGATATATTTTTATTTGAATCTTTCTTTAGCCCTAGTGAAATAGTTAAATCAACTTGAGGAATGATGCCGGAAGAGTTTATGGTTATTTTAAGTTTTTTATTGGAAAATTTATTTTGTAAGTTAAATAAGCCATTGAAAGAGTTCGCAATAGATTTATTTATTTCACTTATTAAAAAATGTTCTAAACAGAAAGTTAAATGTTTTTTGAAGTCATTAGATACGTCAATTTCGCCAATATTATTTTCTTGGACATATTTCTCTAATTTATCTATATCACTATTAAATTCTTTGCTGAGAAATAAAGTTGTCACTACAGAGTCAAGGTTTAATTCTTTAATCTTTTTTATAACCAAGTAAACCAAAGAAATAGCATAAGATTTACCTACACTATTCTTACCAAAGATAAGATATAAATCTTTTTCAGTATCGAACTGGAAGTGTTTAATTGCACCGAAATTTTCAATCGTAATAAGCATATTATTTATTCAATCAATACTTTTTGATACCGTATAGAACAAAAAGGGTGAACACTGTTCACCCTTTTTAAACTGCTTTACCCAGCCGTTTCTTTCTGCTTCATCAACAAATAATCCAGCCACAGATTGGATAATTTTTCCTGCACGGTATTTTGCCGTAAACGTGCATTCAAATGCGGAAAATCGACTTTATCCAAATCCTGATCCTGGTTGTAGCAGGAATAAACAAAGGTTTCTTTACCCGTCTCGGCATCAATATGTTTACACATACACTGAGCACAGATACCTTTCATCATGCACTGCATGGGTGAGTTAATTGAACCGACTGCGTGATGGGCTTTATTGAGGTACGGTTTTAGCACATCAAAACGGGCGGATTTTACTGCCGCCATCATGCGGTCTGAACCAATCACGATAAGATGATCAACATCCGCCAGTGAAATGGGTTGCTCACCCAATTCGCCGGTAGCATAGGCCACCATACATTCCAGAATATTACCGACAAATGTTTTATCTTGTGGACGGGTGGGTACAATCGCTTCCACGCCTTCGCCTTTATCAACGGCCCAGATAATTAAATCAGCGGCCGCTTCAACATCTTCAACTTTGAAGCGGTCTTGGGGATTTTTATAGCCCGCAAAATAAATGACGCGGTTACCCGCCGCCCGCATTGCTTTACCAATGGAAAACAGCACAGCATTACCCAAACCGCCACCCAGTAATAATATGGTTTGATTGGCGGGTATTTCAGTCGGAGCACCGGTTACGCCCATGATGACCAGCGGATCACCGACTTTCCAGGTTGCGCAAAGGCGCGAAGAAGAACCCATTTCCAGTGCAATCAAGGAAATTGTGCCTTTTTCTTTGTCGACTTCCGCACCGGTCAACGCCAATCCTTCCGCAACCAATGCCGTACCTTCAACTGTTGGCGCAATGGCTTCGTAGTTTTGCACCCGATAAAATTGTCCGGGATGAAATTTTTCAGCTTGCATTGGCGCTTTTACAATCACTTCGATGATCGTCGGTGTCAATCGGTTAATGGCGACGATAGTGGCTTTGAAAGAGGCATCCAAGCGTGCAAACAGGTCTTTTAAGGCCGCATCACGTTCCGGCTGTTGTGCCGGATTTAGATTGGCCAGTTGTTGTTCAAATAATTTAACAATGTAGGGGTAACCATTTTTGGCGCTGGCCATCGCTTTTACCACATTGCCGGCATAGACCGGATGATTGTCGCCGTAAAAGCTGATAAATTTACCGTCTTTTTGATAGGACGTCAGCGGCGCAGGTTTACCCAGCTTAGGAAACGCTTCATCGCTCATAGGCACTAATTCAACCGAATCGTTTGTCCATTCGGGTTCATAGCGTTGGAAAAACCATTTATCCATCACAAACGTGTCAGGATATTCGCTTTGATAAATCGTGTTGGGCGAAGTACCCGCTGCCACATACAAACTGCGTAACGGAACCTTGATGATCTGTCCCGAGCTTTTCCAGCGTCCATCTTCTGATACCAATTTCTCAAAATCGACGGCATTCAAATGCCCGTATTCATCGGCATCTGCACTAAGCGGACTCATGCCTTCTGCCAGGGCAATGCCTTCTTCCAGTGCCTTGTTGATTTCTTCATGGTTTTGGCGATACGCGGGGGCATCATTGATGCCTTTGCGATAAAACAGCGTTACGCCACCCCATGATTCCACCAACGGTTGAAAATGCGGTTGTTCACTTTCAGCTTCAGCGCGTTGGCGTTCAGCGTGGATAGCTTTTCCATGCTCTAAAAATTCATCAAGGATAAGCGTTTCTTCTTTATCGTAACGACCACGAACTACCTGCTCACCATAGGTTTTGACCAGTGTTTCGTAACGATGCAGTATTTTTTCCACTTGCGCAGGATAATACGCCATCAACTCGGTTGCAGTATCCATCGCGGTTAAACCGCCGCCAATCACACCCGCAGGCAAACGCACCTGCAAATTCGCCATTGAAGATTTCTTGGCCGCGCCGGTCAATTGCAAGGCCATCAGGAAATCCGAGGCTTTGCGGATGCCTCGCATCAAATTGTTTTTAATATCAATAACGGTGGGCTTGCCTGCGCCAGATGCGATACAAATATGATCAAAGTCCATGCTCCAGGCATCTTCAATGGTCAATGTCCCGCCAAAACGGACGCCGCCATAAGCACGAAACGCTTCACGCCGTTGTAGCGTCAGGTAAATAACTTTTAGAAAATTTTTGTCCCAGCGAACGGTAATACCATATTCAGCTACACCACCAAAACCTGCCAAAATACGTTTATCCAAATCTTCGTAGAGATCATTAAAATCAACAATCGGTATGGGCAGCGTGTTTGCATCACCGGTTAACGCTACCGGCAAAGGCTCCAACTTTAAGCCATCAATACCGACCACACCAAAGCCTTCATTTAATAAATAATGGCTCATGGTATAACCGGCGGGGCCCAAACCGACCAACAAGGCATTTTTGCCGTTATACGGCAGCATGGTGGGGCGCTTAACGTTTAACGGATTCCAACGGGTCAGCAAACTGTATATTTCAAAACCATAAGGCATGAACAACACATCAGTCAGCACATTGGTTTCAATTTGCGGAATGTCAACGGGGTCGGTTTTTTGATAAATGCAGCCTTTCATACACTCATTGCAAATACGATGACCGGTACCCGGACACATCGGATTATCGATGATGATAATGGCCAACGCGCCAATATTGTCGCCTTTGCGTTTAACCAAATGCATTTCCGATATTTTTTCATCCAGCGGACAGCCGATAGTCGTCACACCCAGCGGATCTACTTTAAAGGTATTGGTCTTTTTGTTACGCATGCCTTTTGAGCATGAATCAGTATCGCGTTCGTGGCAATAAATACAATGATTAACTTCTGACAATACCTGCCGTTGATTAAAGCGTGGATCAGTCAATTTAAAGCCATCCCGGCGGCGGCGATGTTCCAAAGCACCCATCCACGCAGTGAATTCACCACAGTCTACGGTATCGTGTTCGACTAACTGGTCAAAATCGCGCTTTTCGGGAAATTTAAAACTCAGCCAGCCGGCAACCACATCGTTATCTTCTTGCGCAACAAAGCTCCAACGTTGCACGACATCCATCAGGCCGCTGATAAATTCGGCGGCATCCGGCGCATTGATGATATCGATAAATTCAGTTGCCGTCAGTTCATGAGCAGCCAGTTTTGCACGTAATGCAGAAACTTGTTCATCCGCATTTTCGTAATCGCTGACTTTACCTTTGGCAAGCAGTTTGTAATGGCTGGACAATAAGCCAATAACCGCACCGACACGCGCAACACGGTGCTCAGGATCATCATCTTGATTGGCTTCCGGAAAACCTGCCTCAATCAACAAATCGAAACGATTCAGGATAGAAGAAATAGACCAGTCACTGGTATCCTGGCCTTTAAACACAACGCCCAGTTTTTCTACCACTTCATTTTTATAGGTAAAAATGGTGTCAATTTCATCCTTGATTTTGACGCTTTGCGCTTGATGTTGCTCAGGCACATTGAACAACTTGGCGACAAACTGACCGACATAAGGCCCCATGTTCACCAGCAACTCGGAAATTTCCTCAGGTTTCAGCCCTTCACCCTGGTTCTGGCGATAAGCGGCAAACTTAGTGTAAAGCTCAACATCATGCTTTTTAATCGACCCGTCAAACACATCCAGTAAATCTTTCAGGCGGACAGCATCGTATAAATCGGCGTAAGTGAAGCTAGGGATTCCAAGGGTTAAAGTATGTTGTTCCATAAGGCTTATGTTTGATTAGCTTACATCTGTGCAAACAAGTCACTACAGGCAGGACTGCTTAAACAGCTAGGGTTACTGAAAGGGTTTATTTAATGGCACATTTTAAGTAAATATGGCTAATTTATCCACCAATAATGCTTGCAGGCAATCGCAGCAAGAATCTGTCGTTCTTGATATCCTGTGCAGAATGCAATTTTGTTGTTTAGTCACGTACAGATGCAATCGTAGGTAAGGAGAATTAACAATTTAAAGAATTAGGCTATTGCATAATCCTGCGCATGGTCTCCATTCCCTTTTACACGGCATAATACATAAAGCGTCATAACGCAGTTGCCAAGATAATAAATGCACTGATATTTCCAAAATAACTCAAGCCTTGAAACTAACGAAACGTGACGGGATAAATGCCCGCCACGCCTGAACCTTGCATTTAAACTAATCCGCCTGCCGTCTTAAAAACGCCGGAATGTCCAGATAATCCAGATCGATATCTTTTTTGGCTTGAGCACCAAAACGGGTTTCCCTGTTTTCATGTGTGCCGCCGTTACGCATGACGGTTGGTTTATCCAGTTCATTATAATTTGGGTTACTGGTCGTTGGTTTCTGCATCATTTTAACCGGTGCTTTAACGGCTAAAGGAGGTGCACCCATACCGGTAGCGACCACGGTAACTTTGATTTCGTCGCCCAAAGTTGAATCAATAGCCATACCAATTTTGATAATGGCATCTTCTGAAGCAAACTCGTGAACGATATTACCGACTTCATTAAACTCGGCAACGCCCATATCAGCGGCAGAAATATTAACCAGAATGCCGCGTGCGCCTTGCAGATTGATATCTTCCAGCAATGGACAAGCGATGGCTTTTTCAGCGGCTTCCCGCGCACGATGTTCGCCAGATGCCGAACCCATACCCATAATGGCCGCGCCCATTCCAGACATAACGGTTCTGACATCGGCAAAATCGACGTTAATCATGCCGGGATGAACAATCAGCTCGGTAATACCTTGCACGGCATCCAGCAACACATCATTAGCCGCTTTAAACGCATTCATCAAGGATACATTATTACCCAGCACCGGCAACAATTTCTGATTGGGAATAGTGATCAATGAGTCAACATATTTTTCAAGCTCTACAATACCCTGCTCTGCTACCGTCTGTTTCTTTTTACCTTCAAAAAGAAAGGGTTTGGTTACTACCGCAACTGTCAAAATACCCATTTCTCTTGCGATTTGTGCAATAACAGGAATGGCGCCTGTACCCGTGCCACCGCCCATACCGGCAGTCAGGAAAACCATATCGGCACCTTGTAAAACTTCTTTAATGCGGTCTTTATTTTCTTCTGCGGCATGTTTGCCAATTTCCGGATTGGTGCCCGCACCCAAACCTTTGGTTAATTCGACACCTAACTGGATTATCGTATCAACCGTTAATTTTCTTAATGCCTGCGCATCAGTATTTGCGCAAATAAATTCAACCCCTTCAATATGACAACCAACCATGTGATTGACTGCATTGCCACCGCCGCCGCCGACACCAATCACTTTGATGACGGCGGTTTCACTATACGTATCAACCAATTCATATTTCACGACACTACCCCTTTAAAAAAACAAAACTATTAAAAATTACCCTGAAACCAGTTTTTCATTTTTGAAAACCACCCTAAACCATCAGAATCACTGCTTCTTCCCAAGTTCTGATGTTCTTTTCCATACATTAACAATCCGACTCCTGTAGAGTGAATAGGATTTTTCACCACTTCTGTTAGGCCGGTCACATTTTGTGGGCCACCCATTCGAACCGGCATGTGAAAAATCTCTTCTGCCAGTTCAATTAACCCCATCACTTTTGAACTCCCACCGGTTAATACGACCCCGGCAGCTATTAATTCTTCATTGCCACTGCGTCTAAGTTCAGACTGTACCAGTAGCATCAATTCTTCATACCGCGGCTCTATAATCTCGGCCAGGTTTTGCATTGAAATCTTGCGGGGTGCCCGGTCACCAATACTGGGCACTTCAATAATGCCATCCACATTTGCCAATTGTGTTAATGCACAGGCATATTTTCGTTTGATATCTTCAGCGTTGATCGTAGGCGTCCGAAGTGCGACGGCGATATCGTTAGTCACCTGATCGCCGGCTATCGGTATAACAGCGGTATGCTTAATGGCACCTTCAACGAAAATGGCAATATCCGTTGTGCCGCCGCCAATATCGATTAAACAAACGCCTAATTCTTTTTCATCCTCTGTAAGCACAGAATTACAGGATGCCAATTGCTCAAGTACGATATCCTCAACCTCCAGCCCGCAACGACGGATACATTTAATAATGTTCTGGGATGCGCTAACACTGCCCGTAACCATGTGTACTTTGGCTTCCAGACGAATGCCTGACATTCCGATAGGCTCTTTAATCCCGTCCTGGAGATCAATGACAAACTCCTGCGGCAAAATATGTAAAATTTTCTGGTCGGCCGGAATAGCAACCGCACGAGCGGAATCAATCACTCTGTCAATATCGTATTGCGTGACTTCTTTATCCTTGATTGCCACAATGCCGTGAGAGTTAAGACTTCTGATATGACTCCCCGCAATACCTGCAAAAACCGACTTGATCTGGCATCCTGCCATCAGTTCGGCTTCTTCAATGGCTTTTTGTATGGAATGAACCGTTGACTCCAAATTAACTACAACACCTTTTTTAAGTCCGCGCGATGGCGTAGTGCCTATGCCTATTATTTCTATATTGCCGTCACTGGTGAGCTCACCAACAATAGCCGCGACTTTTGATGTTCCAATGTCCAAACCGACTATTAAATTACGCTCTGTTTTTTTTGCCATTTTATCTACTCTATTTCGCTTTTTCGGATGCGGGTTTATTCATTATCGGGGTTGTAATGGCATGCCAATCAATCTCAGGGGTTCCCTGCCTCCATGAGACGGCATAACCATTGGGATATCTCAAATCAACGACTGCTATTTGCTCAACCTGCTCTTGTTTTAATACGGTTAACGTTTTTAAAAAACGTTGTAATTTTTTTAATTGCTCATTCCGCCCCAACAATATTTCCAGACCCGTTACCAACTTGATTTTCCATGCCCATCGATCATTTATAATAAATTCTGATAATCCCAATGACTGATCGGCCAAGGCTGTTTTAATGCCCTTCATTATTTCCAGCACCCTGACTTGCTGTGACTCCGGCCCCGTCACTACTATCATGTTCTGAAACTGGTCAATATTCTTGGGTGTAAATATCACACCCTGCTCAGTAATCAGGCTGTTTTTACCCCACCGTACGTAAGGCTTTCTCTCCCGTACCTTTATGTCAATCGTATCAGGCCAGATGCGCTTAACCGTCACGGTATCTACCCATGGCAATGTGGCAACCGCTGCGTGTATCGCCTGCATGTCCACATCAAAAAAACCGGTTAACACCAATGGCTGTAAAACAGCCTGCACCTCGTTTTTACTGAGATATTGAAAAACACCTTCCGTTCTCACGTACTTAAGGGGCAAGGAAGCACTTTTAATA
>SESA01001271.1_pt1 | contig 13306 bp, 14 predicted proteins | sample 3171451 | NCBI WGS metagenome assembly SESA01 (sample SAMN06051862, study PRJNA518727) | freshwater metagenome | biome: subpolar coniferous forest; feature: holomictic lake; material: water; isolation source: holomictic Lake 227, 8 m depth | place: Canada: near Kenora, Ontario | collected...
GAAAAGGAAAATTGAAACGCGTGACGGAGAAAGAAGGTCAACAAAGTCACGAAAAGGGAGCCCTTTTATCCCGACTGGCGACCTTTGCGCGCTCATTCCCAACCGAGAGAGATTGGGAATGAGCCTCAGATCTTCAATAGAGGAGGCTTATTCGTATCGGACTGCAACGCCAGTCGCCCATCGTTTTCCGCCCCCGAAACCATCAGGTACGATGCCTTGATTCTGGAGAATCACAGCGGTAGCGCCCATTTGAGCGGTTTTCGTACGAATAGCATTGTGCATCTTTGCTTCCTCGTGCATGTCGTGGCCAGAGGTAGAAACCGATCCAAGCTCTTTGTATCTGCGAGCAGGGATAGTGTAGAGAATTTCGACGTCATTAGGGTTGGTAGGGGGAAAATAGCCCTTGGCGGTTTTAGTGACGTCCACTGTTGCGCAACTGGTGATCGTAATGATGAGTGCAAGCCCGGCAATGGCTCTTAGAATTCGAATTTTCATGGTTTGTATTTGATTGCTGTTCCGACAAGGCGTGTATATGTGCCGGACATCGAGTCCGCACCCGCCCATTCATCGCCTAGACTATAGTAACCTCCCAAAGGGGTAACAATTACGGCATCGGCCCCAATCTTTGCGGCACGGTTTCGCATTCCACGGGGTGATTCATTCCGAGATTGCAGGTCAGCAATCGCATCAAATTTTTGGGTTGGCTGGCGAAATAGGATTTCGACATCTTTTGGATTCCTAGCCGGAAATCGTTCGGATGAATAGTAACGATTGGCTACATCCGTCGCGCAGGAACAAAGCAGAAGCGCTGCGATCCCAACCCCGACGCGGTTTTGTAAAATATTAGATGCAATCACTCTTTAATGGGCTCTTTTTACAGCTTTTCAATAATTTTGTTTAAAAGGACAGTTCAAGTCAACATCAAAAATTGAACACAATGAGGAGGGGCGGCAAAACCGGTGCCTTTGTCAAAGTGAGCCGCTCAAGCGGCTTGCTTTAACTCGTGAGTCGTCGGGTCCGCTTGAAGTGTATAGAGCCCATCGCAACCTTTTCTGCGCACGAAAGATTGCCATTGCGACCGTGATCTGCGAGAACGCCACCATGAAGATGCACTGGATCTCCGACCAGGTTTCGATGAAAAGTGCGGCCAACGCCCGTCAACATCTCCGGCGATACTGGATCGAACCCCATCCATTCCCCAAAGCACTCAATAGATGGTTTTGCCAATCAAGAAATGTCGCCTGAGAATGCCGGAGAAAGAATACATCATCTTTTGTGACGAGTCGGACTCCTCGGGGGAATATTATTCCAACTTCTATGGCGGAGTTCTCGTGGGAGCCTCACAGTATGAGCGGGTTACGGCCCGGTTGAATGCGAAGAAACAGCGACTCAATCTATTGGGAGAAGTGAAATGGTCCAAGGTTTCCGCGCCCTACCTCGCCAAATATGAGGAATTGATCAGTGTCTTTTTCTCAGAGATGCGGGAGGGTTATATTCGCGTTCGCATCATGTTTCGCCAAAATGCCCATTTCCCAATCGGCTTGGATCAAGACCAGATCGAAGGCGCATACTTCCGCCTCTACTATCAATTCATCAAACACGTCTTCGGGCTTTCCTTCCATCCACCGGCAGGGCATCCTGTGCGCTTAAAGCTTTTTTCCGACGAATTCCCCGAAACCAAGGAGGCGACTACACAATTCAAGGGCTTCATCCTTGGCCTTAGAGACAATACGGAATTTCGCCGCGCCGGTTTGACCATTCGCGACGAAGACATCGCCGAAATTCGGTCTCACGACCACGTGCTCGCCCAGTGTCTTGACGTGGTTTTGGGGGCTATGTCCTTCCGGCTCAACGACAAGCACAAGGAAAAGCCCGAGGGGCAAACACTTTTGACGCCCAACAAGCAAAAAGTTGGCCCATTCACGAACTTCTCGTCCCAGCGCTTGCCCCGGCTGATCGGGAAGCGGGAAAAACAAGACCGAACCTAACCTCCAAGAACTAGCCCATGTCCATCAAACTGACCCGACTCTTCCCGGGGCTCGCGCTGTTTCGGGGGTATCGGCGGCGATGGCTGGCTTCGGATATCCTGGCGGGGGTCAGCGTGACGGTGGTGATGATCCCTTCGGTCATCGCCTATGCCGGGCTGATCGGAATCCCGCCGGAATACGGGCTTTACGCGGCGCTGGTGCCGCTGCTCGTATATCCGCTGCTTGGGAGTTCGCGCCAGGTGATCGTCGGTCCGGACATCGCCATTTCTTTGCTCATCGCCAGCGCGGTGGGCCCGCTGGCTGGAGGCGACCCCGGCCGCGCCGCCGTGCTGGCGGCGATCATCGCATTGTTGAGCGGCATTCTGCTGCTGCTCGGCGCACGGGCCAAGTTCGGAGCGGCTGCGGACTTTCTCTCGAAACCCGTTTTGGTGGGCTACATGACCGGCGCGGCACTCATCCTGATGTCGTCGCAGTTGGGCACGCTTTTTGGAGTTCCAATTCACCACACCGAGTTCTTCCCGCTGCTCTCTGAATTGGCAGGAAAACTCTCCCAGACGAACCGCCCAACGCTGCTGCTCGGCATCCTGCTCCTTTGCCTTCTCAATCTGCTGCGACGGGTGGCTCCAAAGATGCCGGGAGCGCTGGTTGCCTGCGCGGTGGCGCTCGGCGTATCGTGGGCAATGGGCCTGCGGGCGGAGGGGGTGGCGGTGGTTGGCTCTTTTAAGGGCGGGTTGCCTGCATTTTCGATCCCGGAGGTCAGCCTGAGGGACATCCATGGGTTGCTGCCCGCGGCGTTGGGCATCGCCTTGTTGACTTACACGGAGTGCATCTTGCTGGCGCGCGCGTTTGGCGCAAAGAATCAGTATAAGGTGGACGCCACGCAGGAGTTGGTGGCCCTGGGCTGGGCCGACGTTGTCACGGGGCTATTCCAAGGCTTTTCCGTAACCGGCAGCCAGTCGCGCACAACCATCAACGATGCCTTCGGCGGCAAGACTCAACTGGTGAGCTTTGTGGCGGCTGGCGCTTTGGCTTTGTTCATCCTGTTTCTCACGCCAATGATCGCTTCCCTGCCGAAAGTCGCCCTGGCCGCGATTTTGATTTACGCCGGGTTCAGCCTGGTCGAATTCGACGTGATGCGGCGAATCTACGGGTGCTATCCGCGCTCCGGCCTCCTGGCGGCGATCACCACGGCCGGGGTGCTCGCAGCCGGGGTGATTCCCGGAATTCTTTTTGGCGTGGTGATCTCTCTGGTCGGACTGATCAATCGGATCTCGCGCCCAATGGATGCCGTGTTGCAGCCGATTCCGAGCCATGGCTTCCATGACATCGGCGAGAACCCAACCGGCCAGACCGTACCCGGCCTGATCGCCTACCGGTTCTACGCTCCCCTGCTCTTTTCCAACGCGGAGCATTTCGTGGAGCACGTTCGCCAACTGGTCGCCAATAGCCCGACGCGGGTTCGCTGGTTTTTGCTGGACGCCCAGGCCATTACGGATATTGACGTCACGGCCGCTGAATCGCTCCGCATCTTGATGAAAGAGCTTCATCGAAAGGGAGTGGAACTCAAGATTGCCCGAGCCAATCGACCGTTGAGGGAAATCCTCGAGCGCAGCGGGGTAACGCGAGAGCTTGGGGAGAAGAATTTCTTTCCCTCGGTGCATAAGGCAATTGAGGCGTTTCAAGGCCTGGAGCCTCTCTGATTCAAGGGTTGTTTACGCCAACAATCTCGTCTATGGGTTCCTCAATGCGCCAGCAAATCCGCCTTTTTCGCGTCTTTGGAATCACCGTTTTCCTCCACTGGTCGTGGTTTTTGGTGGCCGCTTATCAACTGGACCGACGCTCCGGGCAATATAGCTCCTTCGGCTGGAACATCGCCGAATATCTGGCGCTGTTTGTGATCGTGCTGTTGCATGAGTTTGGCCATTCGCTGGCGTGCCGGCAAGTGGGCGGAACCGCCAACGAAATTGTCCTCTGGCCCTTGGGCGGCGTGGCCTTCGTCAGCCCGCCCCCTCGCCCCGGAGCGGTCCTCTGGAGCATCGCCGCCGGGCCGCTGGTCAATGTCGTCCTCTTGGCGCTCCTGGCAGCCATCGGCTTCGGAAATCATTTTCTGGGCGGGATGGTTCTGCCGCTCTCGGCACTTCATTTTCTTGGGCAGCTTACGCTCATTAATCTTGGCCTGCTCATCTTCAACCTGCTCCCCATTTATCCGCTCGATGGCGGCCAAATCCTGCGGGCTCTGCTCTGGTTTCCGCTTGGCCGCGCCCGCAGCTTAACCGTTGCGGCGGGTATCGGTCTTGTGGGCGCAATCGGCCTCCTTGGACTCGCTCTTTATGCGAGATCGATGTGGACGGGCATTATGGCGGCCTTCATCCTCAGCCAGTGCTGGAGAGGATTTAAAGAAGCCCAAAGCCTGGCGAAGTTGGCGAAAATGGCGCGCCATACAGAGTTCGCCTGCCCGTCTTGTCATGCGCAACCGATCCAGGCGGCAATCTGGGTCTGTTCCCGCTGCAATCAGCGCTTCGATGCCTTTGAAAGCGCAGGATGCCCGCAGTGCGGCATGCAATCATCGGTGACCACATGTCCGGAATGCCGGCAGGCGCACCCCGTTTCTGCTTGGAAGCCGGCGTCACTCGATTAAGAGCACGATGATGAGTTGCCCGTTGGCGCAAAGCGGGCCGCGGAAAAAGATCGGGCACTTGCGGGCGAGCCGGGCTTCGGTTTGAACGAGCACCCTTTTGTCCTGAAAGAGTTGCATGTTCATCAGGTAACCCCGCCCCGGATTTTTCCGGGTATCCACTTTGAGGCAAAATCCATTGCCGGGAAGCAGCCAGCGCTCCTTGTCGTCATCCATCACTTCTCGGTGTTCGCTCAGCAGTTCCAGTTGATTGTAGCCGAACACGTTGCGCAGCTTTTCGCTGAATCCGGCGAGTTGCCTGGGCACGGGCTGCGGCGTTTCCTCGTTGGTGGCGTACACCAAGCCGCTCCAGACCACATCCTCCGCCTTGGCGATGGAGCCAAAAGCCAGGCAGAGGATCGCTAAGAAAAGCAAAGCTTTCACCCAAAGCGGCAGAGCACCGCACGCACTAAAAGACGCTGGCGCGCGGCACAAGGCGCTCCGCGCATTAAACGCGCTCGTTCCCCATCTCTGATTGGGAACTCTCATTTCCTTGGCTCCTCCGGCAGGTATTCCAGTCCGTCAAGCCAGAGGACCGCCACATCTTCTTTTTCCGAGTTAAAGGCCACGGCGCTGATGCTCGGATCGCCCGCCTGGGCATTGAAAAACTGGGCGAAGTAGTCCGGTTGCGGCGTATGGGATTGACGAGCGGGAAGCAATAAAACCGCGAAGAGCGCCGCCGCGCCCAAGCAGGAAAGCCCCGCCCAAATCAAACGTCCCAGGGGCAGCGAGGGAATACGTTCAGGCTGCCGGCTGTTTTCGGATTCGATCTGCTGGAAGAGCTGATGGTTGAAAAAGTCGGCGGAACTTAAAGCCGGGGCTGTTGCCTGCGAGAAATGCTCGCGCAAAATCCCTCCCAGCCTCCTGGCTGACTGCCGATCCCTTTCTGCTTCCGGCAGGTCAACTCCGCGCCGCGCAAGCTCCGCTTCGAACTCCGTCCGTTCGCTCTCGGCCATCAAGCCATCCACCCATTCGGTGTATCGGGTTTCAAATGGCTTCATAAACATCGCGCAGCAAGGATTGAAGTTTCTTCCGGGCGTAAAACAACCGCGACATGACCGTTCCGACCGAGCACCCGGCCGCTTCCGCGATCTCCTCGTACCGCAGCCCCTCGACTTCCCGCAGGATGATGATGGCGCGATGCTCAGCGGACAACTGGCCCAGCGCGGCATCGATCCTCGCTTGCACCTCCTCCTGTTGCAATCGTTCGTGCGGAAGTTGTTCGGGATGCGGCGCCGTCGCCGAGCCAGATTCGATTTTCATCCCCAACGTGTCGTCGAACTCCACGCCGCTTTCGATCTGTTTGCGGCGCAGCCAGTCGATGGTCACGTTGGTCGCGATCCGGTAAAGCCACGTGAAAACGGAGGATTGCCCGCGAAATCGGTCAATGTGACGCCAAGCTTTAAGAAAGGTCTCCTGGGACAAATCCCAGGCATCCTGCTCGCTTCGCGCCAAACTGAAGATCGTTGAGTGCACTTTGTTCCGATATTTGGTCACTAATTCGTTAAAAGCAGCCATGTCACCCCCCTGACACCGAGCGACGAGTCGCGCGTCTTCAAGCTGGCCGGCATCGTCTTGTCGCATGATTGGACGGTTTCAGCGGGATTTCATTCAACCGAAGGCGCGAAGGCCGCCATGCTGGAACATCTCCACCAAGCGCCTCGCCCGGATTCCGCTTTCTTAGTTGCCAAACCGCCGCCGCCATTCGCCGCGGAATTCGCCCATGAGCAAAATGATCCCGTCCCGAACTTCAAAAAGGCGATAGTGGAGTTCCACGCGTTTTTTGCCATCGAGTTGCGCTTCCTGGCCGAACTGGAGGCTGGCATCGATGGCTTGGGTGATCGCCTTGAGCGCCCGCTTGAGGTAAGCGATGGTCATCCCGATTTCGTCCACGTCATCGTCGCTGAGTGCGGCGGCCAGTTTGGCGCTGGTGACCGCGCAATTGGTGGCGAGTTTCACGGCGCATGGGAGATTTTCCACGTCGCCCACTTCCTCAAGCAACTGGTCGAGCCAGACCGTGAGCGCAAAGCTGGCTTGGTAAAGGGGGTGGAGTTCAAAGCTTTCCGCCACCTCTTCCCCCTCTTGCTCCTCAGCGAACTCTTCCTCCTGTTCGTCCTCTTCCTGCAACGAAAGTTCCATCGGATCCGGTTCGCCCGGCTGCATGAAATGAGACCACCCCATCTCTTGAGCGATGATCTGGTCGCGCTCCGGGTGATCGATATATTTCTCAAGTAGGTCCATGTACAGCTCGGTCTTGCGATCCTGCTGCTGGAGGAACCGCTCCCAATCGTATTCATCCCATACGGGTTCGGGCTCGTTGTTTTCGGACATGGGATTAGTTAGGGCCGTTTTGGTGAATGCGCAAAGGTTTTATGAACTCCCGGGCGCTGGTTGCCAATAGGGGAAAATATTTACAACGCCTCGGGAGACACCCCACAGCCCCACAAAAAAAAGAGGAACGTTCAATCGCGGAGGCTTTTTACGACCTAGTTAATTGAACGCCCTCATTGAATTAATCGGGCGGGACAGGATTCCGGATGCCCCCCGTGCTATACTCCCTTCGTGAACAGCACGCAGGTCCACGTCAGATTTCAGCGCGGCGGGGTGGAACTCCCCGCGCACGGAATGTGGCTGGACCCGCACACTGCGCAGCCTCTGGCGTTCGTTTCGCATGCCCACAGCGACCACATCGGGCGGCACCAGGAAGTGATCCTCTCGCCGGGCACCGCGCACCTGATGCGGGAACGGCTGCCGGACCGAAATGGGGAACGGCGCGAACATATCGTGCCGTTCGGCCAACTCTTTGAATGGCCTGGGATGCGGATCACCTTGCTCCCGGCGGGACACATCTTTGGGTCGGCGCAGTTTCACCTGGAATCGGACGCAGGTTCTCTTCTGTACAGTGGCGACTTCAAGCTTCGCCCGGGGCTTTCCGCGGAATGCGCGGAATGTCGCTATGCGGACACGCTTGTGATGGAGACAACCTTTGGGCTCTCCCAATACCGGTTTCCGCCCACGGCGGAGGTGCTCGCGGAGATCATCTGCTTTTGCCGCCAGGCACTCGAAGACAAAGCCGTGCCGATCCTGCTCAGCTATTCGCTTGGAAAATCACAGGAAATCATCTGTGCGCTCATCCGGGCAGGACTCGTGCCGTCGCTGCATCCCGCGGTTTTTCGAATGACGGAGATCTATCGCGTCAACCGGGATGGCTTTCCGGATGGGTATACCGCATTTGATGGAAGCGCACTTGAGGGAAAAGTGTTCATTTGTCCGCCAAACGCAATGCGCTCCCCGGCTATTCAGCGAATTTCGAAACGGCGCACCGCCGTCCTGACGGGGTGGGCCGTCAACAAGGGGACGCGCTTTCGCTACAGGGCGGATGCCGCTTTCCCGCTCTCCGATCACGCGGACTATGACGATCTGCTCCAGTATGTGGAACGGGTGCAACCCCGCCGCGTGTTCACGCTGCATGGATTCGCCGCCGCTTTTGCACGGGATCTCCGCGCCCGTGGGATCGAAGCCTGGGCGCTGAGCGAAGCGAACCAGCTTGAGTTCTCGTTTTAGCCCTGGCGCGAGGGGAAGTTGGTAAAATTGGTCTCATGGCGCTCCCGATCAAGATTTTTAACACCCCCAGCATTGACTTGCGGGGCGCTTGACCCGCTAACTTGCGGCTGATCATGAAAGACGTGTACACGCTCGAAGATTTACGCCAGTGGCAGGCGGCCACGGCCGGGGAGAGTCATCCGATCCGGCTTTCGGTTTTCGGAGATCCCGTCGCCCATTCGCGTTCGCCCCAGATGCACAATCCCGCCTTGGAGTCGTGCGGGATTCCGGCGCGCTATTGCCGGCTGCACATCCGGCCCGAAGAGTTGGCCGAGGCTCTTCGGTTACTGCCGCAGGCGAACTTCATCGGCACCAATCTCACCATCCCGCACAAGGCGGCTGCCTTGGCGATGATGGACGAAGTCGATGAACACGCCCGGAAAATCGGGGTGGTCAACACAGTGGTCGTCGAAGGCGGTCGCCTGCTCGGGTTCAACACGGATGGGCCGGGCCTCTCCCGTGCGGTGCGCTCCGAGTTCGGGGTGGATCTCCGGGATTTGCGCGTGATGGTTCTCGGGGCGGGCGGCGGGGCCGGACGCGCGATTGCCACCCAGTGCGCCATTGAGAACTGCGAAAAGCTGATTCTGGTAAATCGGACTTTTGAAAAAGCCCGGCAGCTTGCCCACGAGTTGGAGATCTTCTTCAAGGGGGCGCGCCTGCTCGGTCCTGCTCCGCGACTCGAAGCCGTGCCCTGGGAGGAGGCCGCCCTGGCACCGCGGTTGACCACCACCGATCTGGTGATCAATGCCACCTCGTGTGGAATGAAGCGCACCGATCCGGCTGTTCTGCCCGCATCCATCCTTCAGCCGCACCTGATGGTCTATGACACCATCTATACCGCGCATCGCACGCCGCTCGTCGCCGCTGCCGAAGAGGCGGGGGCACGGGCGGCAAACGGCCTTTCCATGCTGCTTTTCCAGGGAGCGCTCTCGTTCGAGCGGTGGTTCAACCAGGACGCTCCACTGGAAGTGATGCGGGCCGGGTTGCTGGCGCTGTAGCTGCGGCGCTCTGCCGTCGCCGGGTGGACGCTTCGGCCACTCCCATTCCCGGTCGTTTAGCATCTCCGCTCCGACTGAGCGCATGCGCGCCAATCCGGCAGAAGAGCCTCGCGCCAAGGTCGCAAAGACCGCCAAGGGAGGAACTTATGGAAAAGGCAGAAATCACCGTGTAGGTGATCCCTTTAATGTTTCGCCCACTTCGTAAAGCTCTGTCTTGGCGACCTTTGCGTCCTTGGCGCGAAATCCAATTGCTTTTTCTAGTATCTATTTGTCCCTTAAAATTGGCTTGCTCTCGCCGGGGGCTTGGTCATTTTAGCGCACCATGTTAGCCAATTACATAGTTCCCACCCTCCAAGCCTCCGTCGTCTGCGAAGACGTCCGGCAGGAAGTCAACGGCATGCACTCCCTCGTCGGCGTCTTGTCGGTTATCCCCGCGGCGAATGTTCCCGTCGGGCTTCTGAAGCTCTGCATTTGGACCCGCTGGTGCAACGGCCTTGGCAAGTTCAAACAAAACGCCCGCATTCTAGCCCCGGACAACACGACGGTAGTTGCCGAGGTAGGCGTGGATTTCGAGCTTCTGAACTCCGAGGCTCAGGCCACCAATGTCAATTTCTTTGCCGGCATTCAGTTCAGCGAATTCGGCATTTACCATATCGAGTTGCTGCTCGACGAAAAAGCCGTGATTCGCTATCCGCTGGTCGTCGCCCAAGCGATGCAGCAGCCTAAGCCTGAAGCGGCTCCGGAAAGCTAGGGCCTTCTGGAATCCAACGGGATTCCGGCTTAAAGCCCGGGGTTGGTCCGCTGCGGACCTACCCTGGGCTTTTTTGTCGGAGTTCGGAGGGGCGATTCCCAGTTTCCTTAGCCGCAGGCGGAATCGGGGCTGCGCGCCAAGTTGTAGTTGGTCTTGGAGTAGGAGTACGATTTGAAACCGTGGTACTTTGGAGATTTGATCGGATCGAGTGCCAGGCGCTCTTCTCCGGTTCCGTTTCAATCGCGGGGCGCTTGGATCGGGTCAGTGTCGCACCAGAAATTACCCTTCAGCTTCAACTCGAAGTTGGAGTGGCGTTAAACGGGGGCAGAGGAGGGCGTTTATGGCAAACGCCACGAAATAGGCCATGCCGCACCATGCGAAAAGAATGACATAGCCGGCCCCGCCGAAAACATCAAGAATGCGTCCGCTGATGACCGGGAACACCATTCCAGCGAGCGAGCCCGCAAAGCCCCCGACTCCTACGACTGACCCCACGGCATTCTTTGGAAAGACGTCCGCAACCGTCGTGAAGAGCGTGGCGGACCATGCCTGATGCGCCCCCCCTGCCAACCCGATCAATAGAACGGCTGGCCAGAGCGGCAACTGGGTGGCGAACGCGACGGGCAGAACCGCGCAAGCAAAGATAAACATGCTGGCGCGGCGTGTCTTGGTCACGCTCCAACCCAGCCCAGCCATCGATTTGGACGCGTAGCCGCCGGCGATGCTGATGACCGTGACGATTGCATAGATGACTACGAGAGGAAAGCCCATGGTTTTCAGGTCCATCCCGCGGGTCTGCTTGAAGTAATCCGGCAACCAGATCAGAAAAAACCACCAGACGGGTGAAATCAAAGCCGTGGCTCCGATATAAGCCCATGTCTGTCGATACCGAAGCAAGCTGCGCCACGGGATCGGCGCTTCCTCGACTGTCTCTTCGGGCATGTCGGTGTTGCCCTCCTGCGATGCTCTGGACGGCTTATGAAATATCCACCAAAACGCGACCCAGACAAATCCCGCAACCCCGGCCACCAGGAATGGCGCATGCCAGCTAAATCTTAGGGCCAGAGGAGGTATCAGCGCCGGTGCAAGCAGCGCCCCGATGTTTGCCCCCGAATTGAACAAGGTGGTCGCAAAGGCTCGCTCTTTTGCAGGAAACCACTGCGCAATGCTCTTGATTGCAGCGGGGAAGTTGCCGCCTTCTCCCAATCCGAGCGCCACGCGTGCGGCGCCGAAGCCCGGAATTGTGTTCACAAGGGCGTGGGCGGCGGCAGCCAGGCTCCAGGCCAGAATGGAAACCGAGTAGCCGATCTTGGTGCCGTATTTGTCGATAAACCATCCGAAACCAAGATAGCTGAAAGCATACGCTCCTTGGAAAAGCGAATTCACCCAGCCGAACTGTTCATTGGTCCATTTCAAGTCATGGTCAAGAATCGGCTTGATCAACGACAAAATTTGACGATCGATGTAGTTGATGGTGGTCGCGAAGAAAAGCAGCGCGCAAATGATCCAACGGTAATTCGACGAGGAATGTTCAGAAGCCAGGCCGGAAGATTGGGGGATTTTGAGGATCATGGTCGGTAAATACGAGTTGCACTGGTGACACCTTCGACCTGAATGGCTGCGGTGTTCTTTCTGTGGGCTTCCAGACTTCAATGCCGAACCATGGCTTTGGACAAGACCAATTTCCAAGAATTTCGTAATTCCAGCGCCGTTCGGTGAAAGCGCTCCCGGTGCTCCTGACGAAAACACTCTTAAAGATTGCTGAATCCTATTCTCCAATTAAGATGCCCGCATGCTCGTCGTTCATGTTCATGTCCAAGTAAAACCGGAATGCGTCGAGGCCTTTAAGGCCGCCACCCTTGAAAACGCCGGGAAAAGCGTGGAGGAATCCGGAATCGCCCGGTTCGACGTCATTCAAAACCTGGAAGACCCCACTGTTTTTGTGCTCGTGGAAGCCTACCGCACCCCGGATGCGCCCGCGGAGCACAAGGAAACCGCTCATTACCTTACGTGGCGTGACGCCGTCGCCCCGATGATGGCCAAGCCGCGCACCAGCGTGAAATACAGCAGCGTTTCCCCGCTCGTTTAATCCTGCCGCCATGACGCCCTTCGAGTTCGCTACCGCTGCGCGGATCATCTTCGGTTCAGGTACGCTCAAAGAAATCGGCCTTGTCGCGAAATCCATTGGAAAGCGCGCCCTCGTCGTCACCGGAGCCGACACCCGACGCGCCGCGCGGCTTATCGAGTTGATGGATGGGGCAGGGGTGGAGGCATCGCTTTTCGCCGTGGTTGGCGAACCGTCGATCGGGGCCGTCGAAAACGGCGTGGCGCAGGCCAGGGCGGCGGAATGCGACGTGGTCATCGGCTTTGGAGGCGGCAGCGCGATCGATGCCGGGAAGGCCATTGCAGCCATGCTGACGAATCCCGGCAATCTGCTCGATTACCTAGAAATCATCGGCGACGGCAAAAACCTCGCGTTGGCTCCCGCCCCGTATATCGCCATTCCAACGACTTCCGGGACCGGCGCGGAGGTAACCCGCAATGCCGTGCTGACCTCACCCGAACACGGTCTCAAAGTCAGCCTTCGCAGCGCGCTGATGCTGCCAAAGGTGGCGTTGGTTGACCCGGAACTCACGCTGGACCTGCCGCGCGACATCACCGCCGCTTCCGGCTTGGATGCGCTCACCCAGTTGATCGAACCCTACCTTTCGTGCCGCGCCAACGCGATGGCCGACGCTCTTTGCGTCGAGGGAATCCGGCGCATCGTCGGTTCGCTCCGCCGCGCCTGTGAGCCCGGCCACGATCTCGCAGCCCGCGAGAACATGGCGCTCGCCAGTCTCTGGAGCGGGATGGCGCTGGCCAATGCCGGTCTCGGGGCTGTGCACGGATTTGCGGCGGTCATCGGGGGCATGTTTCCCGCCCCGCATGGCGCGGTCTGCGCGGCGCTGCTTCCTCACGCATTGACTGTGAATCTGCGCGCCCTTCGCGAACGCCAACCCGGCAGCGAACCGTTGCGAAGGCTCACCGAGGTCGCCCGGTTGTTGACCGGCGAACCAAAAGCCGAGCCCGAGGACGGCCTCCGCTGGCTGGCGGCGTTGGTTGCGGAGCTACAGATCCCGCCATTGAATCGATACGGCATCACCGCCGCGCATACAGCGCAGCTTGTGGAAAAAGCCGCCGCCGCCAGCAGCATGAAAGGGAACCCCTTGCCCCTCACGAGTGACGAACTGACCGAGATTCTCAGCCGGGCACTCTGACATTGAATCGCCTTTTAAGCGGGACGTTTAGGTCC
>SESA01001272.1_pt1 | contig 13300 bp, 11 predicted proteins | sample 3171451 | NCBI WGS metagenome assembly SESA01 (sample SAMN06051862, study PRJNA518727) | freshwater metagenome | biome: subpolar coniferous forest; feature: holomictic lake; material: water; isolation source: holomictic Lake 227, 8 m depth | place: Canada: near Kenora, Ontario | collected...
CAATCCTTGACAGACTCTATTTATGTCGTCTGAATTCATGCAATATATACAATAACGATAATGAGGCAATAAATCTGTTTGATTGATTACTTGGAAAACGGTTGGATTGATAGGTATTTCTACAAAACCTGTTCTAGCTTAAAATGTTTATTAATAGTTCGTCACCAATGTTAGCATAGTGAGGATTCTTAGATCAAGTGGCGTATGTGCTCGCTGAGTTTATCCATTCGAAAATGCTGAGAAAAATATTCTTATTTACTTCTTGAAGAGGGGCCGAACGTGAATTGGTTACATTTTCAAACAAAGAATGAAGGTCCTGAAAAAGCGTTTGAAGCTTTTTGTAATCAGTTGTTTCGAAAATGGTCTTATAGAACTCATGCGGATAACATAATTTTTTTTAATGTTGTCAACGGGTCCGGTGGCGATGGGGGTGTTGAATCATATGCCGAATTAAAAAATGGCGATATCATTGGATTACAAGCCAAATGGTTTCCTGAAGCGATAAATTCTAATAAAATTTCTAACATTCGAAATTCTATCATAACGGCAAAAACCGTAAGGCCAGCAATTAAGGAGTACATCGTTTGCATTCCTCGAACTTTATCATCCACGACTGCAAAAAAGACAAAGAGCGGTCACGAACAACAAAATGAAAGAAGGCGATGGACAAATCTCGAACTAGAAATTAAAGAGAAATATCCTGATCTGAACCTGATTTTATGGGACGAAGACAGATTAAATAATGAACTCCTTGAGCGAGGAGCGGAAGGAATATCCAAGTATTGGTTTGAAAAGGAAGAAATTTCCCTAATTTCGTTAAAAAATCGATTCGAACTTTCAAAAAATGGCTGGTTACGGGAAAGATACGTTCCATCTTTGAACGGATCAGGGCAAATAAGTAGATATATCAATACCCAACTGGGCGACCCATCGGATCGATTTGATGCAAAAGAAAAATTATCCAAATTTTTAGAGAAACTTGAAATTGGATTAAACCTTATCAACCAATTCCTTCAAGTATATTCACCAGAAATCCCTCCAAAATATAAAAAAAAGGGAGAAAAGGACCGGCAATCATCCCTTGATTTCTTAAAAAAATTACAACAACTCAAAGAAGAATTAATTAGAATAAAAAGTGAAATCCTCGAACTGATTGATTGTGTAAACTATGGATCACCCTCAGCCGTATTAGAACGAAAACGAGAAACGGAGATTCATGATATAATTGGCTATCTTGAAAAAAACCATCCCAGGATAGAATTTTCCTTTCTTCATCACGATTTGCAGGAATCACTAAAAAATATCAGTATCGATGAAATTTCTTATAACATAGATACGATATCCACGGATTTACTTCCATATACTCTGATTTTTTCAGGAAATCCCGGAACCGGAAAAACACATGGACTCGCTCATAAGGTGGATCAGAAGTTGAACGATGGATTCCCGGCAATCCTAATTCGAGCAAAAGATACCTCGATCCGTCAGGGATGGGGAACTGTATTACGTCAAGAACTCGGTTTATCAGGAACTTGGGAAGAAGATGAAATCTGGTCAGCGCTTGAAGGATGCGCTTCTCGCTCCGATGTTCTTCGAGCTCACGATATGGAAGACGATGAAGTTATAGGCAATGAAGCAACAAAAGTCCTGATTTGTATCGATGGATTAGATGAAGCGAGAGACAAGGCCGCATGGTTAGAAAAAATCGGAGAAATGCGAGTTATTATCAAAAACCATCCACATCTTCGTTTTTGTATCAGTGGTCGTCCGTATGCATTTACAGGATCAAAAATTGCTTCGAAGTACGATCCTTATGAAAGTATCAGAAATAATATCGAAAAAGATGGATGTTTTAAAGTAAATATTCGTTCTGATGGAGATGTCCCCGTAAATAAGTTATTTGATGCGTACGTCCAGCATTATCATGTCGATGTATCTCAGGCTCCGTGGATTCGCTGGATGTTAAGCACCCCACTGGCTTTGAAATTGTTTTGCGAAATATATCATGATTCAACAATAGATCCTCAACAAAAAATTCGTTCTACTGTGTCCAATTTACTCAAGGAAAAAATACGGCGAGTAGATGATGAATTACGAATACAAACAGGGGATCGGTGGGGGATTGCGGATAATGTAACCCTGATGGTCCTTAATGCATTATCAGATTATTTTCAAATACACCCATCTATTTCCCGTTCAGATGCGCTTAACTTGATTATTCAGGCTCCACGATCAAAAAACCTAATCCAACCTCCTACGAATCAAAAGATTTTAGACTACTTACGAGATTACGGGATGCTTTTTGAAGATATTCCGTTCACTACTGACATACTCCGACCTGAAGAGCCAATATATCAATTTGCCTTTGAGCCATTGAATGACTACCTTATCGCAGAGCATGCAGTTTCGGGGATTATTTCTGCACAAACCAAAAAATTACCTTCTAATATGAGAGACAAGCCCGCAGCTCAATTGTGGGCAGCCCTGATTTTATTATCGGATCATAAAATATTGGTTGGTGTTGACGGGTATTGGACTGGCGATTTGTCTGAAAACGAACTTGATGACATACGATATACTAGTCTCTCACAAAGTTATGGAAATGATTTAGAAAAATTCCAATCATTGATCGAAAGGAAAATCCGAAAATCAATAACTTCATGTCGAAAAGTCATCAGCAATTTGATTATAAAGGTTAGCCGAATTGAAAAACATCCTTTGGGACCAATATTCTTACATAATGTATTATCAAAATTCAAGACGCCCGCAGCTCGAGATCTAATTTTTTCCGGACCGGATTATTTATTTTCAGATCAAGAAGAGATTTGGTCCGGCTGGAGCGAAAATCCAGTCCAATCTGAGAAATTATTAGATTCTGATTCACATCGCGGCATGCCACTATTATTTGCATGGTCATTGACTTCAGTAGATGAAAAATTGAGATACAATTCCCGGAAAGAATTAACTACGTGGGGTAAGGCAAATCCACAAGAATTTTTAAAGTTGTTAAATTTGACATTTCATACAAATGACCCCCAAATGAGAGAAGATCTAATCCAAATCGCTTCAGCAATTGCATGTCTTTTAGATCCCAAAGATAATAATTTGAAAAATTATGCTTACTGGTCTTTAAATGAAATATTCATGCCGGAAAAACTTGAGATTTATCGTGATATTATCGTAAGGCAGGCTGGAAGAATTATTTGTGAACGGGCGTATCTTGGAGGACATATTAAATTAAATCAAGTTAAAAAATCTCGCCCACCATTCTCTGTAAGACCATCAAAATATCCAGTAGATTCGAGAGCATTAGTTAGTGATGAAAAAATTCCCGAGCCTCTGTCATGGGATTTATCAGAATATGTATTACCATATACCTGGAGAGGCTTTTTCAAAGAACAGAGAACTAAGCACTTCAATAAAAATGAAGGATCCGAATGGTCCCCCTTTTCTCATGATACACTGCATGAAATTCTATCCGGAAAGTTTGGTAAAATAGATAAAAAGACAAAAGAGGACATAAACGCACTCATTGAAGAAAAACTAAAACGTCAAGATGCATTTTCGAAAATTAAGATATATATCGATGCTGCAAACTTTCCCGAAGACGCACTTAATACGATTAAATCTTCAATTCCCAAAAAACAAATTCAGTATCCCAAAAAAGCCGAGGCTTTCTTGAAAAAATATTCACTAGAATATAAAATCAAAAAAGTTTCTCCGCGCCAGTTAGCAACTGCAGCGTGTATTTATTATCTGAAGAAAATAGGATGGAATGAAAAACAATTCCACGGAAAGCCAAATGGAGGAAAACCTGGAGAGATTATTGGTGCAGATATTGCAATAATAAGAGCACATGGTCCCGCTTCGCACGGCAGCCGAAGTTCCATTTCAAGTTTTGCTGAAAAATATGTTTGGTGTTTTGTTTATGAATTTACTGGATATTTAGCAGACATCTTGGAATATTATTATGAATACCCAGAGAGACAGCATTTCGTTAATGATTATAGTCAAATTTTCAATTTGCCCTCAAATCCGGCCCAAGAATTACTCGATACTAATTTAGATTCCAATGCAGCGAATCGAAGATTTTTTTTACCGAACGATTTATCCTCGGAACCACAACCTCTGGGAAAAGACCGATTGACTAATTTGCAATCATGGATTAATGCAGCACCGACACCGGATTTTTCTCCGTGGATCTTACCAGAAAAGGAGCAAATTACCAGAATCAATTGTTCATCAGATTCACCATGGTTACTATTACAATTATTCACTTCGATTACAGAACCCCAAACTCAAGGAAATTTACTTGTATGGATAAATAGTTTCATCTTACCAGTTGAGGATCTCAAACTGTTATTACGTGACTGTTCATTAAAAACAACAGAAATTAAACAATTTGTCAAGGATTCAATAAATAGAGAGGGCGGCCTAATAACGGCAGTATCATATCTAACACCATTTGATGTTTTGTGGATGCCTTGGTTAGAAGAGGATCTTGAAGATATTCACCTTTCTTTTAAAAATAATCGGCCAACCCAATATAAAACATATAATACCATACTCGGTGGACATTATCATTCTTTTGAAGGAGAAGTACCTGGGGAACGAAGTTATACTCTTCCCTCGAAAATGATAAGAAATCTTCTTGAAATAAAAAAAGGGACCTCCGTAAAATTTTGTAAACAGGAAAATTCATTGGAAGGATTTTTTTACGATTGTGGCACCCCTTTTAGAGATTCACAGAAAATGCTTTTTATTAAGAAAGATGAATTGTTGAAAAAACTGAAAGACAACAAATATTCTATTTTTTGGACCATTCGCTTGTCAAGAAGATCTTCAATGCATGCATTGGAAGAATTTCCAAAAATGAGGGATGAAAATGATATGCATTGGGTCTTTTTGTTAGAAGGCAATAAATCTAAATTATTGGAAATTGATAGATTTATTTCTTTAATGTAGTTCTAGAATGAGACTCAAAAAAATGATTATATCCTCGATTTGGTATTTGTAAATCTTCGATATCCACTGTCAACACTGACAGAATCTTAAGACGGTTCCCGTGGCCGGAAAAAACAGTCTAAATATAAGAATCTTCTTGATCGCTGTCGAAATCACCGAACGAAAATTCTGGCGTTTATGTATGATCCCACTATCCCATTTGATAACAATCAGGCCGAACGGGATATCCGGATGGTGAAAGTTCAGCAGAAGATTTCTGGGGCTTTCAGAAGCGAAGAAGGGGCCAACTGGTTCTGCCGTATCAGGGGATACATCTCCACTGTGAAAAAAAATGCTCAACTCGTTTTAGCTGCGCTTGTCGGTGCAATGAATGACTCCCCATTCAATCCATCAACTCCTCACCGGTCGGGCTGAACGGACACAAACAAAGATAGTAATCATTCTTTCTTAATGTCTCCAAAATTTGAACGAATTACCATTTTGTAAAAAATTAACCTAATCACTGGCACCGTGTCGATGGGGAGCATGCTGGTCCGGAAATTTATCGGCTCCGGGCGTGTCGTACCCAATACAGTCTCCGCCAGCTCAAAGAGCGGTGTTTCAGCTCGGGAACTTGGCGGAAAGACCGGCATTACAGAGGACCCTTCAAACCGGGACGGAGCAGAAAAATATTTTCCTCAGCATAGGGCTTTAAATCCGAAATTATAATTTAGTAATATATGACGAATGATCCTCTCAATTCAGAACGTAAGGAGGATAGCGACTCTGTAATCCATGTTTTCTTTGATACATTGGGTATCAAAAAGATCGTTAAGCAGTTGTTTAATCTATTTCGGATTAAAACAACAACTCAATTTATCGACGGTTTTATTCTGTTTACTTACTTGTTGTTGCTTTTTGCTTCTTTAGAATTGATTAATTGGAGCCATTTATCCGTAATTGTGACCCTCTTCATGATTGGATTATTCATTATTTTTGAATTGATTGGAAAAAATACAGATGTTCTTAAGAGATTTTTGTTTAGTGAAGATTCAAATAAATGGTTTATAGAAAATATCAATTCTTTTTCATACGATCAAATCAGGTATAAAATTCAAAATAGAGTTTTTTCTTTTGCCAACGTTTCATTATTATTAGGAAAAGTCATCCAGAACTCCGAACTGAATTCTGTTCCAATCGTTGAGGGTGTCATTCAAAATAATGATCTCTCTAAAGAAAATCTTGACCAGATCTTTAGTCCTACATTTCTTAGTATCTTCCGTGAAAGTTTTATTCACTACTTATTGATGCGCTTTAAAAATGATCTATCAATTGGAAATATTATGAATATCTACACTTTTTACAAATCCAATGATCTGATGGTAAAAATGCTATTTGCCACTCAAAAACAATCTGAATTATTAATCAATTCAGCTAATGATGACAATCGGTTAAAACCTTTTTTTAAGCAATATCAGCAAGATAAATCAGCCGATTTGAAGAAATTGGATGAAAAAATTTCTATAAACTTTGTAAAAATTCGATCAGCAATCATTATTACAATGGTTGTCTCCTGTTCGTTAATTCTTTATTTTGTCTTAAAGTCAACGAGTTCAGCCACTCTTGAAAATATTTTTGCAATAATGACTTTTGCTCTTCTACTTACAATACTAATTCTTATGCCTTTGATGAGTCTTGCAATTAATCCCTGGTTATATCGATACCGAGATAATTCTCGAAAACAATTTGTCGAATACATTGAAAAAATGGGTTAATCTTTTTTTTCAAAACCAAAACACGCTAATTATAGAATAGTCATGATCATATTCCGGTCGTATAGAAGAAAACGGGACATTGAGAAAAGAAAATTCATTGCGGCGAAAAATGCACATCGATTTCTCGCATGAAGTGAATCTCTTCGCACACGATTATATTACCCCCCGCCCCTAGAATATAATTAAATGAAACCTCCGGCCCACCTGCACGAAGCCCTCGCCGACGCCACCTTCCGGGCGTACCGCGAAGCCGTCATCCGCCTCCCCCCGGATGTACTCCGGGTGATCGAACAAGCCGCTGCCACTGAGACGAACCCTGTAGCCCGCGGGGAGTTTGAAAATATTTTAAAAAACATCACCATGGCCGAAAAACTCGGTGTCCCGATGTGCCAGGACACCGGTGTGCCGGTGATTTACCTGACAATTCCCCCGGATGTTCCGCTGACAAAGGAACTCTACGATGCAGTAGCCGAAGGCGTGAGGAGAGCAACGAAAGAAGTACCCCTCCGGCCGAACGTAGTCGATCCCATCACCCGACACAACAGTGATGACAATACCGGCATAGGTATGCCGGCCATCCACGTAAAACCCGGAGAAAAGTTCACGGTCACCGTACTGCCTAAAGGTGCAGGTGCAGAGAACATGTCACGGATCGGGATGCTCCTCCCCTCGCAGGTGGGCCAGATCGAGAAATTCGTCGTCGAGACGGTCTATCTCGCGGGTTCCCGGCCCTGCCCGCCGATTGTGATCGGTGTCGGTATTGGTGGGACCTTTGACGGGGCAGCCGCTCTTGCCAAGGAAGCCCTCCTCCAGCCGCTCGACAAGATGACCGAGTACGAACGCGGAATCCTTGCAGCAGTGAACCGGCTCGGCATCGGTGCGATGGGTCTAGGTGGCGATTTCACAGCACTGGCAGTCAAGGTCAAGACTGCCGGGTGTCACACGGCATCGCTGCCGGTTGCGGTAAATATCCAGTGCTGGGCGAACCGGCATGCAACGGTTGAGGTGCAGCGATGACGGTAAAGACTGCAAAGCCCGTCCAGCTCCGCACACCGCTTGGCGAGGAAGTGCTCGCGCTCCACGCGGGGGATCATGTCGAACTTTCGGGTGTTGTGTATACGGCACGGGACGAAGCGCACCTCCGCATGCAGAAAGAGGGTATCCCGTTCGATCCCAAGGGTGCGGTGATCTACCATTGCGGCCCGGTGATACAGGACAAGCGCGTGATCGCAGCCGGGCCCACGACTTCGGCACGGATGAATGAGTTGTCGGGTTTCTTAATCGACAAAGGAGTGCGGGCGCTTATCGGGAAAGGCGGCATGGGAACGCGCGTGCTGGGCCAGTTAAAGAACAAAGGCGTTTACCTCGCGTTTACCGGCGGGTGTGCGGCCCTTGCAGCGGATCGCATGAAATTAAAAGGAGTTTTTTTTGAGGATCTTGGTATGGCAGAAGCAGTCTGGGTGTTCGAACTCGATCGGCTCCCCCTTGTAGTCGGTATCGATTCGCATGGCAACGATATCTTTGGGGACGTGAGTAAACGTGCAGAAGCGGAATTTGGCAGGTACAAGAAGTCATGACTCCCGTCCGGATGCATGACATAATGAGTAGGTTTTTTTCACTACAGCGGTTACATACTACCTTAGGATATTTTCCATGAAACTCGCCATTGACGAGACCCGGTGTAAGGGTTGTAATCTCTGTACGAAAGTCTGCCCGTACAAGATCTTCTCGGAAGGCAAACGGCTCAACCGCAAGGGTATTGCACTACCGGAACTTAACCGCCCCGAGCGCTGCGCCAACTGCCGGTTGCAGAAACTCTATGGCCGGCAGCTCTGCGGGGTCTGCCAGCTCACCTGCCCGGACCAGGCAATTCACTGGATCGATGAAGAACCGTACGAACTCCATAAGGTGGCGATTGAATATTGACACGCACTGAATTCTGGCAGGGAAATACTGCCTGTGCAGAGGGGGCACTTGCAGCAGGATGCAATTTCTTCGGCGGGTACCCCATCACCCCCTCCACAGAAGTTGCCGAACACATGGCAGCAAAGCTCCCGAAGAAAGGCGGGGTCTTTATCCAGATGGAAGACGAGATCGCCGGCATAGCCTCTATCATCGGTGCCTCATGGACCGGTGCCCGGGCCATGACCGCAACGAGCGGCCCCGGTTTCTCCTTGATGATGGAGAACATCGGGTTTGCCGTCATGACCGAGACTCCCTGCGTGGTCATCAACGTCCAGCGGGGCGGTCCCTCCACCGGCCAGCCCACGATGTCGGCACAGGGCGACATGATGCAGGTGCGGTTCGGCTCCCACGGTGATATAGCGATCATTGCGCTCTGCCCGGCAACCGTGCAGGAGATGTACGAGCTTACGGTGAAAGCCTTCAACCTCGCTGACAAGTATCGGGTGCCGGTCTTTTTGATGGCAGACGAGACGGTCGGGCACATGCGGGAGAAGATCATCATCCCCGATAAGGTTGAGCGGGTTGACCGGAAACCCCTCGTTCCCGGCACCCTGCCGTTCAGGGCAGATGCGGACCTCGTCCCCGGCTTTCCCCAGTTCGGCAAAGGTCACCATGTCCATGTCACCGGGCTCACCCATGATGAACGGGGCTATCCCTGTGCCACGAACCCGAAGCTGCACGCGAACCTGGTGCAGCGCCTGGTCGACAAGATCGAAAACGCCCGCTATGATATGGCGGACTACGATATCATCAACCCTGACGCCAGCCGGGTCTTCATTGCCTATGGCGGCCCAGTGCGGACCGTCCAGCAGGTGATGCACGATCTGAAAGACAAGGACATCGGGTTCCTCCGGATCCGCACGGTCTGGCCGTTCCCGGAGAAGGCCCTTGCGGAGTTCAAAAACGCGAAAGCCTTCTTCATTCCTGAAATGAACCTCGGCCAGATGGCCCGCGAGATCGAGCGGCACGTAAAAGTGCCGGTCGTCAGCATCCACAAGATCGGCGGCGAACTGCATACCCCCGCAGAACTCATTGCAGTCCTGGAGGCGCACCCATGAGCTACGAGGACTGGTACCGGCAGGACCGGCTCCCGCATATCTTCTGTGCCGGCTGCGGTAACGGGACAATCATCAACTGCACGCTTGCAGCGATCGAGCAGATGGACTGGAAGAAGGAAGAGACGGTCTTTGTTTCGGGCATCGGGTGCTCCTCGCGTGCCCCCGGCTACATCCTCACCGATTCGCTCCATACTACCCACGGGCGGGCAATCGCGTTTGCCACTGGTGTCAAGATGGCAAACCCGAATCTCAACGTGGTTGTCTTCACGGGCGACGGTGACATGGCTGCCATCGGCGGCAACCACTTCATCCATGCCTGCCGGCGCAACATCGACCTCACGGTCATCTGCATGAACAACCAGATCTACGGCATGACCGGCGGGCAGGGCAGCCCGACCACGCCGAAAGGCTGCCTCTCGTCCACAACCCCGTTCGGGTGCGCCGAGACTCCGTTCGACCTCTGTGAACTGGCAACAGCTGCGGGAGCCAACTATGTCTCCCGCTGGACCTCGTATCACGTAAAGGAGCTGGAGAAGGCGGTCAAGATCGGTCTTGAAACCCCGGGCTTCTCGTTCATCGAGGCGCTCGTCCAGTGCCCCACCGCATTCGGGCGCCGGAACAAGTTCCGGCAGGTAGCCGACCATGTCGAATATCTCCGTTCGCACTCGCTCCTGAAAGCCAAACGCGACCGGATGCATGAAAACGGTGAGCGTATTCCCGAAGATATGTACATTGTCGGGGAGATCACCCGACGGAAACGTCCGGCTATGGGGGTAAAACCATGAGGCACGAAGTCCGGTTCTCGGGCTTTGGCGGCCAGGGTATCATCCTCTCGGCAGTGATTATTGGCAGGGCTGCTGTCATGTACGACAACAAGTATGCCGTCCAGACGCAGGTCTATGGGCCAGAAGCCCGGGGCGGGGCCTCGATGAGCCAGGTTATCATTGACGATGACCCGATCCTCTACCCCAAGGTGGCCACACCCGACATCTACCTTATCATGTCGCAGGAAGGCTTCGAGAAGTATGGGGCAGTAGCAGAAGACCCCTCGGTGATGCTCATCGATTCCACCCTCGTTCACTCCCGGCCGAAGTGCCGGTGCATCGAAATCCCGGCTACCCGGGAAGCCAAACTGACGCTTAAAAAAGATATTGTAGCAAACATCGTGATGCTCGGGGCCCTCGTTGCCGCAACCCATGTCGTGAGCGAGGAATCACTCCGGAAAGCCATCCTCGATTCCGTGCCCAAGGGAACTGAAGATCTCAACTTAAAAGCCATGCAGCTCGGCCTGCAGCTGGGAAAGCAACCATGAAGTTACGTGAGCATGAGGCAAAAAAAGTCATTAAGGAATACGGGATCCCCGTCCCGGCAGGATTCCTGATCCGTACAGCAGCAGAATTACCGGCACTGCTAGATGCGCTTGGCGATAAGATCGTCTTGAAAGCACAGGTGGATGTCGGCGGCAGGGGCAAGGCCGGTGGTATCCTGATGGCGGACAAGAAGACTGCTGTTGCAACCGCAGAAGCACTGTTCAAAAAAGAGATCAAAGGGCTCCCGGTCAAAGAGATCCTCGCCGAACAGCAGCTCGATATCCAGCATGAATACTATCTCTCGATCACGGTTGACCGCTCCAGCAAACAGCCGCTCATTCTTTTTACTGAAGCCGGTGGCGTGGATATCGAGATCACCGCAAAGGAAAATCCCGGTGCAATAAAAAAAGTGATCGCTAACCCCCTCATGCGGGATCTCCCCCCTTTCATGCTCCGCGAGCTTGCGGGAAAAGCCCCAAAGGAGATCATGCCGATCATCAACAAGCTCTACCGGGTCTTCCTGGAAAAGGACGCACTGCTCGCCGAGATCAACCCGCTGGTCACTACCCCGCAGGGAGTCTTTGCCGCAGATGCGAAGATCATCGTTGACGACAATGCGCTCGGGAGGCAGGGCTTTACTATCAACCGTGATCTCACCGACCGCGAACGCGAAGCGGAGAAGCACGGTTTCTCGTACGTGGAACTCAACGGGGCGATTGGCGTGATCGGAAACGGTGCCGGGCTCACAATGTCTACCCTTGACCTGATAGAATTCTATGGCGGGAAGGCGGCAAACTTTCTTGACGTAGGTGGCGGTGCCGAGAGTGAGCGGGTGATGCACGCTGTGCGTCTCGTTGCCAGTGTCCCGACCGTCAAAGTAATCGTTGTGAACCTGCTGGGCGGGATCACCAAATGCGATGAGGTGGCAAAGGGTATCATTGCAGCCGGGATCTCCCAGAAAGTGATCGTACGGCTTGCTGGTACCAATGAGGCGGAGGGCCGGAGACTCCTGACCGAGAAAGGTTACGAGATGCTGCCGACCATGGATCTGGTTGTCAAGAAAGCAGTTGAGGTGACCGCATGATCTACGGTGATAAGAAGACGGGGATTCTGGTGCAGGGCGCGACGGGCAAACAGGGCGAGTTCCATATCGGGCTCATGAACAATTATGCCCGCGAAGTCGGGGGAAGGGGCGTTGTTGCGGGAGTCACTCCCGGTAAGGGCGGCCAGCAGGTGCATGGCGTACCGGTGTACAATACGGTTAAGGATGCGATGTCCGAGCACGATATCGGGGCCAGTGTGATCTTTGTGCCGGCCGGTGCAGCAGCAGATGCGATCATGGAAGAGGCAAACGCCGGCATCGAGACAATCGTCTGCATCACCGAGCACATTCCCGTTCACGATACCATGAAGGCAATAGCGTACGCAACTATGCAGGGTTCATCGGTTATCGGCCCCAACTGCCCCGGGCTGCTCTCGCCCGGTGAAGTTAAGATGGGAATTATGCCCTCGGGCCTTTTCTCACGTGGAAATGTTGGTGTTATCTCCCGGAGCGGAACCCTCACCTACGAAGTCGTTGACGAGCTCACCCGGGCCGGTATCGGCCAGAGCACCGTTATCGGTATTGGTGGCGACCCGGTGATCGGCCAGACCTTTGTGGACGTGCTCAAAGAGTTTGAAAATGATCCTCAGACAAAAGCCGTGGTGCTGATCGGTGAAGTGGGAGGCAACCTCGAAGAGGAAGGGGCGAAATGCACCGACCTCCCGATCGTTGCGTATATTGCCGGTATATCAGCACCGCCCGACAAGCGCATGGGACACGCTGGTGCGATCGTGGAGGGAGGCGAAGGCGATGCCCGTTCCAAGATTGCCCGCTTGAAAAAGAACAGTGTGCCGGTGGCATCCCGCCCCTCGGAGATTCCGGATATGGTCCGTAAGTTGTTCTGCGGGTGCTGAGTTTTAATTTTTTATTCATTGAGATCATCAGAGTATGAACATAGATAATGCAATGGGAACCTCCGATATTATCGCGGATGGTCTATGAAATCCAAACAGGAAGATCCAGCGTCCCCTATGGCAACCGGAGTAAGCAGCAGTGCGTCTGCGGAAGCAACCGGGTCGGATCCCGATGGACACCGGGTTGATTTATATCTTGATCTCGGCAGGACTCTTTACGATTCCGGGGCATCCGTCCAGCGTATCAGCGATTCCGTGCGGTACTGCGCCCACGCTCTTGGGGATGATGATG
>SESA01001273.1_pt1 | contig 13298 bp, 11 predicted proteins | sample 3171451 | NCBI WGS metagenome assembly SESA01 (sample SAMN06051862, study PRJNA518727) | freshwater metagenome | biome: subpolar coniferous forest; feature: holomictic lake; material: water; isolation source: holomictic Lake 227, 8 m depth | place: Canada: near Kenora, Ontario | collected...
AAGAGTATGTTTATTTAGCATTACATCCGTTCCAACACTTGCGTTCAGTAAGGTATATGTCGGGGTTGCTGTTTCGGTATGGTAAGCTGAATAGATATTATCCTGCCTGAAATATTTTTCCATTTCCAGCAAAAAGTACAGGTTTTTCAGATTCTTATAGTTGTTGTGCATATCCACACGCAAGGTCGATTTCCATTTGGGAGCAGGAGTCAAGGGCAGATAGCGACTAGAGTCGGGTTGATTGGCTAATTGTGAGTTGACATACGAAAAACTATTTTCGAAATGAAGCCAATCGAGCGGATGCGGGTGGATATCGATACTGAATTCGCCACCCATAATACGGGCATTACCCGATGTGAATTTAAAAACCGGAAAATTTCCGATAATGGAATCGTTGCCATTTTCCCCTGCTAACTTACTGGAAAATATATAATTATCGATTGAATTAATAAATAAATTCAGTTTGGAGCTAATGTGTTCGCTTTCAAATCCCAACTCATAATCAATTTGCAGACTGCTTTCCGGTTTGAGTGTCAGATTCCCCTGCTCGTAACGGATCGTTCCTTCATGAACCCCATTGGAACTAAGTTCGTTGATCGACGGCGCCCGAAATCCTTTGGAAAAATTCAGTTTTGTGTTCCAGTTTTCATCCAGTTGATAACTTGCTCCGATACTTCCACTAAAGCCGGGGAAGTTGGTTGCAAAGCCCGCAAAACGTTCTGTGGCACCTGGATCGGTTAATGTAGTTTTCTCACCTGAAAGTTTCAGGTAAAGTGCGTCAGCTGTTTCGGAACGATTATCAATCCGAAATCCTCCACTGATATCGACACTTCCCAGATGTTTTTTTGCTATCACAAATCCCCCAATATCAAATAATCTGTATTCAGGCACCAGGTATTCTGTTCCCTGGTTGAGCGAGTTTTGATACATTCCATTGACTCCAAATGAAATTTTAAAATCATTGTTTTGCGGAAGCAGATAATGAATATCATAATTGACGGTATGAAGCTGAAAATAGAGTCCGTAATCATTCGGTTTCAGTACATCTCCAAATTCTTGCCGGCGGTTTTGCTGATATCCGAGGGTAGTTTTCAATGTTCCCGAACCTATCAAAATATTGTTATTCCACACCGCTTTGTAATGATTTACTAGCTGATAGGGAAACGGTCGATTATATGAAAGAAAATCGCTTGCTGTGGCGATTGCTTCTGCCGTTATCCCATTCACATTCAAGGGTTTCGTGAAATGGCCCGTCAGACTATCCCGGTTACCTTCCACCATGCCTGGAATAAGTTGATAGGCACTCAGGTTAAGATGAGAATATCCCCAGGATTTATTAAGCCCAACCAATCCCGAAATGGCATTCTCGCTGAATCCTGAATTATACACATAGCCGTCGTATCGGTTTTGGTAGGCATGAGCCTGTTTGTTGCTGTAACGTACATCCCAAATCAGATCTTTTTTATGTCCGGCAAAATCAGCAGAATAGGCAATCAGACCATTATTTGTCTGATAATCGGCCATCAGATTTAATTTCATTTTAGCCTCAGGAAGAGCAGGAGCAGAGAAAAAACTGATTACACCGGCCATAGCATCCGATCCATAAAGCAGACTGGCAGGACCTTTCAGAATTTCAGCACTGTAAACGGCGGCTTCGTCAATTTCAATTCCATGTTCATCGCCCCATTGTTGGCCTTCCTGCCTGACTTCATCATTCACTACTACCACCCGATTATAGCCTAATCCCCTAATCACAGGTTTGGAAATACCACTACCGGTGCTAACTTGCGAAACTCCGGGTTGCGAGGCAAGGGCATCAATAATATTGGTCGACGATTTTTGTAGTAAATCAGTTAGGGTAACAAGGGTCACCGGTGTGGGTGTTTGGATCATTTTCAATAAGTTTGTGTGACCATGAACTAACACCTCGGTTATTTCGGTTACCGACTCTTCCAAAACAAAGTCTTTGAGTTGCACAACAGCCAGGTCGATTGTTTCATCTATCTTTTTGAAGTTAATGGAACTTATCTCAACATTCAGTTTGTGTTTCGGAAGTTTAGAAATACTGTAGTTTCCATTCAGATCACTAACAGTTCCGGTACCTAATTCCGGAAAATAGATAATACCTCCAACAATGGGTTCACCTGATGTTGAGCTTATTTTCCCTTTTAAAGAGGATTGAGAATAACTGATTGAAAAGGGTAGAAAAACAGATAGAAAGGCCAGAATTGATTGACGGATTATACGCATTGTTTTAATTGAAATAGGGAATATAGAAATGAAATGCAAAGTTACAAACGATTGTTTAAAATCAACCGCTGAATTAAAGTGATTTAACTACCATCATCAGGGTATAAAAAATGCCCGAATAATGGTATTTGGGTATTTATAATCAATACCGACCTTTGCATATCGATTAAGTAGCATGTTTAAAATAATAAATCGATACATAAATAACAGTATGAGTAAAATATCAGTAAACGGGAAAGCTCAGGAAGTAGAAACTCCTATATCAGTCACAGAGTTGATTAAATTGAACAATGTAGCTCAACCTGAAATGGTTTCCATTCAACTAAACGGTGAGTTTATAAACCGTGAAGACTATGACAGCACACAAGTTTCGGATGCTGACGAATTGGATTTTCTTTATTTTATGGGTGGAGGTTCAAGACCCCAAACTCCTAAAGGGGCTTTAAGACTTTGCCGTTAAAAAACAAATAAAATATAACTAACTAAATTCCCCTTTAGGGGTTAGGGGTCAGAATCATGGATTTCTCAGAAGATCAAATTCAACGCTATAGTCGCCATATTCTACTGCAAGATGTAGGGGTGGAGGGACAGGAAAAGATAAATAAGGGCAAAGTGCTGATAGTAGGTGCTGGTGGACTTGGTGCACCGATAGCCATGTATCTGGCTGCTGCAGGTGTTGGCACCATCGGTATTATTGATGGTGATGTGGTCGATTTAAGCAACTTACAAAGGCAGATTATACATTTTACACCCGATGTAAACAAACCCAAAGTTATTTCGGCTAAGGAGAAAATCAAACTGATTAATCCGGATGTAAACGTGATTACGTATCAGGAATTGCTTACTGCTGAAAATGCTGAAAGAATTATCCGGGACTATGATTTTGTAGTGGATGGAACGGATAATTTTCCGGTTAAATTTCTGATAAATGATGCCTGCGTCATTGCAAAAAAACCGTTTTCGCACGGTGGTATTCTGCGATTCGATGGACAAACGCTCACTTATGTGCCGGGTTCGGCTTGTTATCGTTGTTTGTTCCATTCACCACCACCACCCAATGCCGTTCCAACCTGTTCACAAGCAGGTGTATTGGGTGCGATAGCCGGTATGTTGGGAACCATTCAGGCGGCAGAAGTTTTGAAATATCTGACCGGTGTCGGTGATTTGCTGACCAATCGTTTGCTGACTTTCAATGCCAAAACAATGGAATTCAGAACTATCAAATCAAAACCAAACAATAATTGTCCGGTTTGCGGCAGTCACCCAACTGTAACAGGACTGGTTGATTACGAACAGGCAGTCTGTGATATTGAAAGTCACCGTAAAAATAAAAATAACTAAATTATGGCAACAACAGAAATAAAACTTGATCCAAGCACCAAAAAGCTTTCATTAATTGGCTTTAGCGGTGATTTTGATAAACTGGTAGCAGTTTTTACTTTAGCCACCGGCGCTGCAGCAGTGGGTTACGAAGTAAACTTATTCTTTACCTTTTGGGGCTTGGATGGTATTAAAATTAAACAAGGACGCAGTCCGGTGGGTAAAGGATTTTTACCTAAAGTGTTTGGCTTATTTATGGGCGGACTCAAAAGTGCTCCGGTAAGTCGCTTAAACTTTGGCGGTATTAGTCCTAAAATTTTCCGTTACCTGATGCGTAAAAACAATGTGGCAACACTTGAAGAACTGGTTGAAGCAGCCAAAGTGCTTGGAATTAATTTTTATGCCTGTGAAATGGCAATGCACATTCTCGGCATTCAAAAATCTGATTTAATTCCCGAAGTAAAGGACGTGATCGGAGTAGCTTCCTTCCTGAAAATTGCAGATGGAGGACAAACACTTTTTATTTAAACTTATTTGCCGTAGGCGTTGTTCAGCTACGCTGTTATTGATAGTTATTCAGCTATGCCGTTATTGATAGTTATTAGCCCTTCGGGCATTATTATCTGAAAACCAAAAAACATGAAATGAATAACGTGCGAAGCACAAAAAACAATTAATAACGCCCGAAGGGAAAATAACACGAAGTAAATATCGCCCATACGGGGCAACTAATAATTTAAGAAAATGGCAAACTACAAATTAGATATCACAAAAGAACATTGTCCAATGACTTTTGTAAAAACCAAAATTGAATTATCAAAATTGAAATCGGGTGATATACTTGAAGTATTACTTACCGAAGGTGAACCACTGGAAAATGTACCACGCAGTTCAACTGAACAGGGATTTACTGTACTTTCAATCAAGGAGGCAGCCCTAAAAGGAACTCATTTAGTTCAGATTCAGAAATGATACGGATTCCTGCGCATATTTACGATGGAATAGTGTCTCAGGCCTACTCGGAATTACCGAACGAAGCTTGTGGGTTGCTTGTTGGGAATGATAGTGTGGTTGTAAAGCAACATGAACTGACCAATATCGATCATAGTCCCGAGCATTTCTCCTTCGATCCTACCGAACAGTTTCAGGTGTTTCGTTCTGCACGTTCGGAAGGTTTGACTATTATCGCCAATTACCACAGTCATCCCGAAACGCCTTCTCGTCCTTCGGTGGAAGATATTCGGCTGGCATACGACCCGAATATCCTCTATCTGATTGTTTCGCTGTCAAGTGAAATTCCGGTATTGAAAGCATTCAGTATCCAGAATGGTATCAGTACCGAAGTTCCTATTGAAGTTTTCTGATAATATAGCAATTTGAGGATTCTTCAGGTCAGAAAGTCATCCGACCATCGTGTCAACGAGTCAGTCTCTCGGAAGCCTGATAATTTCTTAGTTAGCTTGCCTTTCAAATGAGAAGCCCCTGCATAAAGTTGCAGGTTTTTTTTTGTGTAACAGAATTGAAACGAACTAATTTCAATAAATCAAAAATCATTATTTGATTGAATATTTTCATAAATCTTTGTCTGATAAAGAATTATTTCGTACTTTTGTACCCGAAATAGACTATGGAGGAGGGGACAACAGTCCCCTCGTTTGTTGTAATAACCCGAATATGATTTTAAAAGACACTATAAATCAGATAGTTGAAAACTATCTGATTGAATCAGATTATTATTTGGTGGATGTAAAACTCAGTCAGGATAATCGAATTTCAGTGGAAATTGATTCTTTTGAAGGTGTTTCCATTGACTTTTGTGCTGAGCTGAATAAACATATTGAGGCTCAATTTGATCGTGAAGTGGAAGATTTTGAATTGGAGGTGAGTTCAGCCGGACTGACCGAGCCTTTCAAAGTGATTAAACAGTACGAGAAAAACATTGATAATGAAGTGGAAGTACTGACCAAAACAGGGAAGAAGTTTGCCGGAATTTTGGCTGAAGTACATGAAACGGAATTTGTGCTGGAAATTGAAAAAACAGAAAAACCGGAAGGTTCGAAACGTAAAGTGACAGTGATAGAAAGCCTTACGTTCAATTACGAAGAAATAAAACATACAAAATATATAATTAGATTCAAATAGGCCATGAGCAAAAAAGAAACTATCAGCTTAATTGATACTTTTTCAGAGTTTAAGGAACTCAAAAGCATCGACAGAAGTACATTAATCAGTGTAATGGAAGAGTCGTTCCGTAACGTGATTTCGAAAATGTTTGGAACCGATGAAAATTACGACGTCATTATCAATCCTGATAAAGGTGACTTCGAAATTTATCGCAACCGTACCATCGTGGCCGATGATGAACTGGAAGATCCAAATCTTCAGATTACATTGACGGAAGCGCTAAAAATTGATGACGATTTTGAAATTGGCGAAGATGTGACTGAGACCGTTGACTTTATGGGCTTTGGTCGTCGTGCTATCCTGACCTTACGTCAAACGCTCTCTTCCAAAATTCTGGAACTTCAGAAAGATAACGTTTTTTCAAAATACAGCGAAAAAGTAGGTCAGATTGTAAGTGCCGAACTTTATCAGATTTGGAAAAAGGAAATGTTGCTGATTGACGACGAAGGAAATGAGCTTTATTTGCCAAAATCGGAACAAATCCCGACTGATTTTTACCGCAAAGGCGATACCGTGCGTGCCGTGGTGGCGATGGTTGAGAATAAAAATAATAATCCTAAAATTATCCTTTCACGTATTTCACCGGTTTTCCTTGAACGTCTTTTCGAACTAGAAGTACCTGAAATTCACGAAGGCTTGATAACCATTAAGAAAATTGCCCGCATTCCGGGTGAAAGAGCCAAAGTGGCTGTTGAATCATACGACGATCGCATTGATCCGGTTGGAGCATGCGTTGGTGTGAAAGGTTCACGTATCCACGGAATTGTACGCGAATTACGCAACGAAAACATTGACGTAATAAATTACACTAATAATGTCAATCTGTTTATATCCAGAGCATTGAGCCCTGCTAAAATTTCTTCCATCCGCTTGAACGAAGTCGACAAAAAAGCAGAAATTTACCTGAAACCGGAAGAAGTTTCGCAGGCTATCGGCAAAGGTGGTCTGAATATCAAATTGGCCGGAATGCTTACAGGTTATACACTCGATGTATTCCGCGAATTGGATGAGGACACTGAATCAGAAGATATTTACTTAGACGAATTCAGCGACGAAATCGATCAATGGGTTATTGATGCGTTGAAAGCAATTGGTTGTGATACCGCTAAAAGTGTTTTGGCTATCACCCGTCAGGATTTGATTACCCGTACCGATTTGGAAGAAGAAACCGTTGATGAAGTATTGGCAATTCTGACTGCCGAATTTGAAGACGAAGAATAAAGACATTTCGAGTTTTACGTTTCGTGTTTCCCCGATACATCGGGACAAGCTATATTTCATGTTCTGTGTTAACTCCGGAACTTTTTAAAATAGAAAACTATACAATAGAATATGTCTATAAGATTAAGTAAAGCCTGTAAAGATTTAAATGTCGGTATGCATACCGCCGTTGAATTTTTGGCGAAAAAAGGTCATAAATTAGCGCTCGATCCCAATTTAAAATTGGATGACGATTTACACCTTTTACTTGCAAAAGAGTTTAATAAAGATATGGCTCTGAAAATTGAATCAGAGCGATTGAGTCAGGAGCGTTTGTTGAAAGAAAAAGCGCCCACTGTTTCTATTGAAGGTTATAATCAGCCAAAGCCGGTAGAAAAAAAGATAGAAAACATTTCTATTTCGGTACCTGAAGATAAACTACCCCAATTTAAACAGGTTGGTCAAATTGATTTGACTCCAAAACGACCTGCACCAAAACCGGTAGAGAAAGTGCAGCCTCCTGTTGCTGAAGTTCCAAAACCAGTTGAAAAAGTGGAGAGTAAAGCGCCTGAAGCTCCAAAAACGGTTGAGAAAGTAATTGAAGAACCAAAAAAAGAGACCATTCCTGTTGAACCTAAAGCAGCAAAACCGGAAGAGAAAGTAGCTGTTAAGGACGCAGTTAAGACTGAAGAAAAAGAAATAATAAATACCGTTTCCGAAATAAAACCGGAACAAAAAATACTAGCTTCGGAAACTTTAAAAAAGAAGGAGCCAAAAGAAACCAAAATTGTTGTTGTCGATATTCCGGAAGGAATTATTGAAACGAAAGACAACGACCACGAAGAAGATGAAATCTTTTCGTTGCGTACTCCTACTTTAGATGTTGCTCCGGTAGTTATTGGGACCATTGATTTGAATTTGTTGAATCAAAGTACCAGACCCAAAGCAAAATCAAAAGAGCAAAAACGCAAGGAACGGGAAGAAAAAATAACTAAAACCGCTTTCGACGGTAAAAAACCCATACTTAATGATAAGAAAATTGTTCTTGGTGGAGCTGCTGCCGGAACAGATGCTTTTCATCCTAAGAAAAAGCGGGAACGTTTCTCAAGTCAGCGAGTTGATATAAACAAAGCATCTCAGTCAAGTACCGGTGGTCCTGCTCAGGGATTAGCACATCCAAAGAAAGTCACTCCCGGAACAACCGGTGGAGCTGGTGCTGCTGGAGCAAAACCGAATAAAAACGGAGCTAAAAGACCTATCAAAACAGTTGTAAACGAGGAAGATGTACAAAAACAAATAAAAGAAACTCTGGCTCGTCTATCGGGTGCCAATAAAAAAGGGAAAGGCTCAAAATATCGCCGTGATAAACGGGATAATGTGAGCGCACGTCAACAGGAACAGGCACAACGTGAACGAGATGAAGAAAGCGTAATCAAACTGACCGAATTTGTGACTGCCAGTGAATTGGCAACCATGATGGATGTAACAGTTAATCAGGTTATTGCTACTTGTATGAGTATTGGTATGATGGTTTCGATTAACCAACGTCTGGATGCTGAAACGATTAATATCGTGGCTGAAGAATTTGGCTTTAGTACCGAATATGTAAGTGCCGATGTTATTGAAGCCATTGGAGAAGAAGAAATTGATACCGAAGCAGATTTGTTACCACGTGCACCGATTGTAACCGTTATGGGTCACGTCGACCACGGTAAAACTTCCCTGCTCGACTATATACGAAAAGCCAATGTAATTGCCGGTGAAGCCGGAGGTATTACACAGCATATCGGAGCGTATAATGTGACGCTCGAAAGCGGTCAGCAAATCACCTTCTTAGATACTCCTGGTCACGAAGCATTTACCGCTATGCGTGCTCGTGGAGCTAAAGTAACTGACCTTGCAATCATCATTGTCGCTGCTGACGATAACGTGATGCCACAAACCATTGAAGCAATCAACCACGCTTCGGCTGCGAATGTTCCAATGATTTTTGCCATAAACAAAGTGGATAAACCGGGTGCAAACCCAGAAAAAATTAAAGAAACGCTGGCACAAATGAATTATCTGGTCGAAGATTGGGGTGGAAAATACCAATCGCAGGATATTTCAGCGAAAAAAGGCGATGGTATAGCTGAATTACTCGAAAAAGTATTGCTTGAAGCCGAACTTCTTGAACTGAAAGCCAATCCAAATAAACGTGCTATTGGGTCTGTAATTGAATCTACGCTGGATAAAGGTCGTGGTTACGTATCAACTGTTTTGGTACAGAACGGAACGCTGCGTCAGGGTGATGTAGTATTAGCCGGAACCTATTTTGGAAAGATAAAGGCTATGTTTAATGAACGTAATCAACGTATTACGGAGGTGAAACCAGCTGAGCCGGTATTAATTTTGGGATTGAACGGAGCTCCACAGGCGGGTGACAACTTCAATGTGATGGCTTCTGAACAGGAAGCACGTCAGGTTGCCAATAAACGGGAACAATTACAACGTGAACAAAGTATCCGAACTAAAAAGCATTTTACACTCGACGAATTAGGCCGACGTATTGCACTTGGTGATTTCAAAGAGCTGAATATCATTGTGAAAGGTGATGTGGATGGCTCAGTAGAAGCCTTAGCTGATTCTTTATTGAAATTGTCAACTGAAAATATCCAGGTAAACGTAATTCACAAAGCTGTGGGTGCCATTTCCGATTCGGATATTATGCTCGCTGCTGCTTCGAATGCCATTATTTGTGGATTCCAGGTTCGTCCTACTTCTACAGCCCGTAAAATGGCTGATAAGGAAGAAATCGATATTCGTTTGTATTCCATTATTTATGATGCGATTGAAGAAATCAAATCGGCTATGGAAGGTATGCTTTCACCTGAAATCAAGGAGGAAATTACTGCAACAGTTGAAATCGTCGAAGTATTCAAAATTACGAAAGTTGGTACTGTAGCCGGATGTTTGGTTCGGGAAGGTAAAATTAAACGTACTAATAAAATTCGGATTATCCGTGATGGTATTGTGGTATACTCGGGGGAACTGGATTCCTTGAAACGTTTCAAAGATGATGTGAAAGAAGTTGGAACAAACTACGAGTGCGGGTTGAATATCAAAAACTACAACGACATTCGTGTGGGTGATTTAATTGAAAGCTACGAAGAAACGGAAGTAAGAAAAACACTGTAAAATAGTCAATAATTACTGCTTATAATACTTAGGCCGGTAATCTGAATTTCAGATTACCGGCTTTTTTTGTTTAAATCCTCTTCCATCATATTGTTTAAATCTAAATAAAATATAAAAAAAAGAGCATTTGTTGGGGATGGTTATATATTTGCATTTTACGAAAACGACGTGTTTACTTAATAATCATAAGTAAATTAAGATTAATTACGGAAAAATTTAATTATTAACCTTTAAATTCGGGAAAAATGAAAGTGAACAATAACTGGACCCGTGTTGTTTATATCCTCGGGCTTATTGCTTTATGTATTTGTGCCATTGATCCAATGGAAGGTTCTGTTGGTATTTTAATTGGCAGTATTTTGGTTGCTTTGTCAAGCTTTTTACGAAAGACCGTCATTGGAAAATTTTCATGTACAGTGCTCTTGCTATTATTGTAGGTGTATTTTTCTTATGGCTGTTTTCATGGTTCGGTGGTATTGGTGAGAAATCCCAATATTCAAGTTGGTGGATTATAACCATGCTTCCATATCCGGCAGGATGGTTGACAATTATTACTGTATTAATTATTCGAATTTTTAAAAAACCCATCCAAAAAGATATTTCTTAATTTGTAAAAATAAATTTTTATACATGACAAATCCGACAGAGAACAAAATTTATCTTCCATCACAGGAAGTTATCGATCAGGCTAACATCAAAGAGTATGAAGAGTTGTACAAATTCTCCATCGAAAATCGTGAACAGTTTTGGGCAGACCAAGCTGATCATTTATCGTGGTATAAAAAATGGGATAAGGTACTGGACGATTCAAATCCACCCTTTTACAAATGGTTTGCCGGTGCGCAGACGAATATTGTTCATAACGCCATTGACCGTCATCAACATACCGAAGTTCGTAATAAACTGGCCTTGATCTGGGAAGGTGAGCCGGGCGATGTCCGTTCATTTTCCTATCACGCACTCAATCGTGAAGTCTGTCAGTTTGCCAATATTTTGAAAAGTATGGGCGTAAAAAGAGGCGATGTGGTTACGATTTATATGCCGCAGATTCCCGAACAAATTTTTGCTATGCTGGCTTGTGCCAAAATTGGTGCTATTCACAGTGTGGTGTATGGTGGTTTTAGTCACGAAGCCTTAGCCGACCGCATAAACGATGCCAATAGTCGGGTAGTGATTACTGCCGATGGTGGTTACCGTCGGGGTAAAGTGGTGGAAATGAAATCGGTGGTAAACAAAGCCATGGAGCTTTCGCCCACGATGGAAATTTGCATCACCGTAAAGCGAACCAATGTGGACGTATATATGGAAAATGGTCGCGATTATTGGTATCACGATTTAGTGGCTTTACCTATTGCAGCCTCCAAATGTGACACCGAAGTGATGGAAGCCGACGATACCTTGTTTTTGCTTTACACTTCCGGTTCAACAGGTCGACCTAAAGCTATGATTCACACTCACGCCGGTTACAGTGTTTACACTTCGACCACACATCGCATGGTTTTCGACATAAAACCCGATGATCGTTATTGGTGTGCTGCCGATCCGGGATGGATTACCGGTCACAGTTATATTGTTTACGGACCATTGATGAACGGTGCCACTATTATTATGTACGAAGGTGCTCCAACCTATCCGTATCCCGACCGTTGGTGGAAAATGGTGGAACGTTATGGAATCAATATTTTATATACTTCGCCTACTGCCATTCGTGGGTTAATGCGCTTTGGCGATTCGTGGCCTAACCGAAATGATTTAAGTTCACTTCGATTGTTGGGTTCGGTGGGCGAGCCGATTAATCCGGAGGCGTGGCGTTGGTATCACGAAGTTATAGGGAACAGCAAATGTCCGATTATGGATACCTGGTGGCAAACTGAAACCGGTGGTTTTATGATTACGCCCCTACCGGTAACACCTTTAAAACCAGGTTCAGGAACGAAAGCATTTTTCGGAAATGAAATAGCGGTGGTGGATGACGATGGAAAGGAAGTGGGAGCAAACGAAGAAGGAACACTCGTTATAAAATCTCCGTGGCCGGGAATGACAGCCGGAATTTTCAAAGACCCGGAACGTTATCTCGATATTTACTGGTCGAAATATAAAAAACAAGGTTGGTATCTGACCGGCGATTCCGCAAAAAGAGATGAAGATGGCTATTTTTGGATTATCGGACGAACTGACGACGTGATTAAAGTAAGCGGCTACCGGCTTGGAAGTGCTGAAATAGAAAGCGTTATGATTAGTCACCCGGCTATTGCCGAATCGGCTGCCGTGGCATTGCCACATCCGATAAAAGGAAATTGCATTCATATTTTTGCCATTTTACGGAATGGATATGAAGCAAGTCTGGAGATGGAACACGATCTTATCAACCACGTAGTGACTCATATGGGACCAATTGCGAAACCCGAAGCCATTACTATTGTAGACCAGTTGCCCAAAACACGAAGCGGTAAAATTATGCGCCGAGTGCTGAAAGCCCGTGCTTTAGGATTGCCGGAAGGTGATTTAAGTACGCTGGAAGAATAACTTAAAAAAAAGCTGAATGAGAGTTCAGCTTTTTTTATACCTGAAAATACTATTCTTTTATCAGTTTTGAGAAAGATTTTATTTCGTTGCCAAACAAGATAATACCAAAATAGACACCTTTCGGTAAGTTTGATAATTCTAGCGTTATTGAGAGTTTACCTTTTCCTGAAATTGGAATTTTCTTAACTAATAATCCATCAGACGAACTCAAATTAAAGCTTACGTCACTGGTTGATGAAGGAATATCAAGAACTAACGATATATTTGAATTAAAGGGATTTGGAGAAATCCGAATTATATCAGTTTTTAAGTTTTGCAACCCTTCCCAGGAAACAAAGTAATTATTTAAATTTTCGCATGGATAATCAAGACCTTCTTGCTTATACACTACCCCATATTTATCGGAAAAACAAGCGATACCAGAATATATATCATATCTTCCAATCTGGTATATATAAAATAATCCATTAAAGATATCCCCAATGCCTTCAATCCAACAATACTGCCATCTTTCTCCATTTAATTTTAATTCGGTACGATACTCACCATTTTGCATTAAACGCTGTCTTTTTGAAACTACAACTAATTTATTTTCAATGGCATATAGATTCTCCAGATGAAATGTGTCATTTAGCTGAATA
>SESA01001275.1_pt1 | contig 13281 bp, 13 predicted proteins | sample 3171451 | NCBI WGS metagenome assembly SESA01 (sample SAMN06051862, study PRJNA518727) | freshwater metagenome | biome: subpolar coniferous forest; feature: holomictic lake; material: water; isolation source: holomictic Lake 227, 8 m depth | place: Canada: near Kenora, Ontario | collected...
CACTTTCGGCTATGATTGACTTTATCAATCGTAATCGGACAGAACATATTATCACCATTGAAGACCCCATTGAATTCGTGCATACGCCGATGAAGTGTGCGATTAATCAGCGCGAAGTTCATCGGGATACACAAAGCTTCGCCCGTGCCTTGCGCGCGGTCTTACGCGAAGATCCTGACATCGTGCTCGTCGGTGAAATTCGCGATTTGGAAACAATGGAAATAGCGATTGAAACAGCGGAGACTGGACACGTTGTCTTTGCGACGTTGCATACGAACAATGCGGTTGCAACAGTCGATCGTATTATCGATAAATTTCCTGCGAATCGTCAAAATCAGATTCGTTCCATGTTGGCGGATTCGCTGAAGGGTGTTGTTGCGCAGACGTTGTGTCATAAAATCAATGGTGGTCGTGTCGCGGCTTTTGAGGTTCTTGTCGTCAATAGTCCAGTGGCTGCCTTGATTCGTGAAGCCAAAACACACATGCTACCTTCCGTTATTCAAACCAGTAAGAATGTCGGTATGCAGAACTTCTGCGATGAACTGACGCGTTTAACGCTCACGAAACAGATTACGCCGGAAGAGGCCTATATGAAGGCTGTTGATAAAGCAGAAATTGAAACGAAATTCAGATTGTCCGGTATCCAGTATAAGAAAGCTTATTAGGATTCCACGGCGCGAAATTTTGATGGCGTAGAGGATGCGGGTTTGGTAGACTCAAAAAATTAAATAACAACCAAGGAGGTATGAGTGAAGAGTTACAGTTCAGTAGTGATGGCAATGTTTGTTGTCGCAGGCACCGTGCAGGCCAGTGAGATTTCAACGAAACCGGCACCCAAGATCAATCCGCGTATCCAGCAGCGTTTTGCTGCGTCGCAAAGCAATGAGTATACTTATGTATTCATGGGGGACTCGATTACGCATGGCTGGGAAGGCAAGGGCAAGAAGGTTTATGACCAATATTTTGGTGACAAGAAGATTCTGAATATTGCGACCAGCGGTGACCGTACCGAGAACACTATTTGGGTTATTGACAATGTCAACTGGAAGAAGGTCAATGCAAAGGTCGCGATGCTGATGATAGGCACGAACAATACAGGACACCGCGGTATTGACAAAGAGACAGCTGAAGATACATTTGATGGCATCAAGGTTATTTTGGAAAAGATGAAGGAAAAGTCGCCGACTACCAAGATTCTCATGCTCGCGATCTTCCCGCGCAGTGCTAAGGATACGGATCAGCCGCGTGTACGTAATGACAAGGTGAACGCGATGATTGCGAAGCTGGCTGATGATAAGCGCGTCTTCTTCTTGGATATTAACAAGAAACTTTTGGATACAGATGGCAAGACACTCACCAAGGAGATCATGCCTGATATGCTCCACCCGAACGAGAAGGGCTATGTCATTTGGGCCGAAGCCGTGAAAGTCAAGCTCGAAGAGCTCGCTAAGTAAATATAACTTCACTGGAATGATGGAATGTTGGGGGGAGCCTTGCTGAGCGAATAGGCGTCCCCGCCTGTTCCTTGGTGTCCGGCGATTGCCGGACACCAGCTATATGTACTTGGTTTCCCTGTACAGGCGGGGACGCCTATACGCCCAGGGTTTCTTGCCATGTAAAGAGATCTATGACTAAACAGGAAGGCGCGTTACTATGAATAAGAGTATCTATCAGATTTTAGGTTTTGTATCAATGGTGACAATGGTTGGCGTTGCTCAGCCTGCGGATGGTATCGTGGGCAAGCTGGACTGTGGCATGTTTACAACAGGCGGCGGAAGGGTCTGCCTGTTTGAGAAAGATGGAACTATTATACGCACAGCCAAGACGGGTAATAATGCTGATGCGTGGTATCTGGAGAATGGTAATTTTCTTTTTGCGGATGGCAAAGTGACGGAAGTCGACAAGGACGGCAAAGTAGTTTGGCAATATAAGCCTGATTCTCCTCGGGGTGATGGTGCTATGGCCTGCCAGCGTCTCGCCAATGGCAATACGGTTGTCGGTGAAAATGGCACAGCTCAAGTTACGGAAGTAGATAAGGCCGGCAAAGTTGTTTTTACGCTGAAAATCAAGCCGCAGATTAATAAGAATGAACATCACGTGATGCGCATGTGCCGTAAACTCGCTAATGGTAATTATCTGGTCTGTCATTCGGGCGATAATTTTGTCCGCGAATATAAGCCTGATGGCTCAGTTGTCTTTGAATACAAGTGTAAGTCTATTGCTTTCGCGGCTGTGCGACTGCCGAACGGTAACACTATGATCTCCTCGTTGGATCAAGTCGAAGAAGTCTCGCCGAAGGGGGAAGTGGTCTGGAATTTCAAGAAGACGGATTTGCCAGATCTGAGTATCCGCAATATGACAGGCATCCATGTGTTGAAGAACGGAAACATGGTTATCGGCAACTACTCTGCGTATGACAAAGATGGCAAAGGTGTTGGTATGTTTGAAATCACGCGCGAAAAGAAGCTTGTCTGGACGTATGTCTCTCCTGGTCGGAAAGATAGGAGCATGATGGCGGTTCAAAAGCTAGATGGCGACTTCAATCCGTTGAGGTAGCCTGCCACTATGCATGTCAACGTTTCACGTTCCCCTTTCCCCTTTTCACGTTTCACGCTTCATTTTCTCGTTATCGGCCTTACTGCCGTTACAACGGTGGCAGCTCCCTCGTTCCGAACGGATCGGGTGTATCCGAATATGGGCTTGAAGTGTCGGGTGATTGGGGGAGGTGAACCCGAGCCGCTGTCTCAACCCAAGGTCTATACTTATACGTTTACACGCGGGGCTGAGAGTGTACGTAAAGATCTCTTTGACGGACATGAGATCTGGTACGCGAGTCAGCACGCTGGTCAATGGCGTGATAGTGCTGGCAACACCTTTATTATTGGCCGAGTCTTACAAAAGATGCCAGAACTGAATACGGGAGAGATGAAGCATGTTGCTCGGGAGGAAGTGGATAAAGCGCTTGTGGTGGAGACCAATAAAATCGATCCAGAGAATCCGGAGGATCTTCTGGCCTGGGTCAAGGCGTTTATAAGCGCAGAGCCCAAAGAAATTGAGTCGCTTCGCGTGTCGAGCATGGGGCTTGCACAAGCTGTGTTTATTCATATAACGGATGAAAAGGCACCGCTCGTTTATCTCTTCCGTGTCAAAACGCGTATGCCCAATGGTGATGCGTCGAAGTCTGATTGGTATGCGGCAGTTATAAATATTAAGGACAAGACAGCCCTGTCGAAGGTCAGGAAAGAGTTTGAGATGCAGTTCCTTCCGTCGGTTTCAGCCGTGACGCGATCAACATCACAGGGAAGTGGGAGCGTGCAGTCCAGGGAGCTGAATACAAAGGGGAAGTCAGCGTTCGCTGAACATCCAAGCCGTGACGCGGCAAAGAAGAGTATTGCAAATTCGCAAGGCTGGTGGTTTGCAGAGACCGCAGAGTATGTTTTCCTTTCCAATATTCGCAGTGCGGTTGGTAAGAAAATCGTGCAAGATTTACAGAAAGAACTGCCTGCGCTTCGCGCGGCATGTATCAAGCTTATTCCTCCAGAAGAACCGATTTCCGATGTGAGCGTGGTCCGCATCTTCGAAGACCGTGATGAGTATGTGAAGTATGTCGGCAAGGAGCACGAATGGACATCGGGGCTCTGGTGGCCTGCACAGCGCGAACTAGTGATCCTCTCGCACGGAAAGGATATTGGCAAGACGATGGAGATCATCCGGCATGAGGCCTTCCACCAATATTTGTTTTATGCGGCGGGCATGAAAGAGCATGCCATGTGGTTCAACGAGGGACATGCGAGCTTTTTCGAAGAGGCCACGCCATTACGGACTGGAAAGGGTGTCGATATTCCAGAAACAGCCCGTATCAAGTATGTGGTTGAAAATTTGGAAAGTGTATCATTGAATCTCGAAAAAATTCTAAACAGTTCCCGCGAAGCATTCTACAGCGGAACACACGATGAGCTATGGGCGAATTATGCGACAGCCTGTTCGCTTGTCTATTTTTTCCGTAAAGGAGTACCTGCTACGAAGTTAACACCTTATGCGAAAGTGATGGAAATCTATCAAGCGACTCTCATGCAAACGGGGAATTCAGAAACGGCGACAAAAAAAGCCTTTGAGGGTATCGATATGAAGAAGTTTAAGGCCGACTTTATTAAGTTCTGGAAGTTTGGCCGCGCAACAGCCCGTAAATACAATCCTGCGTAAGCACCAGCCAGCGCCGCTCACGTCGGCGCATGACGGCACGTTCCTGAACTGTGGCATCGTCCGCGCCGGTCAAGTGGTCGAACCCATGCGCAAGATAAAGCGCGAGTTCCTGTTGCTGTGTCCATCCTTTTGCACGGGGAATCGTACACGCACGTTGAACATTGATGAAAAGTTCGCCGATTAATCCGTCGGGTTCACCGGGGCAGGCATCATAACGTTGTGTGATGACGTCGGTTGCGCCTTCATGATTCATGAGTGCCTGATTGATGGGAGCAATGCTTTCGTCGGTCAACAGATGAATCGTCACCTCTTGCCACACGTCATCAGGCGTTCGCTTTTGCGCGATCATCGCCATCTTCTTCGCAAGCGTCGTCAGAGCCTTTGAATTCACGGAGTAGGTTCGTTGATGGTTGAGAACAATTAACTTCATAATAGGTATTTGTCGTCCATTCAATTGATTGTGGATAACATACCATGCTCATATCGGGTTGGCAATCGTTAATTGGGCGTCTATATGGCCAAGGGTACGATTCAACTTTGATAAATCAACACCCGAGGGAGAAAGTCGGAGGGACACTAAAAATACAATTAAGGTTCAAAAAAAGTACAATTGCAGTTTGACGCCAGATCTAGTAACATTCTTAACGTAACAGGACGATATAATAACGGGGGAATCTATGATGCAGAGATTTTTTGGGATATGTGTGGTTGCAGTTATGATGGCTGCGACAACAGCGTGGGCGGCGGGCAAAAGCATTGAATACGCAGGTAAAAAGGCTCCTGACACGAAGAAGGATGTTCGGTCGATAATTCCCTATATCCATAAATGGCCTTCGGCGGATCAAGTTTTTGATACGAACTCCCTGCCTGACCCTGCTGATAAGGATGAAGCGGATGCTGTGCTCCGGCGTACCGGCGCGCTGATCGTACATCTCAAGACATTGGCTCGTTGTCCTGACCTCAAGAAAGAGGAGACAGCCTTAGTCGCACTGAAAACCAGAGCTAGTATGCTTGAAGTAGGGAACACGGAACGCGAGGCGTTGCTGGCTGAGGCCTGCAAGTTGCGCCGCAAGGTGACCTTTGCCAACCCGCTGCTGGACTTTGATAAGATTCTCTTCATCAATCGCCACTTCTGCCCAAACGATGAAAAGAGTGGTAACCACATGTGTGATCAGTACTTCGGCTTCAACGCGATCCGCGGTGGTGGGCTGTTTGTTCTTGAAAAACCTTTTTCCGACGCGCCGTCCATTCGTAATGTCCTTGAAAAATCGGTCTGCGAGAATGGGCAATATAAGGGGCGGGTCCTGACGGAAAAGGACGGTTATCTGGCGCCTGAACTGAGCTTTGATGCAAAGGAAGTCCTCTTCGCCTGCACGGAGATACCCGATGATCAGAGACGTTACCAAAACCAGCATTATACTAACAACACTTACAAGATTTTCCGCGTGAAACTGGACGGCACAGGGCTGACCCAGTTGACCGACGGCGTCTGGAACGACTTCGATCCCTGTTACCTGCCGAGCGGTAGGATCATCTTTGTCTCGGAACGTCGAGGTGGCTTTGGCCGCTGCCACGGACGGCCTGTCCCGAGCTTCACGCTTCATTCCATGAACGCGGATGGCAGTGACATCGTGGCGCTGAGCCCGCACGAGACCAACGAGTGGCAGCCGAGCGTGAACAACAACGGTATGATCATTTACACCCGTTGGGATTACGTCGATCGCGGATTTAACCAGGCGCACCACGCCTGGATCACTAGTCCAGACGGGCGCGACCCGCGGGCTGTGCATGGCAACTTCTCCTCGAACCAGAGAGCGCGTCCGCATTTCGAGATCTCCATGCGGGAGATTCCCGGTTCGCAGAAATATATGGGCACGGCCGCCTGCCATCACGGACAGGCGTACGGTTCGATCATTCTGGTTGACCCGCGCGTGCCAGATGACAACGCCATGGCGCCGGTTAAGCGACTGACACCCGATCAACTGTTCCCCGAGGCCGAGATCGGTACCCACGGCCCCCCCGCTAACTATGCTGCACCCTTTCCGCTGAGCGAACACTTCTTCCTTTGCGTTTATGACAAGGACAGTCGCTCCAATGCTGGTACGAATAACAATTACGGCATCTATCTCGTGGACGCCTTCGGCAACAAGGAGTTACTCTATCGCGATGCATCCATCTCTTGCCTTGATCCAATTCCGATCAAGACGCGCGCGGTTCCCCCCTTGATCCCGCACCTGACAGCCGTGGGCAAGCCACTTAAGCCCGGTGCGACATTCGTGCCACCGGACCCCAAGACCATCCCCGACTTCGGCACGGTGGGGCTGATCAATGTTTACGACAGCATCTACCCCATGACCAACCTACCTAAAATCGTGGCGCTGCGAATCATTCAATTGCTACCTAAAACAACGCCCTTCGCTAACAACCCACGGATCGGCTTCGGTGATCAGAAGAGTGCCCGGATGGTTTTAGGTACTGTGCCAGTCGAGGATGACGGTAGCGCGTTCTTTACGATGCCAGTCAACCGGCCTGTCTATTTCCAGGCACTGGACGCCGACGGCATGGCTGTGCAGTCCATGCGTAGTGCCACGTATGTGCATCCTGGGGAGACTTTGACTTGTCTGGGCTGTCACAACTCGCCTACGACTGGCTATGGCATGAGCAAGAGCCAGCCTAAGGCGCTCAAGCGTAAGCCTTCGGCACTCACGCCCGACCTTGAGGGTTCACGACCCTTCAGCTATCCGCTCCTCGTCCAGCCGGTGCTGGATAAAAACTGTGTGGCGTGCCACACGAAGAGTGCGACTGAGGGAAAGAAGGCACCCGACCTGACGCCCGGTAATAAGATGAAAGGCAACGATTTTTTTGCCTCTTACAGCTCGCTTAAGGGGTTTGCCTTCTATTGGAATAACGCGGTGTTTGATAATGTGTCCGACAGCAAGCCAGGACAGGTAGGGGCCCGCGCGAGCAAATTATATCAGATGCTGGCCAAGGGTCATCACGGCCTGAAACTCAGCAAAGATGATTTGCACCGCCTGACCCTCTGGATGGACTGTAACAGTGATTTCTATGGCTCCTACGAAAATCTTCTGGAGCAGAAAGAGGGCAAGGTCGTCTGGCCCACGTTGGAGTAGGGGATTTTTTGCTATTTAAGGATGTACGATGAAGGAGCTGATTTTTATTCGGCATGGGGAGTCGCTTCATGCAGGGGAGCGGTATATCGGAAGAACGGATACGCCGCTGACTTTGCGTGGATACCAACAGGCGGATTGGATCGCGAGCTGTTTGCTTGACGGGCGGTTGGATTCAGTCTATGTGAGCCCTGCCTTGCGTGCGTGTGAAACTATCCAGACGTTTGTGGACAAAACGAAGTTTCAGATTGTTGTCGATACCGATTTACAGGAGATTGATTTTGGTGCATGGGAAGGAATGTCCTTCGAGGAGATACAAGCACAAGCCCCTGAGTTGGTGACCCAGTGGGCATCGAATCGTATGGATTTCTGTTTTCCGGGTGGCGAGTGTTTAGACACGTTCTGGAAACGTGTCTGTCGAGTTGGCGATGCATTGGTAGCTGCGCCTGGACAGCGTCTTGCGGTTGTGACGCATGGTGGTGTCGTCCGCTATTTGCTCTGTCATTTTTTGGGGCTTTCGCCAGAACAACATCGAATGTTCCAAATTGATTTAGGTTCCATCACGACGCTAAAACTCCAGGATGGTTTTGCGGTTTTGAAAGGATTGAATGTTCATGGGTAAAATTATCTTAGTGACAGGAGGATGCCGGAGTGGCAAGAGTTGCTTTGCTCAGCAGATGGCTGAAGCGGCTGGACTGAAGCGTTTGTATATTGCGACAGCACCTTCACTGGACAGAGAGATGGAAGAGCGCATCGCGCGGCATCGCCAGGAGCGTGCGCAGAGAAACTGGACTACCTGTGAAGAGACACTGGATCTTGCGTACGCATTCGGAGCGCATGCGGGCTTTGATACGGTATTGTGCGATTGTCTAACCCTTTGGGTGAATAATCTTTTATATCAGGCCGAGCAAAAAGGAACTGTGTTCGGCGAAGACGATATGGCGCAATTGGCCCAAGCGGTTGTTGAAGCTGCGCGTCAGAATTCTGGAACTGTGATCTTTGTAACCAACGAAGTCGGGCTGGGTATTGTGCCAGCAGATGCGCTCTCACGTCGATTTAGGGATTTGGCAGGGCGTTGCAATCAAGTGATGGCTGCGGCGGCTGATGAAGTTTATTGTGTAGTGAGTGGGATACCACTGAAAATTAAGGGATGAATAGGAGGTCTATGAACGATTTAATCGATTCTCTCGATTCGATCGATTCCCTCGATTCATCCGAAAGGACAAAATGAGTTTGTTACGTGAAACGATTCAGGCAATTCAACCTCAGGACGTTACGGCCCGCGCAAATGCAAGGGCGCGTCTAGATCAACTGACGATGCCGCATTGGGCGTTGGGCCGGTTGATGGATATGGCGATTGATCTTGCGGGGCAAACAGGGACGATCACGCCTGACCTTCAAAAGAAGGCGATTGTGGTAATGGCTGGAGACCATGGAGTTGTTGCGGAGGGCGTGAGCAAGTACCCTCAGGATGTGACCTGGCAAATGGTTGCTAATATTGTGAGCCAGGGTGCAGGTATCAATGCCTTAGCAGCTCAATCGGGGACAGATGTCGTTGTCGTGGACATGGGCGTTATCCAAGGGCTTGACGGGATGGCTCAGTCTGGGGCGATCATCTCGATGCCTGTTGCAAAGGGGACAGGGAATATTGCCAAGGGACCTGCCATGTCACGGGAACAGGCACTTCAATCCATTGAGAATGGTATTCAGATTGCACGGCAGCTCATTTTAGAAAAGGGATATGCTGTTTTGGGTGTCGGGGAAATGGGCATTGGTAATACAACGCCGAGTTCAGCAATGATTGCTGCGCTTACAGGAAAAGCGGTTTCGCTTGTAACTGGAACTGGGACAGGGTTGAATGACGCTGAGCTGCGTCATAAGATTGGCGTGATAGAACAAGCTCTAAAAGTGAATCATGTGGATCCGGTAGATGGACTGGATGTGCTTGCAAAATTAGGGGGCTTTGAAATCGGTGGCATTGCGGGTGTCATTCTTGGCGCAGCCTCCTTACATAAACCTGTGATCATCGACGGACTTATTACAACCGCAGGCGCGTTGATTGCGCAGACACTGTGTCCGACCTCAATAGAATATATTTTTGCTGCACATCAGAGTGTGGAATGTGGTCATATCATTGCGCTGGAACGGCTCGGTAAAGAACCCTTGCTGGATTTGAATTTACGTCTCGGGGAAGGAACAGGTGCGGCTCTTGCCATGAATCTGATTGATGCCTCTGTTGCCGTGCTGACAAAGGTTAAGACCTTTGAAGAGGCGATGGTGGCCAAGAGTACATCTGCGATTTAGTGCATGGGGAAGATAAGCTGGGCGAATAGGCGTCCTCGCCTGTTCATTGAGGAATTAACTATGCTTGGAAGACTATGGGCTGCGATCGGATTTTTAACTATTTTACCCTTGCCGGCATTTTGCCGTCAAACAGAAGATGATTTGCCACGGAGCGTGCCGCTCTTTCCTTTGATTGGCTTGTTCATAGGCGGTGTGGTAGGGGGCAGCGCCTATCTTACATCAGGTCTGTTGCCACCGGTTGTTGCCGTTGTGGTGTATGTCATCTTGCTGGCGATTGTCCATGGCGGTTTGCATGTGGATGGCCTTGCTGATACAGGAGATGGATTCTTTAGTCATCGGAAAACAGAGCGTATTCTGGAGATTATGCGCGATACGCATATTGGTACGTATGGAAGTCTGACTCTGGTGAGTGTGTTGGCGTTAAAAGTTGCGGGATTAGCCTCCATGCCTGCGTCCATGTGGGTAAAAGCACTTTTCCTTGCACCTGTGGCGGGGCGCTGTTCCATGGTGCTCATGTTGGCCATGCTCCCCTCGGCGCGGACGGATGGAATGGGTATTCTGTTTAAGAGGGGACGATCGTTTTGGGAAGTGCTGTGGGCACTATCAGTCCTTCTCCTGGCCGCATGGTTTTTGCTTCAATGGCGCGGGCTTGTTGCGGTGGGGGCTGTATTAGTCTGTAACGTGTCTTTCATGGGGCTCTGCCAGAGTAAGATCAATGGTTTCACCGGTGACACACTCGGTGCGCTCTCCGAACTGTCAGAGGCCTTGACGCTAGTAACCCTTTCGGTCCTGTTCTTCCGGATTTGATGTAATCTCAATCTTTTCGCCGGCGTCATTTACACGCACGAAAGTTATTTCAGTCTTAAACATCTCCTCGTCTACCTCGGTTCCCAGCTCTCGTTTATAAACAGAGACATGATAGGTAATGGAGGTTCGACCGAGGCGTGACATTTCAACATCGAAGCGAAGGATCGCACCGCACTGAGCGCCCTTCCGGAATTCAACAGCGTTCATGCCGATAGTCAAAAAGCGAAACGTCGGATAGTCCATGCTGACGGCCATCCACGCAGTTTCATCCACCCATTTGAGTAGATTTCCGCCGAACAAAAAACCATAATGGTTGGTCTGTTCCGGCATGACTAGTTTATAAGATGTCATATAAAAAAGTAACCCCATCATTCATCAAAGAACTTTGATGAATGATGGGGTTAAAACCCTACAGCTGCGTCTTCCACAGGCCGTGAAGATTGCAGTATGCATATACGGCAACAGCCTCGTCATTGATGAGCGCGAATGTTGCTTCAGGCGCATTTCCGGGTTCCAGACTCTTCCGCTGTCCACCATTCTTGGTTTCCAGATAGATGAAACCAATGAAATGGGCCGCCTCCATCGGATGCGGGATAGAACCGACGGACACCTTAAGGGTGTTTCCGTTGACAGCCACAACAGGGATATGTTTCTCCTTGCTGGCTTCAACGGTGTTGGGGACTAACTCCGTCATCTTCTCGCCACAGCAGATCAAAGGGACGCCCTTATTCAGAACGAGACCAATTAGATTGCCACAGTGCTTACAGATAAAAAATTTGTGCATAGTCACCTTTCTTCATTATTCAGTTACTTCTTCGAATTGATCCTTGCCTACACCGCACAGCGGGCAAGCATAATCATCAGACAGTTGATCAAACAGGATATCACCTTCGTATACATATCCACATACAGAACAAACATACTTTTTCACGTGTGCCTCCTTTGGTTAGGTGAATAGTCTATCACTTGTTGAGAATGGTTTTCAAGTCAGCATCTGCTGTTGTGATCGGGGTAAGTCCAAACTTTTCGACAAGCACGCCCAGCACGGTCGGCGAGAGGAAGGCAGGCAGACTTGGCCCGATATAGATGTTCTTGATCCCGAGGGCAAGCAGTGTCAGCAAGATGCAGACAGCCTTTTGCTCATACCAGGAGAGAACGAGCGTCAAGGGCAAGTCATTAACGCCGCATTTGAAGACCGAGGCGAGCGCGACTGCAACCTGGATGGCCGAGTAGGCGTCGTTACATTGCCCCATGTCTAAAAGGCGTGGAATGCCACCAATGTCGCCCAACTTGGCCTGTAGGTGATTGAAGCGGTACTTGCCACAAGCCAACGTGAGGATAATCGTGTCTTTCGGTGCCTTCTCCACAAATTCCGTGTAATAGTCGCGACCGAGCTTGGCTCCGTCGCAACCGCCCACGAGGAAGAAGTGTTTAATCGCGCCGGACTTGACTGCTTCAACAATCTTATCGGCTACGCCGAGGACGGCATTATGCATGAACCCTGTCAACAGAGGTTCGCCCGGAGTTGTGTCTATAAAGCCACCCAGTTGAATTGCATGAGCAATCATGGCAGAGAAGTCTTTCTTTCCCTTCGCGTCCGCAGCAATATGCTTCACGCCGGGCCAGCCGACCTCTGCCGTGGTGTACAGATTTTCCACGTATGAGGGGCGAGGCGGCATGATGCAGTTAGTAGTGTAAAGTACGACGCCTGGCAGATTGTCGAACTCCTTCTGCTGGTTTTGCCACGCTGTGCCGAAGTTACCCTTAAGCTGGGCATGCTTCTTCAGTTCCGGATAGGCGTGCGCAGGCAACATTTCGCCATGGGTGTAGATGTTGACACCTTTACCGTCAGTTTGTTCCAGCAACATCTTGAGGTCATGTAAGTCATGGCCGGTGATGATAATGAAAGGTCCTTTTTCCTTTGAGGTTGGAACAGGTGTTGGCGCTGGGGTACCGAAGGTTTCCGTATTGGCCGCATCGAGCAATGCCATGCATTTCAGGTTGGTCTGTCCCAGTTCGAGAATCAATCCCAACCACGCATCGACTGTATGATCGTCGCCAAGAGCCTTCAGGCCCTTCTGAAACCATCCTGAGACTTCGGGGCTGGTCTTGCCCAGTACACGAGCATGGTGAGCGTATGCAGCCATGCCACGCAGGCCGAAGAGTAGCGTGGAGCGCAAGGAAACAACATTCTGATCGCCGTGGAACAGCTCGCCAGGGCTAAATGAGGGAGCGCCTCCAGCCTTAATAATGGCGATCCGAATACGGTCGCGCATGACGGTGAGATCAGCGTCATCAAAATTCACGTTGGTCACGGTCATAAACAGAGCATCCATAGAAAGCGCTTCACAACCCGGACAGGCGGGTTTACCATCCAAAGCGCGTGCGAGGGTGATCAGTGATGCGGTTACTTCATCCTGTAGTGCAGCAGTTGCTGGCTTCTTGCCACACACCCCTCCACGGGTACAGCCCTTTCCTCCGGCTGTCTGTTCGCATTGAAAACAAAACATATCGCTCATACTATTACTCCTTGGTTTTTTTGTTGTTATTCGTCGATAATTTTTCCGTCTATTGAAATTGTCACTACGCTCCAGGGGATCATCTTACCTGAATTCATAAGTGCTTGTTTGACGGCCTGCGCGATGCCTGCGCAGCAGGGCACTTCCATGCGCACGACGGTAACTTTCTGAATATCATTCATTTTCAGAATATGGGTTAGTTTTTGAGTATAATCAATATCATCCAGTTTGGGACATCCAATGAGGGTCACTTTCCCTCGCATGTATTTCTCTTGGAAGCCTGGATACGCAAAGGACGTACAATCCGCGGCAATTAAAAG
>SESA01001276.1_pt1 | contig 13265 bp, 14 predicted proteins | sample 3171451 | NCBI WGS metagenome assembly SESA01 (sample SAMN06051862, study PRJNA518727) | freshwater metagenome | biome: subpolar coniferous forest; feature: holomictic lake; material: water; isolation source: holomictic Lake 227, 8 m depth | place: Canada: near Kenora, Ontario | collected...
GGACATCACGTTGGGGTTAATGGCCGTGACAGCCGATCTGGTTTTCGACGGTGAACTGGTTAAATATATTGAAATTGATTATCCAAGTATTAATTAGTTTTTGTATGGAATAGGGGTATGGAACAGTTAGTGGAAGTGCATGGCAAGAAACTGACAACCAGTAGTTTGGTGATTGCTGAACAGTTTGGTAAGCGTCACGACAATATTATCAAGAAAATTGAAAATACTTTTGGTTCTGAAAATAAGGAAATTTTAGAGTTTAACCGCCTTAATTTTAAGGCGGTTAAATATATAGATGAAAAGGGAGAGCCTAGAAAATATTACCAAATGACCGAGGAAGGTTTTACAGAAATCGCCATGAGCTTAACCGGCGAAAAAGCAAAATTGGTACGGATACGGTTTTTAAATGAATTTAAACGTATCTATCGCCTACTCCACGACCCCGAACAGAAGGCTATCGTACAAACCAAGCGCGATGCCAACAAATTAATGAACGATGCACTGGTTGAACACCGGAAACAGCAAGACAAGGCAACGGAATACAAGCATTTTATGACCGAGAGCAAATTGTGCAACTGGGCGATTACCGGCAAATTTGAGAAGCTAAACGAAACCACGCTGACGGTCGATGAATTATCAGTGCTGGCAAAGATAAGACGCTTCAACGAAGCACTGATTATGGCAGGGCTTGAGTATAAAGAACGCAAACCGCGCGTACTTGAGTACGCCGAACGCCAACGCGATCAACTATTAAAAATCGAGAATTAACATGAGTGCAGAACGCGATCTTTTACGGAAAATAATTTATCAATACCGTGCCGACCACAGCATTGAAAAGCTCTTAATAGAGGCGGGAAATCTGCTTAATAAGCGGGAGGACGAAGAAGCTAACGCGCTGGATTACGCCAAAGGCTATGCTGACGGCAGTTCTATGCTTCTCGATCACTTTGCTGGACTGGCGATGCAAGGGATAGTACAAACAGCGGATATTTTACCAGCGTTTAAATTGATCGCCGAAACTTCGTATGATTTGGCCGATGCAATGCTAAAAGAACGGTTCCGGGGCAAATTGTGAAGCGCCTGATCCGCCAAGCCGACGCACCGGATTATCTCAGCATTAGCCTGCCCACATTCAATGAATTAGTGCGCCCCTTTGTACCCGAAATACACATTAAGAGGATGGTGATGTACGATAGGCTTGACCTTGATCGCTGGGTCGATGAATTTAAACAGCTAAACGGCATTAGACTTGAAGGGCATTCATGGCAAAGCACACCCCCGGACTTAGAAAGAAAGGCAAAATCTGGCATATCGAGAAAGTCCTCTGGGGTGAACTCATTTGCAAAAGCACTGGAGAAACGGAACTCGAACACGCCGAGCGATTCCTAGCCCACTTTATTGAGCAATACCGCAAGACCAAGATTTATGGCGAGCGCATTGAACGAAGTTTTGACGAAGCCGCTGCCCGGTATATTGACGAATACGGGCATAAGCGATCACTGGATCGGGATATTGTGACGCTAAAGGCCGTCATGCCCTACATTGGTGACTTGGCGCTGGTTAAAATCCATTCGGGCGTGCTGGAAACTTTTATTGACGATAGAAAGAAAGCCGGGATAAGTGCCGGTACGCTTAACAGAGATATTGCAATTATCCGCCGCGTGTTGTCGCTATCTGCACGGCTATGGCGCGACGATCAGGGACGACCCTGGCTGGACACCTTGCCGCTACTGCCGTTTATCCAAGGTGAAAATCGAAAGCCGAGGCCGATCAGTTGGCAAGAACAGGAAGCCCTACTGAAAGCCTTGCCTAAATACCTCGCTGAAATGGTATTGTTTGCTTTGAATACCGGCCTACGTGACCAAGAGCTGTGTTCCTTGAAATGGGCGGACGAGTGCAAAGTGAACGGCTTGGATGCCACAATTTTTATAATCAGTGAAGAACGGGCAAAAAACAAAAATGAACGCCTGGTGCCGCTGAATACGATCACCAAGGCCATTGTCGAGAGTCGCAGGGGCAACCATTCAGACTATGTGTTTGACTACGAAGGCCGGAAGCTGGAACGTATTAACAACAAAGCCTGGCGCAAGGCACGGGAGTCAGTCGATTTAAAGGACGTGCGCGTACATGATCTGAGACACACGTTTGGGATGCGCCTAAGAGCCGCTGGCGTGGGCTTTGAGGATAGGCAAGATTTGCTGGGGCATTATGCCGGACGTATCACGACGCATTATTCACGGGTTGAGATAGGCCGGTTGATTGAGTGTGTTGAATTGCTGTGTGTGCATGATAATAGAGCGCCTGAATTGACGTTGACGAGGAAGCTATAAATGATATACTTGTATCTCATTATGTTTTTTTGGAGGCTCAACGATGAGCTCAGTATCACTTCGATTGCCCGATGACGTTACCGACAGACTCAGTAACTTGGCAAAAATAACTGGCCGTAGCAAAACCTTTTACATGGTTCAAGCCATTCGTGACCACCTGGATGACCTTGAAGATTTATACCTGGCTGAGCAACGGTTAACAGATATTCATGCAGGCAGGAGCCACCCTGTACCCCTGGAAGATGTAATGAAGCGTTATGGCCTGGAAGATTGATATTGATCCCGCAGCAGAGCGGGACTTGGATAAGCTTGACCCACAAATAGCACGACGCATTTTATCTTTTTTGCATAAGCGCGTAGCCTTGTTAGATGACCCTAGAGATATAGGCGAGCCGCTTAAAGGCTCAAAGCTTGGCGATTTCTGGAAATATAGAGTAGGAGACTACCGAATCATTAGCAGCCTCGAAGATAACATTATGTGCGTATTGGTTGTTAAAATCGGTAACCGGCGTGAAGTGTATCGAAAAAAATAGGGCGACTGAATTAACATTAACGAGGAATATAAATTGAACAAGTTACAATGCTTTTTGCTGTCCGTGCTTGCCGGACTGCAAGCGCCGTTTGTTTACTGGCTGTCGGGGCATAGCCTGTTCGTTCGCGATCCGGGACTGGGTTGGATGTGGTACGCGATGTGTACTATTGCGGTAGCTGCCTATTTGTTCCTGCTCTCATTTGTTACCAGGGATAAAAAGTGAAGGGGCCGATAGCTGATGCTGCAATCTACGAGAAAAATTCAGGATCAATAATTTGCTCGAACGTCCACGGACAAACTTCAGGGAAACAGTCCAGTCCGGTTTCACGCAGGGCTTGCACGATAGCATCCCCATAGACACCTTCAAACCATTCAGGATCGTTCAAATCCGCTTTGAGGCTGGGCGTTTTCTTAAGTCGCCTGGCTATTTGCTTGCGTTGTTCTTTGAGGGTCAGCTCCCAGCTTCGGCCACGTCGCTCCGGTTGATAGTGCCACTTGAGCAAATGGGCGATCAATAAAGAAGCACGGTGCTCAAGCTCCAAATGGTAGCTTGCGCCCATGTCTAATAGTTCCTCATACAGGTTGCCGATGTCCAGGCTTTCAAAGTCCCCGGCTTGCAGAAAGGCGGCTTGTTCTTTAGCCCAAGCCAGGGCGTCGGTTTCGTAGGGGGTCATGGGCGGGGTTTGGAGGGCTTGGGTTTTCTTTTTTTTACGGCAAAATTTTCAAAATCGGAATATTGCGCATTTTCAAACTTGGAATATTGCCCCATAAAGACTAGCCTAACAGTTCCCAGCGGCCCGTTACGCTGCTTTTCGACAATAATTTCGGCAATGCCTCTATCAGAGCTATCATCGCCATTATAAACTTCGTCTCGATAAACAAACATAATCAAGTCGGCATCATCACCAATAGCACTGGAATCACGCAAGTCAGATATTATCGGACGCTTATTGGGGCGTTTCTCTAGGTTTCGGTTAAGTTGTGATAGCACCATAACCGGCACATTCAAGTCTTTAGCCAGTGCTTTTAAACTTCTCGTAATATCAGCAAGTTGCTTATCCCTGCTATCATCAGGGCGTGCCGATTCCATCAACTGTATATAATCCACCACAATCAAGCCAAGCTGTCCGTGCTCACTCGCCAATAGTCTAGCTTTGGCTTGTATATCGACCGCTGTCAATAAGGAGGTATCATCAATAAATATTTGCGTGTAAGCCAGTAAATTAATAGCCGAAGTCAGGCGCGGCCAGTCATCATCATCCACCTTTCCGGTTCTTATTTTATAGTTATCAACACGACCCAAGGATGACATCATTCGCCTCGCGAGTTCATAACCCTGCATTTCCATAGTAAAAATCATCACCGGCTGATCTGATTTTAGTGCTACATTTTCGGCTATATTCATGGCAAAAGCGGTTTTACCCATAGACGACGCACCAGCCACAACAATTAAATGGCCCGGTTGCAAACCGCCTGTTAATTCATCAATATCAGTAAATCCGGTACTCACACCGGTAATAGAGCCTTCCTGCTCAAACAGGATTTCAATTTTATCAACTACTTGTGCCAGTAAACATTTTATGTGGGCAGGTTTATCGTTTGCCCGTAAATCCCATATCTCTTGGCTCTGCAACTCATCTGGATTGCATTCAGTGTCAGTAGTGGAAGTGTTCATTGACCACCATCTCTTTTCGCTATTGCAGACTGCAAATAAGCCAAACACTCGTCTTTCTTAGCCTGGGTATCTTCGATGGGGGCACTGTAAGCTATAGGCTTGTTAAGGTCTTTGGCAGCAGTTTTTTTGGTTTTTTTGGGCTTGTTATCCACGTCCTTTAAGTCTTGGCTTGGTGTCCCAATCGGTTGTTTAAACTCAAACCTGACAAACTTAACTTTCCTGCCGTCCTTTATAGGTTCCCAGTGAATTGTCCATCCATGTTTTTTCAACTCATCCACACCAGGTTCAATTATTTTTCTACGGATAGCTGCAAAATTTTCTTTTTGCTTCTCCGTTGCGTCCATAGACATCGCAAAATCTTCAATGTCATACTGCGCCCACCCGTTATCTTCAAACCGCGTTAGAAGTTCAAGAAGTCGCCATGAGCTAACCGACTTTAAGGCACTGGCCTGTTTCAATTGATAACTTGTATAATGCCACTTCAACCCCATCAAATGCTTCATGGTCGCAGGCCACCAATGCAGGACAACAAAACCATCCCCCACGTCATAGTCAACCTGACCTACCCATGCCATTACAGATCGCGTTGAATCTATTTTTTTTTCTCCACGTTTATGTGATGGGTCATAAAAAACAAGTTCTCTTTTCTTCAAGACACCTGATGCTGTACTTAACTGATCGTATGCAGTATCCATACTGACTTCAAACTCATTAGCGTATTCAGTAGCGGTTATTTTTGTCTTTATAATGAGATTTTCAACAAATGGCTTGGTGCTGTCCAATTTAGACAAAGCAATCATAACAATACGCTTTTCAGCTAATGAAAGCCCATGTCCAGCTCTTATTAATGCGTTACTCATAGTCACTAAGTTTGTGGTTATTTCAATGTTATCTATTTTTTGCAATCCTTGAATCCTAAATATGCCATTTATAATTAATAATTATGGCATATATAAATTATGCCGTAAATTAAAATAGGCACTACCAAGGAAAAAGCAAAGAAAAATAACCTGAAAAAAGACAGGAAAAACTAACCGGAAAAAAGGCACATTTAACCGGAAAAAAGGCACATTTAACCGGAAAAAAGGCACAATAACCGGAAAAAAGGCACAATAGCACCCTTCAAAGCCACGTCATTCGTGGCCTGTGCGCTCCTATAAACAAGTATATAAACAAGATATAAACAAGTTAAAAGGGGAAAAGAAAAATCTTTACGCTAACGCGCCCAAAAGCAAAACAAAAAACCGCGTCACAGTCTGTTGCCAAAATGTGAAACCGTCAAAAAACCGGAAGTGTTTTTTAACCTGTTAAACCTGATTATCAAAAAGCCTTCATAACTTATTGATAACCATAAAAAAAGGTGGTGGGTCGTGCGCGATTCGAACGCGCGACCATCGCATTAAAAGTGGTATGGTATGTATTTTTATTTTTTTATAATACTTATTAATCAATAACTTGATTGTTATTGTCTTATAACCGAGTGAAACTACACCGCAGTTTGCCTCAGTTGAAACCGCCAAAATTCCGCCAAGGGTTTTTAGACATTAAAAAGGTTTCTTTTAACACTTAAAGTCGTATAATAAACTTTTATCAAATCACAAGTGACTATTATGGCAAACGTAAAATTATCAGACCGACTTATAGCCGACGCAAAAATAACAGCACAAGCATTGCATCGGTCAGTCCCTATGCAAATTGAACATTGGGCAAAGATAGGCAAAATTTGTGAAGAAAACCCAGACCTGCCAGCGGCATTTGTTAATGGGATTTTGATAAGCCTGTCAGAAATTGAAGCGGGTGAAGTGACTGAATACGTATTCGGCTCGTGAAAATTGTACCTACTGGTTATTTTAACCGTGCCGTTAAACGCTTGCACCCGAACGAAAAAGAGTTGTTGGACAAAGCGGTTCAAGCCATTATTAAGGACGTTGAGATAGGCGATTTAAAAACCGGAGATATTGCCGGTATCCGGGTTTACAAGTTTAAGGTGAATAACGCGCTGATGCTGTTGGCGTACCGGGCTGAAACTGACATCCTGTATTTGCTTGAATACGGTTCACACGAAAATTTCTACCGGGATTTAAAACGTCGATGATAGCGGATGCACAAGAGCAATTAGTCACCCGTGATTACCTGGACTTAAAATTCCAACAGGAATTGTCACCCGTTAAAATTGATTTGGCCGTTTTGAAATGGATGATGGGGTTATTACTGGGCGGGATGCTGTCGCTAATCATCAAGGCTTATTTGTGAGCAGTATTGAATTTATACCGACTAACGACTCAGCACTACATGATGCCAAGCTGGTTCAAGATGCAGAGCAATAGTGACAATCCTGCCGCCCTATTAGCCTCGCTACGCCCTAAAAAGGAATTTACCTGCCCATTATGCGGCGCTGTGCGTTTAGCGGTAATTTCGCGCACTCAGGGCGATGTGTGCGTGAAATGCAGGAGCCGGATATTGATGCGGGAACGGAAGAAATTAAAACAACAAAAAGGAAATTAACATGACTGATACAGACAACCTGGTGCTTGAGCATCTTCGGCTTATCCGATCTGAAATAGGCGACGTAAAAAAAATACAGGGCGATATATTACTTAGGCTTGGCAGTTTGGAAACTACCGTAAGATCGGTGCGTTACGAAGTTTTAACCTGCGCTGATGTTGATGACCGGCAGCAAAAAACCCTTGATTTTCTCTATGAAAAAATTCAGAGAATTGAAACAAGGCTGGAATTGATTCCGTGGTGAAGGCTAAACATCCTTATCAGTCGCCTTAATCAGCCGTGCCTCGACAATCCGCTCCACAAGAAACAGAAAACGGGTAGCCATGTGGCCGCCAACCCCTGCTGACGCCGCGCAAATGCCTAGCGGCTGGTGTAATGAGTCCAAGAGCATAAAAATCCCGATACCGACGAATCCAGAGGTGAACAGCTCGCCTAAAAGTTCAAAGATTTTGAACGGCGTTTGCCCGGCCTTGTGACTGATCCAGTTTATCAGGCCGCCGGATAGGGACATGACGAGGGCAATGATCCAGGTTATCGCGGGCCAGGTGGTGGGGTCTGATTCCTGCATGTTAAGACCCCCCAAACTGCATTGCCATTGCGTCCGCAATACCCTGGTATGTCCTCGACCGATCTTTCCATCTGTCCGGGCTTGGCCCTAATTTATTTTGTCCACCAGGCGTCTGATTTGCGCGTCGTGTCTTATTGTCGCCTGGTAGCCTGTTGGTTTCGGCAAGCAACGGTAAATTCTTCAACCACAAACAGGTCTTTTTACTTGCATCCTCGCCAAACCACCACGGCTGGATAATCTGGTCAGGTTTTCTGATGCGCGAAGAAATGCAGCTAACCGGGTTTTCAATGCAAATTTTATCAATCGGCGCGTCCATAAGCATTTGTACAAATTTCAATGCCGCTTCGGTTTTTTCAGCCCTGCCGGGTACGCGCCCGTTCCAGTGCAGGCCGCTGACGGCCAGATAAGTGCAGGGCGGGTGCGCCACTAAAAGATCAAACCCGTCATATAAAATATCCATGACATTACCGATATAATGATTTCCTGGTTTTTCGCTGGGAAGTAAATCACAGCTTAATACGTCATGGCCGAGCTTTGCAAAAGCGTCTCTGACGGTTCCAGAAAACTCACATCCAATAATTACGCGCATAAGTGCCTCCCGGCAAGTTCAAATTAACTCCATACACTTACCGCATTTTTTACAATATCTTGCTTTCCCCATACCACACTCACGCATAACCCAGTTTCCCGGTTCATGCTGGCACCTTCTGGTTTCAATAAACCACCATTTAAGCCATTTAAACATTTTGTATCTCTTGTCTTGATGCTGTGTTTTATCTATAAGCCTCTTGCACCATATCATTCTGCTTTTTCATCAGTTCACTGATACGGCGCTCATTGCCCGGCCTTTTCTTCAAACTGTCTATCATTCTCTGGATCATGTGCGCCCGGTTATAAACCTTGGCTACCGGATTATCCTGTAAATACTGCTGTGCCTTTGCATAGCCGCCGGGTTCTTTCCGTAAACCCTCCACTTCATTGTGATAGGTATTGAGCAGCTTCACGTTTTCATAATAGGCAGAGCGTTCGGCGGCATCACCTGTTACCGTGCCATACAGACGGCCTATTAAGGGTATTTTGTAGGTGGGCAGTTCTTCTTCCGAGCCAATACTGGCAACAGCTTCTTGAGCTTTTAATAGCTCGCGTCCGGTGCCGCCGGTAATCTGTCCAACAACATAATCAATCTGATCCGGGGTAGGACTCCACAAGCCCGGTATATAGTCCGTGCCGCCCGTCAAGGTATTCGCCGCTTTAGCCGCCCATTTAGCCGGTGTCGTGGCGGTATTTTTAGCACGGCTAAAGCCTGGTGTTGGATCAAGGCTGTTGAAATCTTGCTGATAAACGGTTTTTCCAGTCCAATCTTCATTACGCCAGAGTGCAAGTGCAGGATCAAGCACGGTCGGCATTAATAAACCGCTTATATCACTGCCGCCTAACGGATTAAAGGCGCTGATGCTGGTGCTTGCCAGTTGTGCAAAGCGTTTGGTGGGGGATATGCGGTTACTGCCGAGCATGGATTCAACGAATTTACGGCCAATGTTGGGCAGGATATGAAAACCTAACGGCATCGGAATGGCAATATAACCTGCACTGTTCCACGGGGCAGGGATAATCAGACTGCGCTCCCTGATAAATTCCGGTATCTTGTCCCAGTCATCTGCGCCCATCGCGGCAATGCCCAGTAGCGTTAAAGCTGCGCCCAAGCCCACGCCGCCGATCAGTATTTGTTTTCCCTTTGGCCCCTTTAGCGTTTCAGCCATACGGAAGCTGCCCTGCATTGATGCGTTAAAGAAGGCATATAGAGAGCCTACCTTAGTCGTGTAAGCGCCTTTCCGGTTAAAGTTGACGGTGATGTTCTTGGCGATACTGGCCGCCTGCATATCGCTTAAGCCGGATTCAACTCCCGTCATAAACACTGCCAAGCGGGTGCCGTTTTCCATCACGGTATTAAAATCAGACAAGGCCTTAACCACAGCACGACCCATGTGCATGGCTTTACCTTCGCCCAGTTTCTTTAATTCATTGCGGATCGCATGGTCACGGTCTTTAACGCCCTCGAACATCTGGCTGTAAGCGGTGGTGCCCCCGGCCTTGTTAAAACGTTCATACATCGCTTTTAAGGCGGGGTCTGTATGCGCCCAGCCTCTTTCAACACCGGCAATAATCTTAATGCTGTCGCCCATTTTTGACAGCACAGACCGTTGTTTCCCTGCCAGTGGCGTGCTGCTCAGGTTCAACATGGCACCTTGTACGTCACGGGTCACGTTCATGATGCCAAATATCACGTTATATTGCGTGTTAACCGAAGCCAGCCAGCGGGTGCCTTTAGCAATCAGGGATTCCACCTTATCCAGCTCAATACCGTTCAGGTTCTTCAGCGCCATGGCAAGGCGCACGTTTTCAGGGACGTATTCGTTGAATATAAGTGCCTTGTCCTTGCCGTTAAGCCGGTAAACAATCACATTGTTTTTATCTTTAAAGGTCGGGTCTGGCAAGGTTTCAACCAAGCCGTTCACCAGATAGTCCTGGGTGGGTAACGGTTGTGTCACCGCAAAATTGGGGTCTGGATGGTTGGTGATAAACTCGGCCAGTTGTACAGTCACCTTATTTTTCTCGCCGCGCCGTAGCATTTGTTCCCGTGCAGCGGCAATATGCGCCATGATGTTGGTCACTTCCGCATTGGAACCAGTGGCGGTTTTAAGGCCAGTGCCACGGATACTGTAACCACGGCCTATGGGATGGCCGAAATTAGCGTCGTCAGGGTGCGCTTCATCACGATGCAGGGGAACGTAATGCTCCCACTGGTCTTTCAATGCCTGGATGGATTTTGGTGTCTCCATGCCATAGTCCACCATCAAATCCAGCGTATCATTGTTGATCGCGTCGATTTTATCGGCCAACGGTAACATAACCCGGCTTTGTTCGGGTGTCAGTTCATCCAATACGGTTTGTGCCTGCTCGTCGGTCATGCCTGATAACGACAAGCGTTCTTCTTCTGTGCCTTTAAACGGCTTGGCACGGCTCCATTTGGCTATCTCAGTGGACGCTTCCTGTTTGGCTTTGTTGGTGGCCGCATCTTCTAATGATCGTTCAGCATCGGCCAGTTTTTCATCAATTATTTCCTGATTCGGGTTGCGCTCGGCCATGACTTCATTACGGCTTGGCGCATGACGGGCTTGCAACACGGTTTGGAAGGCATCCATATCCAGTTTGTTGTCATGCAAGGCTTTCAGGATTGGGTTAAATTGAGTATCGTAGAACTCATTTATCCGGCTTTGTATGCGTTGATGACTCACTTCTTCGCCCATCCGTGCATTTTCAGACTCGGTGATGACGCCGCCTTGTTTGGTGATCTTCTGCATTTGCCGGTACAGGTCGATATAACGGTCTTGCAGGTTATAGATGGCCGTGTCTGCATTAGCACGGTTCAGCCATTTACTGAGCCAGGTGTCTACTTCAGGGGTATGGGGTTCGGTGTTTTCGGCTTCGGGGGTGTAGTCTGCACGGATAGAGTACCGAATATCGTTGTTCGTTGGGCTGAACGCGCCGGTGTTTCCGGTCGCGGATTTGATTTGGTTGGGGTTGAAAACAATGTACGCATTACCTCCATTTGCCATAGATTCCCTGCTTTCCGTGGTAGGTAACTTAATTCCATCATATCCGTGCTTTTCTGCCCATTCTCTAGTTTCTTCTCTGGAATATTCAATAGCCATTATAGTTTCTAAATAACCGATACCAACATCGGTGTCAGCATCGGGTACTATCTCGCGTATAACCTTATCGGCCATTACATCATCAGTTAAGTCTAAAATATTCCCGGCCTTTAGATAGGCGGAAATTGTTTTAGAACCATAGGACATTCCAACATTATTACGCTCTGCAAAATATATTAACCCACCTCCAAGATTACTGTTAAATTCCGTAAAATCCTTTTCAGAGCCATGGAATACAACCAGCGGCCTACCTTTTTTATCCACCACCTTAGAATCCCCAAACCAAGCCCAGAAGTTCCTAACCGCCGCCTCAGTCTGCGCTATCGGCTTCCCTTCGCTGTTGGTAGTGGGTCTTTCAATACCGTTTATTTTGAGTGTTGTGGGTAAGCCGCCTTGCTTGCTATACAGCGGACTAGCCACATCATCGCTAAAAATATTGCGTGGATAGCCATAAACCGCATCTTCCGGAATATTGAGCTTATCATAGCGGCTATATGTCGCGTCTTTGGGCAAGCCTGCATTGCGGATCATATCCTCGTGCAAAGTGCCACTGGCCTTGGCGATATACAGGTTCCCGGTGCGGGTGTCCACAATACACCGCAACTCGTTGTTGTAGTCTTTTTCAGCCATTTTTAAAGCGGTTCCACGGGTCGGGTTCTTGATGATGCTGCCGCTGCCGTAAACGACTTTGTTCACGTCGCTATCGCCGTGGAAGTATTCGCCTTTGTAGTCGGGGCGTACGGTGTCTGGGGCAAAGGCGCTTGCCAATACGCCATTTTGTGACCATGTGGAGGACTCCCGCGCATTGGTTTTGACTTGTGCGCCATAGCCTGCAATCGCCCAGAGGTCTTGAGGTGATAATTTGCGAACCATGCCAAAATCCAAGCCATTGCGTAGGAGTATCATCCTAATTTGAGCGAAAAATCGAGATATAATCTGCTTGATCTTGCCGGTTAAGCTGTCTGGATTCTGCGAGAATTGCTTTGTTAAGTACGCTTGCCACTCCTCCAACTGGTTAACTGCTGGAGTTTCAGCGGCTATTACCCTGCGGTACGCCTCCAATTCGGCCTTACTGCCCAGTCCTTTAGCGGCCAAGTCAAATTGACGCTGCATATCGCTATCGAATTGTTTTAGGATCGCTTGGGTTTTTGGGTCGGTGGCCTTCGCTCTGTGGAATAATTCGTGACTAAGCAGAATGGGCAATGATTCTTGGGTGATGTTGTCAGCAAATAAATAAATACGATCTAACTTATTGTTATACAAGGCTTCAACAAAGCCTAATTGTGATATAATAGACGGCGAAAGAGTTGTTTCAGCAACTCCCCCACCTAACACATTATCAACTTTATCGGAGTTAATAGCATGCTTATCAATTGTACCACTTGTGGCAATCCTATCAATCGCTGGCCTTATGAAGTCAAGGCGCTTAAAAGATTTTATTGCTCCATTGACTGTAAAAAGATTGATAAAATCGGGAAAGGTTGTATCACCTATAGTGGTTATAGACGACTTAGTATTGATGGAATTTATATCCTTGAGCATAGATATGTTGTTGAACAATCTATTGGACGAAAGCTGTTCCCTACTGAGCACATTCACCATATCGACCATAATCCCCTTAATAACGACATCTCTAATCTTGTCATTATGGATAGCACTAGCCATGCGCGACATCATCATCCTATTATCCTCGACACTGAGAGCATCAAGACCCTTAGAAACCAAGGTTTGAATTTCCAAGAGATCGGAAGAATACTTGGCATCAAGGGCGACTCCGCTAGCCGTCTTTTTAAACGATACGGCATTGACACTTCCATGCCTACGCCCGAACATATCAATAAAGTCCTCAGTTTGTTTCATGAGGGATTTAATAGTGTTGACATTGCTAATAGTGTTGGCATTACTGCCGGTAATGTTATGAGCATTGTCAACAGAAACGGGC
>SESA01001279.1_pt1 | contig 13251 bp, 9 predicted proteins | sample 3171451 | NCBI WGS metagenome assembly SESA01 (sample SAMN06051862, study PRJNA518727) | freshwater metagenome | biome: subpolar coniferous forest; feature: holomictic lake; material: water; isolation source: holomictic Lake 227, 8 m depth | place: Canada: near Kenora, Ontario | collected 2013-06-25...
TTTTGATTACCGAAGCAATGGATTCCGAAAGTACCAGTCTGAATTGTTTCATTTCTTTATTTTCCTCTTTCAAAATCGAAAAATCGTGATAAAACTGGTTGAATTCTTTCACGAGTTCATATATGTAATTGGCAATCAGTGCCGGACTGAATTCTTCACCAGCTTGACGAATTACTAAAGGAAACTCATTTAAGAGTTGAATGAGATAACTTTCTTTTTCCGAAATGCTTAACCCAATATTTTTTAGCGAACTGAATTCGATTTTTTGCTCTGCTGCTTTACGTAAAACAGATTTGATACGAGCATGAGTATATTGAATAAAAGGGCCTGTATTGCCATTGAAATCAATTGATTCTTTGGGGTTGAAAGTCATATTTTTGCGTGGATCAACTTTCAGAATAAAATATTTCAGTGAACCCAGTCCTACCATACGAATAATAGTTTCAATTTCCTCAGCTGTACAATTATCCAGTTTTCCCAATTCCTGTGATGTCTCACGGGCAGTTTCAATCATTTCCAGCATTAAATCATCAGCATCAACGACCGTACCTTCCCGGCTTTTCATCTTGCCTTCGGGCAGCTCCACCATACCATAGGAAAAATGAACCAGATTTTTTCCCCACTCAAAACCCAGTTTGTCCAATAATAGAGCCAACACCTGAAAATGATAATTCTGCTCATTTCCAACAACGTACACCATTTTATTGATAGGATAATCGTTGTAACGAAGTTTGGCCGTACCAATGTCCTGAGTCATATAAACCGAGGTTCCATCAGCACGAAGCAACAGCTTTTCATCCAAACCATTAGCGGTTAAATCTGCCCAAACAGAACCGTCTTCGCGACGATAAAATGCCTCGATGGCTTCACCACGTTCAACTTCGGATTTTCCTTCGAGGTAAGTTTCAGATTCATAATAAATTTTATCAAAACTTACGCCCATTTGTTGGTATGTTTTGTCGAAACCGGCATACACCCAGGCGTTCATCATTTCCCAGAGTTGACGAACTTCAGCATCATTATTTTCCCAGGCCAGCAACATTTTCTGTGCTTCCAGAATAAGCGGAGCTGATTTCTTGGCTTCTTCCTCAGTCAGACCCTTGGAAATTAATTTCTGAATTTCGGCTTTAAAATGTTTATCGAAAATAACGTAGTATTTTCCGACTAAATGATCACCTTTCAAGCCGGAACTTTCGGGAGTTTCGCCATTTCCAAATAATTTCCATGCCAGCATGGATTTGCAAATATGAATACCGCGGTCGTTTACTATATTGGTTTTCACTACTTTCCAACCATTTGCTTTTTGAATTTCAGCAATGCTATGTCCGAGTAAGTTATTTCGAATATGACCTAAATGAAGCGGTTTATTTGTGTTAGGCGACGAATACTCAATCATCATGAGTGCTGCATCTTCAGTGGCTTTTGTAATACCAAAATCTTGATCTGAATGAATTGCATTCAGTGTTTCGAGCCAGAAGCTCTTACTGATACTCAGATTCAGAAAACCTTTTACGACATTAAATTTTGAAATAATTTCTGTGTCTTTTAGTAGAAAATCACCGATTTCCTGACCAACTTGTTCGGGCGACTTGCGAGCGGCTTTCACAAAAGGAAAAGTAACCACCGTGAGGTCACCTTCAAATTCTTTTTTTGTTTTTTGGAGTGCTGGCAGATTTGTTTCAGGTTCGAAGTCATATAATAACTTGACAGCTTTCGCCACTGAAATATTAAGAGTCTGTTCTAAATTCATTGTTTTCGTTTTTTATTCGGGTTGCAAAGATACGAAAATTAGTCTAAGTATCGAAAATGTAAACCAACTACTAATGGCCAGATTATACTATAAGGAGCTGCAAATTTACTGATTTGCAACTCCTTTTTAATTTTTAGAAAGTAAATTGTGGCCTGGGTTTTTCCTGTTCATCAACTGCTTGAATTGGAGAGAATTGAATGTAGTAGCAAGCTAAAAAAAATTAATTTAAAAGCTCATTAAAATTTGATGTCGAACCATTAAAAAGATTTAAGTCCACATAGCCTTTGATACCAGGTAGCGTATGTTTGTTGGAAGTCTGCCAAAATGTCCAGTTAACATTAGGCTTTGCTTTATAATCAACAATCCACAACTTACATTTTTCAGGTAAACATTCTTTGAGGTAAAGATTGAAAAATCTATTGCTACAGTAGACAATCGGGAAACAGGTGAGTTTTAATGAAATCGTCTGTATAAAATCCAGCAATTCATTACGAACCATATATGCAGGCGGCATTCTTCTTGAAAATTCTAAATCGAGCACCGGTGGCAAATCACCTTTGCTATATTTTACGGTCGACAAAAAATTCTGTGCCTGTTCTTTTCCGCTACTTTTATAAGTGAAAAAATGATACGAACCGACCGGTATATTATTGTCTTTGGCACGACCATAGTTTTCAGAGTATTTAATATCCCGGTTAGTAGCTCCTTCAGTAGCTTTCAAAAACACAAAATGAGGTTCATTTTCACTGAGTTTGTTCCAATCGATGGTGCTTTGATGATGCGAAACATCAAGTCCCCAGACTTCGCCCTCGGTACTTACTTTGATAGGAACAAAATTGCTGTAGAGAGTATGGTGACGGGTATGATGACGTTTCTTAGCTTCCGCCGGAAGTTGAATTAGAAGCATGGCGAGAAAGAAAATTATTAATCTGATTTTCATAATCTTTAGGGTGATTTATTTGTTGATTTCCGTTTGTAGAATGCATTAAATCAACAATATGAAACAAAGATAAGTTATTTATGTGTTAATTCCAACTCTTTTTGTTACAAATCACAGAACTTTTAAGCATAAATGAGTGAAAATAAGATTTCTGACAAATAATAAAGCCCCATCGTTTTAAACGACAGGGCTCAGATTTTATTGTTTTTCAATTATTTTACAGCATCCAATGCTTTTTCTATTGCACGTTTAATTCCGTCGGGGTTTTTACCACCGGCCGAAGCAAAGAATGGTTGTCCGCCACCACCACCCTGAATTTCTTTGGCTGCGTCGCGAGCTATGTTTACGGCATTTAATCCAGCGGCAACTAAGTCATCCGAGATTAAAATAGTCAAAGATGGTTTTCCATCAAATACACATCCGGCAACGAAGAATAATTTTTCGCTCACCACATTGCGAATTTGGAATGCAAGGGTTTTTACTGCATCTGCCGGCAATTCGGCATCAACCTGAATGACTTTAATTCCATTTATCTCTTTTGCTTCTTCAATAAGAATATCGCGCAGGTTCATGATTTTTTCGTGCATAAAGTTTTCAACACGTTTCTTCAAATCTGCATTTTCTTCAATTGATTTCTGAATAGCTGACATCAAATCGGGTGTGTTATTGAAAAACTCACGGGCATCAGCAATGAAATCCTGTTGCTCGTCAAGTAGCTTTTCAACGCCTTTGGCCGAAATAGCTTCCAAACGACGGATACCGGCAGCAATAGACGTTTCGGCTACAATGCGCACCAGGCCTATTTCACCAGTAGCTTGTACGTGCGTTCCACCACAAAGCTCGGTAGATGTGCCAAATTGAATTACACGAACAGTTTCACCGTATTTTTCGCCAAACAAAGCCATTGCTCCAAGAGCTTGAGCCTCGGCAATGGGCGTGTCGCGCATTTCGTTCAATGCATAATTTTCGCGAATTTTACGGTTGGCGATAGATTCTACAGCCCGAATTTCTTCTTTCGTCATTTTTTGGTAATGCGAAAAGTCAAACCGCAATGCATCCGGACTTACATATGAACCTTTCTGCTCCACATGTGTGCCCAACACTTCGCGTAAAGCTTCGTGAAGTAAGTGTGTAGCCGAGTGGTTACATTCAGTAGCCTTACGTTTTTCGGTATCGATAGTAGCCGTAAAAGTAGCCGTAACGTCCGAAGGAAGATGTTTGGCAATATGAACTGCTAAATTGTTTTCTTTTTTAGTATCAAGTATGTCAATTACATCTTCATCTGAAACCAACTTTCCGCTGTCGCCAACCTGACCACCCATTTCGGCATAGAAAGGGGTGTTTGAAAGTACGAGTTGGTAGTATTCCTGATTTTTTTGTTTCACTTTGCGGTAACGCAGAATTTCGGTGTCGAACGACGTGAAATCGTAGCCAACAAATATGCTGTCGCCTTCGCGAACGGTAACCCAGTCGCCGGTTTCGGTAGCAGCAGCATTGCGCGCACGTTCTTTTTGTTTTTGCATTTCGGAAGTAAACTCATCGATATTCACCGTAAAATTGTTTTCGCGCAAAATCAATTCGGTCAAATCCAATGGGAATCCGAATGTGTCGTATAGTGTAAAGGCCACTTTGCCTTCAATTTCAGTTTTAGCAGCAGTTTTCGAATCGGTCATTACTTTGTCGAGTAATTTAATGCCTGTTTCAAGCGTGCGTAGGAATGATTCTTCTTCCTCCTTGATTACTTTTTCAATAAGCGTTTTTTGCGAAACCAATTCAGGATAAGCTTTACCCATGTTTTCACTCAATACATTGATAAGGTTAAACATGAAAGCGTGACGTTGACCCAGGAACGTGTAACCATAACGTACTGCACGACGCAAAATACGACGGATTACATAACCGGCTTTTGCATTTGAAGGAAGTTGTCCATCAGTTATCGAAAATGCAATAGTACGGATATGGTCGGCAATAACGCGCATGGCAATATCCACCTTTTCGTTCTTGCCGTATTCAGCACCGCACACACGGCCAATTTCGGCAATGACAGGAGTGAAAACATCGGTGTCGTAGTTCGATTGAACGCCTTGAATGGCCATACACAATCGTTCAAATCCCATACCGGTGTCAATTACCTTGGCCGGAAGTCCTTCGAGCGAGCCGTCAGCTTTGCGGTTGTATTGCATAAATACGTTATTCCAAATCTCAATTACTTGCGGGTGACTTCCGTTTACGAGTGTCAGACCGTCAATTTTGGCGCGTTCTTCGTTGTCGCGGATGTCGATATGTATTTCGGAACAAGGGCCACAAGGTCCTGTATCGCCCATTTCCCAAAAATTGTCTTTTTTGTTTCCGTTGATAATGCGGCTGGCAGGCAGGAATTGCTCCCATATTTTAGCAGCCTCGTCGTCGCGTTCCAATCCTTCGGGTGCATAACCTTCGAAAACAGTAACGTAAAGGCGGTCGGTATCCAGTTTCAATACATCAACCAGGTATTCCCATGCCCATTCGATGGCCTCTTTTTTGAAATAATCGCCAAACGACCAATTGCCCAACATCTCGAACATGGTGTGGTGATAGGTGTCGTGACCAACTTCCTCCAGGTCGTTGTGTTTTCCGCTTACCCGAAGGCATTTTTGTGAGTCGGCAATCCTTGAGTATTTGATCGGGTCGTTGCCCAGAATAATGTTTTTGAATTGGTTCATTCCGGCATTAGTGAACATCAAAGTCGGATCATCTTTGATAACCATGGGTGCAGAAGGAACAATTTTGTGCCCTTTCGATGCAAAAAAATCGAGAAAAGATTGACGAATTTCCTGTGAAGTCATATTGTGAAAAGTTAGTTGCTATGCGTTATTAATTGTTATTTGCTATTCGTTATTAATTGTTGTTAACCTCGCGTTATTGAAAGTAAGATCCCAAATGATCAATAACGCTGAAGGCTAATAACACAAAGTAAATAACGCCAGAGGCGAATATCCCGAAGCAAATAACCCTTCAAGGTTAATAATATCAAATAAAGACTGCAAAAGTAGCTCAATTTTATTACTTTTGTAGCAATTATTGTTATAAAAATTGCAATAATCAGTTGATTTTCTTTCAGAAGCGTTTGATTTTTATTTATTTATTGAAATTTTTATCTGGAGGTTTTTACTTTTCTCTTCCGATAAAAATGAAATTGATTTTTGGCTAAAAAAAAATTCCATTTTAATCCCGAAACCTTAAGTTACGAGCAAATTGAGCATACCATTACTCATTGGCTCAAACAATTGGCTATTCACGCGCTTTCGGGAGTATCCCTGGGTATAATATTTTTCTTTATTTTTGTTTCCACTATTCAATCTCCTGAGGAAAAGCAATTGGTTCAGGAAAAGTCACATATGGAAGCTCAATACAAAGTGCTTGAAAAACAAATGCAGGAACTCGGTTATGTCATGACTGATTTGCAGCAGCGCGATGATAATTTGTACCGTGTAGTTTTTCAGGCCGATCCGATTCCACTTTCTGTACGACGGGGAAGTTCCGCCAATACAGAATACTATGAGCAATTGCTTGATATGACTAATTCTGAAATTGTGGTGTCGACTTCAAAAAAGCTGGGTGAATTGAAAAAGGAACTTTATATTCAATCGAAATCGTATGACGAACTCGTGCTTTTAGCCAAGAATAAGGAAACTATGCTTGAGAATCTTCCAGCTATTCAGCCTGTTTTGAATAAAAACCTGAAATACATGGCTTCCGGCTATGGATGGCGAATTGACCCGATTTATCACTCCCGACGCTTTCATGCCGGGATGGACTTTACTGCACCCATCGGAACAAACATTTTTGCAACCGGAAATGGGGTCGTAGTTGGTGCCGGTTGGGAACAGGGTTATGGAAACTGCGTTCAGATTAATCACGGATATGGTTATGTAACTTTGTATGGCCATATGAGTGCTATCAAAGTCCGAAATGGTCAGAAAGTAAAACGTGGTGATATTATCGGGCTTATTGGAAGTACCGGGAAATCAACTGGACCTCACTTACATTACGAGGTTCATTATAAGGGAACTATCATGAATCCGCAAAACTATTATTATCTCGATTTGTCGCCGGCTGAATACGATAAGATGGTTCAGATGAGCAACAATGCCGGACAAATATTTGACTAAAAAGCCCCCTTAATCCCCCTAAAGGGGGACTATTTGATAGTTTTATCTTTCATAATATGAAGCAAATACAAGAAGAAAGTAATTTTAGCTCCCCTTTGGGGGTTGGGGGCTGCATCGGTATTTTCGATTCGGGTTACGGAGGTTTGACGATTCTGGAGAAAATCCGCACCGAACTGCCTCAATACGACTATATCTATCTGGGCGACAATGCCCGCACGCCTTATGGAACACGTTCGTTTGATGTGGTGTATAAATTTACACTGGAATGTGTAAATCAACTGTTTGAAATGGGATGTCAGTTGGTGGTGCTAGCCTGCAACACCGCATCGGCTAAAGCATTGCGCACGATACAACAAAAAGACCTGCCATTAATTGATCCAAACCGTCGTGTGTTGGGCGTTATTCGTCCGACGGTGGAAGCTGTTGGTACAATGACCAAAACCAAACATATTGGTCTGATGGCAACTTTGGGAACGGTTCAGTCCAATTCGTATCCATTGGAAATTGCAAAGTTGCATGAAAACATTGTGGTTACTTCCGAAGCCTGCCCGCTATGGGTTCCACTGATAGAAAATAACGAACATAACACCGAAGGCGCTGATTATTTTATCCGTAAAAACGTGGAAAACCTGCTTGCTTCGGACCCTCGGATTGACACGGTGGTGCTTGGTTGCACGCATTATCCGCTTATTGAGGAACAAATCAAAAGCTATTTACCGGAGTTGGTAAAGATTGTTTCGCAGGGTGAAATTGTAGCTCAAAGTCTGGCCGATTACCTCCAACGTCATCCGGAAATGGCTGCCCGTTGTACTAAAAATGCTTCAATACGTTACCTCACTACTGAATCGGTAGAGAAATTTGCTTCGTCTGCCTCCATTTTCCTGAACGAAGAAATTCAGGCAGAACATATTGATTTGGGATAAATAAAAACAACCGTTCTGCAAATTTGCAAAACGGTCTTTTTTTGTGATGTTTAGAATTATCAGGCTGGTTGCCAGAAGCAAACTTTAGGCGATACGATAGCACCTTCAGTTTTCAGTGCTTTCATAGCTTTATCTACTTCTTTGCGGTCGAGACCTGTAAGTTCTACAATTTTACCTGCATTTACGGGAGCACCAGCTTTTTTCATGGCTTCCAGTACGATTTGTTTTGTTTCCATTTTGTAATCTTTTTAAAGATGTTTTGTCTGTTGCAAAACTAACAGAATTGTTCCAAATAATTATACATTGTGCATTAATAATTATGAATTATTCAATGTTTTTCCTCACCATTTTCAAAAATGCCTGCATTCGTTCGGTGTCGCGGTCGTCAATGATTTCCATCAGCGTTTTCAGTTCGGCACGGATTTTCTCCACCTGATTGTGCGTGTGTGGGTTGAACAAAATTTCTGTCAGCAGATAATCATCCTCACCCAATAGACCCTTGGCAATATCCATGTGGCGCTTGAAAGTCGTTCCGGGAGCTTCCTGTGGTATCATTACAGAAGCAAAAACCAGGGTGGATGCAAACGGAATAGACAGCGAGTAAGCAATGGTTTCATCGTGTTCCTCAAAGCTGTATTCAAAAATCCGGAGTTTCAACGAACCGTACAAATCTTTGAAAAATGCCTTGCCCATGTGGTCGGATTCGGAAATAATGATGGCGCTTTGCGTGCTTAGATTATCGAGCGTGGCAAAGGTTGGGCCAAACATTGGGTGAGTGGAAACATAGCGCATACCGGTGCTTTCGTAATACTCCTGAATGCCTGTTTTTACCGAAGCAATATCGGAAATGATACAGTTTTTCGGCAGATAAGGCAACACAGCCTGAAAAGCTTCGATGGTGTATTTCAGCGTTACGCAGTTGATAACCAACTCCGGTTCAAACGCACGAACTTCTTCGTAATCGGTCATTCGCAGGGTGTTGAACACAAAACGCAGACGCTTCGGGTCGGTGTCGAACAGCGCCACTTCGTGATTGATACACAACACATCAGTAAGAAATGTGCCCATTTTTCCGGCACCAAGAACTAATATCTTCATTTCTATTATAAAATTTGAGATGCAAAGGTAAGGATAATGTGCCAATGTGCCAATATGCTAATGCAAAGATCAGGAATTCATTGGCACGTTGGCATATTATCACATTGTCTTATTTCTCTTCTTCCCAAACTCCTTATCAATCTTTAGAAACGGAATGACAGCCAGCGTGGGAATGGCCAGAATCATAATCCAAACGAAGAAATGCTGATAGCCGAACATATCCTGCAGTTTTCCGGCAATCATTCCCGGAAGCATCATTCCCAATGCCATAAAACCTGTACACATAGCGTAGTGAGCCGTTTTGTGTTCGCCATCGGCAAAATAAATAAGATAAAGCATATAAGCCGTGAATCCGAAACCATAACCAAACTGCTCCACAGCCACGGCAATATTAATCAGTACAAAATCCGTTGGCACCACCCACGACAAATACACATAAGCCAAATGTGGTAAGGTAATACTCAACGCCATGGGCCAAATCCAGTATTTCAGTCCTTTGCGCGAAGCAGCTATTCCACCAACTATCCCGCCTAATGTCAATGCAATAATACCCACTGTACCGTAAACCAATCCCACCTGTTCGGTACTCAACCCGAGTCCTCCCACATTACGGGCATCGAGCAAAAAGGGTGATGCCATTTTCACCAGCATGGCTTCACCTAATCGGTAAAGTAACATAAATGCTATTGCCAATCCGATTCCTTTTTTTTGAAAGAATGAAGCAAAAGTCAGTCCGAATTCACGGAAAATTTCTTTCGGGCTGTTTTCTGCTTTGGTAATGTCGGAATCAGGACGTGGAAGAATAAAGCGGTGATAAATAAAGAAAATCAGAAACAAACCTGATAGAATGAAAAACGTGATGCTCCACGCCAGCCGAAGATTACCCGTGTAATGCTCCAACGCTCCGGCAGCAATAATCAGCAAGCCCTGACCGGAAATCATGGCCAGTCGATAAAAAGTGCTGCGGATACCCACGAAGAATGATTGTTGCGAACTGTCCAGCCCGAGCATATAAAAGCCATCGGCGGCAATATCGTGTGTGGCGGAGCTGAAGGCAATGAGCCATAGCACCGCCAGCGTAGCCTGAAAAAAGAACGTAGTGGGAATAAGAAATGCCACACCTGCCAATCCTGCACCAATAAGCAACTGCATACTTACAATCCACCAGCGTTTGGTTTTGATAATATCCACAAACGGACTCCAAAAGGGTTTGACCACCCAAGGCAGATACAACCAGCTGGTATATAACGCAATATCAGTATTTGAAATACCAAGGCGTTTATACATAATCACAGCCACCGTCATGGCCACAACATAGGGCAGTCCTTCGGCAAAATAGAGGGTTGGAATCCAGGTCCAGGGGGATTTATTGTTTTTTGTCATATAATTTGCGCGTAGGGACAGGTCGTGACCTGTCCGATAAATAGAATATGATGGTTACGTTTAGGGTCAGGTCGAGACCTGTCCAAAATTGAAAATTGAATTGTTTTTTTTAGGACAGGTCGCAACTTGTCCCTACGGTTGTGATTTTGCTGTTGTTGTGTACATCATTGTGCCACCGCACCGGATTGTCCGATATATAATGATAAATATTCTCGTAACCGTTGGCATCCCTTACGATATGATCGTGAAACGACCATTGCCACCGGAACGTATCGTGTCCGTTTAAATGAATCATTTTGGAAACGGTTGTTTTGTAAGCTCCCATCAATTCCGAAACCGATTTGATTTTCAGACTCTGATGTTCCTTTCGGATATCAATCTGAAAAAGTATATGAACGTGATTGGGCATAACCACTGCATTGTGAATTTCCAGATATGGATATTGCGCCTCCAACCAATGAATTTGTTCCTCTGCAATCCTGCCGTTTCCGTTCAATATCATACAATCTTTTTCCACTAACCCGAAATCGTGCGTTTTGTCATTGGTACATATCGTCACGAAATAAATTTGTTCCGAACTGTAATCGAATCCTTTTTTGCGGTTGCATTTCCGGGTTTTAAATTCCATGTTATATGATTTTTTTTGTAGGGACAGGTCGCGACCTGTCCTAAAACACAATAATGTAATCAAACGGACAGGTCACGACCTGTCCCTACGGGTGCGTTCAATGATATATCCTCTTCAATTCCGCCTCTTTAAAATAATGCAACAAAATCTCATTGTATTGATATCCTTTTTCACCCATTACCGCCGCACCAATCTGGCAAAGCCCCACTCCATGCCCCCATCCTGCACCGGTGAGGGTGAAACGTTGCGGTATGTTGTTGACTATTTCTGATTTATCCAGCACAAAAGCTGAACTATACAGATGCGAGTTGGATAACCATTTGCGGATTTCAAGCTCTTTGCCAACGATGACGGTTTGTTTGGTGCCGACTATTTTTAGTTCAATAATTCGAGCAGATTCACCACGTTTTACGGGAATTAAATCAAGAATTTCGCCAAAGTCAAAGCCGGATCGGCGACAAATAATCTCTGATAGTTCAGCTTGTGAATATTCCACTTTCCAGCGATAGAAGTCGGTGGTTTCCTGATCGTAATTGTTCAGAACCTGTGAAAGGATTTTCTTGTCAGTAGTATTGCAGAAAGCTTCGGGACTTTGGCGTATCCATTTCTCAGCATTGGCTTCAACGGTCAAATCCAACTTAAAGCCTTTCGGCGTAGAGGGATTATCAATAACTTTGCTGAGGTAGGGATGATGCACGGGTGCCCAGCAATTTTCAAAAGTCTCGGAAGCACCTCCACATGATTTAGAGAAACGTGCATCACAGATTTTATCGTCATACATCAACACTTCGCCACGAGTTGCTTCAATGGCTTTTTCCACTGCTGCGGTGGTAGCGCGTGTTATTCCCTGATAACGTTGGCAATGGTCGTCGGCACAAACATTGAAACGAGTGTGGGCATCGCGTTCGTACCACATCCTGTAGTTTATAATTGATAGTTTATATTTTATAGTCTTTTGCACTGTGGCACTTCTTGATTCTTGATTCTTGGTTCTTGTTTCTAATATTGGTTTCAACAACCAACTCCGCGAAATCACGGCATGGGCTTTCAATAATTCGTCGGAGGCGGTGGCGCTCATCTCGCTTGAAATTACGCTGGTGAGGTAATCTTCCACATTTATTCGATTTATTGCTGTTAGGACAGACAACGTATGCGTTGTCTGTCCTATTATTTTTAATGCTCCTCGGAAACGTTGGTTTTCTTTCCGCTCCCAATGGAATCCGATGCCAATAACTACATCCATCAAATCAAAGGATGCATTGTCAGTGTTTGGTTCAAAGACAAGTTCATCAAAAAACTGATTGTCAAACCATACTTTCCCATCCTGAAAAACAGCTTGTTGATTACCTTGGAAAATAGTTCCGCTTGGCGTATAGAAATTGCCATTCAAAATAAACTCAATCTTTTCGGAAGACAGAATGCCGACTTGAATGATGGGTTCTTTTTCGAGCATTTTCATAAACTTACCTGATTAAAAATGCTTATAATATCATCTTTGCAAATTCGCTCAAAATGATTTTCCACAGGAGTGATAAAAATACCGCACATTTCTACAGTCGCAGGACTTACGAGTAACTGCTCAGCTTCAATTGCACTATATTGCCACGGACGGAAGGCTTTGCGGGGAAGAACGAAAACATACCATTTGCTATTCTCGTAAGTACAAACAACATTCATCAAAGGCTCTGTTCCCTCTCCTTTGGAGAGGGTTAGGGAGAGGTGATCATGAAGTTTTTCAAAAGAGTCCTGTACATTTTCACTGTCGGTTGACTCAATGCAATACACGGTTCGCAGGTAGTTTTTCATCCGGAACAGCTGCATTTTTTCGGTCGAAACCAGCAAGTCAAGATGAGTGTCTTTAAGGCGGTGATAATCGTTTACTAACGGTAGAAAGTCCTTCGTACCTGCCTGAAAATGCATATGATCCGGGGCAGAAGCACCGCATTGTGGACCGTTGTAGAATATCAGATAGTCATCCAACTCATTTGCTAAAGTGAGCATGTCAGCAAAATAGGGTTTAATTTGCTGAGGAACATGTTCGCGGCGTGGAATGGTAAAATGCTCCGGGAAAATAGGGAAGGGGTTGACCAGAATTTCATAATTGCCAAACTGAATTGCCTTTTGCTCAGCCGGACGATTAGTCGCACACAGAAAACACTGACGCTCGGCAATGGTTTTGGCATCTACCTTAGCGCCCGACGAAACCATACGGGCAGGGTTAAACTGTACTCGTACGCTGTACTCGCCAAACGATATTTCACGGGTCTTTAGCTCTTTCAGGCTTTCGTAGAACTTTTTGGCGAGAGGCCAGTTGGTCGTTTGGTCGACGAAAAGGGATTTTATTTGGTGGTTAAAAGTGGTCATGTAAATCAAATAAA
>SESA01001284.1_pt1 | contig 13239 bp, 8 predicted proteins | sample 3171451 | NCBI WGS metagenome assembly SESA01 (sample SAMN06051862, study PRJNA518727) | freshwater metagenome | biome: subpolar coniferous forest; feature: holomictic lake; material: water; isolation source: holomictic Lake 227, 8 m depth | place: Canada: near Kenora, Ontario | collected 2013-06-25...
AAGACCACCGGTGATGTCCTTGGTTTTGGCGATCTTACGAGGGGTCTTGGCCATACGCTGTCCGGCCTGGACTTTCTCACCCTCCTTGACCTCAAGGTGGGCTCCGGCAGGGATGGAGTAGCTGGCAAGAACTTTCTTGCTGGCATCGACAATGACAATCTGGGGATGGAGATCATCCTTGTGCTCGATGAGCACGGTGCCCATGACCCCGGTCTCCTCGTCAACTTCCTTGCGGATCGTGACACCGTTAATCATGTCGCGGAATTCGACCTTACCAGTCTTCTCAGTGATGATCGGAACGTTGTAAGGATCCCATTGGACGAAGGTCTCCCCCTTCTTGATCGTTCCGCCATCTTCAGTGGAAATCACAGATCCGAGCACGACGGGATAACTCTCGAGTTCGCGTCCGTCCTTACCGTGGATGCCCACCGTACCGTTCTTCGAGAGAACGATGTAGGTTCCGTCGAGGGCCTTGACCGTGCGGAGGTCGTTGAAGCGGAGTTGACCGTCGTTCTTGGCCTTGATGATCGGCTGCTTGAAGGTCTGACTGGCCGTTCCACCTACGTGGAAGGTACGCATCGTGAGCTGGGTTCCGGGTTCACCGATGGATTGAGCCGCAATGATTCCAACGGCCTCTCCGAGTCCGATCATGAGACCAGTGGAGAGATTGCGGCCGTAGCACTTGGCACAGACACCCCGCTTGTTTTCACAGGTCAGCACGGAACGGATCTTGATCTGCTCGTGACCGATACGGTCCAGGGAAGCCGCGATCTCCTCATCGATGAGTTGGTTGGCCTTGAGGATCGGTGCATTGTTGACGGGATCCTTGACGGTTTCGCAGCTCACACGTCCGATGATGCGCGTGGCGAGGCTGACGACTTCCTCGTCGCCCTCGTAGATGGGCCTGACGACGATTCCATTGACGGTTCCGCAATCATCGTTGTTGATGATCACGTCCTGCGCGGCGTCAACGAGCTTACGGGTAAGATATCCCGAATCAGCCGTCTTGAGGGCCGTATCGGCAAGTCCCTTACGGGCTCCGTGCGTGGAGATGAAGTATTCGAGAACTGAAAGTCCTTCGCGGAAATTCGAAAGGATCGGACGCTCGATGATTTCGCCTGATGGCTTGGCCATGAGTCCACGCATACCGGCCAACTGCTTGACTTGGGTGCGGTTTCCTCGGGCTCCGGAATCCACCATCATGAAGACAGGGTTGGACTCGCGCCGTCCCTCGTTATACTCGAGGGTGCGAAAGAGTGCGTTGGCGATTTCCTCTCCGGTGTGGGTCCAGATGTCCTGCACCTTGTTCTTGCGCTCACCGTCGGTGATGATACCCCTGCGATACTGTTTCTGAACTTCGGAGATCTGCTTCTGCGCCCCCTCGATCAGGGAGGCCTTTTCCTTTGGAATGATCATGTCGTTGATACCGATTGAGGCACCGGCACGTGTGGCCTCGCGAAATCCGATCTCCTTGAGAAGATCCAAGGTCTCGACGGTACGAGCCTGGCCGACCGCCTTGTAGCAGCGCCAGATGATGTCACTGAGTTGTTTCTTACCGGCAACCTTGTTGTAGAAACCGAGTTCCTTCGGCCAGATCTGGTTAAAAAGGACACGTCCGACCGTGGTCTCGATCACGGCAAGTTCCGAATTGCCATAGACGGTCTTGACTCCACGATCGGGGTTCTTCAACCGGATCCTCGTGTGGATCTTGACACTCTCTTCGGAAAGTGCCAGTTCGACCTCCGAGGGAGCTCCGAAAAGGGGAAGACGTTCCTCCGAAGCCGCTTTAACATCCTTGGGCGTAATGTTGCGGGGGTTCTGCGTGAGGTAGTAGCAACCGAGAGGGATATCCTGGGAAGGGTTCGTGATCGGCTTTCCGCTGGATGGCGAGAAGATGTTGTTCGGTGCCAGCATGAGCGTTCTGGCCTCGAGTTGTGCCTCCACGGAGAGCGGCACGTGAACAGCCATCTGGTCACCGTCGAAGTCGGCGTTGTAAGCCGTACAGACAAGCGGATGCACGCGAATTGCCTCACCCTCGATAAGGATCGGCTCGAAGGCCTGGATCGAGAGGCGGTGAAGGGTCGGAGCTCGGTTCAGAAGAACGGCGTGGCCCTTGGTGACCTCTTCGAGGATGTCCCACACCTCGGGCGTCTGACGCTCGATGAGCTTCTTGGCGCTGCGTACCGTGTGGACGTATCCAAGCTCTTTGAGCCGGCGGATGATGAAGGGCTCGAAGAGCACGAGCGCCATCTTCTTAGGAAGTCCGCACTGGTTGAGCTTGAGTTCAGGCCCGATGACGATGACGGAACGGCCCGAGTAATCGACGCGCTTTCCAAGGAGGTTCTGACGGAAGCGTCCTCCCTTGCCCTTAAGCATGTCACTGAGGGACTTGAGGGGACGGTTGGCGGCTCCTGTGACGGCACGACCGTGGCGGCCATTGTCGTAGAGTGCATCGACAGCCTCCTGAAGCATGCGCTTCTCGTTGCGGATGATGACCTCTGGGGTCTTGAGCTGAAGAAGCGTGCGGAGACGGTTATTGCGGTTGATGACACGACGGTAGAGATCGTTCAGATCGGATGTCGCAAAACGCCCCCCCTCAAGCGGAACAAGAGGGCGAAGGTCCGGAGGGATGACAGGCAGGACCTTCAGAATCATCCATTCGGGACGGGTCTTCGAGGACATGAACCCCTGGACAAGCTTGAGACGCTTCGCAAGCTTCTTGCGGATCTGCTTGCTCTTGGTCTGGGTCATCTGCTTCTCGATGGACTGCTGTTCTTCAAGAAGGTCCAGACCCTCCATGAGTTTCCGGATCGCTTCAGCACCCATTCCGGCGACAAAATCCTCTCCATACTGATCCTCGGCCTCGCGGAATTCGATTTCCGTCAGGAGTTGTCCCTTTTCAAAAGGAGTCTTGCCGGGATCAATGACGATGTAATCCTCGTAATAGATCACGCGCTCAAGCTGGCGACCCGTCAGGTCAAGCATGAGGCCGATCCGCGAAGGCATGCACTTGTAGAACCAAATATGGGAGACAGGAACAGCCAGATCAATGTGGCCCATGCGCTCACGCCGGACGCGGCTCAGGCAGACCTCGACACCGCATCGGTCACAAACCACGTTCTTGTGCTTGATGCGCTTATACTTACCGCAAGAGCACTCCCAGTCACGGGTGGGTCCGAAGATCCTCTCGCAGAACAATCCACCCTTTTCAGGCTTGAACGTCCTGTAGTTGATGGTCTCCGGATTCTTGACTTCACCCTTGCTCCAACTCCGCATTGTTTCGGGGTTGGCAACGGTGATTCCCACCTCATCAAAGTTTGACTTGATGGGGTTAAGGATCGTCGATTCTACTGCAAGTGCTGTTTCGGTCATGGCTCGTTGGTATGCTGCTAGTTGCTTCGCTTTGGGGCGGCTTGTTGCTGGAAGTGGTTTGGGCTAGAGGGATGAGCCTCCGGAGGCTGCATCGTCAATGAAGGATGGGGGGGCATCCTTGAGAGCGTCTTTGTGGCCGACATGGACATCAAGTCCGAGACCCTGCATCTCCTTGATGAGCACGTTGAAGGACTCGGGTATTCCGGCCTCAAGGGAGTTGTCACCCTTGACAATGCTCTCATAGATGCGCGTGCGACCCTGGACATCGTCGGATTTCACGGTCAGCAACTCCTGGAGGGTGTAGGCCGCTCCATAAGCCTCGAGTGCCCATACTTCCATCTCGCCGAAACGTTGTCCTCCGTATTGCGCCTTTCCACCCAGGGGTTGCTGGGTCACAAGTGAGTAAGGACCCACTGCGCGTGCATGGATCTTGTCAGCGACAAGGTGTCCGAGTTTGAGCATGTAGATGATGCCGACAACAACCTGCTGGTCGAAGACGTCACCGGTCCGTCCGTCAAAGAGGGTGGACTTTCCGTTTTCCTGAATCCATGAGAAGCCCTCCTTCTGGCCGGCCTCCACGAGATATTCGCGGATCCTGCTCTCGGGAATCCCGTCGAACACGGGCGTCGCGACCTTGAAACCGAGCGCCTTGGCGGCAATGCCAAGATGGGTCTCAAGAACCTGCCCGACGTTCATGCGGCTTGGAACTCCAAGAGGATTGAGAACAATGTCAACCGGCGTTCCATCGGGGAGGAAAGGCATGTCCTCCTCGGGAACGATCTTGGCCACAACACCCTTGTTACCATGTCGGCCGGCCATCTTGTCACCGACGCTGAGCTTCCTCTTGCTGGCGATGAAGACCTTGACCTGCTTGATGATGCCGGGATCGACATCGTCACCGCTTTCAACGCGGCCCAGATTCTCCTCCTTCTCGTTCTCAAGATCTGCAAAACGGTGCTCGAACTGGCCGATGATCTCCTGGATCTTGTTGCGGATCGGGCTTGGGTCGATCTCGACGTGATTGTAGACGCCCGCAAGTTTGCGCAGGAGCATCTTGGTAATCTTGCGGTTGGCAGGGATGATGATTTCACCGGACTCGCCGTTGACAACGTCGAGGGGGATTTTTTCACCGAGAAGGACATTGGCGAGTGCTTCCGTGAGTTGCTCAAAGAGCTCATCCTTGCGCTTCTTATTGTCCTCTTGGATCATCTTCTGCTGACGCTTCGACTCCGAAGGGGTCATCTTGATCTTGGCAGCCTTCTCCTTGGAGGAGACGCGGACGTCCATGACAATGCCGTAGGTTCCGGAGGGAACAGTGAGGGATGTGTCCTTCACGTCGGCCGCTTTTTCGCCGAAGATGGCGCGGAGGAGACGCTCTTCGGGAGCAAGTTCCGTCTCGCTCTTCGGCGTGATTTTTCCGACCAGAATATCACCGGGCTTGACCTCGGCACCGATCCGTATGACGCCGTCAGGTCCGAGATTCAAGAGGGCCTCCTCGCTGACATTGGGGATATCGCGGGTGATCTCTTCGGGTCCAAGTTTGGTGTCGCGGGCGCCGATTTCGAACTCGTCGATGTGGATGGAAGTGTAGATGTCCTCCTTGACGACCCTCTCGGAGATCATGATCGCATCCTCGAAGTTGTAACCGTTCCATGGCATGAAGGCGACAAGCACGTTGCGGCCGAGCGCAAGCTCGCCGTTCTCCGTGTTCGGCCCATCTGCCAAGACATCACCGACCTTGACCGTCTGCCCTTTTTTCACAAGGGGATGCTGGTTGATGCAGGTGCTGCTGTTGGAGCGCATGAACTTGCGAAGTTCATAGACGTGCAGACCGTTCACCGGATCATGCTTAAGCTTTTTGCGGCCCTCGGGGAGTTCACCATCCTTCGTGATGACGATCCTTTGGGAATCGACGGAAGCGATCTTACCGGAGGTCTCAGAAACAATGACGGCACGTGAGTCACGGGCGACGCGGCCCTCTAGTCCGGTTCCGATGATCGGAGCCTCGGAGATGAGGAGTGGCACGCCCTGACGTTGCATGTTCGAACCCATGAGGGCGCGGTTAGCGTCATCATGCTCGAGGAAGGGGATTAGGCCTGCGGCTACCGAGACCAATTGTTTCGGCGACACATCCATATACTGGATCTTCTCAGGTTCGATCTCGAGGAAATCGCCGCGGTAGCGTGAGGAGACGGTCTCACCAAGGAATTTGCCCTTACTATCCAAGGTGGCATTTGCCTGGGCGATGTAGAAATTCTCGTCACGGTCGCCGGTAAGATATTCGATCTCGTCGGTAACCTTGCCGTTGATGACCTTGCGATAAGGGGTCTCGATGAAACCAAAGTCATTGATGCGTGCATAGGTGCTCAACGAGCTGATGAGTCCGATGTTCGGACCTTCCGGGGTCTCGATCGGACAGATGCGACCGTAGTGCGAAGGATGAACGTCACGAACCTCGAATCCAGCACGCTCCCTGGAGAGACCTCCGGGCCCGAGCGCAGAGAGACGGCGCTTGTGCGTCAACTCGGAGAGCGGGTTGGTCTGATCCATGAACTGGCTCAACTGGGATCGGCCGAAGAAATCACGCACCACGGCGCTCAGGGACTTCGGATTGATCAGTTTCTGCGGCGTGATGTGATCGACCGCAGGGTCATAGAGGGCCATGCGCTCACGGACAAGACGCTCGGTCCGGGAGAGACCGACGCGGCATTGGTTGGCAAGAAGTTCTCCAACCGTGCGGACACGCCGGCTGCCCAGATGATCAATGTCATCGGTCATGCCGTCGCCACGACGGAGTTTCAGGAGATAGCGCATGGACTCGACGATGTCCTCCTTCCGAAGGACCCGGTCGTCGATCTTGGGATCGAGGCCTAACTTTTGCTGGATCTTGTGGCGACCGACGCGGCCGAGATCATAGCGCTTGGAATCGAAAAAGAGACGCTTGAGCATCCCGCGGGCATTTTGAACTGTCGGAGGGTCACCGGGACGGAGCTTGCGGTAGATGTCCTTGAGGGCCTCCTCCTCGTTCTTAGTGGTATCGCGCTTCAGGGACTTGACAATGGTGTCGTCGTCCTTGGTATCGATGACCTTCACCGTGGTGTGTCCAAGACGGATAAGGTCACGCACGATGGCCGGGGTCAGCGGTTCGTAGGCACGGGCGATGATTGCATCTCCCTCCCTGACATCCTGAAGAAGCACCTTGGTGCTGAGCACCTCATCGTTCAGTTTGTCGGTGAGTTTAAAGGTCTCGATCTTGTAGAAAAGCGAGGCAATCTCCTCATCGGTCGGGAATCCGAGGGCACGAAGGAAGGTTGTGGCAAGGAACTTGCGACGACGCTTGCGGCGGTCGAGATAAACATAGAGGAGATCGTTCGTATCAAACTGAACCTCTGTCCAGGAACCACGGTCCGGAATGATGCGGAAACCGTAAAGAAGCTTGCCATTGAGGTGAACGTCACTTTCAAAACAGATTCCGGGAGAACGGTGCAACTGACTGACGACCACGCGCTCGGCTCCGTTGACCATGAAGGTTCCCTGCCTCGTCATGAGGGGAATTTCTCCCATGTAGACTTTTTCTTCCTTGGTGGACTTTTCGTCCTTGTAACGGAAGGTCACATAAAGGGGGGCGCTGTAGGTCTCACCCTCGATCTGGCACTCCACAGGATTGATCTTGGGCTCCTCGAGCGTGTAGCTCACAAAATCGAGATGGGACTTCTCTTCAAAGCCGTAGATCGGGAAGAACTCACGGAAGACGGCCTGCAAACCGACATTTTTCCTCTTGGCAGGATCGACCCCAGTCTGGAAAAACTCCTCGTAGGACTTGATCTGCAATTCAATGAGATTGGGCGGCTGGATTGCTTCGTACAGTTTGCCAAAGGAGATACGGTCAGACATGGTGCAGGGTCGTTGTTGTCGCGTTGTTGTCGCTAGTGATCGCCGGGGTGGCTTTCCCTACCATTTCAGGCTGTTGCCATGAACGGTAAGAGGGTTTGTGTGCTAGGGGAAAGGGAAGGAGGGACCGAAAAACCAAAACGTCCGCCTGCCGATATCCCCTTTTGGGAGACCGAGCGGGCGGCACGATGAAATGAGGAACTAGAAGTCTGGAAACTCAGGTGCAGAACTTGAAACAGGTGAAACCTACCTTTTTACGCGTTGCCGGTCACTGTGTCAATCGGGAAGATCCCGTTGAAATCAATGACCGGCAGGAATTGCGTAATCGGGGAGAAAGATTACTTGATCTCGACCTTGGCGCCGGCGGCCTCGATCTTCTTCTTGATCTCCTCAGCCTCTTCCTTGGTAGCGCCTTCCTTGATGGCCTTGGGAGCGCTCTCAACGAGAGCCTTGGCCTCGGCAAGACCGAGTCCTGGGACTGCGGCACGAACCTCTTTGATGACACCGATCTTGTTGGATCCGGCTTCCTTGAGAATGACGTCGAAGGAGGTCTTCTCCTCCACTGCGGCGGCGGGTGCCCCTGCAGCGCCACCAGCGGCGGCTACGGCAACGGGAGCTGCGGCACTGACTCCCCACTTCTCTTCGAGGGACTTAACGAGGTCGGCAATCTGAAGAACTGTCAGGTTGCTGAGTTGATCTACGATGGCTTGGTTATCGGACATGGTGTTGTTTGGATTTTGATGCTGTCGCGTCCCGAAGCCTCAGGACATTTGAGTCCGGCAGCCGCCGGCCCGACAGTTCATCGTGTTGTGCTTCCTTCACCCGTCGTGGCTTCCTACGCCGGGAGAAATTTTTTTGGTTTAAGGTTGGTTGATGCGGGGTTAAAATTCCTGATTCTATTCTGCGGCTGGAGTCGCTGGAGTTGCAGCAGGCTCTTCGGAGACTGCAGGTGCCGGCGCCTCGGCAACGGACTCTTCCGCGGCGGGAGCGGGTTCCGCGACAGCGGCGGGTTCCTCCGTTTTTGGTGCCTCGGGTGCCGCTGCAGCGGCCGGGGTGGAAGGCATTTTCTCCCCGATCGCCTTGAGAACGCGTGCTAGGCTTGCCGCAGGCTCGTTGAGCGTGCGGACGAGTTGTGTCGCCGGTGTCAGAAGAAGGGCAAGGAGCTGGGACTGGAGGATTTCCTTCGAGGGAAGGTCGGCCAATGCAAGCACCTGTTCGGTCTCGAGAATCTGATTGTCGAGGATACCGGCGCGTATGGTGGGTTTCGTGAACTCAGCGGAGAATGTTTTCAGGATCTTTGCGGCGGCGCAGATATCCTTATCACCGACAACGAAAGCCGTCTGCCCCGTCAGATGTCGATCCAGTTCGGGAAGGCCCGCTTCCTTGACCGAGCGGCGGAGGAATGTGTTCTTGACGACGGTCACGGAAGCTCCGACGCCTCCGAGACGGGTGCGGAGTTCCGCAAAATGCTGAACGTTCATCCCGCCGTATTCGACGATGATGAGGAACGGTGAGTTGGTGAGGCGAAGCTTGATGTCCTCTACAATCGTGGGTTTCTCGGGGCGCATGGTATTGGTCCTGGTTCCGGTAGTTAGTGTTCGGTTGCTGGATGTGTGGCTCTCTGGAACTCGCTCTTAAAACTAGCTCTTAAGGAAAGGAGCAGCGTCGAGCAGGATGCCGGGCAGCATGGTCGCGGCAAGAGTTAGGGATTCGACGAAGGAACCCTTGGCGGTTGCGGGGCGGGATTTGATCACGGCTTCGATGACCGACTTGGTGTTGTCGAGAAGCTGCTCTTCGGTGAAGGAGATCTTGCCGACCGGAACGGCAATGTTGGCGTTCTTATCGAGTTTGAACTCCACGCGTCCGGCCTTGACCTCGAGCACGGCCTTCGCGGTGTCGTCGCTCACAGTACCCGTCTTGGGGTTGGGCATCAGACCGCGGGGTCCGAGAACTTTTCCCAATTTGCGGACTTCGACCATGGCCGAAGGAGTGGCAATGGCCACATCGAAGTCAGAGAACCCTCCCTGAACCTTCTTGAGAAGATCCTCAAATCCGACAAATTCCGCGCCGGCTTCCTGAGCGGCTGTTGCGGCGGCTCCGGTAGCGAAGACGAGGACCCTCACATTCTTTCCGCTTCCGTGAGGCAGAGGGCAGGTGCCTCGCACCATCTGGTCACTCTGTTTAGGATCCACCCCGAGACGGATCGAAACAGTAACCGTCTGATCAAATTTAGTGGGGGGCATCTTCTTGAGGACCGCCAGGGCGTCACTCAGGGGATATTTGCGACCTTTCTCAACGAGTTCGTTGGCGGCGCGATAGCGTTTACTGCGTTTGTTTTGCATGTTTTTTTGCAGTGCGAATGGTCCGGAGACCTCCTGCGGTTGGGTGTTTTAAAAAATTAACTCCGGCGTAAGTATTAATGTTTGGAACGCTAAAGTTTTAATCGCTGACGGTTTGATTCCTGATTACGCCTCGATCTCGATGCCCATCTGGCGGGCGGTCCCGCAGAGCGTGCGGAAAGCGGCCTCCTCACTGCGGGCATTCATATCCTTCATCTTGATCTTGACGAGATCCATGACCTGTTTTTTGGAAAGCTTGGCCACCTTGACCTTGTTCGGCTCCTTGGAACCGGATGCAATGCCTGCGGCTTTCTTCAGGAGGACACCGGCCGGAGGGGACTTGGTGATGAAGGTGAAGCTCTTGTCCTTATAGACCGTGATGACCACGGGAAGGATATCCCCCGCCTGCTTCTGTGTGGCGGCGTTGAATTCCTTGCAGAACGCCATGATGTTGACACCCTGCTGACCGAGAGCTGGACCCACCGGAGGAGCTGGATTTGCCTGCCCTGCCGGGATCTGAAGCTTGATCTGTCCTGTGATTTCTTTAGCCATGATACTTGGAAAAAATTATTGGGAAGGTTCTGTGTCGGTGTTTCCACGCCGGTGTTGGCGAAAAAAGGGGAGTGAATAAAAGCTGAACCCGCAAGCCAGGGCAAGAGATTTCTGAATTATTTCCTGCACTTTGTTCCGCCTCCGGAAAATGAGGGCCCACGGATCCCGTTTTCCACCATCGCAAAGACAGGAAGAGATTGATCGGCCACGCATAGGGGGTAGAGTCCTCAGGATGGCACGAGGGACCAATGAGACATCGGGGACACCCGGGGCATCACCTTCACAAAATCTCACGGGACGTCTTCTTGTCGCGATGCCCGGTCTACGGGATCCTCACTTCCATCGCTCGGTTCTCTACCTCAGTCACCACGATCGCGAAAGCGGAAGCCTGGGGTTCATCATCAACAGGCCGATCCTAAAGAATTTCGGGGAGATGGCCGTGATCTCGGGTGCTCTCTCTGGGATTCCCGTCTTTGAGGGAGGGCCTGTCGAACCGCGCAGCCTTCTTCCGACACGGCTCTTCTGGACTCCCGAGGGGGCCCGCTTCGAGCCTCTCTGCGATGAGGACATCGCGAGACACTCCCTGCTCCCCTCCCCTCTCTGCGGTCATACGAACTACAGAGCCTTCATCGGCTATTCGGGCTGGTCCGCCGGTCAACTCGAAGAAGAGATTTCAGAACAATCGTGGCATATCATGCCACCCACCTCCGAACTGATCGAACCTGTGCGGACGCTCGATGAGGGAGCATCCCTCTGGAAAGAAATCATGAGACAAGCGGGCCCCTGGCACCGCCTCATGGCCGAGGCTCCCGATGATCCGGGGATGAATTGATCATCGAGGGATGAAACTTGAGACCTGGAAACTGAATTGAAGAAGCGAGATCCCTGTTACCCACTCAGGTTTCAAGTTTCCGCTTTCAGGTTTTTCTAATTCAGATCTTCCCCTGCTTTTTCAGCCACTCCGCTGTGGAACGCAGGGTGGTCTCTAGGTTGCCTCCTGAACTGGGCTTCCAGCCGAACTGCTCGTCAAAGAGCTTTCCTTCACCGACCCAGCGATCGGGCAAAATCTCCCGGACCCTATCGCATCTTCCTTGGCTCGGACGGCGGCGCTCTCCGAGACCCCTGGCGCAGGGCGGCGGATTGGATGCGGCGTCCTCTTCTTCTGATCGAGGATCACACGGGCCTTCAGGATGCAGGCTGAGGAACGTTCCCGCTCTCCGAGTGCGCTATAGACACGTGCAAGAAGGCGTTAGGATCGCAGGAGCCTCGGTGCGAGCTGGATGGCGTGAGGCAGCAATCCAAGGAACAGAGAAGGCAATCATTAACTTGTCATTGTTACATGAATGACAAAGGCGTTTGGAAAAATTACAGAGCCTCAAGAATCTGTTTGCGGGGGAAGCTCGACACACCCTGGCGGATTGAGGCTTATTCTGGTGTTTTCCTTTTTAAAACCTCTCTTGATGGAACCTCGTGTGGGTAGACCCCCAAACAGAGCTACAATCCATGACAGACCCCAACCTCATAGCGGACCTTTGAAAAGCTGTAGCAGAATCGATTTGCTGCTGTTGATTTGCTGCTGCCGATTTGCTGATGTTGAGGAAGGATTCTGGGATGTATTTCTCCCTCCCAGAGGCACAAAAAAACCCATCCCCCGCCTTATGATCGGCAGAGGAAGGGTTTTGTTTAAGAGGCTAGGAGTGCTTAAGCAACAAGTGCCAATGCGTTCTTGCGGCGAACGATCAAAAATCCTGCGATGCCAGCCACGAGGAGCAAAGAGGCTGCAACCTGAGAGGGCTCGGGAACCGCTGCGGTGTCTACTCCGGTGGTGGTGAGATTATCCATAGCGAATTGTTGATCCGATGGTGTGAAAATAACGGTGTCCACATTTGATAATGCCGATAGATCTGCAAGTAATGGTGCAGTTGTATTAACGGTAAACCCAAAATCAGCCACAAGGTTGCTACCTACATATCCCTGAACGCTGATATGATTATTTTCTTGCCAAGCGGACGTGAAATATGCGCTGACAAGAGAAAATAATGAACCATCTGTTCTGCTCAGCGAGGCGGGGAGGGCAAATCCATCGAACACTACATTTCCGCTCGACACAACGCCATGGCCATATCCCGTATTGGCAAGGTCATTGGAGCCTGGGTTCAGCGCATAAAAGTTATTCCAATTGAATCCCGCGTAGCCCGATGAAATTGGATCCTCTAAATTGCTAGGAAGACTATCGAAATTAATAATCGTTGCTTTCGCATTTCCAGTGAATGAGGTGAGTCCTGCGGCAAGCGCAAGAGCGAGGATGGTTTTTTTCATGGGATTTGGATGGGTTGGTTGATCCCACGCAGGCAAAAGAAGAATTCCAAATGCCCCGTGTGCGAACGACTCAACGGGGGTGACTTAGGCTCAAGTCCCTGTAAAGAAGATGACTGATCTTTTAAGGCCTCCCATACGGTGGGTAAAGACAAATCAGCCAGATGTCGAAACTGTCACAATCTACACAATCCGACGAGAAGCGATCCCTCTTTCTCCCCAAGGCAAAAGAAAACCCATCCCCCGCCTTATGATCGGCAGAGGAAGGGTCTTCGTTGAAAAGACTAGGAGGACTACTGATTAAGCAACAAGTGCCAATGCGTTCTTGCGGCGTACGATCACGAATCCTACGATACCAGCAACAAGGAGCAGGGATGCTGCAACTTGGGAAGGCTCGGGGACTGCTGCGGTGGCAGCTTCAGTCTGTCCAACCATGATCGATGCTCCAGTGTTGTCATAAGCAAACTGATCTAGGGTAAAAGAAACATTTCCGTCGTATGAATTAGCTCCAGAAACTGTTGCCTCCATCCAACCATTATAGGTTTGGTTATTGTTATTAGCATCAATTAAGTAAAATCCAATATACTGGGTGCCATTATCAAGGTTATATCCTGAGCCAAAACTAGAGCCGGAGCTAATGGTATCCCCAAGCGTTGCTGGAGTAAAATAAGAGGCGAAAGCACTTAACCTCGATGATGATTGTTGAGCGGGTTGACTATAACCTCCATAACCTCCGGGACCTCCATAACCTCCGGGACCTCCATAACCT
>SESA01001285.1_pt1 | contig 13233 bp, 17 predicted proteins | sample 3171451 | NCBI WGS metagenome assembly SESA01 (sample SAMN06051862, study PRJNA518727) | freshwater metagenome | biome: subpolar coniferous forest; feature: holomictic lake; material: water; isolation source: holomictic Lake 227, 8 m depth | place: Canada: near Kenora, Ontario | collected...
GCTGACCGATTTTACCTACAAGCGTGAAACGACGGCTACCGTCAAGAAAAATTATCACGTCATTCTGGGTGAAGACCGTTGCCAGTACAGTGTTCCTCATGAGTATATCGGCAAGATCGTCAAGCTGATCTACGATGAAGCGGTAGTCGAGGTCTTTCTGGATTTTCAGCGCATTGCCCTGCATCAGCGCATCGTAGGACGGCGGGGAGTCTACAGAACTGTTGAGGAGCACATGCCGGAATCCCATCGCCGGTACCATCAGCAACAAGGGTGGACTGAGGAGGACTTTACCAGCAAAGCTGCGGCTGTCGGGCCCTATACCGAAAAAGCTGTCCTTCGGATTCTGAGTTCAAAAGCCTTTGTCCAGCAAAGCTTTGATGCCTGCCTTGGCATCCTCCGGCTCCAGAAAAAGTATGGAACAAGCAGGCTCGAAGCCGCCTGTGGTATTGCTTTGCAAGTTCCCAGCGTCAGCTACCGAATGGTCCATAATATTCTCGAAAACAACCGGGATAAGGCCTCGGTAGCGACAGAATATCATGTGTCCATGCTGCCGTTTCATGACAATATTCGCGGCAAAGAAGTCTACAATTAACCTCATCGACCACTATGACCATGAACACACAGCTTACTCTTGACCAGCTTCGCTCCATGAACCTTTACGGTATGGCAAATGCCTATGAAGCGGCCATCATGCTCCCCGTACATGAACAGCCAGCAGCGGACACGCTGCTCGGCAAGCTGGTTGATGCCGAACAGCTTTTTCGAAAAGAACAGAGCACCAAACGATACCTGCTGCAAAGCAAAATCCGTTATCCGGCTATTCTGGAGCAGGTTTACTGTAACGCCGCCCGAAACCTGAGCCGCGATCAACTCCTCAGCCTGTCCGACTGCGGTTTTATTCGGCGAGGGGAAAATATTCTTATTACCGGAGCAACAGGATGTGGTAAAAGCTACCTTGCCTGTGCCTTGGGACGGCAGGCCTGTTCACTCGGATATCGTACGCTCTACTTCGGAATGAACCGATTTCTTGAACGGATTGCCCAAACAAAACTTGATGGAACCTTTGTCCGGGTGCTTAACCAAATTGAACGAACTCATCTCATTATTCTTGATGATTTTGGCCTGCAACCCCTTGATGCAACAACACGTATTGCCCTGCTGCAAATCCTTGAAGATCGGTATGGAAAACAAGCGATAATGATCACTTCTCAGCTTCCTGTTGCCCAGTGGCATGACGTAATTGGAGAGCCGACAATTGCCGACGGAATCATGGATCGACTGGTCGGAAATGCTCACCGGCTTGAGTTGAAAGGTGAATCATTAAGAAGAAAGAAATTGGAAAAAATTATGTAAATTCTAACAACAAATCTGGCTTGAAAAAGTGGCACACTTTGCCACGAATGGGTGGTACACTTTCGCCCGGAATACCCGGCACACTTTCCCCGGAATACTCAATTAGAAGCCGATGATTCTGAGAATAAGGCAGGATTGTCTGCGTGTTTCAATTCCATATTGGTGCAATTAGAAGGCAGTGTCAACTCAACGCCGTGACCAACTTGAGCCTGTTTCAATTCCATATTGGTGCAATTAGAAGCGACAACTTTACCCGTAACGCCTGCGGGCCTGATGGGTTTCAATTCCATATTGGTGCAATTAGAAGACAAGCCGAGATCGATGAAATTTACAGCCGGAACACGTTTCAATTCCATATTGGTGCAATTAGAAGTTGGTCATTTTCGCCTTACCTTTTTCAACTTCCTTAAAGTTTCAATTCCATATTGGTGCAATTAGAAGTTGGCATTAAGGGATATGACAGTTTGGGAGTGGTCGTGTTTCAATTCCATATTGGTGCAATTAGAAGAGTATATTCTTGATGCTGAAGCAACCTTCAATTCTCGTTTCAATTCCATATTGGTGCAATTAGAAGAGGTAGATTTTCCCCGCGCCATCAAACACGGTGTTTATGTTTCAATTCCATATTGGTGCAATTAGAAGAATTTTTTCAGCCAGCCAGAACCATCCAAAAAGCTCGTTTCAATTCCATATTGGTGCAATTAGAAGAACCTGCTCCGAAGCGACACTCTCCGCTTGTGTTGAGTTTCAATTCCATATTGGTGCAATTAGATGTTCTGCAACATCATCTGTACTGCCCCTGCCTCCATAGTTTCAATTCCATATTGGTGCAATTAGAAGGGCCGAAGACATAAACGACTCCGGGCCTGATAGCTCGTTTCAATTCCATATTGGTGCAATTAGAAGCACGCGCTCCAATCGGCGACATACCGCCCGGCCTTTGTTTCAATTCCATATTGGTGCAATTAGAAGTACAAAATAGAAAGGTTCTAACCGTTTCAGATTTATCGTTTCAATTCCATATTGGTGCAATTAGAAGGAAAGGTTAGAAAACGCCCTATGAGTCCCTTTCGACGTTTCAATTCCATATTGGGGCAATTAGAAGTGCAGTATGGCTTGCACACCATTTCATTTCAAACAGGTTTCAATTCCATATTGGTGCAATTAGAAGTGTCCATCGCGTGGCTGGCGTGTGAGGTAGCTTATGGTTTCAATTCCATATTGGTGCAATTAGAAGATGGCCGGGTGATCGGCGTAATTGTAGATGAGAAGGTTTCAATTCCATATTGGTGCAATTAGAAGATTGTCCCAAGTGGCCGTGTTGCGAGGTTCATCGTTCGTTTCAATTCCATATTGGTGCAATTAGAAGACGGTTCATCCGATCGGAAATTGCAATAGAAACCAGTTTCAATTCCATATTGGTGCAATTAGAAGGCTGTTATTGCCGCAATCTTCAGCGTATTTTGACATAGTTTCAATTCCATATTGGTGCAATTAGAAGCTGGAGGTTATCTCAATTCCACCTTGCATGATTATTTGTTTCAATTCCATATTGGTGCAATTAGAAGGTTAACACTGTTAATTAGTTAAAACTTATTGCAAGTGTTTCAATTCCATATTGGTGCAATTAGAAGGTCTTCTGACGCTCGTTTGCAGCGTCCGGAATTTCTGTTTCAATTCCATATTGGTGCAATTAGAAGCGGTGATGCGGGCCAAAACCGGCGCGGGCGCTGGCTCGTTTCAATTCCATATTGGTGCAATTAGAAGGAGCTGTCGGCCGCATCGTTGCGCAAGCCATGCGAGGTTTCAATTCCATATTGGTGCAATTAGAAGGTACAACCCCACACCTTCCCAAATGCGTGTAAGTTGGTTTCAATTCCATATTGGTGCAATTAGAAGCTGGAGGTTATCTTAATTCTACCTTACACGATTATCTGTTTCAATTCCATATTGGTGCAATTAGAAGCCAGTGTGGTGACGTTGTAAGCAAACAGCTTACTTCGTTTCAATTCCATATTGGTGCAATTAGAAGTCTGTACTGTACGGTAAGGCCATATTCAATCATGATTTTCAATTCCATATTGGTGCAATTAGAAGGGATATGAATCCGCTCGACAATGGACAAGGTAGCACAGTTTCAATTCCATATTGGTGCAATTAGAAGTACATCCGTCCCTCTCTCTGATACATTCACCCTTCTGTTTCAATTCCATATTGGTGCAATTAGAAGGATAAGCGGAAAAACCAAACCACAACCCGGTTCACCAGTTTCAATTCCATATTGGTGCAATTAGAAGTATACTTCAGAATCTTTGTCAGCGCTCTGGCCATAGTTTCAATTCCATATTGGTGCAATTAGAAGCAGAGTTTGGCGAAGCTGGCCTTGATTTCTTCCATGTTTCAATTCCATATTGGTGCAATTAGAAGGATGAGGCGCACAAGAATACCTTCAACCGCCTGTTTGGTTTCAATTCCATATTGGTGCAATTAGAAGTGGCGTACGTTAATTTTGTTCTTGGTGAGCACTTTTGTTTCAATTCCATATTGGTGCAATTAGAAGTAACTACACTGACTTCTTCTATTTCAACAAGAGTATGTTTCAATTCCATATTGGTGCAATTAGAAGCACATCAGTCAACCATCCCGTCAACGCCTTAATCTCGTTTCAATTCCATATTGGTGCAATTAGAAGACTTACACGGTAAACAACTCCCAGACCTTTTCAAGGTTTCAATTCCATATTGGTGCAATTAGAAGTTTTGATCGGGTGATGTCGGCGGCAAGAATGAAGTAGTTTCAATTCCATATTGGTGCAATTAGAAGGGTTCCGATTACCGATGGAACAAGTTCGGGTTCGTAGTTTCAATTCCATATTGGTGCAATTAGAAGCATCAACAACACAGAGATGTATGTCGAGTTTACAAAGTTTCAATTCCATATTGGTGCAATTAGAAGCAGGTCTATGTCGCGTCGTTGGGCACGCGGTAATCGGTTTCAATTCCATATTGGTGCAATTAGAAGGATCAAGGTCGTCACAAACATCTATGACGCTTCGCTGTTTCAATTCCATATTGGTGCAATTAGAAGGTGAAGAACACTCACTATTTGAGAATGAAAATTTGAAGTTTCAATTCCATATTGGTGCAATTAGAAGATTGATTATACTTACAAAGATTCCGCCCGTTGCCTTGTTTCAATTCCATATTGGTGCAATTAGAAGTAAGCACATCCTCCATGCCTGGAGCATCCCAGTTGGTTTCAATTCCATATTGGTGCAATTAGAAGCCTGCGGTAAAAATTCCTTTGCAGTCCGACAATGTGGTTTCAATTCCATATTGGTGCAATTAGAAGCGTGATGCGTATACGTCGGGCTGGCAGTCTTTCAAAGTTTCAATTCCATATTGGTGCAATTAGAAGGAGGACTACGATGACTATACGGCTGCGCGTGACAAAGTTTCAATTCCATATTGGTGCAATTAGAAGATATGTCGGACAGGGTGTCGCGGACAGTCAAGGTGGTTTCAATTCCATATTGGTGCAATTAGAAGCTGGAAACTCAAAGCTACATTCAAACAGACTTACGTAGTTTCAATTCCATATTGGTGCAATTAGAAGTGTCCGTAGTGAGCTGATCAAAGACTTAATCTTTCGTTTCAATTCCATATTGGTGCAATTAGAAGATGGCGGGCTGTAGGGTCTGCCGATGATATAGACAGTTTCAATTCCATATTGGTGCAATTAGAAGTGTACCGAATACTGCGACCTTTTTGTATAATTCCGAGGTTTCAATTCCATATTGGTGCAATTAGAAGCGTTCTGATACTTCGCTGTCGCAGCATCGATATTAAGTTTCAATTCCATATTGGTGCAATTAGAAGCCCTGCACATAAACTCACCATCGGATACGGCCATACGTTTCAATTCCATATTGGTGCAATTAGAAGGGCAGGATGGCATCGAGCATTTCAGCCTGTTGCTTAGTTTCAATTCCATATTGGTGCAATTAGAAGAGATTTCTCAAGTCGGCAACCCATACACCGTCCACAGTTTCAATTCCATGTTGGTGCAATTAGAAGCGTTCTTTATTCAACACCTCCATAAGCGTGCTCAGCGTTTCAATTCCATATTGGTGCAATTAGAAGATTTTGGTTTCAACAGAAAACGCTCACGAGTGCGGAGTTTCAATTCCATATTGGTGCAATTAGAAGATGTATTTGACGGGAATATATAATTCCTCAAGCTGGTTTCAATTCCATATTGGTGCAATTAGAAGTAGAAACAAGGGTCTGGTCGGTGTTTATGATGAACGGTTTCAATTCCATATTGGTGCAATTAGAAGGGGAACACGCCCTCCGTGAAATCACCATTCACTTTTAGTTTCAATTCCATATTGGTGCAATTAGAAGATGCAGGGAGTGGCCGAGAAGATTGACCGGCTTGATGGTTTCAATTCCATATTGGTGCAATTAGAAGCCAGTCTTGATGTCAAGGCCAGAAGGGAGATTTTAAGTTTCAATTCCATATTGGTGCAATTAGAAGCCGTATCGAATACTTGAAAAGGGCCGGTAAAAGGCTGTTTCAATTCCATATTGGTGCAATTAGAAGGCCGCAGCGCTAAAGTTGCCGATTAGTAAGTCACTGTTTCAATTCCATATTGGTGCAATTAGAAGAAAAACGGATATTATTTGGATATTTGATTCAAATTAGTTTCAATTCCATATTGGTGCAATTAGAAGTATGAACTCGAAAAAGGCATGTTCATTGATGGCGAAGTTTCAATTCCATATTGGTGCAATTAGAAGGAAATGGACGCCGTTTTTATCGGCGGCGTTGACCCGGTTTCAATTCCATATTGGTGCAATTAGAAGGCAAAAAGCGCAAGAGAGATTCAAGATTACGGAGTTGTTTCAATTCCATATTGGTGCAATTAGAAGATTTATCTTAACATAACCATTTTCATCCGTAACACCGTTTCAATTCCATATTGGTGCAATTAGAAGGAGATTTTTCAAGACGACAGCCAATACAACGGCCACGTTTCAATTCCATATTGGTGCAATTAGAAGCGGTAAAGGGCGGAAATCGAGCGCTATTCGAGGCGTTGTTTCAATTCCATATTGGTTCAATTAGAAGCATACTATCAGCTACATCTTCGAACCGCTGAACGTGTTTCAATTCCATATTGGTGCAATTAGAAGCGGCTTTTCTACCATCGCTTCGCTTACTTTCGAGTGTTTCAATTCCATATTGGTGCAATTAGAAGGATTTTTTGGGTCTTCCAAAAACTGCAACATATGATGTTTCAATTCCATATTGGTGCAATTAGAAGATCAAAATAACCCTTCCAACTTCGGAGGGGTTATTTGTTTCAATTCCATATTGGTGCAATTAGAAGTACCGATGTACAACGCACAGATTTTATTGTAATGCGGTTTCAATTCCATATTGGTGCAATTAGAAGTTCCGACTTGGTCAAGACCACTCCATACGTGGCTTTAGTTTCAATTCCATATTGGTGCAATTAGAAGAAGGCTGATGTTATTTTAACCGCGCCCGTTTTGCGCGTTTCAATTCCATATTGGTGCAATTAGAAGCGTGCATCCGCTCGAAATGCCGCGCAAAAAGAAGGCGTTTCAATTCCATATTGGTGCAATTAGAAGAAGATAGACAGTCTCAAGATTGATGCTGAAGCAGCAAAGGTTTCAATTCCATATTGGTGCAATTAGAAGTGTAACACACTGGTAATGACATGATAAGCCCCTTTTGTTTCAATTCCATATTGGTGCAATTAGAAGCGATGATGCCGACGCCATGGTCTCCATTGAAGCCGAGTTTCAATTCCATATTGGTGCAATTAGAAGGGCTTTGTCGAGTGGATGATGGGGTACCCCGACGGAGTTTCAATTCCATATTGGTGCAATTAGAAGCTTATGATTACGCATTAAGCATAACGGAGCCTGATCAGTTTCAATTCCATATTGGTGCAATTAGAAGTCAAAGCTCTTGATTGAGTTGACTGTGTGCTGCTGTGTTTCAATTCCATATTGGTGCAATTAGAAGAGGCTGCGCGAATTGAAGAAATCCGGCGGAAAAGATGTTTCAATTCCATATTGGTGCAATTAGAAGCTTTTGCTGCAACAGTCAAGCCCGATGGCACAGTTGAGTTTCAATTCCATATTGGTGCAATTAGAAGTTTTTTATCATTGTTTGTGATGGTTGATTTTATGTGGTTTCAATTCCATATTGGTGCAATTAGAAGATACTTGCAAGTTCCGTGCCGCGCCTCTGATTCCGTAGTTTCAATTCCATATTGGTGCAATTAGAAGCAAGGGAGCAATCCCCTGCAAAAAAAGGGGTAATCAGTTTCAATTCCATATTGGTGCAATTAGAAGTCCAAACCCTCCATAAATTGAAGTTCAATTTTAGACGTTTCAATTCCATATTGGTGCAATTAGAAGTGCTTGAATGGCGGTGAGCATGAGTTATACAAAAAAGTTTCAATTCCATATTGGTGCAATTAGAAGTGGGGGCCGTCACGCGGGCCGGTGGTGCTGCTTTTGGTTTCAATTCCATATTGGTGCAATTAGAAGTGGCACAAGGTATATAGAGATCTTGAAGTCTCATTTGTTTCAATTCCATATTGGTGCAATTAGAAGGCAGCTCTTTCTTTTGCAAGACAGGATGGAGGCAAAGTTTCAATTCCATATTGGTGCAATTAGAAGCGTGAAACCTTGATAGTTGTTTGAAAGTGTTTCTCTGTTTCAATTCCATATTGGTGCAATTAGAAGCCGGGCGAGGGGTAAAAGGTGCTGGTGGTGTTGCAAAGTTTCAATTCCATATTGGTGCAATTAGAAGTGCCCTCCTCATGTTTCACCTCCTGATTAGTTTTTTGTTTCAATTCCATATTGGTGCAATTAGAAGGTAATACTGGATGGTTTGTAACGATACTCAGCATAGTTTCAATTCCATATTGGTGCAATTAGAAGAAAGAAAAAGGTATCAAGATAAAGATTATCCATAATGTTTCAATTCCATATTGGTGCAATTAGAAGCTTGGTTTGCCAACCCAGGTGGCTAATATTTCTCATTGTTTCAATTCCATATTGGTGCAATTAGAAGTGATTTATCCTTCCTTGATGCTTGGTTTCGTCACCAGTTTCAATTCCATATTGGTGCAATTAGAAGTCAGTAGAATTACCTTGAGCATAAATTTCATCATTAGTTTCAATTCCATATTGGTGCAATTAGAAGGGCAATTGATGGCGTTGAATGCAATGGTACCATCAAAGTTTCAATTCCATATTGGTGCAATTAGAAGGGCAAAACCCCCAATGCGGCTCATACCCGGCAATCTCGTTTCAATTCCATATTGGTGCAATTAGAAGCCGAACGAAAAGTGAAGGCTGAAGAGGACCGGTTGGAGTTTCAATTCCATATTGGTGCAATTAGAAGGCAAGCTGGCGGCGATTAGCTTTCACTGGCTGACCTGGTTTCAATTCCATATTGGTGCAATTAGAAGCGACAACCAACGCGACGCTGGTAAAGGGCAGTGCAGGAGTTTCAATTCCATATTGGTGCAATTAGAAGTCCGTGCGTCCCCATAAATTCGCTATCAGATAAAAAGTTTCAATTCCATATTGGTGCAATTAGAAGATTATTTTGCCAAAATTTTGCATTCGCTTCAGACTCGTTTCAATTCCATATTGGTGCAATTAGAAGGATACCTTTTTCTTCTCGGTGCCTAATAGATTGCTTGTTTCAATTCCATATTGGTGCAATTAGAAGGCTGATAGCGGATGACAAAGCGGCCCTGCAGAATTTTGGTTTCAATTCCATATTGGTGCAATTAGAAGTGTCAGCGTCTTGAAATAGTCCAGCTTTCCGGCAGTGTTTCAATTCCATATTGGTGCAATTAGAAGCGTTTCATCCCACTCCGGAACCGGCAGCGACTTCAGGTTTCAATTCCATATTGGTGCAATTAGAAGGATTGCCTACCACAACGCCGCGGGCAAGGGGGTTAGTTTCAATTCCATATTGGTGCAATTAGAAGTCAAGCAGATGTAAAAGTTTTGTCCTTTCTTGCGAGTTTCAATTCCATATTGGTGCAATTAGAAGGATGCTGGTTTTATTTATCATTGTAGGGTGACAATTGTTTCAATTCCATATTGGTGCAATTAGAAGAGGAACAGAAAGAGCACGAGACAAGGGAGGAGATTCTGTTTCAATTCCATATTGGTGCAATTAGAAGGTGGCCAAGCGTTACGTTCTTTCGCTGACCTTGTTTCGTTTCAATTCCATATTGGTGCAATTAGAAGCCGCTCCAATGCCGACCGTAAAGCAATCTCAAACGTCGTTTCAATTCCATATTGGTGCAATTAGAAGTTGTCGGTGGAGAGTGGGAAAAGCCGTGCTCTGTATGGTTTCAATTCCATATTGGTGCAATTAGAAGTGCGGTGAGTGGTGCCGACGCATCAGGAGTGATGACGTTTCAATTCCATATTGGTGCAATTAGAAGGTGCTCAGACTGGTATGAGGTTTCGGCAAAATTCTGAGTTTCAATTCCATATTGGTGCAATTAGAAGTTTCCAAATTCAGCGTCTCTATGAGCGGGATGCACGGTTTCAATTCCATATTGGTGCAATTAGAAGTGCGGCCAGACGGTTCATTTCTGTAGAGCCAATGCTGTTTCAATTCCATATTGGTGCAATTAGAAGCCAGAACGGAAAAGTGTCTGCTACTTCTACGAGTTGTTTCAATTCCATATTGGTGCAATTAGAAGCCGACACCCGCTTTGCCAGCGACTCACGCTCACTCAGTTTCAATTCCATATTGGTGCAATTAGAAGAAGCCCCTTCTTGAAGAGGGGCAGAGCCAAAAACAAAGTTTCAATTCCATATTGGTGCAATTAGAAGCTCTTCGATATCAATTATTGATAAGTTTAATTCTTCGTTTCAATTCCATATTGGTGCAATTAGAAGCGGTTGACTTTCGTTTATGATATCACGATGAAGCTTGTTTCAATTCCATATTGGTGCAATTAGAAGCCGTCCGCGAAATCTATGACGCTATCAGTATCAGTAGTTTCAATTCCATATTGGTGCAATTAGAAGATAATGACAAGGCGCGTATTTTGTATTTTAGTAAGCATGTGTTTCAATTCCATATTGGTGCAATTAGAAGAACAATCGAAGCTAACGAATACGAATTTACAGAGGAGTTTCAATTCCATATTGGTGCAATTAGAAGACTACAATTTGCGTATTGCCGGTTTCAGAAAGAGTTGTTTCAATTCCATATTGGTGCAATTAGAAGGCCGGGGAGTTATCTGTAGATAACGCTCCCTTACGCGTTTCAATTCCATATTGGTGCAATTAGAAGGAAGCCCAGTTAGCCTATATTCCATTTGGTAAAATGGTTTCAATTCCATATTGGTGCAATTAGAAGAGAATATCTCTGGGGCGATACCGAATAACGAGCCGCGTTTCAATTCCATATTGGTGCAATTAGAAGGCAGAGGAAGCAGGAGCAGTTGAGGCATGAGAGAGAAGTTTCAATTCCATATTGGTGCAATTAGAAGCTGGCGACGCTGCTTTCGTCATTGGTTGTGGCACGTGTTTCAATTCCATATTGGTGCAATTAGAAGATGACACCCGATTCTGACTCGTATAAACCCGCAAACGTTTCAATTCCATATTGGTGCAATTAGAAGAAGGGAAAAAGCTCACATTGCCTGAGCTGATTGCAGTTTCAATTCCATATTGGTGCAATTAGAAGAAATGTCGCATCGGGAGCGATGACGGGTTTTATGGTGTTTCAATTCCATATTGGTGCAATTAGAAGCCGCCGCCAATCAGCTTCCCTATTGTTGATGTGGAGTTTCAATTCCATATTGGTGCAATTAGAAGCAATATCGAAACTTGTGATTTTACACCCTATTATTTGTTTCAATTCCATATTGGTGCAATTAGAAGTGACCAGTACAGCGACCAAACGATGCAGTGGTACGTGTTTCAATTCCATATTGGTGCAATTAGAAGTTCTTTTACTGTTCCTCAGATGGTTTCCCCTGTTGGGTTTCAATTCCATATTGGTGCAATTAGAAGCGGCATCGTGATGAAAAATTAATGGGTGTGTACTCGGTTTCAATTCCATATTGGTGCAATTAGAAGCCAGTAGTATCAACTGCCAATACATTATACCCGGTGTTTCAATTCCATATTGGTGCAATTAGAAGCGGCGAAGTTGTCGGTTGAGCGGTATGGGCTTTTGGGTTTCAATTCCATATTGGTGCAATTAGAAGCCGCCGCCGTTGATTTAAAAATGATCAATAAGCCCGTTTCAATTCCATATTGGTGCAATTAGAAGCGGTCAGAAAAAAAGGCTCTGGTCAAAGCGTGCACGGTTTCAATTCCATATTGGTGCAATTAGAAGCGAGATGATGATGGCACTAAAGCATGAGACGGAGCCGTTTCAATTCCATATTGGTGCAATTAGAAGATTGTCGCAAATCGCGACATCAACTGCCGCAACTTCGTTTCAATTCCATATTGGTGCAATTAGAAGATGGGCGTTGGATTTTTGTGACTGAGTGATGATCGTGGTTTCAATTCCATATTGGTGCAATTAGAAGTGTCGAGTTCACAAACGGCAGTCTCCTTTATGTCCTGTTTCAATTCCATATTGGTGCAATTAGAAGCTCCACCGGTACCCGCATCGGGTCAATAATCTCAAGTTTCAATTCCATATTGGTGCAATTAGAAGTCATGATCCAAAGAATTCAACTCAGCCTGCTTCGAGGTTTCAATTCCATATTGGTGCAATTAGAAGGGAAGCGCTTGCTCAAGTTGAAGCGCAAAATACCAAGTTTCAATTCCATATTGGTGCAATTAGAAGTGAGAGTGTGATTGCTATGGCAAAGATCGCTTTCCCGTTTCAATTCCATATTGGTGCAATTAGAAGGGTATGATAAAAATCGGAGAAAAGATCAGGTACGCAGTTTCAATTCCATATTGGTGCAATTAGAAGAAGGGGTTTACTGGTACATGCTACCAAAGCAGACACGTTTCAATTCCATATTGGTGCAATTAGAAGATTGCTCCTGCGATTATCGGTGGCGGGTTGGATCTGTGTTTCAATTCCATATTGGTGCAATTAGAAGGTGCACCATTGTTGCCATTTTCCAGCACAGAAAACAGGTTTCAATTCCATATTGGTGCAATTAGAAGATTGTTCAACGGCGAGCCATTTTCTTTGCTCTACAAGTTTCAATTCCATATTGGTGCAATTAGAAGTCCGGAAGAGTTGAAGACAAGGACGACAAGCTCAGAGTTTCAATTCCATATTGGTGCAATTAGAAGAGGGAGCTACTGCAGTTGATTTTGGGGGTAAAGGAGGGTTTCAATTCCATATTGGTGCAATTAGAAGTAAAAAATCTTGCCATCGGGGTGAGCGTTGAAAATCGTTTCAATTCCATATTGGTGCAATTAGAAGCCTGATGGGATGGTTGCGCCGTATTCGGCCAGATAGGGTTTCAATTCCATATTGGTGCAATTAGAAGTGGCAAAATCCGCCTTGATAGCCAGCGCGTTACCTGGTTTCAATTCCATATTGGTGCAATTAGAAGCTGATAACAAAGGGTTAAGACCAGCTGCTTTTAAATGTTTCAATTCCATATTGGTGCAATTAGAAGCGGCATATATCGCACGTTACTGCACTAAAAAAATCACGTTTCAATTCCATATTGGTGCAATTAGAAGGAGGAATTATAAAATGGAAAACACAACACTTGCAAGTTTCAATTCCATATTGGTGCAATTAGAAGGGGCAGGTTGGGAGGTGACCGAGCCTAAGTTTGACCGTTTCAATTCCATATTGGTGCAA
>SESA01001286.1_pt1 | contig 13233 bp, 11 predicted proteins | sample 3171451 | NCBI WGS metagenome assembly SESA01 (sample SAMN06051862, study PRJNA518727) | freshwater metagenome | biome: subpolar coniferous forest; feature: holomictic lake; material: water; isolation source: holomictic Lake 227, 8 m depth | place: Canada: near Kenora, Ontario | collected...
TTGATTTTCCGTCACTGCTTGCGCCAGACGCGCCGCTTGTTGCGCCTGACTTTGCATCCAACTTTACATCCGTCTTCGCCGGTCCAGCCGCTGTCGTTTTTGAATCGCCTGTTGCCGCGTTTGCGCCCGCAGCTTCTTGCGACGACTTGCGATCCGCTTCGGCTGCTTTCGTGTAGCCCTCGCTGCGATAATCGGTTTCATAAAATCCGCTGCCCTTGAAAATCACGGCGGAGCCAATGCCAATTTTACGGCGCACTTTGCGCGCTTTGCAACTTGGACAGACGCGGTCGGGCTTGGACATGATCGACTGGAACTTCTCGTATTCCTTGCCGCAAGCGTCGCAGATGTATTCGTAGGTTGGCATGGTGGTTGTGAAAGACATATCAGCGCGAATGGCGCGCGCTAACAACGTGCGCAATCACGCGGTTGGTTGAATAGCTACTTTCGCGGGGCGCAGAACGGTATCTCCAATGCGATATCCATTTTGCAATTTCATACTAATGGCGCCAGCGTCAATGCCATCAACGGCTTTTTGCATGACGGCTTCGTGCTTGCCCGGTTCAAACGCGTCGCCAAGGTTGGGTTCAATTTGTTCAACGCCCACGCGCGCCAGTGATTTCCAAAGTTCACTCTGCAACAATTGCAAACCTTCGGCTGCTTGCTCCGCGGTCAATCCTTTTTGCGACAGCGCCAACTCAAATTGATCAAGCACGGGAATCACGCCGCGTGCAACGCCCATGATGCCTTGCGTGCGCGCGCGTGCTTCATTCTCCACGCCGCGGCGCGCCGTGTTTTGCAAGTCGGCAACGGCGCGCAATCTGGAATCTTTCAACTCCGTGATCTCGCGCTCAAGTTTGGCGATCAAGTCCTCAAGCGTGAGCGCGCCCTCGGACAGTTCGTCGTTGGTCACGGGATCGCTTGTGTTGTTGGTTCGTTCGTTGGTCATGTTTCCTTCTTTCCTAAATCATCCGCCAGTGATTGAATCTTTCAGATCCTTCATTTTGTCCCAAAAGCCGCTCTTTGAAGCGCCTTTTCGAGGTTCGATTTTTTCCGTCTTGGCAAATTCTTCCAGCAATTGTCGCTGGCGATCCGTAAGTTTGTGCGGCACTTGCAAAAGCAATACCGCCACCAAGTCGCCACGCTTTTTAGATCGCAAATTTGGAACGCCGCGACTTTCAACGCGCACTGTGTCGCCTTGTTGCGAACCGTTTGGAATCTCAATTGAGACTGGTCCATCAATGGATTTCACTTCCACCACGCCGCCAAGGGCCGCGCGCGAGAAACCAATCGTGAGCGCCATGACCAAGTCGTCTCCGTCGCGCTCAAAATCTTTGTGTTCCTTCACGCGCACCACGGCGTGCAAGTCGCCGCGCACGCCGCTGCCATCCATGCTCAGTTCACGTCGCGGTGGTTCGCCTTCGCCAGCCACGCGGATGACTTGTCCGTCCGCAATTCCAGCGGGCACTTTTACGCGCAATCGTTTGTTGGTGCGCATGCGTCCCGCGCCGCGGCACGACGTGCATTTGTCAATGACAATTTTTCCGGCGCCTTGGCAATTGGGGCATGTTGTGACCATGCGAAACATTCCGCCAAGTCCCGATTGCTGCACTTGTCCGCGGCCTTGGCAAGTTGGGCACGACACTGGCGATGATCCAGGTCGCGCGCCGCTGCCCGAACATGCGGTGCACACATCTTGGCGCGTGAATTCCACGTCGCGGTCGCAACCATCAAGAACTTCCTTTAATTCAAGCTCAATTTCGGTTTCCAAGTCATAGCCACGCGCCGCGCCGCGTTGACGAGCGCCGCCACCACCACCGCCCGAGCCGCCAAAAATATCGTTGAACATGGAGAAAATATCCTCCACATGCATGGAGCGAAAATCATGGTGGGGATTTCCGCGCAGACCCGCGTGGCCATGTCGGTCATACAACTGGCGCTTCTCGCCGTCGCACAAAACTTCATACGCCTCGGCGCACGCTTTGAATTCCGTTTCCGCCGCGGCGTCGCCGGGATTGCGGTCGGGGTGGTACTTCATCGCTTGACGGCGATAGGCGCGCTTGATGTCTTCGGTGGAAGCATCTTTTGCGATTCCCAATAGTTCGTAATAGTCGCGTGGTTGCGCCACTGTGGCTCCGCTGTTGTTAAGAAAGAAAAAGGGACCGAGCCGGTTTTTATTGCCGACTCGGTCCCTGGGTCAAGACCGAATCAAATCCATTTGCATGTTGCAAACTGCATCACGCATGGATTCTTAGTGAATGCTGTCCTCAACAGGATCAGCGTCGTCCTTCAAGTCCGTCACCAACACATCAGTGGTGAGCATCAACCCAGCAATGCTTGCCGCATTTTGCAACGCGGTTCGGGTCACCAAGACGGGATCAATAATTCCCGCCTTCACCAAATCTTGGTACTCGCCAATGCCCGCGTTGTAGCCGTAGCCACCCTTGCCTTCAAGAATGTTCTCAACGGTGACATCGCCATCTACGCCTGAATTCTGCGCGATTTGCCAGCAAGGCATGCGCATGGCGCTGATGACAATGTCAAAGCCAAACTTCTCGTCGCCTTCAGCCTTGCCGCGCGCCTTGGTCACGGCATCAATGGCGCGCAGATACGCCACGCCGCCGCCAGGAACATAACCTTCCTTGGCCGCCGCGCGTGTCGCGTGAATGGCGTCATCAACACGATCCTTGGTTTCCTTCAGCGCAATTTCAGTTGAGCCGCCAACATTGATCACCGCCACGCCGCTGGTGAGCTTGGCGTAACGCTCCATCAATTTCTCGCGGTCGTACTCGCTGGTGCTCTTGTCATGCATGGACTTAATTTGCTCAGCGCGCGCGGTGACATCGCTCTTCTTGCCGGCGCCTTGAACAATGACAGTTTCTTCCTTGCTAATCACAACGCGCTTGGCGGTGCCAAGTTCGCTCAGCGCGACATCTTCCAAGTTGCGTCCAAGATCTTCAGCGATAAATGTTCCACCGGTCAGCGTGGCGATGTCGCCAAGCATGGCCTTGCGGCGATCACCAAAACCAGGAGCCTTCACGGCGCACACTTGCAACACGCCACGCAAGCGATTGACCACAAGAGCGGCGAGCGCCTCGTTCTCAACTTCTTCCGCGATGATGAGCAGGGGCTTGCCGGACTGCGCGATCTTGTTCAAAAGCGGCAGCAAATCAGCCAAATTTGAGATCTTTTTCTCGTGGATCAGAATTTGTGGATTCTCAAGAACGCACTCGGCCTTCTTTGGATCCGTCATGAAGTATGGCGACAGGTAGCCCTTATCAAAGCTCATGCCCTCGACATATTCAAGAGTGGTGTCGGCGGTCTTGCCTTCCTCAACTTCGACAACGCCATCGGCGCCGACTCGGTCAATGGCTTCTGCGATCAACTTGCCAAGGTGCGCGTCATGGTTGGCGCTCACGGTCGCAATTTTCTCAAGATCGGCGCGACCCTTGCACTTCTGCGCCATCTCCATCAGCGCGTTGCTGGCGGCGGTGGCGGCAAGGTTAATTCCGCGTTGCAAAGCGACGGCATTGACCGCGCCTGCGACAAACTTCAAGCCACCATTAAAGATGGCGGCCGCAAGAACCGTGGCGGCGGTGGTGCCATCACCAGCGACGTCGGCGGTTTTCTTTGCCACTTGATGCACAAGCTTGGCGCCCATGTTCTCGAAAGGACATGGCAATTCAACTTCCTTGGCAACGCTGACGCCGTCTTTGGTCACGCTTGGATTGCCGAATGATTTTTGCACGATCACATTGCGGCCAGTTGGACCCATGGTCACCGCAACCGCGCGCGCGATTTGATCCACGCCACGCTTCAACTCCGCGTGCGCCAAAGCCTTGAATTTCATTTGTTTATTGCTCATTTTTGTTTCCTTTATGTGTGCGACTTAGCCTTCAATGATTCCCAGAAGTTCACTCTCACGAACAATGAGGTGCTTGGTGTTTTTAATTTCAATCTCGGTGCCGGAATATTTCCCGTACACAACGGTGTCACCCTTTTTCACAAGCGGTGTTTGGCGAGTGCCATTATCGAGCAACTTGCCTGGACCAGTGGCGACCACTTTGCCCTGCATTGGCTTTTCCTTGGCGCTCTCGGGAAGAAAAAGTCCAGAGGCGGTTTTGGTTTCAGCGTCGAGTGGTTTCACAAGAATGCGATCTTCGAGAGGACGAATGTTTGACATGATGTTTTCTCCGTAAAAGTTTTTGAAGGTTGGATGAATGAAAAAATTTAGTGCGCGTGTGAATGATCATGGGCCGCTGGCGCGTCCTTGGCTTTTGGAGCCTCGGTGATGACGCAGTCAGCGCTCAATAGAAGACCAGCCACGCTGGCCGCATTTTGCAAAGCGGAACGATCAACCTTGGCTGGCGTGATCACGCCTTCCTTGATCAAGTCGCCGTAGGTGCGAGTGAGGGCGTTGAAGCCGTGGTTGCCGGTCATGGCCGCAACCTTGGACACAACAACGGTGCCCTTTTCGCCCGCATTTTCAGCGATTACGCGCAGTGGAACAGCAAGCGCTTCGGCGATCACATCAAAGCCAAAGGCCTCGTCGCCTTCAACAGTGGCGCGCGCTTTTTTCACGGCGGCAATGCTGCGCACAAAACTCACGCCACCACCAGCGACCACGCCCTCGGCCACGGCCGCTCGCGTCGCATGAAGCGCGTCTTCAACGCGGCTCTTCTTTTCTTTCAGTTCCGTTTCGCTGCTTGCGCCAATTTTAATTTGCGCAACGCCGCCGGCGAGTTTGGCCAAACGCTCTTGCAACTTCTCACGGTCGTAGTCGCTATCAGTCTTGTCCATCTCGCCGCGAATTTGCTCGCAACGATCCTTGATGGCCTTGGTGCTGCCGGCGCCTTCAACAATCGTCGTGTTGTCGGCGTCAACAGTGATCTTCTTCACTTGACCAAGTTGCGCAATGGTGATCTTGTCCAAATCAATTCCAAGATCCTTCATGATGGCTTGGCCACCAGTCAGAATGGCGAGATCTTCAAGCATGGCCTTGCGGCGATCGCCGTAACCAGGCGCCTTGACCGCGCACACATTCAACACGCCGCGCATCTTATTAATGACAAGCGTGCTCAACGCTTCGCCAGAAACATCCTCCGCGATAATCAGAAGCGGCTTCTTCACATCCATCACTTTCTCAAGGAAAGGCACTAGTTTTGTGATGGAATCAATTTTGTCCTCGTAAATCAGAACCAGCGCTTTGCTGAATTCAACGGTCATCTCATCGGTGTCGGTGATGAAGTTCGCGCTGAGATAGCCGCGATCAAATTGCATGCCTTCAACAACATCAACGATGGTTTCAAGACCCTTGCCTTCTTCAACGGTGATCACGCCGTCCTTGCCAACCTTCTCGAAAGCCTTGGCCATCATGGCGCCAACTTCCTCGTCGTTGTTCGCGGAAATACTGGCGACGGCGGCAATGCCACCGTTCACGCTTGCCACTGGCTTGGCCAGCGACTCAATGTTCTTTGTCACAACGGCAACGGCTTTGCGAATGCCGCGCACCAAGGCGTTGGCTTCCGCGCCGCTGGCGATAAACTTCAGGCCGCTGCGAAAAATGGCTTCGGCAAGAACGGTGGCGGTGGTTGTTCCGTCGCCGGCGTCATCGCTGGTCTTGCTTGCGGCTTCCTTCACAAGCTTGGCGCCCATGTTTTCAGCCTTGTTGGAAAGTTCAATTTCTTCGGCAACGCTCACGCCGTCTTTGGTCACGGTTGGTCCGCCCCAACTTTTATCCAACACCGCGTTGCGTCCGCGTGGACCAAGCGTGCTCTTGACGGCGGCGGCTAGTTTTTCTACGCCAGCCAGAAGTGATTTGCGGGCTTCAATATCGAAGGAGAGTTGCTTGACGGACATTGGATTTTTTCTCCGTGAGAGTGTTGGAAAGTTGGTGAAAGTGTCTTGATGCTCGAAATCCTCAAAATGAGGGAGCCTTTCATTAGATACAAATGGGATGCCAAAGCACCGCAGATAGGGCGTTGGCGCACAAATGATAGCGAATATCACCGCAAGTAATTGCAAAATATGACTTTAAGGCTTCGATATGGCCAATTTTCAATCATGTTTACACTGAAAAAAAGCAGTGAAAGGGCATAAATGAATCAGCCAGAAATGTTGAATTGGGTCCATTGCCGCACTTCTTCAAGGCGGTCTGCCAACCTGACAGCACTTGAACAGAGGTCGGTGGTCTTAGACAGACTCAGACGGGAACAATTTCAAATTTCACGGACCCTGGAAGCATGCTTTGCGCACGCACAAGGTCTTGGCGATCTGGCGCAAGGCCGACTTTACATTTCAAATTTCATGGGCGGCAGCAGCAGGCTGCGAGCGATCCACCAGGCATTGGCCACCAAATACGCCAGTCCAAAAATAAGGACGCCGCTTTCAACCGCCACCAAACTGTCCGACAAGAGCGCGGCCCAATCCCATCCCAATTTGTGATGCAGAATGGGTGACGCAAATGCGCCAAGCGCGACCAGCCCCAATGTGTAAATAAGCAAATTTATATTTTGTCGCGCTGCACCAGCTTCGCGGAATGCTTGCGAGCGACGGCCGCACACCATCAACAATCTTCGATAGCTGATCAAGACAATCGTAAACGCGGGAAGTTGCAGGGCGGGGGCGGATGTTTTGAGGCATTCCATAATCCAGTCTTGCGACTGAAACTCAATGACGCACACAATGATCGCGATGAGTGTTGCCATCCACAACAACAAGCCGCCGTTCAACCACACGCGCCACTTGCGCATTTCCGCGCGCAGTGAAAATTCGCTGGCAAGCAATCCCCAGCATGCGATTAGGCATGTTGCGATCACCAAGGCGCACGAAGCCGCCCAACCAAAAAAGCGAATTTGCGCCGCAAATCGACTGGTTTGGCCCGACATGAAATCAAAGAACGCAATCATTGGTCCTGCCGATTGCAAAACCGCCGCCAACATGCACGTCAATGGAACAGCAACCAAGAACGCCGCAACACGATGTGGACGCTGCAGCGCCACCAATGCGCGAATTTGTGAATCTGAATTGCCCGCCAAGGTTGTAACGACAGCCAGTGCGCACTCGGGACACACATCTAAAAGATCACAACCATACAAATCATATTTGCAACCATCGCAGCGAACATGTGAGGCAAGTTTGGGCACGGAGTTCAAAGTTATACTTATTTCAGAATGTGCAGTGCCACGAAAAATTTTTCAGAAAATCGCAAAGCCATTGTGCTGCTTTCGGGCGGACTTGATAGCGCTGTCACGCTTGCGGCATTGCAAGCGGACGGATTTCAATGCGCCACGCTTGCCATTGATTACGGCCAGCGCCACCGCGTGGAGTTGGAATTTGCGCAGCGTATTTCGCGCGCTTTAGGCGCCACTGATCACCGTCAAGTCACAGTTGATTTGCGCACGCTTGGAGGCAGCGCGCTCACTGCGGACATTGCGGTTCCAAAAGACCGGGACCTAGCGGGCGCGGATATTCCAGTGACCTACGTTCCAGCGCGCAACACTATTTTTCTTTCCGTGGCGCTGGGTTTCGCCGAATCCGTGGGCGCGCGCCACATTGCTTTCGGCGCCAACGCTTTGGATTATTCGGGCTATCCAGATTGTCGGCCGGATTTCATAGACGCCTTTGAGCGCCTTGCCAATGTGGCCACGCGCGATGGTGTGCAAGCCGCCGCGGCGGGGCAGAAGTGGTTTCAAGTGCACGCGCCGCTGTTGCGCATGACCAAGGCGCAAATTGTGTTGCTTGGAAAAAAACTTGGCGTGGACTTTGCGCTGACTACCAGTTGCTACGACCCGGGCGCAAACGCAAAGCCATGTGGTTTGTGCGATTCATGTCGCTTGCGCGCCAAGGGTTTTGCGGAAGCGGCCGTGATTGATCCACGCGTTGTGTAAGGTTTGTCCACTTGTAGCAGGCGAATGATTGCGCTTGCCAAAAGATCCGCGCTTTTAAATATCCAAATTCTTCACTTCAAGCGCGTGCTTCTCAATGTAGTTGCGACGCTGCTCAACATCTTCGCCCATGAGAATGGAGAAAAGATTGTCGGCGTTGCTGGCCTGATCCCATGTCACCTTCAGCAGCGTGCGCCGCGCAGGATCCATGGTGGTGTCCCACAGTTGAATGGCTTCCATTTCGCCCAGTCCCTTGAAGCGTTTCACTTCAATGCCGCGGCGACCAACTTCATGCAATTTCTGCAGGATTGAAGGGATATTTGCCACTTCAACCATTTCCGTTTCCTTGGATTTCTCGTTCTGCACAAGCCATCCGTAGCGCGTGGGCAATCGCTCGCCTGTCACGCCTTCTTCTTGCACAAGCGTCCAGTGGTTCATGTCCATGCCGGACTTTTCCAACGACTCAAAGAGCTTGTCGATCTCGCGGTTCTCATGCAGTGGTCGCAGCGTGGCCAACTTGGCCAAGTCCTCACCTTCGGTGCTTGCGCCAACTTCGATCAACTTTAATTTTTGCGTGGCCAATTCCGCCATGGCATCGGCCTCGCGATGGAACAACGCGTCGTGACCGCGCCACGCAAGAATGAAACTTGGCAAACGATTCTTGCCTTCAGGATCTTTGGCACGCGATTCAAGCAGCCGCGCAAATTGCAGGCCGCGATATTGACTGACCAAGCACAACTCTTCCAATCGAGTCAGTTCACGAATGACGCGGCGCAACGCATCGCCATCAATGCGGTTGGTTTCCTTGCCCTTGGCGTCACGAATAATTAGCGCCGCGTTGCTGCGCATAGCCAAACTCACAAGCACTTCATTCATGCGGTGGTCGTTCAACACATATTCAATGCTCTTGCCGCGCGCCACTTGATACAGCGGCGGCTGCGCGATGTAAATTCTTCCAAGGCGCACAAGTTCCGGAATTTGCCTGAAGAAAAATGTGAGCAAAAGCGTGCGAATATGGCTTCCGTCCACATCGGCGTCCGTCATGATGATGATGCGGCCGTAGCGAATTTTAGACGCGTCAAAATCCTCGCGAATGCCGCATTGGAGCGCTTGAATCAGCGTGCGAATTTCTTCAAAGCCCAGCACCTTGTCCAAGCGCGCCTTCTCCACATTCAACAACTTTCCACGCAGCGGCAAAATAGCCTGCAACACATGGTCGCGGCCGCCCTTGGCGCTTCCACCGGCGGAGTCACCTTCCACAATGAACAGCTCGGTGCGCTCCACATCATTGCTTGAACAATCGGACAACTTGTGCGGCATGCCGCCAGAATCAAGCGCGCCCTTGCGCTTGATTAAATCACGCGCCTTGCGCGCCGCCTCGCGCGCCTCGGCCGCCAACTTCGCGCGGTTCACAATCACTTTCGCTTCGGCGGGATTTTCCTCAAGCCACGCGCCAAGTTGTTCTGTCACCGCGGCGCTGACAAAAGTTTCCACTTCTGGATTCAGCAGTTTTTCTTTTGTCTGATTGTTGAATGTTGGGTTGGCCAACTTCACGCTTACAACGGCGGTCAAGCCTTCGCGCAAATCTTCGCCGGTTGGAATGAAATCTTTTTCCTTGAACAAGCCCATGCGACGGCCATAATTATTAATGACGGTGGTCAGCGATTTGCGGAACGCCGTGACGTGCGTGCCGCCGTCGCGGTTTGGAATATTGTTGCCAAAAGCCAGCAAAATCTCGGGTATTCCGTCGGTGTATTGCAGCGCCAATTCGCAGCGCATTCCAGTTTCCGGGTCTTCGCGGCGCACCACCATCACCGAACTCATGGTGGTCTTTGTGGTATTGATGAACTTCACGTATCCGCCAATGCCGGTGTCATCGTGAAACACTTCGTCGCGTTGCTGACCTTGCGCGTCAACACGCTCGTCGATTAAACGAATGTGCACGCCAGGATTCAGGAACGCCAACTCGCGCAAACGATGTTGCAAAAGTTCGTAGCGCAGCGTGGTGTCAGGAAAAATAGTTGGATCTGGTTTAAAAGAAATGCGAGTGCCCGTGCGGCCACCTGTGCGTTTCTCAACAACATGCAGCGGCTCAGCCAATTCGCCACGCGCAAAAGTTATTTTGTACAGGCCCGTCTCTTTGGAGACTTCAACTTCCGTCCACTCGCTCAGCGCATTCACGCACTTCACACCCACGCCGTGCAAGCCGCCAGAAACTTTATACGCGCCGCTGTCAAACTTTCCGCCTGCGTGAACCTCCGTCAAAATCACTTCCACCGCGGGGCGGCCATTGATTGTGGGATTCTCATGTTTCATCGGGTCCACGGGCATGCCGCGGCCGTCATCGCCAACAGTGCAACTACCGTCCACGCTCAGCAACACGGTGACGTGGCTTGCGTAGCCCGCCATGGCTTCATCAATGGCGTTATCCACGCACTCGTACACCAAATGGTGCAAGCCTTCCAAGCCCGTGCCTCCCACATACATGCCAGGTCGCTTGCGAATAGCGTCAAGCCCCTCAAGCACTTGAATGGAATCGGAGTTGTAGGAACCGTCAGAGGCGTCTGTTGTCGCTGGTGTCTTGTCTTGTTTGGTCATACTTGGCACGATGAAAAAGGCTTTCATTTGCACATAAAGCGCGACATGGATGGGGCGAAAAACTTCGCTTGCAACGTCGGCTTTTTTGTGATGTTTCATTCTACGCTAAACGCCACTTCAAGGTGGAAAAATCGGCAGTTTTTCTTGTCGTGCGGCGATGTTTTTTATTCAAAAAATCTTGAGAAAAACTTGAGAATTTGTACAAAAAATCGTCCTAGAAACGCGTTCTTTTTCGCCATCATTTTGCCTAAAATTTCCAATCCACTTCCACGAACACAAGTTTGTTGCGTAAAGTCTGTTGCCTTTATTTACTTTCGACCGATTGAAAGCAAGCAATTCTTATGAGCGACCAAGCCAAAAATTCCGCGCCTACACATCCAGCTCGCCAAATTGAGCAAGTTTGCGCGCCTGAATCAGCGATTAAAAATCGCCGCGGCTTTCTTTCGCTTGCTTTGCTCTTTGCTGCCGGTTGCGTTTCCAACAACAAATCGGCGCGTATGCCCGATCCCGTTTGGCCAGATCTGAAAGATTCCACTCCAACAACCACCAAGCCAAAGCCCGCAATTGCAGCCATAAAGCCCGCAAAATCAAAGGACATCGCCTTTATTTTGGACCGTGACAATTGGTGTCCAAGTTCTGGTTGCCCCTCTGTGCCACTTCTGAATCCCATGCTTCCGGTGAAGTACATCACGGTGCATCACGACGGAATGAGTCCGTTTCTTGCCAAAGATGAGCGTTCAAGCGCTGCGCGTGTGGAACTTATTCGCACGGGTCATCGCGGCAAGGGTTGGGGCGACATTGGCTATCACTATGTGGTGGATCGTGGCGGCCGTGTTTGGGAGGGCCGCGACATTAAATATCAGGGAGCCCATGTCAAAGAGTGCAACGAGGGCAATTTAGGTATTTGCTGCCTTGGCAATTTTGATGAGCAAAGCCCAAGCGATGAGCAAGTTGCGGCGCTTGAAAAACTGCTCAATGTGATGATGAACAAATACGGCGTGTCCGTTTCGCGCGTGAAGACGCATCAGGAATGGGCGCCAGCGCACACGGCGTGTCCTGGGCGCAGTTTGCAGGCCGAAATGCGTCAAATGCGCATGAAGCGCCTTACTTTGCGTGATGGGAACGCGGCAACCTTGGCGTAAGCGCCTCAATAGCCATTTAAACTGATCGCAAACGTTACGGCGCGTGCTTTGGTGGTTCTGTAGGTGATTGCGGCGCAATCTGCTTAGGAACCTGCCCAGTTGCCGCACTAGCTTCCATGCCGGCCGCCTGCCTATTCGCCTTGGCGCGGCGGTCATCGGCGGCCAATTTCTCCTCAAACTTTGGATCGTTTTTTTCCTGCTTTTGCACCAGTGTCCACATTAAATACGCAAAGGCGCCCATGCTGACAAAGGTGAAAGCGATTGCGGTAAAGGACATGTCAAGGAAGGTATCCGAAGAGACGCTTTCATTTAAAACTTTGCATGCGGCATTTCACAAACAAGGCACATCAAAATGAAATTGTCTTTAGCCATGCCACGGCAAAAACAACAACGCCGCCCATTGAAGGCGGCGTTGTCATTAGGTCATATCAGTAAGCGAATATTGTTTAGCGTCGACGACGGGCAACCAAACCAGCCACGCCGATCAAAGCGATGGCACCTGGTGCAGGAACTGCATCAGCGTTGAATTGGAAGTTGTCCATACGGTTATTACCAGTTGCGGAAGTAGCACCCGTAAAGGTGACGCGCATGTACGCGGTTGCCGCATTGTTTAAACCAGAAGCAACTCCAAGAGTTGAGGCAACATTGGTTGTACCGCCAGCAAAGCTGAGTCCAATTCCTGTGATAGTTGCCGCGGAACTCCAGTTTGTTCCATCAGTGCTGTAATCCCATTGTTGAGTTGTGAAACCTGAGGCAGTTCGTTGCACAGCGTAGGAAACAGACAAATTCGACAAGCCAGACATGCTGAATTTAAACACCATGGCTTTGCCGTTGGCTCCGAAAGTTCCTGCTGGAACACTCGCTGCGCCACCAACAACAGCGAGAGCCGCGATACCGGTAGTCACTGTTGACATGCCGCCTGTGGCGTTTAAGGTTGTTCCGCCAAAGCCGTTGATTTCTGTGCTGGTTGTTCCAGTTGCTGGCTCAAAGAAATCGCTAGAACCATTGGTTCCGTCTAGATACAAAGATCCAGTTCCAAAGTTGGCCACAAACAATTTTTGTGTCGCCGGTGCAGCCGCAATAGCCGTTCCACCAGTTGTCGTTGTTTGAAAGTCCCACTGGGCAATCATGCCAGCAGAAGCGGCTGACGCAGTGGCGATCACCGCTGAGGCGATTAGTAAAGAGGAAAGTGATTTCATGAAGAGACTCCTAAAAAGGGGAATAGGGGAACGAAAGGGATGTAAGAGGGGTCTCTTACAGTTAGCAAGATGCATCACATTTGTGATGGTTCTCACAATTGCGTGTGTGTGAATCGCTAAGAGTGCGTTAATGTCGCCATGCAATTACTTGACGTGGTCCACGCAATGACTTTGATTACAATGTATTTACGCAGATTTCTCACGCCCAACCAAGGACTCCACCATGACAAGCAATACACCAGCAAATAATTCGTCCAACAATTCCAACAACAATTCCGACGCGCAGAAAAAATCAACCCTTGGCGCAAAGTCGGGCGGCGTCTTTGGCGCTGGATTGGATAACGCAGGCAAACCCGCCGCGTTCAACTTTGGTGGCGCTGGCGGAACACCATTTCATGGCAAGGGCTCAAC
>SESA01001287.1_pt1 | contig 13229 bp, 21 predicted proteins | sample 3171451 | NCBI WGS metagenome assembly SESA01 (sample SAMN06051862, study PRJNA518727) | freshwater metagenome | biome: subpolar coniferous forest; feature: holomictic lake; material: water; isolation source: holomictic Lake 227, 8 m depth | place: Canada: near Kenora, Ontario | collected...
TAGACACTTCTCAGCCAGGATTGCTAGAAATTGTATTTACTCCACAGACAAATAACAATGCAATTTACACAGGATCGATAATAGAAAAAATAGGATAAATTTATGTCAATAGTAGATACAAGAAATACAAATCCAAATGTACCTGCAAGCACTATTTCAACAGGAGCAAATGTTCATGCTCCAGGTGAATTTGGAACAGATAATAATACAGAAAATTTTGTCGCAGCTAATACTCAAAACTTAAATACTCTTTCTTCTTCTGGTATCTCTTCATCAGCTCAGCCAACAATCAATTCTCAGACTCAAGGAGCAGTGACAGGTTCTACAAATAATCTGATGGGGAATAATCAGAATAATAATTCTGGATATTCAGGTTCTAATATTGCTTATTCAAATCCTGGAAATGGGAATCAAAATACTGGAATAAGCAATGTAAAAACTGATGCCAATGGAAATAGCACTACTACAAATTATTCAACAACCCCTGCTCAGTTAGGTTCTAATTCTGGAGATGTAACTTCTTATCTTTATGGTTTGGTTCAAAATTCAACAGGACAACAGATCGGTTCTTTGAATACCTCATATCAATTAAGCCTTCAGAATGCGGCTATTGCCAATCAACAACTCCAGCTTCAATATAATACAGGACTTGGAAGTCTTAATACTCAATATCAACAAGCTTATCAGCAATTAAATACTCAACATCAAAACTCTATTGGTTCAGCTATTTCCCAGATTGCGACTGCTGATCCTTTTGGAACAAATGCTTCATCTGCAAATACAGGCTATATTAACAAGATAAATGATATGTATTCTCAGCAAGCAACATTTTTGACTAATTCTTATAATCAACAACAAGTTGCATTGACAAATGGTGAGATTGAAGGTGCTCTTGGAATACAACAATCTATAAATAATGCTCAAAGTTCTTTCTCACAAAATCTTGCTTCAGTAATGAGTGGAATGAACTCAGCTCTTGTAGGAATCACTCAACAACAGCAAAGTAAGACTCTTCAGTCTCAATCATTATTTGAGAGCAATCTTAAATCTACTGATCTATACAACACAAAACTTCCTGATGGGACTCAGCTTTCATCTATTACAGATCCTAATGACTCTAAACTTCAGGATTGGATAAAAACATCAACTCTTGGTCAGCAAGGTTTGGCCGCTGGTTATACACCTGAACAAATTGGTCAATCAATTGTTACTGGAACGAATGCTCAAGTTTCTCAACAACAAAAAGCTCAATCTCTCAATCTTCAAGAAATGGGTATTCAGCTTCGTGCTCAACAGGTTGGAATAGAACAGACTCGTTTGATGAATACACAAAATGTATTAGGTCAAGTAAATTCATTAGGTCAACTGTCAGCAGATGCTACTTCAGATCAAAAATCTCAGTATTATAGTGGAATTGCACAAGCAACAGGTTCATCTATTGTTCCTTTGTCTTCTGATTATTCAAATAAACTTTCAGCTGGCCAAAGCTTTATGTCTCTTGTTCCAACTCTTGAAGATGCTGTTAATAACACATCGAATATCAGTGGTATCGCAGCTAAAGTTGCCACGATGTTCCCAGAAGTTTCAACTAATATAACTTCATTTAATGCACTAGCAACATCTATAACAGGAGCTTATGACAAAGCAACTGGTTCAAATACTACTGCTGGATTAACAAAGATAATCACTGGAGCAAGTACACCTGCTACACGTCAGAACGCTTTGAACTATATCAAGAATACTATCGGAACTGATTTCTTAACCAATATTAAAGGTGCAGCTTCTTCAGCTCAGAATGTATCAGGTTTCGCTTCAAGTGCTTCTCAAGCGGCTTCTTTAACTTCAGGATCATCTTCAAATAATAGCGGGACAACATCAAGTGGAATTAAGTGGTCAATAACACAATAATGGCAAAAATAACTTTTCAAACAGACCAAGGAGCAAAAGTAGTTAATTTTGATGGAACACCAACTCCAGATGATGTAAATGAAGTTGCTTCAAAACTTGGTTTAAGTGGTAGTTCTAATACTACAAATCAACCTCAAGAAAAACAATCTGATAATTGGTTTGGAGGATTGTTAGATGATGTATTCAAACCTATAAATACATTTGGGGCTACTTTTCAAACAGTAGGTGAGGCTTTGGAGTCTACAGGTTTGCAAGCAGGTGGCACATTAGTCAATAAAGTCCTTCCTGGGGCTGGAAATGGCCTCTTAAACGCTAGTAATGCTGGAATGAGTGATGTATATAACCAAGAGCAAAATGGTGTCTCTACAGTAGGTGGAGGGACTGTTCTACCTATTGGGGCCAAAGAAAGTGCTCAGGCTGGACAAGAAATTGAACAGGGTAAAAATGCAACAGGAGCAACGGCTAAGGCTTTAGTAAAAACAGCAGGTGAATTGGTTGGAACTGGAGCACAGGCTCTTGCCTATACCGCAGCCACTCCTCTTTCTTTTGGAGTTCTTACTGCTTTGGGTGCTGGGACAACTGATCTGAGTCAAGGAAAAGGAAGTGGAACCGCTGCTCTTGATGGATTGATTCAAGGAGTGACAGGAGGAGCAACAGCAGGTCTTCTTAATATAGCTGGTTCAAGAATGGTTCCTTGGATTGGAAAACAGGTCATGGCTGACCCAATGCTCGGTTCAGTTGCTAATACTGTGAAAGATTTTGTCACAGGACTTTTCAATAAAGCTCCACAAGTTCTAAGTAAAAGTTCAGATGGAAATTTAGCTAAGCTAGTTGGTGGAGTTCTCACTCCTGCTTATAGAGCATTGAAACAAAATTTTTCAGATACAATGGATTCTACATTCAAAGCCTTTACAACAGCAGCAAAAACTCCAGTTGAAGATGCAACCCAAGCTTTGATTGGGCAACAAGAAGAACAACGTGCTTTCATTGCTCAAAAATACGCTCCATTGAGAGCAGAATTTTCAAAGTTCTATCAAGATACTTCAACAAAAATTCCAGAATTTTCCAATACAAAATCTGCTATTACTGATGCTCAAAATTATATGAAAAGTCTTGTTACTAAAAATGATTTAGACCAAGAAATTTCAAGAATAAGCGGATATAAACCTGAGAATTTTGGAAGAATTGGAGATTCTCAGATGTCAGCTTTTCAAGAAGAAGCAGCAAATAATATTATGCAAAGAAAAAGTCCTGCTCTTTATAACTATACCCAAACAATGCAAAAACAGATTTCTACTGATGGAGGTTTAACTATGGGTCAATTAGCTCATTCAGCTCAAAGTGCTCCTGTTGATTCTACCCAAGGAGGAACTTCTCAGATGAATTCTATTGCCCAATCTCTTTGGGAAGACGGAAGAAGCTATCTTAAGACAAATGCTCCAAAAAAATATGATGCTTGGAATTCTCTCGCTCAGAAATGGAGCGATGTAAAACAAAACTTCGATACAACATTCAAAGATAAATTTATCAATGCTGCGACAATGGGAAATTTCGTTGATGATATTAAAAGTGGAAAAGCTTCTCCTGATCAATTACAAAATTTTCTTAAGGGACTAAGTACAGAGTCTAAAAAGACTGCTTCTCAGATGATGTTCAATACTATCTTAGATAGGGCTAATTCAGTCGCAACTAATCAGGGAGCTGAAGCAGGTGGAAAATTCATTCAAGGATATACTGACAAATTTGGGCAAGTCCTTGACCCAGAACATTTAACTGCTTTGCAACATATTGCAGAATTTGGACAAGGAAATTTGCAAGATACAGTTGACCATCTTAGAACTTTAATGGGAGTTCAATCTGAAGAAGGAGCTGGCTCTATTGCTGAAGAAGGAAAAGTGGCTATGGCTAAAGATAAATTAAATCAACTTACTGCTATGCAACAACATATTGCCAATATTGATAATACTGGAATCATGAAAGCGGCTAATGCTGGAAATTATACAAAGGTCATTGAACAGATAGGTAAATCTTCAGTTCTAGCAACCAAAAATCCTGATCTTCTTCCTTCTTTGATGAGTATGCTTACACCTGAGCAAGGACAAGGTTTAGTTAAAGAATTATTAAATTCAAAAGTATCTGGTGTGAACAGACGACAAATGATGAGAGGTATTTTAGCTTTGCTTCCTGGTTATCTTGGAGCTGCTGGATATCATGGAGCTATCGCTGCTACTGATGCAATGAATAATTTGACCAATAAGCAAATTGATAGTGCTGTCATGCAACTTGCAGGAGATCCTAAAGCCCCTCAGTTTATGACAGGAAATTGGTTCACTGAATTAGCTAAAAGAATCATTCCAAATCTTCTACCTGAGGGTGCAGCTCAAGAATCTTCTCAACTTGCTAATGGACAATAATATATTCGTGTTATAATAATATGAATTATTACAATTAAAATTAATAAAATGAAAATACAACCAATAGGATCACGTTTGATAATTGAACCTTTCACAGTCGAAGAAGTTGGAGATCTATATACTCCTGAACTTGGAAAAAGCACTCCTGTAAAAGTTAAAGTTCTGAACTGTAATCCTGAATCTGGATTCAATATTGGAGATACAATATTCATCAGGCGATATTCTTCAGATGAATTGAAATATAAAGACTCCGATGGCTCTGAGAAAACTTTATATGTCGTAGAGTCAGAAGACGTTGTGGGAAAACTTATTGAAGATTAATGGGATATAAAATATGGCCTAAAAAATGTCTTATTTGTTCAAGAACCTTTTTTACAGATGGCAAAAAAGGAACTATTACTTTTAATAGAAGAAAAACCTGTTCCCGAAACTGTTCTAATGTTATACGAAAACAATTTAAACATACTCCTGAGGCAATAGAAAAAATAAGAAAAGACGCTATAAAAGTTAGAAAAGAAAATCCTAATATTTATATAAATTCTCTTAAAAAAGCAAGAAAAGCCATTTTAAAAAATCCTATCGAATGGAGAAGAAAATTATCTGAAACACATAAAGGAGAAAAATCTTCTTCTTGGAAAGGAGGAGTTTCCTCTTTACAAGAACAGATAAGAAATTTATTTGAATATCAAGATTGGAAATATAAAGTTTCTAAAAAATGTAAACATACCTGTGTTTTTTGTGGTTCTAAAAAGAACATACAAATTGACCACATTAAACCTTTTGCAGTAATTTTTCATGAAAATAAAATTAAAAGTGTTCAAGATGCTTTAAATTGTCCCGAATTTTGGGATATAATTAATGGAAGAGTATTGTGTAAACCATGTCATCGAAAGACAGAGACTTATGGCAATACTAAATATTTCAGAAAGAAAGTCTCGGTCGAATAATTATTAAAATTAAATTATATACTAAATTGCCTAAGAAAAAGCAAAGAGTTTCTTCAAAAGCTAAAGGTAAAGAAGTTCGAGAAGGAAAAAAAGAGGAAAGAAAAGAAAAGAAGGGAAAGAAATAAATCTAACTCTTAGTAGGAATAAAAAAACCACTCGGCGAAGTGGTTTTTTTGTATTAACTCAGAGCTCTGAATTAACCTAATCTTTTTGCATGAGGAGCTCGGATCGAAGCCTCTTCTTTTTTCTCGTAGGCTTTGCTTTCCTTCTTCTCATGTTTTGATTCCTTCTTTTTCTTTCCTCCATATGGGATTTTTTCTCCACGTCTTTTTGCAAGTTTATTTTGCAAAGCTCCAATAGCAGCTCCTTTTCCTTTAGCTTTTTCAATTTTCTTGAAATTTCCAGTAGCTTTTTTTTCTCCTAGAGCTTTCAAGATTCCTCTACCTTTTTTCTTTTCTGCCATGATAATAATTAAAATTAGTCTATCGACCTTTCATATAATTATATCATTTTTTGCTGAAGAGAAAGGAAAAATATTCTTTTGCTGCGAATCATGGGTTCGAACCATACTCTTCTCCTCCAAAGGGAGATGTTCTACCAGCTAAACTAATTCGCAATTTTTACTTCAATCAAAATTAAAAGTGGCATTTAGCCACTTTTTCTATCCCAATAAACCTTAAAATGGATGAGAACAGTTTTTTATTTAAAATCCGTTTGTTCTTGTTCCATATCGAGTTTATCAAGAAAACTCTTTTGGTATCGTTGAGCGGCTCAGATGAATGAAAAAAGATAAAAAATTATTTTCTCAGGTGAGCTCTTTTAATTTAACGCACTACCTCAGACAGGAATAATTATGACCCTTTTATTTTACAATGCAAGTAATTTAAGATCCGCAGTCGAAGGTTAGTTTTTAATTAGAATGTTTGAATATCAGTGAAGGAAATTTGTTGTGAATTTTGATAATCACCTAAATTCGTACTTCCTGTTGCTGAGCAATTTAATTGAGCATTTAGATCTGTTGTTGTCTGACTTATTATGCCTGTTCCAGGTGTTGTTATTGTACCAGTTCCAAAACTTGTTTGATTTACAGCTATTGCTGGTGTTGACCAATAATAATATTGATTGTACCAAGGATATGTTTGGTAATGATGTTCAACAACTTTTATAGTGTCAGATATCTTAGATTTTTCAGCTAATTTATCCACTATCTCTCTAAGAAATTTAATCTCAGATTTTAATGCTTCAACTTCTATTGTTTCCTCTGTTTCTACGTTGAATAATATTTCTCTTGCTTCTTCTTTAGTAATCAAGTCAGCCTTAACTAACTCAGACACCTGTTCAGGTGTGGGCAATTTACCAAGTCGCCACTTTATCTTGTCTTTCTTCATATTTTTTTTTATTCAACTGCGGATCTCAAAGTGCTTATAATAAAATTATATCATAGTTTCGCTTGCGAAATTTCTTAAAATTTGCTATAGTATGAGGTATGTTGAATACCGCTTATTTATTAATAGTCACAAGCACCCTTTTCTTAGCGGTAGGGGGTGCTGTTGAGTATTTGTAAATATATGAAACAAAATTGTAATGATTGTGGAATTGATACTAAACTAGATAATAAAGATTATTATATGGTTTCTGCTGAAATTTGGAATAAATATGGTCTAGGAGAAGGAAAAGTTTTTGTTAATAAAGAGGGAGCAATGTGTGGAGGTGGAGAAAGTGGTTTTCTTTGTATGAAATGTCTTGAAGAAAGAATGGGTCGAAAATTAAAGAAATCTGACATTTTTATTTGTCCTATCACTCAATTTTTTAATCCTTATACAAAAAAGATTTTAAGTCAAAAATAAAATGGCTCAGCGTAGAATGTTCAGTTTAAAAATTGTAGGAAGTGACGCTTTTATGGATATGCCTACTTCTTCAAGAGAACTTTATTTTCAACTCGGAATGTATGCTGATGATGATGGTTTTGTTAATCCTAAAAAAGTGATGAGAATGTTTGGGGCTTCTGATGATGACCTAAAAGTGCTCATTGGTAAAAGATTTGTTCTTCCTTTTGAGAATGGAGTTGTGGTAATAAAGCATTGGAAAATTAATAATTTAATCAGAAAAGACTTCTATCAAGAAACAGTCTATTTAGAACAGAAAAAACAGATAATAACCAAAGAAAATAACGCTTATACAGAATGTTCACAAATTGTTAACAATTTGTCACCACAGGTTAGGTTAGGTAAGGATAGTATAAACAGCGAAACTAAAGTTTCGCAGGTAAAAAAAAACTTAGAAGATAAAAACAATAAAATGAGAAGAAACAATGAAAATGAAAGTTATGAAGAACCAGCGATTGATATTGAAACTGGGGAATTAATAAATAAATCTGAAAAACCTGTTTCTGACTTTAGAGAAGCAAAGATCGTGTTTTCTTTGTTCAAAGACTTGAATCCTACTTATAACACTTGGATGATAAATAAAACACAAAGAAAATCAGCAACTCTTCTTTTGAAGAAATTTAAAATAGAAGAAATTAAATCTTTACTGGAAGATTATAAAAAAATGCCTAGTGGGGAATTTAAAATTAAAATAACTTCTCCTTATGAACTTCTTAATAAATATCCAGAAATTAAAAAAGAAACAGGTGGTCGTGTTTCAGATTTTATACCTCTATGAAAGTTAAATTACAAAAAAAAGAGAATAATATATCTAGGCTATCAGCCTCTTCAAAGGTTTTAGAAAAAGAATTATTAAGTTCTTTGGTTTCTAATAGATTAGTTGATGTTGCTGAAATAAATGAAAAAATAACAGCAGAAGATTTTGCTTTTTATCCTAAGCATTTTGAGGCTTGGGTTGAGAGTAAAGTTCAAGATGAACATTTAGGAGTTGTATTTGCTAAATATGATATAAAAATATCTGATATTTTAGGATCGCCTTCAACAAGACCTTTATTTAAAATAATTGATGATTTGAAAAGAACTCATAGAGCGTTGGTTCTATGTGAGTATCTTGTGTCTTCTTCTAAAGAAGTTGATGAAAATAAAGTCAATGAAGAAATTGAAAAAATTTATCAAAATGTTTTTAAGATGACAGATGAGAGTAAAGAAGAAGATACTCAAGTTATTGTTCTTTCTGAAGAATATGAAAAAAATCAAAAAGAAATTATTGAAAAGAAAACTAAATATATTGGTATTCCTACCGAGTTTGAAAAAATTGATGGAGTAATTGACGGAATTAGAAAAGGACACTTCTGGATTATTGGAGGTTATACAAACGTTGGAAAATCTAGTTTTTCCTTAAATATTTTACTTAATGTTTTGAGACAAGGTAAGCGAGTTGTATTTTATTCGTTAGAAATGAGTTCAACAGATATTATTAGTCGTCTTCTTGGTTTAATGACTCAGCAATCTGGAGTAGATATTCTTAAAGGAAAAGGTGACGGATCAGAAAAAAAAGCTATGGAAGAATTAAAATCTTTTGATTTAAATATTGTAAATAATAAACGTGAATTGGATTCGATTACTTTTTCAATGATAAAGTTTAATATGAAAAAACCTGTTGATGTTTTTTTTGTAGATTATATTCAACAGATTATTGATACAAAATCGAAATCTGAATATGAAATGACTACTAGGGTGGCTTCTGAGTTTCAGGCATTGGCAATAAAAATAAAATGCCCGATTATTGCTGTTAGTCAGATCTCAAATGAATCAGCTCGAACTCCAAAAAGTATTGTAATTGGAATGAAAGGTTCTGGTGCTTTGGCTGCTGCCGCTGATTTTATTATTGAGATTGTAACCAAAGAAGATACTCCAGATATTCATAAAGAAAAAGCAATGAAAGGAGAACCAATTTCAGTAAGATTGATTGTGAAAAAAAATAGACATGGAGCTGTTGGGTATGTTGATTTGGAATTTAATGGAAAAACAGGTCGTTTTTTTAGTTTAATGCAAGACTTTCTTCAATGATAACTTTTACTCTTAAAGATAGAATTAAAATCAGGGAGAATTATAAAAAGTGGAAATCAAAAAGTGATCCTTACAAATATGGTAATTGGGATTTTTTTCTCAATAATTGTTCTGAAGGTATTTTATTAACATTAAAAGAAACATTTTATGAATGAACTAGAGAATTTGAATTATTGTGAAGAGACTATCAGGCTCCAAAAATATATTCAGGAGAATTTTATTGAACTTGGGGTTAGGCTTCTTAGGATCAGAAATGAAGAACTTTGGAAAGGCGGAACTTACGGAGATTGGATAGGTTTTCTTTCGCAAGCGAAATTTTCTGAGTCTTCTGCCTCAAAGTTAATGACTATCGTTGAATATTTGCTTAATCAGCGTGGGATAGAAAAGGATAAAATCCTTGCCATTGGAGATTGGTCAAATGCCTATGAACTAGCACAGGTCGCCAGAAGGCTTAAAATGCCCCAGGAGGAATTAAATACCCTTATTGATAAAAGTATCCTACTAAGCCGTAAAGACCTCAAGACGGAGCTCACAGAGCTTAAAACAGGCATTCCTCAGGCTGATTGCCAACATACTGACACCTATGATGTGGAAATCTGTAAAGAATGTGGTCGAAGGGTAAGAATTTATGATGAAGAAAATGATTAAACTTGTTATAAAAGGCTCATTGACTGATCTTAATACTTATATCAATGCTGAAAGGGGAAATCGATTTGTGGCTGCAAAAATAAAGAAAGAAGAAACCGATTTAGTTTATTGGGAATGTAAGAAACAGAAACTTTATCAAGTGGCAGAATATCCCGTTAATATATCTTTTGTTTGGTATTGTAAAAATGAAAAAAAAGATCCCGATAATATTTCTTTTACTAAAAAATATATTCTTGATGGCTTAGTAAAAGCTGAAGTATTGCAAAATGATGGTTTCAAGCAGATAAATAGTTTCACTGATTCTTTTGAAGTTGATTCAGAAAACCCAAGGATAGAAGTTTTTATTGTGTGATAAATAATACTATGCGAAAAATAAGTCCAAAAGTTAAAAAGCAATTACTTAAAGATATGTATGCTTATGGGTGTCTGCGTAACTTCGTATTCAATGATCATGAATGCAAAGGAAAGATAACTTTTCATCATGCTTGGACATATGCGAGTAAACAAATTGATGAAGCATGGGCTATTATTCCGATATGCTGTTTCGCCCATGATGTGAATGAATATCAAGGTAAAGGAGATTTTGATGATGATATGTACAAATGGCTCTCCTTGCGAAGAGCCACTCCTGAAGATCTATCAAAGTATCCCAAGAAAAATTGGGATAATGAATGGAAAAGACTTAATGAGAAGTTTGGTTTTTAAGTCTGATGCAAAGTAGACATTCAGTCTGACCTTCTCTAGTCTTTATATACTTTCCGCCACAGTGACAATTTAAGATCGGTTGTGGTCTTACTTTGATATGATAAGTTTTTTCTTCGTTTCTGAGTTTCTTTTTCATGTTATTTTTCATTTAGTTTGAGCCAAAGATTAGCAACACTTTCTTCTGGGGTTTTAAAGAAATTACTAACAATATGTTTTTCTCCAGAACATTGCCAACCTAAATTACTCCGATCTAAAGAATAAAAACTTTCTCCACACGCTTCTATTAGTTCTGAAAGACTTGGTAGTAATAGAAGATCCGTATCTTCAATGTTTTTAATAAAATTATTTATATCAACATCAGAATCTTCCTTGTTGTATTCATCAAGACAACAGGTATGTCCTTCTCTAACATAAAGCCCTTCATTTCCATTGTGACCGCCTCCGGTGTGGATGTATCTTTCATTTTTGTACAAAACACAGCTTCCGGCCTTAAAAACTTGTGGAAACCCTGCATCTTTAAGTTTTTTTGCTAGTTCGTATGAGATAATTCTTTTTGTTTCTTTCATATTTCTCTTTATTTGTTATTTGATTAAGGGGTTAAAGATTTCCAACTATTTCATTGAGTAATAAATTTGGTGGTACTTTATCTGCCATTTTTTGAATTTCAGTAATTATTTCTTCTCTTAGTAATTTTGTTAACTCCTCAGGATAGCCCAAGTAAGTTTGTTCGTTTTCTCCGATAACCTTTATCCTTTTTAGTAAAACTTTCTCAATGCAACTTGGTATTTTATCTTTCATATATTTATTTGTTATTTGAGTAAGGGGTTAAAAATCACTACCATACTTGGAAAAGGTGCTGAATTTTCACATCCCCCAAACTTTAAACGACCTTTGATAAATCTAATTTCTACATTCGGTTTATTGTAAATGTATTCGTGAAAGTATCTTGTATCTGTTCTGGCTGGTATTAACATCACCACTACCCCCCCCCATCGTTTTACTAGCCTTTTCTACCCACTTTCCTAAAACTTTTCCATAAGGAGGGTTGCAAAAAACTCTATAGCCGTCCCAAGATTGTTTTAAGCCATCATCTTTTTCAGTGAAATAATTGTCGCATTTATTGTTTTCATCAGTAGCACAAGGATCTAGGTTAAAATCAAACTCTTCATTCAACTGATTAAAAAAGGCTTGTGGTGTAGCCCATTCGTTTGTCTTACTGCTAAACATTACTTCGGTGTTCATTTCCCTTTAATGTTATTACTTGGCTTTTAAACCCATCATTTTCATATAATTACACACACTACATAATCCGTTACTATCATATATTTCGTGCTTTTTGCATTCTACGCATTTCCTCACCTTCCCTCCCTTAGACGCTATGTTTGTTTGTTTTGGGGTCATTTTAGTTGTATTTCATTACATAATTTTTAGCCTCTTTTTTACTTACATATTTTCCTTCCCAATCCATATATATTTTCTTACAACCAACTTTATCTATAAATTCACAAATAATTTCTTTCTGCCGTTGAGTATCTTTTTGTAACATAGCACTCGCAGATGAACCTAACCTATTATATTCCTCTATCAAAGGCTTAGCCCAATCTCCGAAGTTCCAACTCTTTAATGTTCCCCACTTCAAAGTTAAATGTTCTTTTTCCTCTTTCATATATTTATTTACTCTCTCGGTTAGTTAATAATTTTTCTCTTAAGTCTATGAACTTTTGAGGTGGTTTTCCAAACATTGAAACACAATCTTTGCCACACCAAAGACAATTCGCGGTAGGATATTCATTTTCAAAATCATAGTCTTGTCTTAATTTAAAACTATGAAATCCTTTCTTACAAGACCATTTTTCAAACCATTTTGGCATATTTGTAGGGGCTGAAAGAACTAATATAGTCAATGCCAAAGCGAACACTATTACACTTATAAGTCCTACCCAACATAAAATTATTGTCATTTTATTTTCTATTAGTTAATAATTCTATAACTTTGTCTAAAATTCCTCCTGCTTTGTAATTGTCCCAAGACTGATATTCATTTTTTAATTCCTCAACCTCTCCTTTTATCTCCTTCAGATCTTTAAGTCTTTGGGAGTGAAGTTTGTAATTAAGTATATTTTCTATACTGTCTACTAATCTAATTATGGTTTGCGGAGCAATTTGAGCGTCAAAAAGTTTTTCTATAATGACTGCCTTCCACTTTATATTAAATTTATCTTCCTTCCAGTTTATTGTTTCGTGGGGTTTTGTTGTCATTGGAGGTTAATTATTAGAATTTTCTATAGATTCTTTTAAAGCTTTTACCCAATTTTCTTTTATAATTTGTTCAATAGTTGTTTCTTCGTTCATCTTATTTATAGTGTTAGATTACTGAATAATTGCTTTGTATGTAACTCCATCAAGTTTTACCTCTACTTCTTTTCCTTTTAATGTAGGAACTTCTGGTTCTATTGGAGTAATTTCATAATCACCTAATACGTATTGATTTTTCCAATAGATTGAGCCAGTTTTATCTGTAATGTCTGTAATTTTTCCTGTGTCGTCTCCACCTATAAATTTACCTTTTGTATAATTCATTTTTGCCAAGACCCAAGCATTACCATAGACCCAAGCATTACCATAGACCTGAGCATCACCATAGACCCAAG
>SESA01001289.1_pt1 | contig 13221 bp, 12 predicted proteins | sample 3171451 | NCBI WGS metagenome assembly SESA01 (sample SAMN06051862, study PRJNA518727) | freshwater metagenome | biome: subpolar coniferous forest; feature: holomictic lake; material: water; isolation source: holomictic Lake 227, 8 m depth | place: Canada: near Kenora, Ontario | collected...
TTGAAACCATCTATAATCCCGCTTTGGCGCCCGCTTTTTCGAAAGTCCAGCCCTCGTTCGTGGTGAAGGTGGTGAACAATCCCGACGAGTTTCCTGGAAGAGTTCTGTTAGCCGAAAAGAAAGAGGATTGTGCGCCACTGGATTATCCGACCTCCATCCTTCACCTCTACAAGAGATTGAAGGAAACCAAAATACACGGCAAACCGAAGTATTTTGATATCGATGAAGAGAGGAGTACAGGAAAAGCGGGCGCTCAGTCTGCTCCTGCCGCAGTGGATGCCTCTCAGGCAGTGAAAAAATATTTGCCACTCACCTACCGCCAAGCATTCAACTTCACGGCACCGCGCACACCAAACGCGGTCATTGACGACAGCTACCTCTGCGCCATCCGTGGTCATAAACATCTTCCCAAGTTAGTTCACGACAAAAAAGTGAGCTGGGGTAAGGTCTATGCGCATTTGCTTCGCCAGCCTTTACTTGCCCAATGCGGAGGCCTGCTCTACAAGACCACCGTTCAGCTTGCCGACGATGATTTTGCCAAGGGTGGATGGCTCTATATCGACATCAATGATGGTACACCTTATGCCTTTGAGCAGGCGGCTTCTTTGGCCGATGTCGATGGCCCATTTATTGCTCGTTATGCCGCTCGCATGCCGATCCTGAAAAAGGGTGAAGCACGTCCTCTCTTTGCCCCGGTACTCTTTCCCGTTATAAAAGATGGTGCAATTCCCACTGGCAGTTTTGACGAGCTTTTTATCGAAGTAGCGCGTTTCAATGACGGGTTTGCCTCTATTGTTCATGCAAACCAGCCGGTGAGTCACAATCTGCTGAAGGAAGAGCAGGATGGTTTTCATCCCCAGAAAGAGATGGGTATTCGCCTCGGATGGGAAGACGAGCAGATTCTGATATGGTATCTTCGCCAGCTTGCTATTGACGAAACGGCCGGAGGAGACCGGCTCGATGCGCCACTTGGTGTCAACGGATTTCATGTCGATGTCCGGATAAACGAAACCTCAGGCGGCGCTCCGGCTTCGTGGGAGAGTTTGACGGCGGTGGAAAGCAACGGCAGTATGAAGCTCGAAGATATCGAAATCGGGTCATACAAGGGAGAACTTCCTTTTCAGGTCTATCCCACAAAGCTTGACAGTGCAGGAGGAACCAATTACTGGCTTCCCCTCTATTTTGGAAACTGGAACAACGCCTCGATGGTGCTGCCCGACCATGTTGCAGCCCGTTTATACGCCAACGAGCATGACAAGCACAAGCCAGTCACCGTCAGCGATACCTACCATGCAGTGGATACGGTGACGAAACTCGTCTATGGCACAATCTACGATTTTCGTGTGCGCATGAGCGACATCAGCGGTGGAGGCCCTGAACCTGGCTCCGAGCCGCTCAATATCCTGCAAAGCCATATTGCCACAATTCCCTTCAAGCGTTATGTGGCACCAAACACCCTGCGCATCCTCAACAGCCATGATGTCCGATTCAATACTGACGAGGTGAATTTCGGGGCTGATACGCTCAGGATTGCACGCCCCTTGCTTGGATTTCCCGCTGTGGTCTATACTGGCAAATATGCAGACCCGGTAACAGAGTTACTGAACGCTTCGCAGGATATTATCCTCAATAAAAAAGCGGAAGCGTTTGGTATTGCCGATCCTGATGTTGTGAAGGTGGAACTCAAGGTTGAGGTGGAGACGCTGCAACTCGATAACCTTGCCAGCGACGATGGACAGGAGCACTACATAACGCTTTACAAAACGTACCGTACCTTCCCTGCAGCGTTCAACGATGCCGTGGAGATTCCCGTGGAGTATGTCGATGAAATGAAACTGAATCTTCAGCAAAAGGCAAAGCCCTTCATTGATCCGATCCATAACCTGACCATCAAAGCATCGACAGGTACCATTATCCTGCCGACGGCGCGCAATATTCGCCTCACTCTCCGCGCTGTGTGCGAAGGCGACGACTCTTACTGGGGCAACCTCAACGACAACTCCGATCTGGATGTTCGCTATGGAAAAACCACCGTTCTGAAGATCTTCATGCCCTCAAAAAACGAGGTCGATCTTTTTACTGGTACGATAGACCCGCCGGTTCTGCAGGGCATCTATCTGCAGCCTGATCCGGTAAGCGTCAAACTCAATCCCATCAAGTTCAAGACACTGCAGGGAGCAAAGGAGGGAATGCCGGATATTGTGCAGCGGCTTGCCAGGCAGCTCGATCTGGAGTGCAAGGAGAACACACTGCTGTCGAGGAACGGTGAGCGGGTTCAGTTCTGGTGCAGCAACATGGCCCGTCATACCATGGCGCCTGACAACAGCAGCCTCACCTTTGCCAACAAGAAAGAGCTTGACGGCCACTGGTTTGTCTGTACCAATCTCCGTATAGAGCGTGACTGGACGTGGGACGGACTTGAGACAAACAGTGTCATCGTGCAGCGCCGCCGCCGCTGGGGACGTGATGGGGATGCAATAGGGGAAAAAACTTACGAGACCATCGGTGATCTTGATATGCGCCGGATTGCTTCCTTCCAGGCCATTCAGGGGGACGAGCATGGAACGGTAAACCGCGACTATACCCGACTCATTTTCATCGATCTTATTGACATGCATCCCGCTGGCACCTCACTGCCGGATGTGGCGGAAGTGCAGTACTCTTTCCAGCCGCAGCTTCGCTCTGATTCGCTTGGCGACAAACCGCTCACCGATCCAGATTTCCAGACAGAGGCGCTGTTGCTTCCCACAACGATCAATCCAACGCAGGTACCAAAACTCGTCGGAGCAGGCATAGCCTTGTCGCCCTACGTCCGAAACGTTCCTTACTCTGCGACAGAACCGCGCAAGCGATTCCTCTGGCTTGAATTCGACAAGCTGCCTGTCGATACAAACGACGATATTTTCTGCAGGGTGCTTGCCTACGCTCCGGATCAGCTCTTGAGCAACAACAACCCTGAACTCATGAGCATCCCGGATGAGTCATCCCTGCCTCTTGATCCCGAATATGTCAGGACGGTAATTCCCGACTCCGGTAACGAGCACTCCGGGCTTGGCGCCATGCAGAAGCTTGAGAAATCCATCGATACCGATCGCCATTTTTATCTGCTTCCCACACCTCCCGGTCTCCATCCCGAAAGCCCCGAGCTGTTCGGGCTCTTCACCTACGAATTCCGTTACGGCCACTCCGACAGGGTCTGGAGTACCGCCCAGGGCAGATTCGGCAGGCAACTGCGGGTCACCGGATTGCAGCATCCCGCACCAAACATGCGCTGCATGGTCACAAGGGACGAGAAGAAAATCTGCATCAGCGCTCCCTATGCACAAGCGCTTTACAACGGCAAAAACGTCACCTCTGATCCGCCCCGCACCTCCATCTGGTGTCTGCTCTATGCGCAGGTCAAACAGGCAGACGGGCTCGACTACCGGAACATCCTGCTGGATGAGGTAGAACTTCAGCCCTTGTCGCCAAAGCGCTTCGACCTCAGCTTCAAAAGACGGATTGCCATTGCCAAGAGGAAAAGGGATGTGGAACTCGTCAAAGCCCTTCAGCTTGAACTGAGCCAGTTGCAGATGAGGGAAAAAGAGAGTGTGCGGTACGGCAAGAGCTGCATCTGCAACAAGGACATTATAGCGATGCTCGAACTCTACGGTCTTCCCCTCGACTCATCGCTCAGTGTTCTCTGCGTTGAAGTGTATGGTCAGATCACAAAAATCAACGAACACATCAGTGACTACTCGATGAAAAAAAGGCGCAGCCTGCTTGGAGAGGTCGCCGCTCTTTATGGAAACAACGTTGCATCAGAGATGAGTCACAGCCTGGAAAGAATCGGAGAGAACACCCGGCAGGAGACGCCCGATCCTTTGGGTGAAAATCTCGGGCTGTTCAGAATTTTGCGTACTTCCCCCCTCACTGAAGTGCCGTTTATCTGCTGCACCAGTTGCGAGTAGGGGAAGGTCTTTTGCTTGCAAGTGGGTAGATCTCAACAGCCATGCTCCTCCTTCGCCCTGAAGGAGGAGCATGTTTGCGTACTACTCCGGCAAGGAGAGCGTCGCTGTTATTGGACAAGCATTTCGAAGTCATTGAAAAAACGTCAATGAGGAGTGCAGAATGAATGCCACACAACAATTTGGAGAAGATCGGCAGATAAGAGTCTTTATCTCCTCGACTTTTCGCGATATGAAGGCAGAGCGGGAAGTGCTGGTGAAGGATGTTTTTCCCCAACTCCGCAAACTTTGCGAAGAGCGGGCAGTTGCCTTGACTGAGGTTGATTTGCGATGGGGTATCACTGAGAAAGAATCTTCGGAAAGCAAAGTGTTGCCACTCTGCCTCGCCGAGATTGAGCGCTGCCGCCCCTACTTAATCGGGCTTCTCGGTGAGCGATATGGCTGGGTGCCTGAGCCGGACTCTATTCCTGGCGATTTGCTGCACTCCCAGCCGTGGCTGAAAGAGCATCTCCAGAAGTCGGTCACAGAGCTTGAGATCATTTACGGTGTGCTGGAGAGTCCGTTGATGCGCGACCGCTCTTTCTTCTATTTCCGGGATCCTGATTACCTGAAACGGTTGCCTGCAACTGTTGAGCAGAGATGCTTGGCGACGAGGTTCTTGCAACGGCGTTGCTTGATCGGCTGCTCTACAAATGCGAAGTCATTAAACTGACCGGCAAAAGCTACCGGCTCGAACACCGTACAACCATTTTCGATCAACAACAACCGCCGGAAGGAGGGGCCAACCGTAGAAAAAAGCATCTATCGCTTCAAAAAGTAATAGGAAATCATTACAAAATGACGTAGTCTAAAGACGCTGCCTGGGTGATTGCTAATTTCCGAAATTGGCTCATTTTTAATTTCCGACTACACTACCGCGACCCCCGTGATTTCAAGGAGCTTGTGATGGACGATTTTACAGCGCTCATCGACAAGCTCTATCCTGCAAGTGAAACCCCCGATCCCCTTAAACAGGAAGCCACCTGGCACGCAGCTTACGGTATGAACCGCCGCCTTGCCTTTAGGCCGTGAAAAGCTGCTGGAAGAGATCGACGAACACGCAGCTACGCCTGGCGCAAAAACGCTTGTGCTTACCGGTGAGTCAGTGAACAGTAAATTGGCTATTCTCGCGGAGTCGGTTGCTCGCTGGCAGACACAGCATCCCGATGATCTTGTCCGTCGGAGCCTCAGCCTTATTGCTTGTTCAAGGTTTGGTCTTTCGGAGACGGAACTGCTTGACCTGCAGGGCAAAAAAAATGAAGAGGGAGAGCACGTGCCACTTCCTCGCCGCAACTGGATGCCCTTCTACTTTGCTGCTGAAAATGCCCTCGCCCAACGGTCGGGACTTCTGACCTTTGGCCACGACTATTTGCGTCAGGCTGTGGAGAGACGGTTCTTCAAGTCGGAAAATGGTTGGAAAAGTGTGCGCTTGGATCTGGCTGAGTGGTTTGAAGCTATTCCGGAAACCACAGAGCGCAAGCTTGACGAACTGCCATGTTTGCTTCGTGACACCGAGTTGCATGAGCGTTTGGTGAAGTTTCTTTCAGATATCGAAACTTTTCTTCAAATGCGCAAACACCAGCGCTGGAAGAGGGAACTTCATGCTTATTGGCTTCTCCTTGAAGGCCGCTATAACCCAGTGGGAATTTATCAAAATGCTTTGGATGCAATTGAAAGAGACTTTCTCGATAATCGTTTTGTATACGTTTTCAACGAAGTTGCGACTTTTCATTATTATTCTGGCAGGTTTGGAGGAGCGGCACAACTTTACCGTCGTGTGCTGAAGGTGCAAGAGCAATTGCTGGGCAAGAAGCATCCCGATACGCTTATGGTCAAGAAAAATCTTGATGCATTGTTAAAAACTATCAAAAAGCCATGGTGGAAAAAGCTGTTTTAAAACATTATCTCACGCCACCAACTCCGGAGGGTTGAAGCTGATGAGTGCCCACCATTCGTAATTTTCAAGATTGACTGTCCATAGTGCTTGCTGGACAATTTCCCTGAGTTCATCCAGATCGTTGCTATCGTTGGCAAGGGTTGCCAGACGGCTCAATTCACCAGCCATTTTTTTTGATCGTTCTGCAATCCGGTCATATTCCATTTGTTTGCTAATGGCGTGGAGGGCGGCACCCCATGCCGGTAAGGTGATGGCCAGAAACTTTCCCCATTCGCCAAATGATAGAATTTTACAACTTTCAGCAATATTGTTGGGTTCTGACTCGAGCAAATGTAAAATGGCCATCAAAAGGGTGACACAGAAGAGTATGATTACTGCGGTATGCAGCCGATGTTCAGCATTTTTCTTTTTGTCAGCATTTTCCAAATGCCATTTTTTTTGACCCTCCAGCCATCCATCAACCACAAATGTTTTAACGGCTTTCAATCCGGGCCTGTTGATGTTGGTGAAGACTTTTTTTGACTGGATTGCAACCAGAAAATCAATCCAGTTTTTTGGCTTGTTGTAAAAGGGCAGGGGTTGTGATTCCTGAGACTGGCCTGAAAAAGGATAGTCTTGAACCATAATGGTAAACATTGCTGTGCGTAATCGTTCGGCAAGGAAGCGGTAATCAATCCATTTTTCATGCCAGCAATACTTTTGGCTGAAATAGAGAGCTGCAAGCACAGCCGACATTGCGCCAATTTCGATCAAGATAATTTTTGATAGATGTTCAAAGAAAATTACCTGAAATACAACGACTGAAACTGCGAAAGCCGATAAAACATGGATCAATATACTTACCCATTCATGCCAGAATTGATTATGTTGTGCAAGTTGATCAGCACGTACGTAGGCAGGTATGAAATATTTTAAAACCGGTTCAAGTTGGGCATCAGGCAATGCTTTCTTTTTTGCCAGCCCCCTGATTTTAATACGCTCCTTTTTTGTCAGAGTGTCTTGATTGTTATCAGGATGATACAAGTCATGACAAAAATCTATAAAATGTTGATCACGAGTAAACTCTGCAAATTGAAGATAGTTTTTGGTGAGGTTACCAGTCTCATTGGTTAATGGAAGCTCTTCATAGTCGGGAGTACTTTTTTGTACTCCTTTATGTTTTATTGCACGGAGCAATGTCACCGGAGCATGTGGGTTTTCCGCATCAATACGGAGTATGGTTCGCCCTTGTTCAAGGGCATAAGTGACAATTTCGGATGTTCCTCCCTTTCCCCGTGATGGCTTGCCATCCCAGATGGCGATAAGGATTTCACATGCATCGACAACTTTTTTGCCGGCAGGCAAATAACCATCTGAAGTCGTTGGCAACTGAATATGAAGTGCTGCGCGATCCAATAGCTGATTGAATTCCTGTAAATCTTCAGGGTCGGTGAAGTCTTTGCGATACTCATCAAGAGGGAATGGAATAACTACTTCCAGACGTGCACTCTCTTTTTTCAGAATTGATTTTGCTACAATGCGGTCGGCACCTTTCGCAAGTGGAGAAATAACTGTCCACTCAATCGGAACATTATCCTGACGACCCATCAGGTTATCCAGATAGGCAATAAGGTTATCTACTGCTATTGCTACAGCGGGTTCCTCTTTCAGATTCCTGTGACCTGTTACCCCGATACGAAGTTCATAGGAAAGTTGTTCTGGCTTGCCGGGCATAACGAGTTTTAATGGGATTAGTGAAGTGCTCCAACCTATTTAATGAGAAAGCTTTACAATGGTGTAGCCTGCCTCTGCCAATAAAAGCGACATGTTAATAATAATATGAAGGTCTTTATCTTTCTCCTTTTCAGAGAGGTTCTCCCAGGGTGTGAGCAGGGCGTGCAGTTTCTTTTCTTTATTTGTTTTTGCGTCGTATCCCCAACCATCCTTTCTTTTTTCCTCCATCCATCGTTCGTGTTCACGTATGGCCATTGCTTCCAGAATGTCAGGCGGGAATATAAATTCAGGCTCATTGTTCTGCCTTGGCACCATAGCGTAACTAAATGCCTTAAGTTTTTTTGGAATATCACGGACCGTACCGAGATTCTGTTCCTTTTCGTGAAGTGGCAGATTATCGTACTCCACAAGTGAGCTGTGTCTTTTGGGGTTTGTAGTTTCATCAGTTATCTCACCCCATTCATATCCCTGATCTCTCAGATATTGACAAAAAAGCTGATGATTCAGTCTGGCTAATGCTTCCTCAAGTTCCAGATGATGGAGCAGTGCCCGAAAGTTTTTTGGATCAACATGCAGTCCAAGCTGCTCTTCCGGAGGAAGGTAGGAACGGTTAAAATGGGTTGTATTTCCCAGCCGGCTCATTGCGATAATGGATTCCATTGAGCGGGCACCATGGTTGTATTTATTGATGTGGAGAAATGCGCGAAGGATTCCTTTGTCGGTGATTTGCAGCTTTTTTTCGTTGAATAAATGAGGGGTGAGGCGCTCGAAAAGGCTTCGCAGAAGGATAGCACGGCGAACAATGAAATATGAGTCATTGTGTTTTTCCGATTTTTGCTGATTCGGGCCGAGTACATTAAGAAACCCTTTCAGGCGGCTGAGAAAGTCCGGGACTTTTGCTTCTGCATGTTCTTTTTCAATCTCTTTTTTGCTCTTTTTTTTGTGATCAGGATCTTGTTCATGTTCATCTGGCGGGTTCATAAAGGCAGCCATTGTCGAGGATGTGCCACCCGCAAAGACAAAAATAGCACGCCCGATAGGATGGGTAAGCTGACCCTGCTGAAACTCTCCATCCTGCATAGGTGCTAAAAAGAAGCGAAGCCAGCCAAGTTTTTTACTATCAAGTGAAGTGTCGAACTCATCCCAGAAGACCAGAGGTATTTTACCGGAGAGGCCGATATCACGAATCTGATGAAAGGCATCAATAAGCTCATGAGGAGTGTTGAATTGGGAGAGATTGAAGGTAAGGGTCTCTTTTGCAATCTTGTCAGGATTGGCAACCTTGGCGATTTGCTTGACGGCAAACGATTTGCCGGAACCGGGAGGGCCGAAGACGGCAATTGAAACCGGGCGCTCTTCTTCCCGGTTGCAATATTCTGTAATCAGGTTATAGATACTTCTGAGTGACTCAATCTCCTGACGATCAACAGTGACAAGATCCCCGAATTTTCCAATCGGGACATTTTTTAGGGCATTTTTTGTGCCATCAAGCACAATATTCTCGCATAACTCTTCAAGTTTCTCCTGTGAGCAAGCCTTGAGGATTGTCCAGAAGGAGGAAGGAGCTGAGCTGCTAATATGAGGAACTGGCAGATCAGCCTCTGCCAGCAGATATTCTTCGCTCTTCAGTGCTGATATGACACCATCAGTCGGGAAGTGCAAATGGGTTAGTGAATCAGATTCGTTCCGATAGCCGTTCTTTTGAAGGTAGCGCATTGCTGCAACGCCTGAGCGGATTCCTTGTTTGAAGTCAGGCTTGTCACGATCAAGTATGATCTGGCGAACGATACCAGTTACAAGGGTAGAGGTTTTGCCGATCATCATTCCTTTGCCCGGAGCCCAGTCCCCCTCCATGCAGAACGGATCAAAAAGCAGTATTGCTCTTTTTTCGGACTCGTTTTGTCCCGGTATAAGCAGTGCTCCTGTGGGTCCAAATGAGACAATACAGTATGCAGCCTTGGTCAGTCCATTAACTTTTGGATTGTAAGTCAGTTCCCAGTGAAGTTCCTCGGCAGTTTTTTCCCAGGAAATCCTTGCACTAACCTGGATTTCTGATTGCCGCAAATCATCAATGGTTAAGACTACGACAAGCTGTTTTGCAAAATGGGATATCAGGTGGTCCCATAAATCTCCTTCTGCAACAGGTGTTGACATCTTGACTATAATCCAGGGAGCTTTTTTATTTCCGTCAGAGATTCCTATTGCCTGAGGCCAGTGCTTACCTTTATTTCGAAAGCCAAGGTTGCTGTCGTCAATAACGATAATGTCTGCTTTCTCAGGGTCATCAGGAGCAGGGTTTCCTGATCGGTGTGCTGCATTTTCTTCGGAGGGCAGATCAAGGCCCAAAAACCGCTCAACCCTCCAGTGCGGTTCACTCAGCTCAGTTTTTTCAGGTTCCTTGTCGCGGTATTTAGCCCAGATGGTATAGCTGTTGACGTAGTTTGGATTATTCGGAGTTCCAGACGTCAATAGGTGTATTTCAGATGTCAATGGGTGTGTTACTTTAACAGGATCGCGGAAATCGTTTTTTTGTTGATTTACCATGGTTCCTATCAGGTCAGCAATCAAAGCTGCGCTGCCGTAATGCGCGTGCATGTTACTTTTTGCTTTGCCCGTCCATTCGGTTTGTTCCTGCAATGAGTTTGAGTTGTGTGCGATGTTCCAGTCAATGGTAACATCACCAGTTACAACGACAGTGATCTCTTTTTTTTCTTCCTGCATTGTTTGTGATAATCTGGTTTTATAAACAAATGCCGATATGGGGGGCTCTCCTTGCAACTTTGTTTGACACGTTCAGAAAAGGCAAGGATTTATAATGGTTAAATATAAAAAAGATTCTATTAACGCATTCGCGGCGTGTTCATAAAATCCCAATTTATGGGCAGTCAAGTTTTATTTTCTTGATATGCTACTCCGGTTTCAGAATGTGATTTTCACTACCAATCTGCACTGATTTGTGAGTGGGCGCATCACTTGAGATGAAGAAACCGGATAAAATCTGTAAGTTATCAAAAGGAAAATCTGTCCAAACATACAGAGAACACCATGAAACAATCACTTGGAGCCAAGACACTGCTTTTTCCAACTCCGGTTCTGATGGTTGGAACCTACGACCAGGCAGGAAAGCCCAACCTCATGAGCGCTGCATGGGGCGGCATCTGCTGTTCACAGCCACCCTGTGTTGCCATTTCGCTGCGCAAGGCGACCTATTCCTATGCCTCTATCGTCGAGCGCAAAGCCTTTACGGTCGGGATAGCCAATGAAGAGAAGATCAAAGAGGCTGATTATGTTGGAATTGCTTCTGGACGTGACGTGGACAAGTTTGCCGTCACCGGGCTGACGTCTGTTCGCAGTGAATTGGTAGATGCTCCCTATGCAGCAGAGTTTCCCGTAGTGCTGGAGTGCCGCCTGCTTCATGTTATCGAGATCGGACTCCACACGCAGTTCATTGGCGAAATCATTGATGTCAAAGCTGATGAGAACCTGTTTGGAGAGGATGGCAAGCTCGATATCATGAAAATTCAGCCACTCATTTTCGACACCTCCCGCCGGGGATACCACGGAGTTGGGCCTTTTCTGGCTCAGGCCTTTTCTGTCGGTAAGGGGCTGCAATCGTCGTGAAACGGTGAAATAACATTCATAAAGGAGGTTAGCCATGTCAAAACTGATTGTCGTAGCAAAAGTTGTAGCGAAAGAAGATGCTGTGCAACAGCTCAAAAGCGAACTCCAGAAACTCATTGCCCCCACCCGGAAAGAGGAGGGATGCCTCGATTATGTTCTGCATCAGGACAATGAAGACTCTTTGGTCTTCCTCTTTTACGAAACATGGGAGAGTGCGGCTGCTTTGGAAAGGCATTTTCAGAGTGACCATTACCAGGCTTTTGGTAAAATAGCAGCAGGATTGGTTGCAGAGAAAGCGGTCTATCAAATGACACGAATAGAATAAAACTGCGGTCAGGAATGGCGATGCACATCTCAAAAATTTTGGCGTACTCTATGCAGCATCGAACAAACCGGTGCGACTTGCACCCGCCTACGACATCGTTTCAACAACGCCATACATAAAGGGCGATTCACTGGCGCTCACTTTTGACGGCAGCAAGCGGTTTCCGAGTGCCAAAAAACTGCTGACCTTTGCCAGGCTGCACTGCAATCTTCAGTCAGCAAAGGCTTCGCTCATTCTTGAAGAGGTGGCCGATGCTGTTCTTGATACTATGACTGAACTGCGCCAGCATATCATTGAGATCTCAAGCTTTAAACCGGTTGCTGAGGCAATGCTCAGGGAGTGGAACGAGGGGTTGAATGTCAGTTGTCGGATCGGGTAAGGTTTCTGGTTGAGAGTAGGTTCAAGCCAGAATGAGATGGAATGAGTTTGAAAGTTTTATATTTGTAAATGGAGTTTTGGCGCATCATCCGGGATTTTTCGGTAGGTAACCGTATAAAGGAATTGCATTCGATGCAAACTCATGATCGCATCACTATTGACCCCAATATTTGTCATGGCAAACCATGTATTCGTGGGCTGCGTTATCCTGTAGAAAACGTTCTGTAATGGCTGGCTGGCGGAATGACCATCGATGATATCCTGGGTGACTATGAGGATCTTGAAAGGGATGATATTCTCGCGACGTTAGCTTATGCTGCACGATTATCTGTTTAACGATCTGTATTACATGGAGATGCAGATGTCGATGATTATCTATTGGAGCAAAGAAGACAATGCTTTCATTGTGGAAGTTCCGGCACTTCCAGGGTGCATGGCCGAGGGGGGGACGTATGAAGAGGCTGTAATGAATGCTCAAAGAGTTATTGAAGAGTGGGTCGAAACCGCTCATTCACTCGGCAGGCCAGTGCCGAAACCACAGGGGATGTTGATGAATGAGTGACCTTTAATTTTTAGCCCACTGGAACAAAAGTAACTTGTATTAGTGAACTTAATGAAGGTGATTCTCGATATATTTGGCAGATCTGTACGTCTTACAGAAGAGCGGTGGGGGCATATTGTTGAAACACATCCTGAAATGGTTGACCAACTCTCAAATCTTGAAGAAACGCTTATAAATCCTTATGCTGTTATTGAATCGATGAATGATAATGCAGTGCAGTTGTTTTATCGAGCATTTCGTCATCTCTCTTTTGGTGAGAAATATTTTTGTGTGGTTGTGAAAACACAATTAGATGATGCGTTTATAATAACAGCTTATATTACTGATACAATAAAAAAGGACGTAAAATATGGAAAAAAATATAAAAGTATGGTTCGATAAAGAGGCGGATTTTCTTGAGGTTATGTTTGATATTAAAGCAGGATATTTCAAGGAAACAGAAAATGAAGATGTCATGGAAAAAATTGATGCCGATGGAAATGTTATCGGATTTTCAATATTGCATGTTAGTCAGCATGAAAAATCACCGATCTCTTTCGGGATTAAAACCAGTGTGGCATAGGGGGTTATATCATTGGGATACTTGATGGGTATTTACTAATTCTCTTGCCTGCAATATGCCAATATTAGATCTTGCTGTTTCCTTTATGGTGCAAATTTCAATTGATAACTTGTATTTCTTTTCATGCCTATGAACTCGACCAGTCTTGGTAATGACTTTGAGAACAAGATACTCTTA
>SESA01001291.1_pt1 | contig 13215 bp, 15 predicted proteins | sample 3171451 | NCBI WGS metagenome assembly SESA01 (sample SAMN06051862, study PRJNA518727) | freshwater metagenome | biome: subpolar coniferous forest; feature: holomictic lake; material: water; isolation source: holomictic Lake 227, 8 m depth | place: Canada: near Kenora, Ontario | collected...
TGATTGAGCCAGGCCAAGGATTTGTCGAATGCTCACGGCTGCGCGCTATTTCGCGTTCTTCAAAATATAAGTCGCAATCGACCGGGCTGGAATGGACGTCGGCCATGCGGCATCGAGTGTTTGAATGGCAAACTCCTGAGGTTCATCCGTGCGATTCATGACCACGGTCACAACCCCGCAGGCTCATTCTGCACGGTAACGCCCCAGATGTTCACCCCCCGCTTGCGGTATTCTTCAATATAGCGAACGAAGTAGTTGGCCCAAGTGGCACGATATTCGGCTTTGAGCTGCCCGCCCTGGTTCATTGGCCGTTGGTCTTCATCCAGGCAGGTGGGCTCCACGGGGATGCAAAGAGCTTGAAGGGGGTTTTGCTGGCGGCAAGTGCCTCTTTAATCATCGGCAGCAGCGCCTTCTCGTCGCGCTGGACGGTGAAATGCTTGAGCTCAGTATCCCCTGCGACTTCCGCATGGCATAGTTTCCGAGCGAAAAATCGCAACTGTTAATGTGCGTGCGGCAGAGGCTGTAGCCGTGGCCTTTCGCCGGGTCGAAATAGGCTTCAATGACCCGTTTCTGATTAGCTTCCCCCATATTCCGCCACGTCACCGCAGCCGCTTCGGTAAACGCCCCGCCAAACCCCTCGATTGTTTGAAAAGTTTTTGCCGGATCGATATAGACGACAGCGGAGGAGGAGGGAACCGGCGCGGGCACAACCTCTGCACGCGCGGCAAGCAGCGCCGCATCGTCCTTCGAAGTTAGATAAACTTGAAGCGGGGGGCGGCTGGCGCAAATGTTGGGAACATAACGGCTGCAAGCACTGCCAAGCACTTCCTCATTGCGAAATCATTGCAATTACCCGAGGCCACATCTTGCCCCATAACGCATGAGCGTTTGAGGGATTTCGATTTTTATGTCAACCCCCCATTCTCCACACGGCGGGTTTGTGCCTGCTCGTATTTTCCGGTTCCGAGCGCGTGGAAAACGGCTGCCGCCCGCGCCTTCGGTCCAAGGGCGGCGATTTTCTTTGCCCCCGAGGCGAAAAGATTCTTGCCACGGGGCGGATTCCGGGCCAAATAAAAGCCCCGCTCGCGCCCTGTCGCGCAGACATTTTGGAGAGGTGGCTGAGTGGTCGAAAGCAGCGCTTTGCTAAAGCGCCGTACCTCAAAAGGGTACCGGGGGTTCGAATCCCCCCCTCTCCGCCATTTCATTAAAAAGAGGGCGGTTTTCTCTGAAAGCCTGTTATTATCAAGGTCAAAAGGTCGCGATGAACCCCTTACCTGATACACCAGCCCTCTTTTTAGCCGTGCCCGGCCATACCCGTTTGTTTCGTCGTAACCCCGGAGGAACCTACTACCTTCGCGCCAAAGTTCCCCATCTCCTTCGCCCTATCGTCGGCAAAACCGAAATCCGAAAATCTCTCGATACGAAGGATTACAAGGAGGGCTTGCGGAAGGTGAAACCGGAGTCCATGCGGGTTGACCGGCTCTTTCTGGAGGCGGAAGCAAAGCTCAAAGGTGCCAAGCCCTCACCGGCCAAGCTCTCCCGCGAGGAGCTTGTTTGGGTTGTGTCCGATTGGTTCATCAAACAAGAGGCCAGCAACGCAGACTGGAGTGAACATGAACTGCCGCGCCTCAATCAACCGGAGAAAGCGAATATTCTCGATTCGCTCGTAGGCGATAACGCCGCGCTGAACGGCGCTTCTGTTTATGAAGCAGACAACGGGAGTGTGTATCTCGACGCTTTCTTGAGCGGGGAAGGGTTGCATCTTGGGATTGAAAAGGGGAGCGAAGATTACGTGCGGCTTTTGTCCCTATTCCGGCAGGGCCAAGCGGAAACGGTATCGCGGACTATCGACCGTATTCGAGGGGACTCCCTGAAATCTTACAATCCGCAGTTTGCGGGACTCCATGCGAATACGATCCTCGCGCCCGCCCCCCGTCAAACCGTGGCACTCGGAAAGTTTCTTGACGATTTCATGGCGTATCAACGCCGGGTGCATTCGGAGACGACGCCAGCCGCTTACGCGCTTGCTGTTCGTATCCTTCGGGAAGTCATTGGAGAGCAAACGGCGCTTCATACTGTTTCCCGCCACCACCTGGAAAAGGTGTTCGATGTCCTTTGCCGCGTGCCGGTCAACATGACCCAGCGTTACCCCGGACTTACCGCCGAAAAGGCCATTGAAGCGGCAGAGCGAGCCAAGGATACGCGAAAGCTTGCGCCTCGAACCCAGCGAAACAATCACATCTTGATTGTAGCCGTCTTCAATTACGCCGTAGATGAACAATTGATTTCGGAGAATCCTGCCAAGAGCCGGAAGAATTCGGAACTCTTCAAGATCAAAAAGAAGCAACCGCAACGGCAACTATTTACGCCAGAAGAACTCCAAAAGATTTTCCGTGCCCCGCTTTACACGGGATGCAAAGACGATGAAAAAGGCTACGCCAAGCCCGGCACAGACAGGCCACGCCGGGGACGGTTTTGGGTGCCAATTTTAGCACTTTTTCACGGTCTGCGATGCAACGAAGCGTGCCAGCTTTACGCGTCAGACATCGGCGAAGAGAAGGGCATCCCCTATCTGCATATTCGCGAAGAATTGGACGACGAAGAGAAAACGGAAAAGCGGGTCAAGAACATTGCCAGTTTGCGCAAGGTGCCCATTCACCCGGAGGTTCTGAAAGTGGGATTCATGGATTACGTTGAGGGAATCCGGCGCGATAAGGGCTCAGGAAGGCTCTTTCCTACGCTGGACCGATGCCCGACCACGGGGCGGTATAGCAAGCCGTTTAGTAAGTGGTTTGCGAGCTTCCTAAAAAAAGCCTGCGGCCAAAAGCCCAAGGCGACCTTTCATTCGTTCCGGCACCATTTCCGCACGCAAATGACCGTAGGAGGTGTTCAGTCGGAATACGTGGAAGCATTGGGCGGGTGGAAACCGGAAGGAAGTTCGGAGATCGAATACCGGCACGCAGATTTGCCGGAACTTCGGCGGGCGATTGAGAAAGTCACCTACCCCAGTCTTGATCTATCCCATCTCTACAAACAAAAAATTGAATCCGGCTGCAAAACTTCCGAACTTGAGCAACCAGCCTTTCGGATTCGCAAGCGGCCTTCCGCGCTTCCCTCTTTACTTCGCCCTTCGGAGGGGTGAATCTTTCTTTAGCTGGTGAGAACCAGCCGGGGCATAAGAACCCCGCCTAAAGCGGTTCGGTATTACCGCAAAAATGCCGTCTTCTCGACCTTTAATGGCCGGGGAGACGGCGACGCATGTCCAAGCCGTGGCCTCGTGCTCCGGCTAAAGGTCGTCGTGGCTGTCTTTAGGCGGCTTCTTAACTCCCCGGTCACCTTGAGAAATCAGGGTGGCCGTTCGTTTTGAAACGATTCCAAAGCGCCACTATGAACACATTGCCCCCTATTCCCAGCGACCCATTGCGCAACCGGTGGTATTTCGCAGACGTTACCAGCAAAAAAACGCAGGGGCCGTTGACTCTGGATAAATTGCAGTGCCTCGCAACGATAGGTGAAATTAAACCTGAAACCCTCGTATGTGAGGAGGGCGGGACGTGGAAGAAATACGGCGAAGTTGCCCGACTCTTGCCCCCTCCTATTCCCGATAAACCGCAATCGGCCCCTCCAAAACTTCCATCGCCTGTTTCCCGCGCCGCTTCGGGAAAAGCTCCGTCTGGCTGCTTGTGGCTTGGCTTAGGGGTGCTTTTCCTCGCGGTCGTGTGTTCGCTCATCAATAGCGGAAACACCCCTGAGTCACGAGGCGTAATCGTTCAGACGAATACGAAAATTCCAATCAAGAGCCGCATTGAGAAGACTATGAACGACCTATTTGGGAGGACGCTTAAAAAGGTGAAGGTAACTCCGCACGTTGACGGCGGTTATCTTGTCCAAGTCGAGTTCAAGGAAAGTGTAATCACACCCGGATGGGCTAGGGAAGCCATCGAATACGAGATGCAGCAGGCTTACGAAAAACTTTACGCTGCATCCGATCTTGAAATCAGGCGTGCCTCGGTGGCAGCGGTCGTCGGATTTCACGACAAATTCGGGAACGAATCGGAAGACATTGCCTATAAGACGGTCCTCGATGCAGACGTTGCCAAAAAGATAAACTGGGAAAACATTTCCTCAGTCAACTTTACGGAAGTTTGGCAAACAACCTACCTTGCCCCGGAATTCCAGACTTCCAAGGATCGTAAATGAAAACGGCGAAACGGCTATTTCTGATTGTTGGAATCGGCTTGTGCGTTGCATGCAAGCCAAAGGCTCCCGGAAACCCTTCTCCTAACACAGTGAAGGAACCGACACCCGCTTCCAGCGCCGCCGATTTGCTGCCAGCGGATATGGAACTTGGAGACGCGGTTTCTGCCTGGTTTAGGGGCGAGATACCCACGGAAGTCTTTCGCGGAAAGAAATACAAGACATTCGGGGTTCCCTCGAAGCTATGGCAGATCGAACCCGACTATCTGATTTACAATGTTGGGGACGACTACGGGAGAGAGTTCAAGGTCGCGATGCCTCGTGATTTTGAATACGAGAAAGAGGCGGCGAAAGACTTTGGTGGCAGCGTTAAGGAATTCTACGACTTTACCCAGAAGGGCGAGTTTGACTCCTCAGACCCGATCCACCATGCGGAATACGTGAAGATTGATCGAATAGGTCAGTTCCATGATGAACGGGGGGCGGTCGTCGTCATCCCGGTGGTTCTTCCTTCAAAGTAGCGACGGGACCGAATCCTTTGCGAGGAGTGTATTCAAAAAATCGTCGCCGGATTTTTAACTCCGGCTTCCCCTAGCCGAACCTCCCCCGGAACTTGTGAAAAGTGTATTCCCGAAAACACTTGATTGTTTGGATACAACTGATAGAAATGGCGCATGAAATCCACCAGCGCCAAGACCCCGGTTGCCATCCTCGTTCGCGTTTCGACGGCAAAACAGGAAACCGATAGGCAGGTTTCCGAACTCCTCGCCTATGCGGCAACCAAAGGCTATGAAGTGGTTGAAGTGTGCAAGGAGACGATTTCAGGGCGGGCGGATGAAGCAGACCGCAGCGGATTGAAACGCGCCGAAGAACTGGCCACCACCGGGACGGTGCGCAAGGTGTTAGTGCATGAGGTTTCACGCCTCGCCCGCAAAAACTCAATCGTCCATAAGTTCGTTGAAACGCTGGAAGAGCACGGCGTATCTCTCTACTGGCACGCTCAGGGTTTTGAGACGCTTTTGGACAGCGGGAAACGCAACCCGTGTTCCTCTCTCATGCTCGCCCTATTGGCGGACATGGCCCGCAGTGAAGTTGAGACCCTTCGCGAACGTATTAACTCCGGCCTAGCCGAAGCCCGTCGCAAAGGAGTTGTCCTGGGCCGTCCAAAAGGAACCACCATGGCAACTGAGGCTTTGCTTGAAAAGCATCGGGACGTTGTGCGGCAACTCCGGGCTGGCCAATCGGTCAGGAATGCCGCCAAAATTACAGGCAAGGGAGTTTCGACGGTGCAGCGTGTGAAAGGTGCGATCAGGGCCTAAGGGGCTACCAAATCAGACTGGCTTCAAATTATGCCATCTGCGCGGGCCATCAGATTTTGTGACTAACACGCCGAAATCCGCCCACGCCGTTGAAGCCGCCTTAACCGCCAAGTCCCGAATATCATCGGTATCAAGCTCAGACGAAATGTTGTATTCGGCGTGGGGGAGCTGATAGGATTCCTTCGCCCCTTGGTATTTTATTGTTCGGTAAAACTTCACTTTCTCCATTGCTGCGTGGAGATTGTCAAAATCAGCCCATGAGGCATTTCCATAAAGTTCGACTCTCGTGGTGAACAAAGACATGGGCGCGATTTACTCACAGAATTAGAGACTGCGCAATCCCCAAACGAATAGTTGTGATTTTGTGAAATGGTCGATGCCAGCTTGGCCTCCTCTTTTTCCACGGCCTTCACCAAACTAAAAGGGAAAGGCGCCTCTGAATTCCGCATTATTGAATCCGCAATGGTTGCATTTAACTGTGCAATCAAAGGGTTTGCAACCGGCTGCAACACAGTTACTTAGAAATAGATAAAGCTGGCATTCTAGCTCTGTTGAGTGTATGATTCCCCAATGTCTCTGGAATTAGTGAAAGCTTTGAACCGAAAGCGGTTTTCTGTTTCGGATTTTGTGAGGAGGGGAAATGTATGAATATCCGCCCGCGAATGAGAGGAAGACCGTGCTCACTCACGCCGGAAGTTCAAGCTGTCTTACTCAAGGCTGTTGAACGCGGTCTGCCGTTGAAAGAGTCGGCTTTGCTGGCCGGAATTTCATACGACACCCTGAACCGCTGGCGCAACAACGGCGAATCGGAAACAGCCGAACCGGTATTTCGCAATTTTTGCAAGGCTCTATTGCAGGCGCAAGCGAAGGCCGTCGATACCCTCGTTTCTCAGATTCAAAGCGCAGCCAAAAAGGGCGACTGGAAAGCAGCGGCTTGGATTCTGGAAAGAAGACACCCGCACGATTGGGGGCGGCAAGAACGGCTTGAGCATACCGGCCCGAATGGCTCCCCTATTGCAACGGTGGCATTGTCGGCAGAAGAGGCGCGAAACTATATCTCGGATGGTTCTCTCCGGGAACTCGTGCAAGCGGCTATAGGAGGGGAACGGGATGAATAACTCCGATTACGCCCTCGCCTTGGAGTTTGCCATGCGGGAAGCTCGCCGCGATTTCGCAACCTATCTGCGCCTCTTTCGACCTCGTGAAAGTGGTTTCATCTTCAACCGCGTTCACCAGTATCTTGCGCGATTGGTTCAAGACGTGGCGGACGGAACGCGAGGAAAGCGGCAGGCGGTATCAGTCAGCCCCCAAACAGGAAAATCGACTCTCCTTACCATAGAAGCCACCTCCTGGATTTTGGGTCGTTTCCCCGGCAAACAAATAGCTATTACCGGTTTTTCTCATGACCTGATGACCGATTTTTCCAAAGCGGTGAAGGATCGTATCGAACACCCGTTGTATGCTCGCGTTTTTCCCGATTGCCATTTGATCGAGGGTTCCAACCGAGCTGATTTATGGGAGCTTTCAAACGGCTCAAAACTGACGGCAAAATCTGTTGGCAAAAAGCTAACCGGACGGCGCGTCGATTGGCTTATTGTCGATGATCCACACGCGGGGCGGGAGGAAGCAGAAAGCTCCCTATTAAGGAAGAGAGTCCAACGCTGGTTCGAAGCCGATTGCGTTTCTCGCCTCTCCCCGGAAGCAGCGGTTTTTCTCACTGGCACCCGCTGGCACCCGGACGACCTCATAGGCTACCTGACAAGCGAAGAGAAGGTTTCGGAGTTGCGAGCGGCAAACGCGGATGAAGAAGTTTTCGAGGTGACAAATCTCCCGGCAGTTTGTGAGCGCCCGGAGAACGATCCGCTTGGCCGTCAGGAAGGAGAGGCGCTATTCCCTGAGTTACGCGGAATTGATTTTCTGAAAAAGGTTCGCGCCTCGCTTCCCGCTTACGAATGGCGGTCGCAATATCAGGGTGAACCGAGATCGGTTTTTTCTGGGACCGTCGAAACGAGCAATCTTCAATTCATCGCCCGTGACGAACTGCCGGAGGGCTTGGAATACGTGAGGGCATGGGATTTGGCGCTGACAGAATCGCAATCGTCCGACTACTCAGCAGGGGCTTTAACCTCCTACGATGGCCTACAAGACCGTTTGTTCATAGTGGACATGGTAAGACTGCGGAAGCCTTGGACAAAGCTCCGGAGTCTCCTCTTAGCCCAAGCGGAAATGGACCGGGAAACGTATGATGTTCAACGAATTGGCATCGAAGCGGTTGCCGGATTCCTCGCCATTTTCCAAGATGTCCACAACGCCTTACTTGGAGAATCGAAAGTGGAAAAGCGAATCCCACCCAGAGGCGGCAAGCTTCTCCGGGCTCAACCCTGGCTGAATAAAACTGAAGCGAGGAGGGTGTTCATCGTGCGGGGGGCTTGGAACAAAGATTTCATAGCGGAATTGGAGACATTCCCAAACGGAGACCACGACGACCAAGTTGACGCGATTTCGACCGCTTGGGAAATGCTTACGGGGAGAAATCGGAACGGCATTCTCCCTCCAGTCCCAAAACGCCCGCAGCAAATCGTAAGGCCGAAAATTGCAAACCGGCCCCATGGTGGCCCAAGACCTTACGTGCCTTGGACTCCTCAAAGTTCGGCGCGTAAGCTTCTGGAATCGTTCATCTCGTGAACAGCACCAAATTTGCAACAGGTTGCATTTCCCCGGATTTCGCGGGGCGGAATTGCCGTGGGTTGCTTTCTGTCTCTGATTCTGGCAACAAAGGGTGCCCGAAACCCAAATACAATACAGGGAAGGGTTACACAGAAAAGAAGCACTCTTGGCACTACCTCCATTTTCATTACTTACTAAAGTTACTGCCGAAACAGCAAAGCAGGATCATATCCACGTCACACTCGGAGAGTGGATTATCAACGGTTCGACGGAAGACAAAGACGCCCTACGGAACAGAATGGGGGCACCGCTGGTAGATGTCCGAAACGGCGATGCTGAAAGCGTTATGGCTGCTTGGGGCAGGATTTTTAAACGCCCGCAACGACCTCCGGGCGCTTCACGACCACCTGTCGGCATTCGCCGCAGGGCGCTTCAATTCGGAAGCGGAGAACCCATCCCCCCTCCGCTTTTTTCCGGCAATTGGACCTTTAATAGCTACTATCGAGCGGACGAAGAAGAACGCCCTACACACACTCGGTTGAAACTACACCTGAACCCGACTCGCTACGCCCGGTATCAGCCTTTTCAGCCGATACCGCGAAGCGAACCCGGTAGCCTTTGGCCAGAACCAAGACTTTTTGCTTTCCATGGTGCAGCAGAGGTAAACGGCGAAATCGTTCTGAACAATAACGACAACTGGATTCCCGATACGAAACGAATGGCGTTGTTCACCAACCCCGCCCGATGGGGGCGGCATCTCCGCACCTATCTGAACGCAGTGCCCGCTTTATTTGAAGCCGAACTGAATCGGCTGAATGCAATTACGCCGCTGATTACATGGGAGTGCGCTGAGAGCCTCAACCTTCACTCTGCCGAGACCTACTGGGAATTCGCTTCAGAGAATCCTACAGCCCTCGTGGCGAGTCTCCGCAAGCTATTGAATTCGTTTACCAAAAGGCGTAGGGAGGCGAATCTTTTCCGTCAGGATTGCGATTCAAAGATCGACCACAACTCCCTATCGCTTAGGGCAGAAATCAATCCCGGAAGGGATATTCAGATTTACGCCAAAACAAACCGGCGCGTGCGGATTGAAGTTGTCCACACATTCACCGGAGGAGAAAGCGAAGGCCACCGGCTGGAGGGCGGACATACCGCCAATTCCTGGGACCGCCTGCCCATGATGATCGAATCACTCGCGAAAGATGCCGCCGAACTGGTGAATCGCCTATTTGAGCATTTCCGCAACCAAAGCGGCATTATTCCTGCCCATATTCCCGCCTATCAGCTTCTTTATGAGATTGGCCAATATTCCTGCGATCTTGGGGTAGGGCGCTTAATTGCCTCCCTGCTGGTCCACAATCAATGTCATGCGGCGGGCGGGGGTGGAAAAAAGATGCAAGGGGCGCTTCAACGTCTGAGCGGCGCGGGAGTGTTGGAGCACGACGCAAAAACGGGGAATTACACGGTATCTGCGCCCTACCGTCACGCCTTGCGAAGGCTACAGGAGAACGGGAACTTTTCCCTTCTCACCTTCCGGGAGCGACGGCGACCGGGTTCCTCTTAACAGCGCCAAAAAACGGTTAAGTTTACGCCGCGCCCATACACGGCAAGAATTAATCTTTAGATAACAGGTTTTGAAATCTTTCGATTAGCGAACTTGTTGTGCGTTCGGTAGCCTCATCGATTTTGCGCAAGCCTTTAACCTGATTTGAATCCACGACGCACTTAGAAATCAACATTAACAGGCCCATTTGCAGCGCGATTTTGGGCTGTTTCCTGGCAATTGTTTCCCAATCTTTGCGACATTCGTTGTCTGCGAACCAAACAATCGCAGCGGTCCAACTTTTTCGCTGATTCTCATCCATTCGAGAAACATGCGTATCAAACGTAAAGCTGATATTTTCAAGACGATGGACGAGACTGTTTCGGAGTTCAGAAAACCATCGCACAAATTTCCGATGGTTCTCGTCAAGAAGATTTAAGGTTTTAGTGATTACGATTTTTCCGGTTTGTGTGTCTGAAAGTGGGAGGCGTTCAACAAAGCCCTTCAAACGCACTTCGTCTAGATGGTCAAGAATTAGTTGAGTGACGGCAGCCTCGATCATCGCATGTGACTTAATAACAAACGACCAATCATCCTGCTTTAGTAGGCCGGATAGAATGCTGAATTTTTCCTCCAACTCATTGATAGTCGAAGAAGCCAATTCTCCTAGAAGCTTTTGAGCATCTTCTTGGCGAATATACCCCGTTGGAACCGGAGCCGGAGGTTTTTGAAGTTTGTTTTTATGATCTTTCATTGCGGTCTCAGGCGTTAAGTATTTCAGCTTTTTTCCCAAAAAATGGGGCCTGCCAAGCGCTGTTTACGAAACCTGGTCAGCATTAAAGAGGCATCGAACCCCTTGAGTTTTGCACCACGTCAAAATTTCGTCCTTATGCCGCTGAGTCATTGGGGCAAACTCGATACCCCAGTTTTCAAAATTTTGGCATCTAGGCGCGGTATCTTCGTCGAAAAGCAATTCCTGAGACGAATACCAGACGCTTGGCCCTACAACCACTCCGCAGCGCGGTTTCTGACACCGATCAAAAGTTTCTTTGAGCAACCCGATTACGTCATCCGCCGTAGCGGTGGTCGGCTCACAAGGAATCAACTTGAAGTGCATCGTGTAGAAGCTCGCCATATCCAGAACCGAAATCTGCCGAAGCCCAATGATTGGCTTGTCTCCGATAAGGATCGTTTGCGGGAAGAAGACACAGCCCAAGGCATACCAGTCGTGAACCGACAGGCCGTTGTTCGGGTTTTTTCCTTTGGATGCGAAAGCTTCAGCGGGGGTCATGTGAAAGATGATGTTATCGCCAAGCGGCAAAGAAAAGGCCGAAACTCGTCAGTCCGTCAAATTTTGTCTTGGCGAGTGATACACCGGCAGGATACACCGGAGAAGTTGTGCGGCCTTCCGGCCCTGATAAATACAGGATTTCAAAGAACGCGGGGACAGTCCCCCCCCTCTCCGCCATGTCTTTTCCCGCTGGAGCAGCCATCCCCGGGTGTCGTTTTGCAGTAGATCTGCGACATAGTTTTGCGCTAGGTCTGCGAAGGATTTTTGCACTAGATCTGCGAGGCCAAGCTAAGGCGGTGTCCCTAAGTAGGTTCCATCGAGTATCTTGGGCGACGGTGTCGGTTGATTCGCCCGTAACGCGCTTTGCAATTGGTCTGCGATGCCTTCACTTGGAAGTCTCAGTCATTGAATGACATAGGGCGAAAGTTAGGGCCATTACCGCTTGCAAAGGCAATTTGGCGCCCGGAAGTGCTGGCGCGCAATTTCTGCTGAAAGTTCCTAAATGGGATGCTTTGGTGGGCAAAATTGAACTCATGGACTTTTAAGGAATAATCCTGGCGTTAATTCGCGCTCCACGGCAAGAAAGCAACTGGTCACGGCTTCCCTATTTGAGTATAGAATGCCGACATATCCACGAGTTATGTCGCCGGAGATTCAAGCAAGGCAACTTGGAGCACAAGGAGATTTCCTTTCAGGACATCCGCAAAGGATGGCAAGAAACAACACGCCTTGAAGGCAGGCAAAGGAAACCGGAATAAAATCGAAAGAACGGGGTTGACTGTGCATCAAATCTGATGCATTCTGCATTAGTGAAGCGAACCAAACCCCTGACCGTTACCTTTTACAAAACAGATTCGGGAAGGGAGCCGGTTCGGGACTGGATTGTGAGTCTGACTGATGACCAGAGGAAAACGGTAGGAACGGACATTCGGAAGGCACAACCCGAATGGCCCATCGGATTGCCTCACGTTCGTCCTCTGGGAGCTGGCCTTCACGAAGTGCGGAGCAACTTCCCCGAGGGGATTGCCAGAACCCTGTTCCTTGTCGATGGGGAAGAGATGATCCTTTTGCACGGCTTCATAAAGAAGACCCAGAAAACGCCACCGGATGACCTCGCGTTGGCCAGAAAACGGAAGAAAAACGATGAAAAACACCAAAAAAATTAACCCTCACAGAGGGAGCAACTTTGACGACTTCCTCAAAGAGCAAGGCATTTACGAGGAAGTTGTAGCCCGTGCGGAAAAGGAAATCCTCGCTTGGAAGATTGAAGAGGCCATGAAGGAAAAGCGCATGACAGTTTCCGCCATGGCAAAGAAGATGGGCACCAGCCGGGCGGCGGTTGACCGCATTCTTAACCCGCGAAATCCTTCCATTACCCTGATGACTTTGCAGAAAGCGGCGGGCGCACTGGGGAAACGCTGGAAACTCGATCTTGTGGAAGCTTGACATGGCGCGGATTGAATCCCGCCTTGCCGATGGGAAGAAGACAGACCCGCATGACGGGGGCAACTTTGACGATTTCATCAAAGAGCAAGGCATCTACGAGGAGGTAGTTTCGCGGGCGAAGCTTGCCGAAGAAGCGAGGAAGAAGGCTTCCCCGGAGCGGCCCGCCGAATTTTGGCGATGACAGTATCGCGTACCTTTTCCTTCGCAAGGGCACCGTAACGCCAGAAGGGTGGTTCTTCTGGCAGTGTTGCTAACGAACAATCAGCCTAGAACGTAGCCGTTGTTGAACGCCATTGATCTTCGCGGTAACCTCAACCGGCATCTTGCGCGACTCGTGTGGCCACAATCGGCGCTGCTTTCGAGTATGGGGTTCTTCGAGGAGCAGGTTTACGCCTACTGTGCGGCCCGGTGGCCGCAGACCATTGAAGAACAGCAGACGGCGAGGGCACAATTTTTATGTCTTGCCTATGGCGCGCCAGTAGGAAGCCCGCATACCACCGACAGTTAGGGTTTGTCGGGAATTGTCGCCGAATTCAACGCAAATAAATTCGCACGATTAACGCAAAAATGGGCTTTTCGATTCTAAAAAACCGGCAATTTGACCGATTTTTGCGCTAGGTATGCGAGTCCGTCAATCGGGGGTGCTTGGGTGATTCGCACATCTAACGCAAAAATCTCGCAGGTCTAGCGCAAAAAATCTTCGCAGATCAATTGCAAAACGACACCCCGGGGTTCCGCAACTCACGGCACTT
>SESA01001292.1_pt1 | contig 13211 bp, 12 predicted proteins | sample 3171451 | NCBI WGS metagenome assembly SESA01 (sample SAMN06051862, study PRJNA518727) | freshwater metagenome | biome: subpolar coniferous forest; feature: holomictic lake; material: water; isolation source: holomictic Lake 227, 8 m depth | place: Canada: near Kenora, Ontario | collected...
CGATACGTTTGCAATGCTGCACGCACGCGGCGTGTTCATACAGGCTAAACCGTTTTCAATTGGCTTTCGCATAGAGCATCCGCAATCGCTCATCAATAAAAATCGCTACGGAAAAAACGCCGACAGTCCCCTGCTCGGCGCGGCGGATTACAAGTTGGTGCATCACGCCAAGAATGGGCGCTCGGTGTACAGCTTTTGCATGTGCCCCGGCGGAACGGTGGTTGCCGCAACAAGCGAGGCCGGCCGCGTTGTGACCAACGGCATGAGTCAATATTCGCGCAACGAGCGCAATGCCAACGCGGGAATTGTTGTGGGCATTTCGCCGGAGCAGGATTATCCGGGCGGGCCACTTGCGGGCATTGAGTTTCAGCGCTTCTGGGAATCGCGCGCGTTTGAATTGGGCGGTGGCGGCTACTTGGCGCCGGGCCAATTGGTGGGAGATTTTTTGGCGCGGCGGCCATCGACAAAATTGGGAGCGGTGTTGCCGTCGTACACGCCGGGCGTGCACATGTGCGACTTGTCGACGGCGTTGCCGGACTACGCCATTGCGGCCATACGCGAGGCGTTGCCCATGTTTGCAAAGCAACTGAAAGGATTTGATTTGCCCGACGCGGTGTTGACCGCGGTGGAATCGCGCACGTCGTCGCCCATTCGCATTGAGCGCAATGACGATGATTTACAAAGCGTGAACACGCGCGGACTTTTTCCAGCGGGCGAAGGCGCGGGTTACGCCGGCGGCATTTTAAGCGCGGCCATTGACGGAATTAAAATTGCCGAGGCCGTTGCGCTGAGTGTGAACATGAAGGCGTAAATTTACGCCGTCACCTGCTGCACTCAATCCAACTGCGCGAATGTTTCTGCAATGGACGCTTCATGCTCCGCGCGATACTGCTCGTCGGAATCAATGACTGGCTTGCCAAGAATTTCCTCAAACATTGCGCGCGTGTACACGGGCTTCACGGCCGCGGTTGACTTGGCGCCCATTTGATTCAAGTTGCTGGCAAAAATTCCCGCCGCGCTGACGGGAAGAAAATCCTCGTAACGCAACCCTTTCACTTGCGCAAAACCAAGCCGCACCAAATGATGAATGTCGCGGGTGTGAATGGATCCGCGCGCCGCAATGCCCTTGGCCGTTGCGCTGTAGTGGCCATAAACAAGCCCCTGCTGCAACAACGCTGAAAGTGTTTTTGGAAATGGCGCGAATGGTTTTGCGTACAGCGTTTCGAATGCGGCGAAATCGCGCTTGACCAGCGACGGATCTGCATCGCGCGCCGCGTCGGCTTGCTCCAAGCAACGGTCATACAACTCGCGACCCACGGGCGTGGTGGCGTAGCCGCGCTCCTCTATTTCGCCAAAGCGTGCGGTGTGCGTTGCGTGAACCACGGTGTCGTTGGAGTTATGAAATTGCACGGGCTCGGTGAGCGCTTTATACGCGTCTTGCCGCAGCAAAATAGGCGTGTCTTGCGACGGACCTTCGGTGAACTCTTTAAAGCCGGCGTGCTTGAGATTGCCCAGCGCAAATTGTGGCAACTGTAGTGTGGCGACAAGCGTGTCCACCATGCGTGCAATGTCGCTTGGCGACACGGTTGCGCGCGTGAACAAATCAACATGCGCATGATCAAGGTGTCTGAAATGAAGAATTAACCAATCATGGTCGGCCGCGGCACACAAGCGCGTAAGCGTGGTGATGACGCGCTCACGAAACGCGCCCTGCTGTAACTCGCCCATGCAAAATTTCATGGACGCCGTGTACAAGTCCATGCAAAAAGTATTCGGCGTGAGATGATTCAAGCAATGCGAATCAAAGCAGGCAATGTCTGCCGCAATTTTAAATCCCGCGTCGCACAGTTCGGTGTACAAAGCGTGGTCGCGCGCGTGGCCAGTCCACTTGAAGATGCGGTCAACTCCCTCGCGCACAAGGGCGTTGAAATCCTGCGCATTGAGTCCGCCTTGAGTCTCATTTTTTTCTATGAGATTTTTTGCCCTGGGTGAAATCACCTCGCGCGTGGCAAGAAGCGCCTCAACGCGCGCGCGGGTTGACGCGTCAAAATAATCCGTGACCAACAGCGATGTGAACATGCGATGCTCGGGCTTGACCACGGAACGAAACGCCGTGGCGATGACCGGCTTGCTCTTGGCGCCAACACTGGTCATGTCGTAGAAGTTGTGAGGCTGCATTGCAAAGACCGCGAAATAGCGGGTAATCCAGCGATATTCATCGGCGCGGCCAATGCGAATTGCGCCGTGGCGCTCGCCACTTGTTTGATTCAGTTGCTGCGATGAAATGGCGAAGCCCACATGCAAGCGCGCCACCAAGTCACACACCGTTGTGTTGCAAACATGGTTCACCGCAAGACTGCGGTCATACATGGGGACTTCTTTGGCGAACATGCTGGACAGCTCACCAAAAAGTTTATTTTGCATTGAGACAGGATCACAAAATACGGTGGCGGTGTCGGTCATGAAATCCTTTTCAAGCGGTGAGTGATGTGTGCATTGGTGATTGCGAATTCAAGCGAAGTCAAATCTATGGCAAAGCATTTGTGCGGCATTACAAAATGTATTCTGACTTTTTTGTCGTCAAAGGATAGACGCCCATTCCAACCAAGTCGAGCAAAGCGCTTACGACTTGATGCGCGAACTTGGCTCAAGCGCGCGCACGGAATCCACCATTGGCGTGAGGTCTCGAATGCGGCCATCATTTAAAGCATAAATCCAGCCGTGCACTTTCACGCCGCGCGCCCCCGCCGCTTGCAACGCCGGCGACTCGCGCACATGTGTCACTTGCACTGCCACATTCAATTCACACAGGCGATTCTTTTTCGCGGTCTCGTTGGGCTGGCTTTCAATATCGTCGCGATAAAACTTTGCAATGTCGCGCACATGGCGAATCCAGTGGTCCACCATGCACCCTTGGCTTGGCTCCAGCGCCGCGTTGATACCGCCGCAGCCGTAATGCCCGCACACAATAATGTGCTCCACCTGCAACACGCGCACCGCGAAGTCAAGCACGGCCAGACAATTCAGATCGCTGTGCACCACCAAGTTTGCGACATTGCGGTGCACAAAAACTTCGCCGGGCGGCAATCCAATAATTTCATTGGCGGGCACGCGGCTGTCGGAGCAACCAATCCATAAATATTTTGGCCGCTGCTGTGAAACCAACTCTTCAAAGAAGCCAGGGTGATTGACCTCCATGTTGGCGGCCCACTTTTTATTGTTCTGCAGGAGATGGTCAAGTTCGGACATATTTTGAATGGTAGTCGGACTGAAATTGAATGCCTAGATGACCGCTTCTTAAAAACATGATGTCTTTTATAAACGAGCGCGCTCGGGCGCGGACTCTTAGAAATCTCTATCTTGCACGCATGCCGATTCTGAACGCATCGAATCGCCGGCGGGTTCCGTGGAAAAACGGAGGCGGTATGACATTGGAAATTGCAACCGACGCGGCCACCATTGGCGGTGATTGGTCATGGAGAATTTCAATTGCCGATGTGTCGCAGCGCAGCACTTTTTCCATGTATTCCGGCGTTGATCGTTTCATGATGCGCCTTGACGGGACGCACCTGGACATTGTGCGCGGCGAACATACTTTTGCTGTTCCAGATACGGGCACGGCGCTTACTTTCGCTGGCGAAGAAGAAGTTGTTGGCATTCCAATTGGCACAGGCGTGCGCGACGTGAACTTAATGGTGCGTCGGGACCGTTGGCGTGGCGCGCTTCATATATTGCGCGATGGTTGTATGCGAGCCGATGCGCCCAAAGTGTTGGTACACGCGGCGCGCGGAGACATTGAAATACATGTTCACGGCGAGCCGGATTTAAAATCACTGCGTGAAGAACAAACTTTAATGTGCTACGGATGTGTTGAAATTACAAACACACTGGACTCCGCCGCCATTGTCTGCCAACTGTGGCCCATAGACGCGCTATGAAATTTTTATTCGTGCGTGATTTGCACGCGCTCGAACGCGCAAACACAAAAATTGAACAATAATTTTTCCGCGCGGCGCGAAGTGAACGCGCGCGACAAACCCGTTCCACCAACTCTTATTTGCCCTTGAACATGCGGAACAGGCGCGTAACGGGATCATAAAACTGATCCACCACGCGCTCCTTCATTGGAATAATCGCGTTGTCGGTAATGCCAATGTGCTCTGGGCAAACTTTGGTGCAGCACTTGGTGATGTTGCAATAGCCAATGCCATCGCGATTCTTTAAATCACCAAGACGATCCTCCGTGTCCAGCGGATGCATTTCCAACGCGGCGGTGTACATCAGGAAACGCGGACCAATGAACTCGTCCTCTTTGTGATGGTCGCGAATCACGTGGCATACATCTTGGCACAGGAAACATTCAATGCACTTGCGGAACTCTTGCACGCGATCAATGTCCTGCTGGAACATTGTCCATGAACCGTCGGCGTTGTCGGGCTTGCGCGGCTTGAATGGCTTGATAGTTTTCTTCACGCGGAAATTCCAACTGACATCCGTGACCAAATCGCGGATGGATGGGAACGAACGCATGGGCTCCACGGTGACCACTTTGCCGGGCGGCAACGAGTCCATGCGCGTCATGCACATCAGGCTTGGCTTGCCGTTGATTTCCGCGGAACAAGAGCCACATTTGCCGGCCTTGCAATTCCAACGGCACGCCAAATCGGGCGCTTGTTCGGCTTGAATGCGATGCACGCAATCCAGCAAGACCATGCCCTCTGTCACATTGACCGTGTAATTGACAAACTCGCCGCCGTCTTTATTGCCGCGCCAAATACGAAATTGCACGTTGCGCGATTCATCAACAGGCTTTGATTGGGTGGTTGGTGTAGACATGATTTAAAATCCTTATTTCATTTTCTCAATGACGGCTTTCAGATCCGCGCGCATTGGGACGACAGGTCTACGCGTGACTTGCATTGATCCATCGGCCGCCTTCTTGGCCACCAAATTAAATGTGGCGCACTCGGCGCTTTTGTCTGGATAGTCGTCGCGGAATTGCGCACCACGACTTTCCTTGCGCTCCAACGCGGCGCGCGTGATGGACTCGGACACAACCAGCATGCACGGCAAATCAATCGCCGTGTGCCAGCCCGGGTTGTACTCGCGGTGTCCAATCACGCTGACATTTTTCATGCGTGCCTTGTACTCATCCAGTTTCACCAACGCTTGCTGCATTTCTGTTTCCGTTCGAACAATGCCAACAAGGTCCTGCATGGTGTTCTGCAACTCGTGTTGAATGACGTATGGATTTTCACCCGTGGTGCGTTCAAACGGCTCCATAATTGCGTTGGTGTGCGCCAATACTTGCGCTTGATCCACTTCAACGGCTGCGTTGTTCTTGGCGTATTTGGCAGCGTGCTCACCAGCTAATTTTCCAAACACAATCAAATCGGAAAGCGAATTGCCGCCTAAACGATTGGCGCCGTGCAAGCCCGCGGTCACTTCACCCGCGGCGAACAAGCCTGGCACGCACGACATTTGCGTGTCGCCATCAACCGCGACGCCGCCCATGACGTAGTGCGTGGTTGGTCCAACTTCCATGCGCTCCTGCGTAATGTCCACGCCCGCGAGTTGCTTGAACTGGTGGTACATGCTTGGCAACTTGCGCTTGATGTGGTCGGCCGCGTTCGGCAATTTCTCTTTGATCCAACCAATATCCAAATACACGCCGCCGTGGGGTGAGCCGCGGCCAGCTTTAATTTCTCGATTGATGCAACGCGCAACATGGTCGCGCGTGAGCAACTCCGGAGGACGGTTGGCGTTCTTGTCGCCGCACACATAGCGCCAGCCTTCCTCTTCATCTTTGGCAACTTGATTTTTATACGCGTCCGGAATGTCGTCAAACATAAAGCGCTTGCCTTCGCTGTTGCGAAGCACGCCGCCCTCGCCGCGCACGCCTTCGGTCACAAGAATGCCGCGCACGCTTGGCGGCCACACCATTCCGGTTGGATGGAATTGCACAAACTCCATGTCCATCAATTCAGCGCCGGCTTGATACGCAAGCGCGTGTCCGTCGCCGGTGCCTTCCCAACTATTGCTGGTAATGCGGAACGATTTGCCGATGCCGCCGGTGGCTAAAATGACGGCTTTTGCCTTCCAAATTCGCATGCGGCCGCGCTCGCGGTCGTAACCCAACACGCCAGAAATTTTGCCGCCGGTTGTCAGCAGCGACACCACGGTCATTTCCATGAACACTTCCATGCCCTGATGAATGCCGTGATCTTGCAGCGTGCGAATAAGTTCCAGGCCAGTGCGGTCGCCAACGTGCGCCAGACGCGGATAGCGATGACCGCCGAAATTGCGTTGCAGAATTTTTCCTTCTTTGGTGCGATCAAACACCGCGCCCCATGATTCAAGTTCAAGCACGCGCGCAGGAGATTCCTTGGCGTGATGCTCCACCATGATTGGATTGTTCAAGTACTGGCCGCCACGCATGGTGTCGGCAAAGTGCACTTCCCAATTGTCGCGGTCATCCACATTGCCCATGGCCGCGGCCATGCCGCCCTCGGCCATAACCGTGTGCGCCTTGCCAAGAAGCGATTTGCAAATCACTCCAACTTTCAGACCCGCGGCGGACGCCTCAATGGCGGCGCGCAGACCAGCGCCACCGGCGCCAATGACAAGCACGTCATGTTCGTGCACGATGAATTGCTCAGAGAAACTCACAGAATCCTCCAGTCAGACCAAGTTCCGTTGGCGCACATGCGCACATAAATGTCGGTAAATGCAACGCCAAACAAGCTGATCCACGCGAACAACATGTGGCGTTGATTCAGCCAAGTGACTTTCTTGTACGCCCCGCCGCCGTCCATGCTGCATGACAAACAATCATGCTTGCCGCCAACAAAGTGGCGCATGCAGTGGCAACCAAATGTGTACATGCCCAAGAAAATCGGATTCAGAATGAGAACGATTGAGCCCACGCTTAATCCAAACGAGCGCGTGCCATCGGCGTTGTAGTGCAACAAACTTGCGAAGGCGTCCCATGAAAGCAAGCCAATGAAGGCCACGGCCGCGTATAAAAAGTAGCGGTGAATGTTCTGCATAATCAGCGGAAATTTTTGCTCGCCACGATAGTTCTTGCCGCGAAAGCCTGGCTCACCAACCGCGCAACTGACTGGGTCGCCCCAAAACGCTTTGTAGTACGCGCCGCGGTAGTAGTAGCACGTGAATCGAAAGCCGCCGGGAAACGGAAGAATTAAAAGCGCCGGCGAGAAGAACATCCACGCGGGCCACCACGACGGTAGTTCACCAAACCACGCGTGGCCAGAGTGAATGCCGTGCGGGTCCCACAACACGGGTGAATAAAACGGCGAGAGCAAGCGCTGCACGCCAGGCTGATCCACGCCACCTATGAAATAGTTGCAACCTTGAAACGCGGCCCACGTGGAATACACCACGAAACCGCCCAGACCAAGCAGCACCAGCAGCGGCGTGATCCACCAGTAATCGGTGCGTTGAGTTTGTAGAAATCCGCGAACTTGAGGCAATGGAATTGGCGAGCGGGTCACGCGATGAATCCTTTCAATAACGGTCGACGAATGGGATTTTGAGTATAGCTACGACTGTTTTGCTGGTCGATTGGCGTTAGAAAACTTTTGAAACGCGCCTTAATTTGGGATTTTTCGTCCAGATTGGGCGGAATGCGTGCGGCGCAAGCCCCCGCTTTTGAACGCCCGCCAATAAAAAGCCCCCAAGGTTTGAAGCTTAGGGGCTTTCATTTTGAAATCAAGTGAATCATCTGTGCGACACGCCGCAAGCGGATAAAGGATGCGGCGAAAGCTCAAGGAGTAAAGTTAATTGCGTCGTCGGCGACTAGACACCATGCCAGCTAATCCGATCAAAGCGACCGAGCCCGGAGCGGGAACGAAGAAGCCAGAAATTTCTCCATCAACCGCCCCGCCATTGAAGTGTGTCACCGTTAATCGCCCGCGTTGCTCCGCGGGAGTTGTGTTTAAGACGGAGTAGTCAATCGCTTGGCCAAGGGTCATGTAAATACCCGCGATCTTTGTGGTGGTGTACTTCAAACTTAGAACGGATGGCACAGGATGGATCGGAGACGTGCCTTGGCTTCCACCCACACCCTCGCCAAGAATCAGATTAAATATTTTTCCATTGGTGATGTTGGTGAAAGACCCGCCAGCTGTATCGCTGCTTGACTGACTCCAACTGGTCCCATTAGAGCCAGCAACAGCGAGCGTCCAATTACCAAAGTCGCCACTCAGGCTGCTTTGGGTCAATGCACCATCAAAGGAGAATTGAAGCGACCACGTCGTGGCTTGATCGTAAACGCCAGTGCCAGTGATGTTGGTGGCGGTCAGTGTTGTAATGCTTGCGAAAGCACTTGATGCAACGAGAACGGATGATGCGGCGAGAGCTGTAAACTTCATTTCTTTTCCCTTCAGAATTTTAAAAAGTGAAATGTATTAAACGACTTGAGTGAAAGCGAGGAAGTAAATTGCCTAAGCAAGGCAATTACGAATGTAATTTTGGGCCCGACGGAAGTAGTCCCTTGAGTTTGGGGAGCGCCTAAAACAGGCGGTGGAACCCTAAATACCAAAGGAAAGACTGATCCAAGATCAGGAAGTGAATCAAATTATTTGTAACCTTTTACCGACCCATCCATGCCGTTCGCTTTTTGAGAAAACGAACTACTTTCACAATGTAGTGCAGGATGAGCAGATGTCAAATGAAATACCTAACATTTTAAAACTTAAATTGAATATCTTGATTTAATTGTAAAAATCAATGGTTTTAAATTCTGCCCTACTCCATTTCTCTACTGCCTTATAAAACGTACCCCTAGTTCAAATCGAAGGCATTGGTTGTACAGGAAGGCGGGGCTTATTGCGCCTTCGCATTTATTCAATAGGATCAATGTGGCTGTAATTGATTCAAAGTGACTTTCCGCGCATTGCGGAACGGACTTCATCAAACAACCACAAAGGAAACTTGTATGAAGACTGTTCACACTTTCGTAGCAAATCTTGTACTTGCCTCTAGCGCCGCAATGTTGTGCGCCGGAATGGGATTTGGCTTTAGCGCCAGCAACGCCAGCACATCTGGTCCAAAGATTGAAGGCACATACATTTTGGAATACCGCGAAACTTCCGATGGGAAAAAAGTTGTGGCGCCGGAGATTGTGGGCATGCTGAGTTACAGCAAGACCACGCGCAACTTTAATGTGTACTGGATGTCGGGTGGCAAGCCATCGTCTATTTCTATGGTGGCGAAGTACACGCTGAGCGATAAGGAATACACAGAGGATTGCATGTACTACTCAGAGAATATGGACGGCAAGGGCATTACATACAACACCGCGGCCACGCACGGCGTTTCGCCCGTGACCATGAAGGATGGAGAAATTCAGTTCACTCCGGCGTTGCACGGCGAGCCGATGTTGTCGATTAGCAAGAACGGCATGATTGCCACAAAAACTGGAGTGTTCACGGATCACTGGAAGAAAATCGACTGAGTAGTTCTGTAAACGCGGATTCAAAGAGTTTTGATCCACGATTCGAACGATAGAACGAACACCGTGGCCGCCTTGAAAGCGCCACGGTGTTTTTGTGTGCATTGAAATTGCGCGCAATGTGTTAGCCTTGAATTGCAATGCAATTTGATGTGCGAGAACCTGAATTCGCCGGCGATGTGATAGCGCTGTCATTGCCGCAATTTCGCGCGGTTGAGGATGTGGGCAGGAACGCGGCAACAAAGTCAGGTCTGGGTGCGACACCAGAGAAGTTGCCAGCGGCGCCGGCGCACATTCGCGAGGGCGGACGCATGATGGATTCGCACGGACGAACGATTTTGGATTTGCGCATCAGCATTACGGATCGCTGCAATTTTCGCTGCGTGTATTGCATGGAACCCGATGTGCAATTTCAGCCGCGCGAAAATATGCTCACGCCTGGTGAAATTATTCGCATGGCGCGCGTGGCGCAGTCGCTTGGCGTGCGCAAAATTCGCCTGACGGGCGGCGAACCCACGCTGCATCCGCAGCTGACGGAAATTATTTCTGGCATTCGCGCCGCCACGGATGTGGAGATTGCCATGATCAGCAATGGGTCGCTGTTGACGCGCGAAAAACTTTCCGCATGGAAGCGCGCGGGACTGGATCGCATGACCATCAGTATTGACTCGGTGCGGGCAGATCGCTTTGCCCGCGTGACGCGCTCCACTGTGACTCCGGAAGATGTGATTGCGGGAATTGAAATGTGCGTGGCCGAAGGATTGACTCCGCTGAAGTTGAACGCGGTGTTGGTACGCGGGCAAAACGACGACGAGGCCGTGGAATTAGCGCGCTTGGCGCGGCGCTTTGGCGTGGAGATGCGCTTTATTGAATACATGCCGCTGGATTCCGCGCACGCATGGGACCGCTCGCTGATGGTGACTGCGCAAGAAACGCGCGAGGCGATTGAGGCGGAATTCGCGTTGACGCCCACCAATATGGATGACGCGCACAGCACCGCGCGCACGTATCGATTTACGGATGGCGCGCCGGGGCGCATTGGATTTATCGCGCCGGTGAGCAATCCGTTTTGTGGCGCGTGTAGCAGATTGCGCTTGACCGCAGATGGAAATGTGCGGCCGTGTTTGTTTAGCACGAAAGAATGGAGCGTTATGACCTTGCTACGCGGCGGCGCAAGCGACGCGGAGTTGGCAAACTTCTTAATTGATGTGACATGGACCAAACTTGCGGGACACAACATTGCGTCGCCGCAGTTTGTGCAACCAGAGCGGCCTATGTCCGCGGTTGGTGGTTGATGCGCTTGGCAAACTAAAACGTCTTTACGAATGCGCGTGGTGTATCTGCTATCGCCGCAGATAAAGCAGTAGAAGTTGGAAAAATTTCTAGAAAGAAATAATTTGGCCGGCGGCTTAGGAAATGGAATTAAATATAAATCGCGGTTTTCCAAATGGGCACATCGCGCTTCATGCGGTCGATGAATTCATCCATGGCGGCAAGCGCTTCTTTGCGATGCGCGGAATGAATAGCGAGGCGAAATGATCGCTGCCCCGTTGCGACTTCACCGCGACTGTGTTCAACCGTGATCGCGATCAGTGTGTGCTTGGAGAGCATGTCGTTAGCCAACTGGGTGAGAGAGTTGGTTGCCATAGGTTCATAGGCTTCGTATGACAGCGCGCGAATTGCACGGCCTTGTTCGTTGGCGCGAACTATTCCTTCAAACACAACTGTGGCGCCAACGGCGTGCGCCGCGCTAGCGGAATGTGAAGCAAGCAATCGCTCGCTTGAAAGCGGGCCAGGAGAAATGTGAACAAGAACACTCATCCCCCACCCACCAATTCAATCAGCGCAACTTCATCGGTGGTTTGCACGGGTGCGTCCGGCGTTGCAAATGCGTGATTGACTGCAAGGCGCGCTGACTGAAAAAAGGCGGCTTTGGGCGGAAATTTGGCGGCAAGCGAGGCGTTCACATCGCGCACTGTGGCGGGCGCGCAAACATCAACCACAAGTTCCTTGCATGACATTTCACGCGCAAGCGCACCGAAAATAAGAACGCGAATGGTCATACATGAAGGGTAGCAACCATTGCCTTAACTTTATGAAGTACGGCGTGCACATGGTGAGGATGTGCATGCGAACCATCAGAGTGAAATGATTGCGATCACGTGTCCTGAAGCATGTGGGTTGTGTCGTGGTGCGTATGATTGCCACTTGAAATTATATTTTGTTTTGCAACCTTCAATTGAATTGCTCGAGCCATGAACGCGCCAACCACACCTGTGCCAATTCAACAACCAAGTTCGCCGCGTGAAGCCATTGATGCCGTGCGCGCGCAAGTGCAAGTGGTGGCAACGGAAATAATCCCGCTGGCGCAATGCCATGGCCGCGTATTGGCGCAAGCGATTCACGCGGATCGCGACAGTCCCGCGCTTGATGTGAGTGCGATGGATGGATTTGCAGTGCGTATGGTGGATTTGTTTGCGATGGCGGGCGAGAATGGATTGCCCGTGACCGCGTTGAGCAACATCACGGACGCGAACATTGGCGCTGCGAAGATGTCTGAAGAAAGTGCGGACATGTGCGAAGCCATGATTGGACACGCGCCCATAGCGATGCGCGCGGGCCACGCTGTTCGCATTGTCACCGGAGCGCCAATTCCCTTTGGCGCGGATGTGGTGGTGCGCCACGAAGATGTCGTGGTGAAAAATGGCGGCGTGCGATTGATGATCGAAGCCGGCACGATCAAGACCGGCGCGAACATTCGCCGCCGCGGCGAGAACGCAAAATGCGGCGATGAGATTGCGCGCGCTGGCGTGTTGATTGGCGCGGCGACTATTGGCGCGCTGGCTTCATTTGGAGTCTGGCACGTTGTTGTGCGCAAGCGCGTGCGCGTTGCGTTGGTGACCACGGGCGATGAACTTGTTGGCGCGCACGAGCAAGCGCAACCATGGCAAGTTCGCGACAGCAATGGACCCGTGCTTGAGTCGCTGCTTGGTGCGCGACCATGGATTGAAATTGTTTCGCGCACGCATGCGCGTGATGATGCGGACTCGCTTGCGGAAACTCTGGCGAACGCGATGGAAGTTGCGGACGCGGTGATTTTGACGGGCGGCGTTTCAATGGGACATAAAGATTTTGTGCCGCAAGTTGCCGCGCGATTGGGCGCGCGCACCATCTTTCACAAACTTCCGCAGCGACCAGGACGGCCAATGCTTGCCGCGGTGCGACCGGCGACGGACACACTGGCAGCGCGCATGATTTTGGGATTGCCTGGGAATCCAGTTTCTGTCATGGTGACCGCGCGGCGACTTGGTATTGAAATGATTGGAGCGCTTGCAGGTCTTTCCACGCAACATTTTGCGGCGCACACGCGCGCCGTTGCCAATGCGGACAAGGCCACCTTGCCAATGTGGTGGTATCGCCTTGTGGGCGAGCGCGTGAACGCAAGTGGTCACAGCGAGTTGCATTTGCTTTTCGGCAAGGGTTCTGGCGACATTGCCACGGCCGCTTCAAGCGTGGGATTTATTGAAGTTGCGCCTGGCGAACAGACTCTTGGTGCGCACAACTTTTACGCGTGGATGCATTAGGAGATTTACAAATGGCGAAGAAGAAAAGATCTACAACTAGCGTGGCGAAGAAATCAAACGCGATGAAGCGCGCGGCGGTCCAGGCACGCGCCGCGAAGAAATCAGGCGCACTGCAACTTGGGGGTGTTCGCAGCAAAGTCAATACACGTGCT
>SESA01001295.1_pt1 | contig 13196 bp, 16 predicted proteins | sample 3171451 | NCBI WGS metagenome assembly SESA01 (sample SAMN06051862, study PRJNA518727) | freshwater metagenome | biome: subpolar coniferous forest; feature: holomictic lake; material: water; isolation source: holomictic Lake 227, 8 m depth | place: Canada: near Kenora, Ontario | collected...
CAGCAAGAAACTGGCTTCCTCCAAGATTGGATATTTCAAATGTTTCGCCCGTACCAGAGTTATCAGGACTAATACCAGTTGCCGTTGATATCTTATAATAACGGTAGCCAAGATCAACAATAACGTTATCCGAAGCCTTGATACCCAAACCAGCACCAGCTTGCCATGCAAACTTGCTTTGATCGAGTGAGAATACCGCACTTGATGTATCCGCACCTTTAACCTTGGCAATACCAAGACCTGCCGTCAGATAAGGAATAATGCCGGAATTTTTTAAAGGAAAATCGCGATAACCATTCGCCATGAAAGATAAACCTGACACATCTGCTCCTGACACAGAAACCAATCCCCTTTTATCCATTGTATACGACTGATATCCGACGGCTGCTTCAACACGATACTCATCCAACTTCACACCAACAGCCGCCCCAAATGGAACTGCCGATTTGTATTCGGCAGCATCTTTGTAAGTAGTACCTGAAACAGTTACATCAGAATTGTTCAATATTCCCAATCCAGCCGACACACTCACGTAAGGGTCCGCCAACGCTGGAGTTGCCCACATTCCGGCAATCAATAATGGCAAGAATAGTTTCTTTTTCATTTTTTCACGATGTTAAGTAATTGATGATTAGAGAGAAAACAACCATAACGGCATTATTAACACACGATTAAAAGTATAAAAAAAAAGTAATTACCAAAAAACGAGGAAATGAATCGAGTTTCAATGTGACTTTTTGGAAGAAAAATGACAGGCACCCCTCACAAATAACTCACAAGAGAGACAAAAAGAGGTTCCGGGACAACAATCAACCCTTCATAATTCCTGGCAGATTGTTATTGTTCAGGGAAATAACTCTATAGCCTCCATCCATGCTTGAAAAAACCGCTGAACTGATTGCGCCTGCGGGCGACATGACCGGACTATTGACCGCACTGAAGGCTGGCGCGGATGCGGTCTATTTTGGGGCTGAAGGATATAACATGCGGGCTGGCAGCAGCAACTTCACTCCATCTGACTTTCCTGCTCTCAAGGCTCTTTGTGAACAGTACAGTGCCAAAGGGTATCTGGCGCTCAATACCATTGTCTATGACAACGAACTGAAAAAGATGACGCAGACGGTGTTGGCGGCAAAAAAAGCTGGCTTTGATGCGGTGATCTGCTCGGACATGGCAGTTATCGAAGCGTGCCGGAAAGCTGAAATGCCGTTTCATATCTCGACACAGGCCTCGGTGAGCAACTACAGTGCGGTGAAATTTTATGCCGCCCTCGGCGCAAAAATGATTGTGCTGGCCCGGGAGCTTTCGCTTGAACAGGTTCGAAACATTATCAACAATATCAGGGCTGACGGGCTTGATGTTCGTATTGAGTGTTTTGTACATGGAGCGATGTGCGTGGCGGTGTCGGGTCGTTGCTTCATGTCGCAAGAGTTGTTCGGGCGGTCGGCAAACCGGGGGGAGTGCGTTCAGCCTTGCCGCAGGGAGTATATCATTACCGATCCGGAGGAGAACGAGGAGCTGGAACTTGGCCGCGATTATGTGATGAGCCCGAAAGATATGTGCACCATCGAGTTTCTCGACGTTCTCATGGATGCAGGCATCAGCGCATTCAAGATCGAGGGAAGAAGCCGAAGTCCCGAATATATTCATACCGCCACTTCGGCTTACCGCCGGGCAATGGATTTCTGCCTGAACCACCGTAACGACCCGGAGTTCAGGAGCGAGTACAGTAACCTGACCATAGAGCTTAAAAAAGAGCTGGCTCTGGTCTATAACCGGGGATTTTCCGAAGGATTCTATTTCGGCAAACCTTTCGATGCCTGGGTGAGAGAGTACGGATCAATGGCCCAGGAGAAGAAAACCTATATCGGTGAGGTAAAAAAATATTACCCAAAGGCAGAGGTAGCTGAAATCATCATCTACGCCAGAGGACTCAAGAGAGGTAACAAGCTTTCGGTGCTGGGGCCAAAAACCGGGGTGGTCACCCTGATTACCGAATCTTTTTACACCAACGACCTTCCTGACAGGGAGGCCGTAAAAGGAGACAGCGTGACCATCAAGTGCCCGAAAGTAAGGAAAAACGACAAGGTCTATCTGCTGGAAAAGAGAGAATAATGCGGCAACTAACGATCGGAGAATCGGTAAACAGACCATCGGAAACTTGTCAAAAAAAAGCATTCAAAAATTTGGGGGAAAAGCGTAATTTATTGAGATGCATTTTTAATAGTCATTTTTTTAAAAATAAATTCAGAAAAAATGAAAAAATTATTAATAAGTGTCTTACTCATCGGTATGTCTGCCGCACCCGTTTATGCTGCTCCTTACGTTAGCGGGTCATTTGGTTTGGGTTTGCTTGGCAACGCTGATGTCACCAGCGCAGGCGTTACTGACAAGGCTGGTCAAACCTTCAAAACAGGGATTCCTTTTGGTGGAGCAATTGGTTTCAAGAACAACGGGTACCGTGTTGAAGCTGCTCTCGGTTTTCAAAACCAGAAGGTAGATACCTGGCAACATGCACCCGACCCTACCAATGACTCTGTTTCAATGCTCACCTACATGGCCAATGGTTATTATGATGTGGATATCAATAATGCCAGCCTCTCTCCCTACCTGATGGCCGGTCTTGGCGGGGCCAGAGTTAATTCAAAGAATGAGGGTATGGCCGATCATAAAAGCACTGTATTTGCATGGCAAGCTGGAGTTGGTGTAGGTATCAAGGCTGCAGATAACCTTACCGTTGATCTTGGTTACCGTTATTTGAACCCATCAAAATTCAAGGATAGTTACGGCGAATACACTACTTCGAGTAGTAATTTTCTTGCCGGTATTCGCTATGAATTTCATTGATTGAATCCGTCTGCCTTTTAGCCGCATCCTGACGCATCAGGATGCGGATTTTTAAGATGATTTTGTGACAGAGAACCAAGTTGCTTTTATTTATAAAAACAGAATAATCGTTGCCGAATATCTTCCTTAGGCATTAGCCCTTGAAAGTCGAATTGCGTGAAGCTGAAGCGTAAAAACTATCCGCCGCTAAACACACCTCTTTCTGCCTACTGCTGCTTGCCAGTCTCAACACCTCTTGGCAACTCAAGCCCTGTAACATTAACAAAACCACACATCAGGATTTTCTCTTCCAGAAAGGTTTTGTGTACCTTTCCTGAAAGAGCTGTCACCTCTTGTTACCGAACTCTTTCTTCAGAACCTCAGGGAAAGGAGTCACTACAATGATCTACAAGGTCATTTCCAAAACAGAGTTCACAAAGTTTATCGACGCCCTTGCCGGAAGCAACAGCTCGTTCGGGCCACGGCAGGTTGATACCGACAGCCGGGGAGAGGCGGTCTACCAGTTCCGGAAGGTAACATCAGCTTCTGAAATTGCTTTCGACTATACCAGAACGGCGTCATCAGCCAAACATTTTTTCCTCCCTTTCCATGAAGAGTTATCGCGATTCTTTTTTCACGGCGATGAGTGGAATCAGCAGATCACCTACGAGGCAAATCCGACTGTGCTGGTTGGACTGCGGCCATGCGACATCAGCGCTTTGAACATTCTCGACGATGTGCTGCTCAATGGCCATTTTCCTTCGCCCTATTACCTGGCAAAACGTAAAAACACCTTTGTGATCGGCATGGATCATCTGCCTCTCCCTGACTGTTTCTGCAAGTCGATGAACCATCACATTGTTTCAACTGGCTTCAACCTCTTCTGTTCGGATATTGGCGACGAGTACTACCTCTCGATCAACTCTTCAAAAGCATTCAGCTTTCTCAAGGAGTTCGTTACCCGTGACCCGCTTGATGAAGAGAACTGTCGGCTCGCTGAACGGCGAAAGCTTATCTCGGAGAGTTTTCAGACAGAGATTGACGTTACGGGACTTCCAAGTATTCTCGACATCGAGTTCGACTCCCCCGTCTGGGAAAAATGGGGAAACAAGTGCCTCAACTGCGGAAGCTGCGCCATGGTCTGTCCTTCCTGCTACTGTTACTCGGTGGAAGAGTCGTTCGCGACCAACCTGAAAAGTGCAACCCGCCAAAAAAGGCTCTATTCCTGCAACCTGGTGGATTTTGCCGCTGTGGCTGGTGGTCACAATTTCCGACCAAAAAACGGCGACCGTCTCAAGTACCGCTACTATCATCAACACCGGGGATTTGCTGAAAATGCCAACCAGCAGATATGCGTCGGCTGCAATCGGTGCGGGCGCACCTGCCTGACAGGTATCAACCCGAAAGATGTCATCAACGATCTCAGAATGGAGAAGGAATCATGCATGACAAGTGTTTCGTCATCCCCCGGCAAGAGCTGAACCGAAAGGATTTTGCCTCGTCGGTGCCGGATTTCAACCGCCGCTCGGAGATCATGAACACCGAGATGGGTTACAAGTGCACCATCACCAATATCGTCCGCCTCACCGGGCAGGAAAAGCTTTTTCAGCTTCGCATTATCGACCCTGTGGAACGCTCGCTCTTCAGGTTTCGGCCAGGCCAGTTTCTCATGCTTGAGCTTCCCGGTTACGGAGATGTACCGATTTCGATTTCAGGTTCCAGCATCAACCATGAGTTTCTGGAGCTTTGTATTCGCAAGGCTGGCCATGTCACCTCTGCGCTCTTTACCTTTGAAGAGGGTGCCCAGGTGGCAATAAGAGGGCCTTTCGGCTCTGCATTTCCAATGGATGAGATGATCGGACACAACGTTCTTCTCATTGCCGGAGGTCTTGGAATTGCGCCGCTCCGCGCCCCCCTCTTCTGGATCAACGAGCATCGCGACCGATTTCTGGATGTCAATGTGCTGTACGGTGCAAGGGATGCTTCACAGTTGCTCTTCACCTGGCAGTTCGAAGAATGGAAGATGATCAATCATATCGGACTGCATACCATTGTCGAGCATGCAACTGAAGAGTGGAAGGGAAGAACCGGTATGATTACCGATCTTTTCCGGGATATTGCAATTGAAGAGAAAAACACCTACGCCATTGTGTGCGGCCCGCCTGTCATGTTCAAGATTGTCTGCAGTTGGCTCGACAGGCTCGGCATACCGATGAACCGGATGTTTGTTTCGCTGGAAAGGAGGATGCACTGCGGCATGGGCAAGTGCTGTCGCTGCATGGTTGGTTCGACCTTCACCTGTATTGACGGCCCGGTTTTTGATTACTGGTCAGTCATGAATCTCAAGGAAGCCATATAAGGCCTGGAAAAACGAAGGCTACAGCAATGCCATCACTTCAAACGACTGAGCCACTTCCGGGGTTCCTGGGACGAATGAAAAATACTGTAAACAGTGACCTTTTGAACATTGAACTCGTAAAAAACAGAAAACGGAAACCGCCTCACTAATGCCCGGCGATACTGCTCATGAATTACAGGGTAGAGATCCGGCATTCGACAAATTGTCTGAATACAAGCATCAACACAACCGAGGAACTCTTCCCCCAAACCAGTGCGACAATCTTCATACCACCAATAAGCTGCATCAACATCCTCTTGGGCTTCCGGTATGATTATCAGATTATCCGGCATAACGGCTTCGTACCCTTTGTTTTACTTCGTCCCATGAAAGCCCTGAAGCCGGATTATTCATCAGATTCGCCTTTCGACGAGCCAGTTCCTTCTTTTGCCAGTCATATACAGGAATCTCTGCTGGTGTAGCAGCCAGATCATCCCAGAGATCCTCAACCAGTTGAAGCTTTTCTGGTGGACTCAAATCAAATACGGAAGCACTGCTTGTATTCATAGTTACCTCTGCAATTTCTTGATGCTTCTATTTTCCAACTCCCCATAGTAAAAAAATTCCTAACACAATTAAAATTGGGATAGCATAATAAATCAACAAATCAATCAACCCACTAATTACAGTTAAAACGAAGCCCAATTAGAAAAACTACCAGCGCACCTACTGGAGCACAAAGAATACCTCCACCGACACCACCAAAACTGAAACCACACAAAACACCAATAACAGCAGCCACCCAACACAATATCTGTTGAACATTCTGTTGAATATCATAAAATGAACCCATTATGATATATTTTACTTGTGATTGATATTGGTTGAGGAGCTTTCGAAAAGAACTATACCAAAATATTTTACAAAATAATTTTAATAAAATATAAGGCTCATAGTACGGTGAATCAAGTTTCATTACTGAATTTCTCTTCTCTCTTGAGTACATTTTGTCTGATAGCAACCTGATCCCAATCACTATGAAGCTGAAAATCGCCTCCTTCGACTTCACCTGCTGCGAAGGGTGTCAGTTGCAGCTTACCAACCGGGAGTCAACGCTTCCCGATTTTCTTGATCTTCTCGATATCAGAAATTTCAGGGAGATCTCTTCGGAGCAGCACGACGATTACGACATCGCGCTGATTGAAGGGAGCATCAGCCGTCAGGACGAGGTCGAACGGCTTCTGGCAATCCGGCAGCATGCAAAAATTCTTGTAGCATTCGGCACCTGCGCCTGTTTTGGGGGAGTCAACAGCCTGAAAAACAGCTTTCCCGTCGAAGAGACAATAGAGGAAGTTTATCCGGGCATGAAGATCGACACTCTCCCGGTACGCAAAGTCAGCGATATCGTCAAGGTTGACCTCTCCATACCAGGCTGCCCTGTCTCAAAGGAAGAGGTAGAGCGCATTGTTGTTAGTCTGGTGACTGGCTCACTGGTAACACTCCCCCAATACCCTGTCTGCATGGAGTGCAAGGCCGCGCTCGACACCTGCCTTTTCGAGCTTGGTGAAATCTGCCTTGGCCCCATCACCCGCGCTGGATGCAACGCGGTATGCCCGACAGGCAAAACTCCCTGCCTCGGATGCCGGGGAGCGGCAGAGGAGATCAACATGACGGCATTCCTCGATCTGGTGCATGAACGAAAGCTTAGCAAAGCCGACCTGAAAGAAAAACTTGCCTTCTATAACGCCTTCGAAGCATTCAGATCCAATGAAACGTGACTTTTCCCTCGATGTCCATCACCTGACCAGAGTGGAAGGGCACGCCAATATCCAGATCACAATCAAGGATGGTCAGCTTCTCGATGCCCGGTGGACGGTTGTTGAAACACCGAGGTTTTTCGAGGTGATGCTTAAAGGGATGAGCGCTGAAAGGGTGCCGTTTCTGACATCGAGAATTTGCGGAATCTGCTCGATCAGCCATGCCCTTGCAAGCATCAGGGCGCTGGAAAGAGCAATGGAGATAACCCCACCAGAGGTGGCAATAAAAACGAGACTTCTGGCAATGCAGGGTGAAACCTTGCAGAGCCATGCCCTGCACCTCTTTTTTCTCATCGCTCCGGACTTTACCGGCACTGACAGCGCTCTGCCACTTATCCACTCCCACCCTGATCTTGTCCGGGCCGGCCTTCAGCTCAAGGAGCTTGGCAACGAGATCAGCATCGTCACAACCGGGCGCTCAACCCATCCTGTCAGCCTTGTGGTCGGAGGACTCAGCAAGGCTCCCGACAAGGAGAGGCTTGCCCGGCTTCGCCTGATGATCCAGGAAAGAAAACAGGAACTTGAACGCGCCTGTTCTTTTTTCAGCTCTCTTGCCATTCCCAGGTTCAGTCGCGAAACCGAGTTTGTATCTCTCTCAAACGATTCAAGCTACCCTGCAATTGGTGGCAGACTGGTTTCGTCGGATGGTATCGAGCGTGACGAGAACGACTATCTCCTGATGACCAACGAGTTCACCCGGGATTATTCAACCTCGAAATTCACCCGCCTCAGCAGGGAATCCTCCGTTGCCGGAGCGCTGGCACGGTTCAACAACAACCATCATCTGCTCCAGCCGAAAGCAAAAGAGGTTGCTGCACAACTCGGGCTTCAGCCAGTCTGCCACAACCCTTTCATGAACAACATCGCCCAGCTTGTCGAATGCGTTCATATCCTCGAAGAGGCCGAGGAACTCATCGACTCACTGCTCGACATGGAACTGCGAGAGATTAAAACTTCCTATTGCCCGAAAGCGGGTGCAGCCACCGGCGCGGTAGAAGCTCCCAGGGGCATTCTCTATCATGCCATGGAAACCGACGACAAGGGAAATGTGGTGCGTGCCGACTGCATCATTCCAACCACTCAGAACAATGGCAACATCCACCTTGACCTGCATGCCCTTGTTGAATGGGCGCTCAAGGAGAACAAAACTGACCGCGAAATTACGAGACTTTGTGAGATGATGGTACGCTCCTACGACCCCTGCATCTCATGCTCCGTGCACTGAATAAAAGGAAACCTCAATACAACATCTATGCCGATAATTTTTGTGTATCAAGTGGAAGCTTGTTCAGAATCAACTCCCTTAGATTGATTTTTTTTTCGGCATTATCAATCTCAATCCCGACAAGAGCCCCGTTCATATCATAATCGAACACGAAACCTTCAGATACCTCAATACTTTCAGAACTCTCTTGTGCGGAAAGTTCGATGTAGAGAGAATCAGTATCAGGGTAATAATTGATTTTCATGCTCAAAGAGCAGGATACTCAACAAAACGTAAAACATTTGCCTCTGTGAAGAAAACCTTCGGGAAGGCTCTGTATCCGGCCTTCCCGAGTTTCATACCAACAATCCAGGTTGAAGGGACTCAAAGAATCTCCACAATCTCGATCTCGAAGGTGAGGTTCTGACCTGCAAGAGGGTGGTTGGCATCGAGCGTCACGGCCGTGTCACTCAGATCGACAACCATCACAATAGCCTCCTGACCATCGGCAAGACCAACCCGAAGCTGCTGGCCGATTTCCAGCTCCATGTCGGCAGGAAAGCGCTCACGATCCACATCGGTTACCAGCTCTTTGCTGTGCGCTCCGTAGGCTTCCTCAGCAGGGATAACGGAGACCTTGATCTCTCCGATAGCCATATCAATAACCGCATTGTCAAATCCCGGTATAACCTGCCCTTCTCCTACAACAAACTGCAACGGATCGCGATCAGCCGATGTATCGAACATCGTGCCGTCATCCAGCGTCCCGGTATAATGAACTTTTACCGTATCCCCTTTTTTGGCTTGAGCCATAGATTTCTCCTTTTTAACTGTACAAAACAAATACTTTGCGCAACCCCGGCTCCTTGCCAATCTCTCCATAACAGGGTACGGCAACAATCAGGATAACCTGCGAAGGTATGGAAAAAACCAAAAAAATCACATTTTTTTATGCTCCACCAGAAGGATCTGATGCGTCGCTCTGCCCCATCTCCATCCTTACCCTGGGGAATCCTTCAGGGAAGTGGCCACGGATAAACTCAATCAACCGCTCACGCACAAGACAGCGCAAGTCCCATATATCTGTGGAATTCGCTGCACTGACAAGTAGCCGTATCTCGACTGATTTATCGGTAGCATTGGTCACCTCCAGTTTTACAACGCGGCCATCCCAGAGAGGGGTAGAGGCCACTACCCGCTCAAGTTCATTGCGAAGCGTTTCGAGAGGAATGGCATAATCAGTATAAAGGAAGACTGTACCGAGAAGCTCTGGAGAGGTTCGACTCCAGTTTTCAAACGGACGGTCAATAAACCAGGTAATAGGCACTATCATGCGACGTTGATCCCAGAGCCTGACAACCACATAGGTGAGGGTAATTTCTTCAATCCTGCCACTCTCGTTTTCTACCACAACCAGATCTCCGATACTGATCGGCTGGGTTATTGCAATCTGGATCCCCGATATCAGGGTCGTAAGGCTTTTCTGGGCTGCAAATCCAAGCATAACTCCGGCAATACCGGCAGAGGCCAAAATGCTGAGCCCTACCTGGCGAACCGTATCAAAGGTCATCAGCACCCCGGAGAGAGCAAAAAGCACAAGAAGCACATTGAGGATCTTGCGGGCAAGGCTGACATGAGTTGCTACTTTTCTTGCCGATTCGCTTTCCCTCCCTTTCGATGCATAGTGCTGCAGAATAAACTGCTCAAAAACCCTCAAAAGGCGCATCATGAACCATGATACCCCGATAATGGCAATAATGAGAAGTGTGTGCCGAACAATATCCCTGTTGTCAGGGGAAAGAGGGAGGTAATGAATCAATACTGCAAGGGCAAAAAGCAAAACCAGCAACCTGAAAGGCCAGACCATAAGCTCTAAAGGAATGGCTATCTCCCTGATCGAAGAGCGAATGGCTGCTATGACTTTGCGGAAGAGCGTATTTGCCCCCAGATAAAAAAGCAGGGCAAAAACAACAATTATGGTCGATATCAGGTAGCCGTCCTGTAGCGAATTCCATACTCTCACTACCAGATCCATAGGCGTGCAACTATAACTCTACACGAGCCCCGGACTGCATGGTCCGGGTTTTATGTATCAATGAAAACTTTACTACCCTTTCATACGCTCGAATTCACTCTTTGAACGGCTTACACAATCCTCGATGGCCATTCCTCCAAAATAGTTGCCAGTCAACAGAAGGTTCTTTTTGCCCTTCATGAGCATGTCGGTTTTTTCAAGCCATTGATGATGGCCAAGTCTAAGGGTAGGAACCGTGTTCATCTTTGATTCGGTATGCTCCATCTTAGAAAAACTGACTCCGAGCACCTCGGTTATCCTGCTTCTTTTGGTCTTTTCATCAAGACCTGGCTTGAAATGGAAGGTAAATCCACGATAGTTATCATCTGGAACGGTATCACGGGAGACAACCGAAAAGAAAATATCGTTGGGGGCAATAAGGGCAGCAACCGGTTTCATGGAAATATTTTCCTTGCGCACAATTACTCCGACAGAATCAACATCTGCTGCCTTGAGCTGACCGAGATGATTGGCAATATCGGGATTGATATCCCACAACAGCTTTGAAGCAACAGAAGAGGGAGTTGCCAGCACAAGGGTTTTGGCTGCATACTCACCACCGTTGGCACTCCGGATAATATACTGGCCATTGTCGTATTGGACTGAGTTGACCTCCTGACTGGTAAACACATTGAGGCCACTGCTGGCAGAAATAACCTTTGCAACGCTCTGCAGACCACCCTTGAAGGTATAGTTCTTGAGCATATCCTTTCTTTTCTCCCTGCTCTTAAACATCATGTCAGCCGGAAAATCATCGGTAACCTGCGAAGGAACGGCATTGAAAAAGTGGCTGATCACATCCCGGTAATTCTGTTCCCCCACAATTTTCGAATAATAGGACTTCACACTCTGACCGGGTTTCTTCAGTTTGAAAAGGTTAGGCGCTGCAACAAGCAGTTCCAAAATATTGAGCCGGGAGACAATGGACTTGATTTTGCCGTTCACAAAAAGGGTGAAAGGCACCTTTGCCCGAGGAATGATAGAATCCTTCAGACCACACACTTCAACAATATCGAGCAGATTCTGATAGGAACTGTAACAGGTATGTGCTCCAAGTTCCAGCCAGAATTTCTTGCCATTTGCACTGTAGTGAGGGGAAGCAAAGGAACCGCCGGTAGTATCATTTTTTTCAAGTATCGTGGTTTTCATACCAGCCTGTACACAATAAAAAGCAAGGCTGAGGCCACTTATACCACCGCCGACAACAACAACATCGTTTTGCATCATAAAAGACAAGAAGTTTCAGGAGATGCGTTATAAAAAAAAGAGGCAAAAGAAAAAAACTGCCAGGTTTACCGGGAACAATCAAAAAAATCTGATTCAATTTAGTGAAATCAGGCAAGAACACCACTGAAAAAGTTGAGAGAAGAAGAACCAGGGGTTCAGGAAAAAAAAAGGGGGTCAAGAGTGCTTCTCATCTTCCCGGTAGTTTTGTGAATACCTTACATAGTTTTCGGGAGATTCCTCAATATTTCGCCGCTCGGCATCCGTTATCGGCCTCATGACTTTGGCTGGAACACCAGCAACCAGCATGCCTGAAGGCACCGTAAAGCCTTGCCTTACCAATGAACCTGCCGCAACAATCGACCAGGGTTCGACAACACAGTCATCGAGCAAAACCGCACCCATCCCGATCAGCACGTAGTCATGCACCGTACAGGCATGAAGAACCGCACCATGACCAATTGTCACGCAGTTCCCTATGTTAAGCGGGCCAGTGTCGTGCGTAACATGCAGGGTTGCATTATCCTGAACACTGGTTTTCTCGCCGATACGAATAGGACAGACATCACCTCGCACCACAGCATTGAACCATACGCTTGAATGAGCACCAATATGCACGTCACCAACAACATAAGCGCCTTCGGTCATAAACACTGTCTCATGCACCTGCGGCCAAACTCCCTTGTAAGGCATTAGTTTTCCCATAGGACATTTCACGTTAAAAGGTTACAAAGATTAAACACTCACCAGCCAACAGCCGTAAAATACAACCAAAACTGTATCTTCAATGCAATAAGACTCAGAGTTATACTCCCTTCTTGAGAGGAACAATAAAATATTTTTTTATGGCGCATGATTTTTTTAAATTGACCTAATGTCGTTATTAAACCTGAAAACAAATGACCATGCGCAATTCAGATGGAGTTTTTACCAATTGGGGAGAGGCTTACGGAAAATTTGTGGAAGTCTTCATTGACGGGCACTGGTGGGTAGTAGGCGACTCTTTGGAAAATATAGGGAAAACGACAAAACGCTTGTTGGTCAACGCCTATCCTTTTCTTTACGGTGGCTCTGCATCATCAGGGTTGAGAGGCTCATCTCCTGAAACTTCTGGCTATGCCAGCCCCAACAAGGATATTGAACAGCGTTTCAAGGATTGAGTGCATCATAACCAAAAGCATCGTCCCTGACTATTGTCCAACCATTTACAGAAAAAGAAAGCGGAGCTTTATTGAGAGTTTCGTTTTCTTTTTTTCCTTCCGTCGATCTACTCCTCAACATTATACCGAAGAAATAGTCCGTCACCTCCATCCTTTCCATCCAAATCTTCTGACGTTGGCTGTACAACAGGTAAACTGGAGCAAGTCTGGCTTCTATCAATTCGACATCGTAGATTATACTCGATTAGCGTAGAAAAAAGCAGGCACGGTTATGCAAACAATAAGAATAAACTATGTTAAAATTCAAGCCATGAGCGGGGCTTTAATTCGCTGGCGGAAGGCAATATTCCTGAGTAACCCACAAAATCATAACGCAGAAATGCTGGTTGATGGCAAAGGCAACTTTTTCAGCCTCTCAATATTCTGAAAAACTCAATGCCCAAAAAATCAAGCTGGCAGTTGCTGAAACACAAAAAAAACGATATTGTTTATCGCCCACTAACCTTATTTTATCATAAAAATATATGTTATCGGCGATTGTACGGCGTTCTGC
>SESA01001296.1_pt1 | contig 13195 bp, 28 predicted proteins | sample 3171451 | NCBI WGS metagenome assembly SESA01 (sample SAMN06051862, study PRJNA518727) | freshwater metagenome | biome: subpolar coniferous forest; feature: holomictic lake; material: water; isolation source: holomictic Lake 227, 8 m depth | place: Canada: near Kenora, Ontario | collected...
GATATTGGCTCTGGGTTAAATGATAAACGTATTGGATTTGTTAAACTTTGTGATTTAGTTATTAATAGAAAAATAAATAAAGTTGTTATTGAAAATAAGGATAGGTTAACTAGATTCCAATTCAACTTAATTGAAAAATTCTTTAATAGTTATAATGTTGAAATTGAAATTTCAAATAAAAAAGAATTATCTGAGGATGAGGAACTTGTTAATGATATGATGATGCTTATGGCAAGTTTTACTGGTCGTGTTTATTCAAAACGAGCACAAGAAAATCGTAAGAAACGAAAACTTGAAGAAGAAAATAAAAAGATATTAACCTTTAAATAATGATTATTGATAGTAAATATACAAAATCGTTCATATCTGATATGTTAAGTGATTCCAAATATAAGGAATTACATGATTTTGCTGTCTTACTTAATAACCATAAAAATACTGTTTCTAAAGAAGTTTGTACTAACTTATCTTTCTACATGGAAATGAATATGTTCGACTTTCTTATACTTATTAAAAGTGAACTACCCACCCACAGCAAAGCTGATGGGATGGGCTTCCTGCACAACGCATAGCCTAATGGCTTACGTTAGCGTACAAAGGGTTGTCCCTAACCCCGAAATTCTTTATGTTATAAGCAGCGTTTAAATCTCTATCCATTGAATTACTACACTTATCACAATCATAAGTTCTATCTGAAAGTTTTAAATCTTTCTTGTGGTTTCCACAATTAGAACATACTTTACTGCTTGGTTCAAATCTGCCAATTACAACAAGATTTTTACCTTGCCATTCAGTTTTATATTCAAGCATTGTTCTTAATTGTCGCCAACCCATTTCAGATATGGCTTTAGCTAAATTATGGTTCTTAACCATATTACTAACTGCTAAATCTTCTAATACAATTGTATCATACGTGTTTACTAATTCAGTAGATATTTTATGCAAGTAATCAGTCCTTTGGTTACGGATTTTTTCTTGAAATAATGCTACTTTTAATTTTTGTTTTTCTCTATTTATTGAACCTTTCTGTTTTCTTGCAAAGCTTCTCTGTTCAACTCTTAATCTTCTTTGTTGCGATTTGAAAAAGTTTTTATTTTCATACACCACACCATCAGAAGTAATTGCTAAATCTTTAATCCCAAAATCAATACCAACAGATGTTTCGGATTTAATTGGTTTTTGCTTTGGGTTTTCTATTTGTGTATCAACCAATATTGATACAAAGTATTTACCAGTAACAGTTTTGCTTAATGTAACTCTTTTTGGTAATCCTTTGAACAATCTATGATAATCAATAGCAACCTCTTTTAATTTAGGTAATTTTAAAATGTTGTTATCAAAATCAACCTCAAACCCTTGTGGAAATGTAACTGACTGTTTAGAATACTTATTTTTAAATTTAGGAAATTGCCCCTTACCTTTAAAAAAGTTTTGATATGCTGTGTCTAAATTGATAATACTATGTTGTAGTATTTGACTTGGACATTCTTTAATGTAATCAAATTCATTTCTTAATTCTGGAAGTTGTTTAATTAAATCGTATTTAGATATTGATGTTTTATTTGAAGCATACGCAACAGTCTTGGTTTCTAAACCAAGATTATATACCAATCTATTTACACCAAAATACCTTTGTAATTGGTTTTTTTGGTCATCCGTTGGGAATATTCTGTATTTGTATCCTTTAAGCATATATTATTAAATAGTCTAAACTTTTGTAAAAGTACAACATTTTTATCTAAATTACAAGTTTTGGTTAAATTTATTTATTTGATACCGTATTTTGTTTAAATTATTCCGTCTTTGGTTGTAAATAATTTAAACAAAATACTACATTATGCAATCAAATTACATTTCTACAAATCATTCAAAACACTATCTAAAATGTCATCTAATCTTAGTTACTAAGTACCGTAGAAATATCTTAGTTGGTCAGTTAAATGATGATTTAAAAGATATATTCAGTTATATAGCGGATAATTCAGATTTTGAAATAGAAGTTATGGAGTCTGATGTAAACCATATTCATTTCTTAATTAGGTACATACCTCGCCTATCTATATCCCAAATGGTTCGTAGGTTAAAACAAGAATCTACTCGTCAAATTTGGTTATTACATCCAACTACACTTCGTAAGCAATATTGGTATCAGCACCTACTTTGGTCAGATGGTTACTTCGTTTGCTCTATTGGCGAAGCAAGTCCAGATACTATTCGTGATTATATTCTTTCACAAGGTTAGTATTTGTCGCTTACATCCCATCCACGTAAAAACGATGGATGGGTTTTACGCTCCGTTTTATAAAAATCCAACCACATGCAATAAACCCCTAAAAAAGGGGTTCACTGCATGCATTTGGAGTCCCATTATTTCAAGCAGAAAATACCCCCAGAAATTTTTTAAGAAATCCATTTAACAATAAAAAGAGCCCATTTTTACCCCCAGAAATTTTTTAAGAAATCCATTTTAAAAAATAAAGGAGTCGATATTTAGGCGAAAATTTACCCCAGAAATTTTTTGCAAGAATAGTTATAGTTTGTGTTTGAGCAGCCTTTTGGGGGGGTAAGGCAGGGGGTAAGGGGGGGGGATACGTGGATCAGAGGGTCTATATGGGGGCTACACCCTCTATAAGCTCATCTAACCCTCTAACTATATCGAGCCATAACTTTACCTATGTATAACACATCGTTCGTTAGGGGTCTTTAAAATGCGTTTAAATATCGTGTATGGATTTACCATAATAAAAATTGGCTTTACTTATTGTATGATGCAAAAGTACAATAAAAAACATTAGTAAACAAATTTAATTGCAAAAAAAAAGGTAGTATTTCTACTACCTTTGAATGTTATATGATTGCTTAGCTAAGTGTTACCGTTTCTTTATTTACAATGATTTTAGTGAGTATATTATCAAGAGCAAACCTCCTAATTGTTGCAGTCCTTCCTTTTGCGCTCTTTTCAATTAGCTTTTTAGCTATTGTGAGAGGTTTGCTTTTGGTGATTTTAACTTCACCCTGAACAGAAACTGATTTGTTAATCTGCTGACCGAAAACTGATAATCTTAAAGTATTTAGGTTAAAAACAAGAGCCTTGTTCAACCAAATATCTGCTGTTGTATCTTTTGGTTTTTTTGGGGCTTGTAATTCATTAAGGGCAATAGGTAAAGCTTCCAATACGGCTTGTTTAAAACCTTCTAAAGTATACCCTGAAATATCTAGTAATTCGTAATTATAAGTGTTTACATCAACACTATTTACGTCAAATTTAGCGTAAATATTATCATCTTTTGATAACATTTTTTCATAAGAAGCACCAATGTTAATTTTTTGGTCTGCAACCTCTGTGTTATTACTTGCATCACTGCTATAAGATTTGATAACTGCTATTGAACAACCGCCTATACCATTTGTGGCTAAAATTAATTGTTCAACTTCTTTTCTGCTAATACCTTGATAATTTTCTACTATTGAAAGGATAGCTTTTTCTCTGTTTGTAATTTCTGTTGTGTTCATTGTGTTTGTTTTTAATTTGTTTATGCAAAGATATAACTTTTTTAATTATAAAACAAATTTATTTTAAATTATTTTTGCCTGGTAAAAAAAGTATGTTACTTATTGTATGATGCAAAAGTACAATAAAAAATATTAGTAAACAAATTTAATTGCAAAAAAAAAGGAGAAAATTAATTCTCCTTTATTTCTTATTTTATCATAGCGTTTAATTCCTTCTTAACACGTCTTGCAGCTTCACCTTTCCAAGTTTGAGCGTTTGCTAAAAAATATGCGACCATACTGCGACCGCTATCAAATCCATAGGTATCTGATATATTACTTAATTTTAGCATAGCCATTACATAAGGGGTTGCACCAAAGTACATTTTTGGTTGCCATTCTTTTATTATTTCAGTTGCGATTGTGTGCAAAGGTCTTACTTCTGTTTTTGTTGTTGTGTTCATTGTGTTTGTTTTTAATTTGTTTATGCAAAGATATAACTTTTTTAATTATAAAACAAATTTATTTTTGCCTGGTAAAAAAAGTGTGTTACTTATTGTATGATGCAAAAGTACAACAAAAAACATTAGTAAACAAATTTAATTGCAAAAAAAGAAAAAGGGGGACGATCTTCCCCCTAATTCTTGACAAACCAAACTAACCAAACAAACAATATTTTTTACCGTTTACCGTTTATCTTTTGAATCCATTCTATGATTATTCCCGTATAATAAGAGGTTGTAAGGTTGCTAATGAATTCGTCTAAGTATCTGTCTACTTTACTATCGTTAATGTTAAAAGTCCCTCTAATGAATTCTTTTGCGTTACTTTGGTCACTATTTTTCTTAAAGCCTTTTTTGGTATCCCATTCTTTGCCTATAACATAAATTATTGGGCCGTTGATTTCAACGGTAATTATACCACCACGAGCATATTCACCTATTTTCCATGTTTTTGATGCTTTCATATTTTTCTGTTTTATTGATTTGAATGCAAAGATATAACTTTTTTAATTATAAAACAAATTTATTTTAATTTATTTTTGCAACTTCGAGTAATATCATTGTTTGGGAATATTCCGAAAAACAATCAAACGGTAAATCAAATTGCTCATACTCATTTAGTGTTTGATTGTATTTATTACAAGCACATCGCCCATTTGGTAAATAAATCCCACAAACAGTTAGTTCTCCCGTGTAATAATCTATTTGGTAATAACCGTCTAAATCTACTGTTGCTAACAAACGTTCACAAAGAATCTTTGCTACATCATTTGGTAAACCCCCTTTTAATTCTTCCATAATAGTTCACGTTTTATATTTAATAGAATTGTATGTTACGCCTTCTGAATCTGTATATACGTTTGATTCAACTTCGCAATCAGAAAAGCTCTCAACCATTTCTTCGTAAACTTCATTGAATACTTTTTCGCCCAAAGTGGCTCTGTATGGTAAGATATACTTATTGTAAGAATAACTCTCAGGGTCTAAACCACCATAAACGAAGCAAGAAATTAGCATAGATTTAAACCATAATTCATTCCTACCTAATTCGCTTAATTCACTTTTTTTAGTATCTAATATTTGTTTGCTTGTTGTAATACCTTTTGTTTCCATAATTTCTAGTTTTAATTTGTTTATGCAAAGATACATTAAATTTAATTATAAACCTAATTTATTTTTGCTTGGTAAAAAAAAGTGTGTTACTTATTGTATGATGCAAAAGTACAATAAAAACTATTAATAAACAAATTTAATTACAAAAAAAAGGGATTGATTAACAAGACCAATCCCAGCGCAGAAAACAAATCAAACCAAACTTTATTCTTCTAAGAAACTACAATATGCGTCCAATTCATCTAAAGGTATCTGATAGCCATTATGACTATAGTATCCTTGGAACTTATATCTTTGTTTCCATTTATCAAAAGCGATTTCAGCTTTTTTTATGGATTTATATCCATTATTATTTTCAATACTTATCCCATCGGGGCTTAAAATTTTATATGTTTTTGCCATTTTATTTGTTGTTTATTTGTTTCAGCAAAGATATGAATATTATTATTAATAACCAAATTTATTTTAAAAAACATTGCTAATGACATTCCCTACTCGATTATCACTTTTTAAAGATTGCGTATACATAGTAGTCCGAATCTCCAATGTTTAATTTTATTATTCTTTGATGGTCATTTCTATAAAATTTAATGAATACCATTCTTTTCCTGTGCAGCCACAATCGTTGCACTCAAACGGATAGCTAATTTGTTGGTCGCCATCAAATTCTATTGCTCTGAATTCTAAATCGGTACTACCACATTTTGGGCAGACGCTTTGTTCTGTTTTTGCCATTTTATTTGTTTTTTATTTGTTTCAGCAAAGATATATTAAATTTAATTATAAAACAAATTTATTTCTTTTTATTTGATGATTTTGGTACTGACCCTTGTTTTAAATTAGTTTTAGTGTTATATTTAAAACTACTCTTTGATATCTTAATTTTGGTACTACTCATATTTAAATTATTTAATGCGTATGCAAAGATACATTAGTGAACAAATTTAATGTTATTCAGTGTAGTTTTCTAAAATAAATGATATAACATATTCGTCACGATCTTGTTCAACATTTTGCCAGCAAGAGTCGGGCTGACCTTTCCATTCTTCAAAAGAACTTATACCTTTATCAAATGCCGTTTCCAATAAAGCTTTTAGTTCGTCTATAGAACACGTGAATATTTCTTGATAAATTATCATAACGTTTATTTTTAAAAATAAGGGGTCGAAATCGACCCCCTAATTATTAATTAAATAAAAATGTTTAGGTATTTTTGTGTTGTTGGTTTATCAATCCAAATGACCATTGCTTCTAATTCTTCTTTTGAGGTCTTTACATCAACGCTTTCACCTTCATCATCAGCACCCATCAGGACAGCATTTCCAACAAGTTGGTAGTCAAAATCAGCAAATTTCCAACCACCGATATTTGGTTTAAAGATACCTTCATCATCACAATATATTGTGTCCTCGTTGTCCAATGTTACGGGACAAGCAAATGTTGAGCATTCATTTCCAATTATTCCGTAGATTTCTCTGAAATTGCCACTATATTCAATTTCTTCAATCTGTTGTGTTTCCACATTAATTTTCAAGCATTTCATATGTTTATATTTTTAATTTGTTTATGCAAAGATATAATAAATTTAATTATAAAACAAATTTATTTTGTGAATAACAGTTCGGGTAGTTCACCTGAACTGTTATCACAATCAGGATTCATACAATGGTAGTGTTCATATAATTGTTTACCAACACCCTCTAAAATTTCTATTTTAAGAATATATTCGTGACATTCTTCACAGATTATATAAGTTTCAGCTATCTCTTCATCGTCAGCTATAAATATTTCCTCATTAAGAATATCCAAGCCAACTACTTCCAAAGACTCAGAAATAACTTCACCCGTTTTAGTATTCAATTCAGCTTTTGTTGAGATTTCAATATCATTATCCCAATTTGAAATAAATTTTCCTTTGATTTTCATTTTGTTTATGTTTTAATTGATTAGAATGCAAAGATACAAATAATATTTGAATGTACCAAATATATTTTTAACTTAATATCATCTTTCTGATTTACAATATTTTAATGTTAAGTTAAACTACATATAGCAACGAGTTAGTAGCCATTAAGCGGACACTACTACTTTGAGGCTTTCCTCTCCAAACCCTGAAAAAGAATTGAAATTATAACAGGTGTTTGGTTTTACAAATGCTTTCTGCCAAAGTTCCATTCCCCTGCTACCAAGTACATATAATGGAGTTCCGTCACAATCTCGAACACAACCAATTATATACAGTCGCATTCCAGCGTATTCGCATTCTTCATCCCAAGGTATAATTTCAACCAAATCACCTACTTTGTATTTATGTTGTAATTCGTTGTTTTCTTCCCTGTATGTTTTACCAGTTTCAGGGTTTTTCAAATCTGCAATGTTTATAATTTCCATCGTTTTTAAAATTAACGGCTACTAACACATGCTATAAAAAATAGCGGTTTCGTGCGTTCATCGTGGTTTATACTATTAATTAAATTTATCTCATTTTATAAGTTTGTGCTTTTTAATCCGCTACTTTTCATAGCATCAACGTTATGGCACATTAAAACGATGCCATAACAGCAAATATAACCAATACTGTCAGTGCTTCGTAGTAAAGTTTGTGCTAAATTAACCATAATTTTTATTTTTTTGCCCACGCACTTCAGTTTTTTCAAAACTGTTAAAGTTTTTTTATTTTATTCCAATAAATTTGATTTTTTCTCTCTTCTATGTTATCTTTTAAACTTTCTCCCTTATGTTTAATAAACCACAAATCAACTGAATTTAGTTTTCTGTTTTCAGAATCAATAACGAAAACATTTAAAAGAGTATTTCCATTTATTCTAAAACTATCTTTTATTTTCTCTAATTTATCAGACATTTCAAAAACATCCTCATTTTCAAATGAAATATTTAATTTTATTACAAAATCTACATCGTTTGGCAACTTATCTTTTTTTCGAAAAAAATAACTACCAATTCCAAAAATTTCTGATATTATAGTTTCATGTCTGAAAAAATCCAGTGCAATATTAAAAATATTGTTTAAATCAATTTTTGTTAATTCTTCTCTAATCAATTTACTTATAAAATCTTCTTGCTTTGTAATCATAATATTCAGTTTTTGTTTTATATATAAATATTAGAGAATTAAAAATCCACCTTCTAAAAAAATAAAAATTATTACATCTGTGTTTCAATCAAACATTTGTGGTAGCACTGGTTATATTTGCAACCGTTATATGCAATGCTACGTTTGTGCTTCGTATTAAGTTTCGTAGTTATAATCTTTTTGTTTTATTTTTCCCACCGCACAAAATTAAGAAAAAATATTATCATCACCAATATCCCAAGTTCCATCATTTTCAACTGATTTAATTTGGTTTGGTTTAAATGTAACATAAACAGTATCAGAATCTTGATAATCTTCATCATCAAACCAAGCATCTTTTATATTTATAAAGATAATACCATCATATTTACTCCTATCAATATTTGATACGACTTCTCGTGTACTTGTTCCGTATTCGGTTTCAATATCATCCCATTTCTTGTCTTTACCATCCACAATTAATGGTCTTTTAATACTCAAATAAACCTCATAAACAGTTCCATCACCAGCATAACCGTCAGCGTTAAAATAATCTGGTGTAAAATATGTATCACCCATAAATTCATCAAACTCTTCTGGTGAACCGTGATAAACAGGTAATGGTTTACCATTATAAACAACTTTACTACCACTAAACCACTTTCTAAAATTATCATTTATATTGGTTTCAACATTCTGTTGTTCATTAACAAACTGTTTGAAATTTTTAACCTTATCAATCATTTTCCTTATATCTTCACTCATAGTTTTTTAGTTTATATATAAATATTCAATTTTTAATTTTTCCACCAACAAAAAATAAAACAAAAAGGTTTGGTTCTTCGTAGGTAGTTTAGTGGTATATTTCCGCACTGCATATAACAAGGTGTATAAAACATAACCTATTATAGTTCAGTGGTTAATTCAAAGTTTGTGGTTAGGTTACGTTTCATACACCCAACCGTTAGCAAACATTTAACCGTGACACGTTGGACACGACATTTGCCCACAATCACATCCATTACTTTGCCAATTATATGCGGAAATTATCGCATCATATACTTTATCTATAATCAATTGTTTATCTTCTGGTTTGAGTTCAATTCCGTTCTTTTTCAAACCTTCAATAATTTCTTTACTTGTGCTTGTCAAGTGTGTCCAATTTGTTTCCACATTAAAAATGTTTGCTAACAAGCAATATATGTAATTGCCTATTAAGGTTTATACTAATTTGTTAAGTTCGTGTAAGGCAACTACATATATTGCCAATCGTTAGCAACAATTAAAGCGAGTGCCCCTTCATTGCTAAACTTTTGTTTATTAAATCTACTAACATCCTCCACTCAAATGTTGGTAGTGATAGTCGCTGTTCATCAGTTTCAATTGTTATCCATTCACTTACACTGTTATATTCACATTTTTGTATTATTTCACCACCACCATTATCTTCATCTCGTTCAAAAGTTTGTTCTTTAATAATTTGTCCCATAAAATTAACTGTTGCTAACAAGCAATATATGTAATTGCCTATTAAGGTTTATACTAATTTTTAAGTTTCGTGCTTGGCAACTACATATATTGCCGACCGTTATACACAATGCTACCAAAGTGCATCAATTTAACATTTGTGAGAAAAACTTTTTAAAAATTCTTCCCTTCCCTTTTATTTCTTAATTGAATTAATTGCAATTTTAAACTTTCTGCTGCACCTTTTTCAGTTTCACTTTGTCCGTAAGTATTTGCAAATTCACCGCCCAAAAGAGTTGCAGAGTACATTCTACTAAATACATCATATCCTAAGTGATATTTAAAACTATATTCCTGTCCTTTACTTGTCCAAGTATAAGTTTTTACATTATCGTTATTTAATATGAAATCTTTATCTTCGCTTTCATTCACAAATTGCTTAAAGTTCTTAACCTTATCAATCATTTTTCTAATATCTTCACTCATAGTTTTTATGTTTTTACTTTATATATAAATATTCAGAATTAAATTTTCCACCACGCATTTTTAAAAAGTTTTTTATAGTGCTTCGTATCAAACTTTATCCTAATTAAACCGCACTGTGTATAACAAGGTGTATAAGAAAGTTTGCTATTAACAGTTGTGGTAATTTGAAAGGTTATCTAAGCAAACCTTCTCATACACCCAACCGTTAGGCACAATTGCTTTTTAGATTATACGTAAATAATAAATTTTTGTTACAAGCAACTATGCATAACAGCAAATATAACCAATGCCGTCAGTGCTTCGTATCAAGTTTCGTACTAATTTTACCATAATTTTTATTTTTTTGCCCACGCACATCAGTTTTTTCAAAACTGTTAGGATTTAAACGGTGGTAAATTAAACTTTTTAATAAAACTTGGTTTTTCATTGGTAGTCCAAAACCACCAATTCCAAAATGATTTCCAATTATTTTGATTTCTCACAATATCAGCATCAACAATAGTTTCAATTGATATTAATTCTTTTGATATATTATCATAAGTATATACACCAGATTCTTTAACTGAATATGGATCTTTATATAACGTCAATTCTTTTGAATGAATTTTTAATATTACCCAGTCAGTTTTTAGGTTTTTAGTTTTACTTAAATTTTTAGTTAAAATAATTGCACCATAAATGTCAGGTGTTAAAAATATTGCTTCTGGTTCATCAATATTTGGTTTATTTTTGTTAAACCCATTTGCTAATATAATTTTAGCGTTATAATAAGATGTGGTGTGATAAACAATATCATAATTAACCTTTTTTTCATCATGTCCATATCCAGCCATTTTATATCGCAAATTATCCAATTCTTCTCTAATCATTTTACGTATAAAATCTTCTTGTTTTGTAATCATAATAACCAGTTTTTGTTTTATATATAAATATTAAAGAATTAAAAATCCACCCTAAAAAAATAAAAATTATTACTGTCGTGTTTCAATCAAACTTTGGTGTAGGCACTGGTTATATTTGCAACCGTTAGCAAACATAAAATTATTTAGGTTCGTACCCATCATTAATCTTACAATGACCAATCGCTTTTGATGCTTCTTTTGAATACTTACAGCACCATCTATCATATTTACCGCCTTTTACACCCATTGTACTAAGCGATTTACAGTTTTTACATTTCTCATCTACTTTGTAACTCATAATTTTACGATTTGCTAACAACAAACATAAGCCATTTTATAATGCTTTTAATTTGCTGTTATGGTTAATATTAAGTTCATTATTTCAATTTATATTCGTATTAAACGGCTCATGTTTGCAGCCGTTATGAGTAATAAAAATTTTACTTCAGCCCTAATAGAACCCACCTTGCATATCCATCAGCATCGTATGGTTCTAATCCAGCATCAACCATTTCATAGGTAGCATATCCATTTCTATATGCTTCTTTCAATAATAAAAGTAGTTCATCATAAGTAAGTGTAAAATTTTCACTACTCATAACAGCACCTATATTCAATTGCGGTTTTTGTGGTTCATTCAAATTTTCGTTTTCTAACATAATTTTATTTTTAATTTAAAGTTTCTACTATTTAATCCCATTCTTTTGTGTAGATTTCTTCTGTTACAGTAGCAAACCAACCCATTTTCCCACGTTCAACCCATTCACCATTCTTTATGAATGCAAATGGTGATAATACACTATTTGCAACCCATCAATTAAATTTTGTAAATACCTTACGTCTGCTTCTGATAGTTCTTTCATAATTTTTATTTTTAATTGATTAATTCAAGTATATATTGTGGAACAAAATCGATAGTACCCGTTTCATATAGAATACAAACAAGTTCCTCATCATCTTTTGGTTCACTTAAAACAGTTGCTTTAGAGGTGCAATCGTGTCCATCACAAGCTTCATCATTCAAATATGATTCATCGATATTTACGACAACACCTTCTTTAAATTTTGTTTTCATAATAATAATTTTTATTTGTTGAATGCAAAGATATAATAAATTTAATTATAAAACAAATTTAATTGTGATAATGTATTCAAATTATTTTGATTTAAAACTTTGAATTATATTAAACTGTTCTTCGGTTAAAATAATTGATGGACACATGTGTTGGCTTAAATCGTTTATTTCTTCTTCCACCAAATATCGATAACAATTATCTGGGAATGAATCGATGGTTGTTTCTTCATCGTCACCATAATCTTCTACTAGGAAATAATCATCTTCATCATTAAAGTTGAAGCTGAATTCTTCGATGGATAGTTTTTCTTCGGATTTTATATGTGTTACATCGCCTATAACATAAAACTTAAAAATTGCCCTGTTATCTGTCATCTTATGGATTATTTAATTGGGTTGATACGTATTGTCCAATTGGGGTCAGAATAGCCAAAATAGACCTCATTTTCGCTTATTTGTAATAATGTTACGTCATCTTCATCTATTATGGTATTTTCATTAATACGATTATGTAAGAAACCATCTGCTGTTACTTCTGAAGTAGCGTATTCAATCATAGCTATGTATTTAGTGTTGGCATCTTCTTCATTAAAGAAATTTACTTGTGATTCATCCACCCATTCTGAAAATTCTGCGACATAATGCGTAAAATCATCATCAACGGTGCATTCACCAACAGAAAAAAAAGTGTTGCAATAGTTAAGCTGTGCATCCAAATCTGGAAGGTCAGCACCATTAAACCTAACAGCAAAAGGGTTATCATACCCATCCGTAATTACAGTTTCTAACGCATCATAACCATTATTTTCTCTACAAATAGTAAGTAATGGCATTGTTAATACATTGAATTTAATAACGGCTTCTTCTTTGCTGTCAAAGAAAAGAATTTCGCTGTCACCAGTTAAATGACGAGCAATCATTAAGTAGTGTATTGTTTTCATATTCACTAAATTATTTCGGTTAATACATCGTTTAATTCTAAATAACTTAAACTAAGACCTGAATGTTTAAGGTTTGACTTTTGTTCAGCCAAATCTCTTGCTTCATCATCTGATATTGCTTCAACTTCAATCGTATCAGTTAT